>Ga0187866_1003553_pt1 | contig 11585 bp, 9 predicted proteins | sample June2016WEW_11_1_3_FD_133013 | JGI IMG/M metagenome (GOLD analysis project Ga0187866, IMG submission 133013) | Peatland microbial communities from SPRUCE experiment site at the Marcell Experimental Forest, Minnesota, USA - June2016WEW_11_150 | ecosystem: Environmental > Terrestrial > Soil >... | reverse complement strand
TCCAGCATGTTGAGGAAGTCCGTGTTGCCGCCGAAGTTCAGCTGGTAGGTCTTTTCCAGCTTGACGCCGCGGTCGACGAACAGCTTGGTCAGGACGCGGTGTACGATGGTCGCGCCAACCTGGCTCTTAATGTCGTCGCCGATAATTGGCAGGCCGTGGTCAGCGAAGCGCGCCGCCCAATCTTTGTGGCTGGCGATGAACACCGGGATGCAGTTGACCATGGCGCAGCCGGCCTGGAGTATCTGTTCCACGTACCATTTGGTGGCCATTTCACTGCCGACGGGCAGGTAGTTCAGCACCACATCGGTCTTGGTCTCTTTCAGTACCTTGACGATGTCCACCGTGGGCGGGGGCGCTTTCTGGATTATCTCAGAGAGGTATTTGCCCAGGCCGTCGTGGGTCATGCCGCGCATTACTTTCACGCCGCTGGGGGGAACTTCGCAGAATTTGAAGGTGTTGTTGGGCTTGGTGTAAATTGCTTCTGAAAGGTCCTTACCTACCTTGTTCTTGTCGATATCGAAGGCGGCTACGAAGTTGATATCACTGATATGGTAGCCGCCCAGGTTGACGTGCATCAGCCCCGGGACTTCTTCATTATCCTTGGCGTTGCGGTAGTAATACACGCCCTGCACCAGGGAGGAGGCGCAATTGCCCACGCCGATAATTGCCACGTTTATCTTCCCCATTTGCTAACGTTTCCCCTTTCTGAATAAATAGCGCTGGATACGGGAACAGTCGTTTGTCTGGACTCGAAAAGCGTCCGTAGCACTATATACACTTTAAAAGCCAAATGTCAAGGTTTGAAGCTAAAATAGTTGACATAAACAGTAAATATGGCCTTTAAACTTGTTCCAGCAAAGCCCGTTTAATATCGAGGATGATCTCGGCCATGAGTTCCGGCATTTTCTTGAGATAAAACTTCATGCATTCCAGCTGAACGGCAGCACCCATCCGCCCTAGATGCATTTGCTCTTTCAACGCCAGCTGTTTGCCTATCTGCTCGCCGGAATAGATGTGGTTGCAGGAAGCCACCCTGATCCTTTCGTCCTTCAAGCTCTCTATCTTCTCTTTAAACTCGTCGAGTGTGAACAGCTTTATCTCCCGGCCGTACAGCTTGAGTCCCAGCGACGCAAATAATACCACGCACCATTCGGTGCCGAGCCGGGGCGCCAGTTCATTCAGGTCCAGGGTGCCTTTAATCCGCAGAATGTGCTCCAGCCAGGGCATTAACCTGGCCGCGAAGTCCCGGCGGCACCCCTCCGCCGCTACCTGTGCCCTGTCCCCGAATTTATCATCGACTCTGGCAGCTATAGCCTTTAGCTTTTTTTCATCGTTAATGCCAAAACTCCCCATATCGACAAGTGCACTGTACCAGTTAAGACTGTGGATAGACATCATGGTACGCTTGATTGCCGGGCTGTCATCCTTAATGGCGCAGCGTGCCGCCACGCCCGCCACGCCGGCGTCCATTTCCAGTTTGGGATAGGGGAAAGTCCTGTCCGGCTTCCTGTGTATCCCTCCGGAGTGCGGTGTCACCCAGAGATTCTGGGGTTTCTCGTCCCAGATGAAGCTATAGAATTTGTCCCAGGCGGCGGATTTCTTATCATATTCTTCCCGGTTTGCTGCCGCGAAGGCCAGGCTGTTAAGCGCCTCCTGATTTACCGCCACTTTATTTAGTTCTTTATAAAATGATCTGGCAGTTTCATAATCCGGTTTGGCCCGGTGAAAATTGATGCCGTACCGCCCGGCGGCAAGGTCTTCATCATCCGGCAAGCGGGAACACTTTACAGCGATAAAACGGTTGTTCCCATTATGTGAATCGTAAACCTCAAAGTTGGGGTTGCTTTCTATAAGCGCGAATTTTTTTAAAAATGCCGGCTTGACCCCGGCATAAGCGCCGTACTTATCTTCATTAACCAGCTTCATAGACTTTTTCCTTTTTAAATAAATACCTTTTTAGGTCGCCAGGGCTCCTCCGCTGTATCACGCTTGAGGATAGCCAGGAAACGCCCGTCCGCGCTGTAAGCCCGGCCATAGCCCGTTATACTATTGTTTTCACTGTTTTCCGCGGGCAGCGGGCTGCCGGTCTTGATGGCCGCTTCCCCGGCTTCGTCCACGATGAGAGACGGAAAATCACTGAGTACGCTGTCGATAGGGTGGAGGTATTTTTGCCAGTCGTCCCGTTTTACCGCGTCTTCTAATTCCGGCAGAGTAATGGCGTCTTTGATGTCGAAGATGCCGCAGCGGTTGCGCGTTAGCTCTTTAAGGTAAGCCCCGCCCAGTACCTCCCCGATGTCGTTGGCCAGCGACCGTATATAGGTGCCCTTGCTGCACTCTATCTCCAGCGTGGCCGTTGGCGGCCGCCACTCCAGGACGACCAGTCGGAGGATTTTTATGGGGCGGCTTTTCCGCTCGATTTCGATGCCGGCGCGGGCCAGCTCGTAAAGCTTTTTACCTTGATGCTTCAGGGCGCTGTACATCGGCGGGGTCTGGAGGATATTGCCGCGGAAGGGCTCTAGCGCCTGCTCCAGCCTGGCTTGGTCGATGCCGCCGGCGTCTTTACGGGAAGTTACTTTACCCGCGGCGTCATAGGTGTCGGTCGTGACGCCCAGCTCGATGACGGCGCGGTAGGTCTTGGTGGCCTCCGCTAAAAACTCGACGATACGCGTGGCTTTCCCCAGGCAGACCGGCAGCACGCCGGTAGCATTCGGGTCCAGCGTCCCCGCGTGCCCCGCATGCCGCTCGCCGGTCAGGCGCTTTACCGCGGCCACCGCCCCGAAAGATGTCTTGCCACTGGGTTTATTGAGATTCAGTATCCCGTCCATGTTCCTTGGCTATTCACGACCCTGATTGGTAATCCGTATTTGTCTCCCCCTTTGAAAAAGGGCGATTAAGGGGGTTTTGCCCCTGTCATCCTGACCCCGAGCGCAGTCGAGGGGGAAGGATCTGGTAGCGGGGGGCTCAAACCCTCTTTCCATCTCAGTCTCCCCCTTTGAAAAAGGGCGATTAAGGGGGTTTTTGCCCCTGTCATCCTGACCCCCGAGCGGAGCGAGGTGGAAGGATCTCGGGGAGGGGCAATCCTTCCTTGTCTCCCCCTTTCCCCTCTATCATCCTGACCGCCTAATACAGGAGAGTTTTACCTTTGTCATCCTGGAGCGTAGCGAAGGATCCGGTGGAGAGGGGTACAAACCCCTTTTTTGGCATCTCTCTCTGCGTCATCATCCCCTTTCTTTTCGCCTCTGTCCACTGTAAACTGTTTACTGAAAATTCTAAACTGTCCCTTACCGTTAACTTAACATAAAACAAATATAAATCAAATCAGCTATGGGTTGAAGCTAAAGCCCCACAAAAAAATGTTTCAAAAAATTAAAAAACAATTCTCCGCTCGCCCTGAGCTTGTCGAAGGGTTACCAGGTCTTCACCTTGTTTATCCGTTCCAGCGCTTCCTCTATCTCGGCCAGGGATAAAAAGAGCGTCGCTCTCATATAGCCCCGCCCGCTCTCCCCGAAGTACGAACCCGGCATCAGCGCCACGTGCGCTTTATTAATTAGCACGTTCAACGCGAAGTCCTCATCGTCGCGGTCTTCCGGTGTTTTTATCCAGAGGTAGGGGGTGGCGGCGGGCACTTCCACCTTCAGCCCTAGCTCCCGCAGCCCTTTGGTAAAAACGTCCCGCCGGGCTTTCAGCTCTTTCAGGTACGCCTGCATTTCCGCTTTGACGGCAGGGCTGGTTAAAGCTTCCGCGCCGGCCTTCTGTTTATACCACTCCACGCCCTGGCTGTGCTGGCTGGAGGCTTTGAGCCAGCGGTTGATGTTGGCCTCGCTACTGACGATCCATGCCAGCCCGATGCCCACGAAGTTATAGTGCTTGGAGAGCGATACGATTTCGAAGCCGCGTTCCATCAGCTCCGGCATCTCCGTAATGGAAAACGGCCTGGTTTTCCCGTCGAAGACGTAATCCTTATAAGCCTTATCGAAGATGCCGCAAACGTCCGCGGCCTTCATTTTCGGCAGCAGCGCCTGGTAGAAAGCCCTGTCCGCTACCGCGCCGGTGGGGTTATTGGGGTCGCAGAAATAGAACGCCGCCGGTTTGTCCTTGGCTTTAAAGCTGAATTCCGGTAGCCATTTCGTCGCCGCGGAGGTGCTGACCCTCACCGGCTGGTGCCCGGAAAGGACCGTCGCGGCCTCGTAAACCGGGTAAACGGGGTCGGGGATATATATCGTCCCGCCGTCGAACAGGCTGGCCATATCATAGAGGACTTCCTTGGCCCAGCCGGTCACCATGATGTTCTCCGGGCGGAGATTAACGTTGTGCTTGACGCGGTAGTCTTCAATGATAGCTTCGATGAGCTCCGGGATGCCCCGCTCCGGGTGGACGTCGCACGGGTAGCCGAAGGTGGATTTATCCGCTAGCACGAATTTGGCCAGGGCCGCCTTGACTGCCTGGGGGGCTTCTTTATCCGGTATCCCGATTCTGGCGTTGATGACTTTGAGGCCGTCCCGCTGTTCCGCTTCCCGGGAAAACCTGGCCACTTTACGGAAAGGATAGTCCGGGACTGTGTCCAGTAAGGGTGAAAATCTCATTACTTGCTCCTTGTCCAGCAGAGTCTACAGGATATCATAGCAATTCGGAGGTCAGGGGGCAAACGAAATGGATAGAATAGTACAATCGGAAATAAAGTTCTCTCCCTTTTGTAAAGAGCCTGCCCTGAGCGAAGCCGAAGGGGAGAGTTAGAGAGGGTTTTTAGGTCTTCTTTTCCTGTGACACTTCGTCAATCAGGCGCAGGATTTTATCGCCGTGCTCGATGGAGTTGTCCCACACAAAATGTAGCTCCGGCGTAAAGCGCAGTCTGGCCTTCTGGGCCAGCCCCGTGCGGAGAAAGCCGGCGGCGGAGTTTAGTATCTTGAGTATCCGGTCTTTTTCCCGCTCCCCGCCTATGGAGCTGACATATATCTTGGCGAATTTCAGGTCTGGGGAGGTCTCTACTTCCGTGACGCAAATGAACTCGTCAAGGCGCGGGTCGCGCAACTGGTGCTGGATGAGCTCGCTGACTTCGCGCTGGATAAGCGTATTGACGCGTTCGATGCGGTGGGCCATGGTATGAATTCCGGCGACAGACTAAGTGCCGGACTTCTCCATTCTATAAAATTCCAGAACGTCGCCGACCTGGAAATCATTGAAGTCTTTGACCCCCACGCCGCACTCGTAGCCGGCCGCCACCTCTTTAGCGTCATCCTTAAAGCGTTTAAGGCTGATGACGCTGGAATCGGCCACGATTTCCTTGCCCCGCCGCACCCTCACCAGTGCGTTGCGGGTTACCTTGCCGGAAGCTACCAGGACGCCGGCGGCTTTGGCTCCCTTACCGGCCGGGAATACCGCCCGCACGTCCGCCCGCCCGTCGATGACTTCCACATAGGTCGGCTCGAGCAGCCCCTTCAAGGCTTTATCGACGTCGTCGGTCAGCGTGTAGATAATATTATAGAAACGGACATCCACGCCGGTGGCCGCCGCCAGGTTGCGGGCGCCTTCTCCGGCGGAAACGCTAAACCCGATGATCAACCCTTTAGAGGCGGAAGCCAGCATGACATCGCTCTCCGTGACATCGCCGGTGGCGCTGTGGATGATTCTTACCTTCACCTCATCCGTCCCGAGGCGTTCCAGTGACGTCCTGATAGGTTCGATGCTGCCCTGCACGTCCGTTTTCAGGATGACGTTAAGTTCTTTCACTTTGCCCGCGTTAATCTGATCGTAAAGGTTATCCAGGTTGACCGCCTGCTTCTGCGCGGATTCTGCTTCTTTTTCCGCCCGCTTGTGGGCGAGGATGGCCTGGGCGTGGCGTTCGTCGGCTACGGCGGTGAGAGTGTCTCCCACCTGCGGCACGGCGTCCAGTCCCAGCACCTCCGCCGGTGTGGACGGCTCGGCTTTCTTGATGCGCTTGCCTTTATCGTTGAACATGGCCCTGACCCTGCCCCACGTCATCCCTACCACCACGGTATCCTCTTCTTTGAGCGTGCCGGATTGTATCAGCACCGTGGCCAGCGGCCCCATGGTCTTGTCCATTTCCGCTTCGATGACGACGCCCGCGGCGGGCAGGTTGGGGTTGGCTTTAAGCTCTTCCATATCTGCCACTAGCAGCACGCTCTCCAGCAGCTCTTTGATGCCCCGTTTTTCTTTGGCGGAAATCTCCACGCAAACGACACTGCCGCCCCACTCCTCGATAACCAGGCCGGCCTCGGCCAGCTGCTGCTTAACCAGGTTGGGGTTGGCGTTGTCTTTATCGATTTTGTTAATTGCGACGACGATGGGTACATCCGCCGCCCGGGCGTGGTTGATGGCTTCCCGGGTCTGCGGCATCACGCCGTCGTCCGCGGCGACAACTAATATAGTAACATCCGTAATGTTGGCGCCGTGGGCGCGCATAGCGGTAAAGGCTTCGTGGCCGGGGGTATCCAGGAAGGTTATCTTGTGCCCGTCGATTTCCGCCTGGTAGGCGCCGATATGCTGGGTAATGCCGCCCGCTTCCGAGTCCACCACATTGGTCTGGCGGATGGCGTCCAGCAGTTTCGTCTTGCCGTGGTCGACGTGCCCCATCACAGTGACCACCGGCGGCCGCGGTACCAGGTTTTCCGCGTCCTTGCCGTATTTTCTCTTCTGGCGCTTGCCTTCTTCGGCGGCGCTGGCGAGGAGCTGGTCTTTAATCGGGGAGAGGTGGGGCTTAAAACCCAGCGCGGAGATAATGGGCGCAGCCGTCTCATAATCTATAATCTGGTTGATGTTGGCCATGACGCCATTGCGCATCAATTGCTTAATGATGTTGATGGAATCGACATTCAATATTTCAGCGAGCTGGCGGACGCTTATCGAGCGGGGAATTTCCAGTACAGGAGTTTTGTCCTGTGCCGGTTCCTTGCCCGGTTTTTCCGCAGCAGGCTCGACGGTATTTCCCGGCTTGCTGGCCTTAACCACTGGCTAACTCCTTTAGCAACTCTTTACCTTCAAGATACAGGCGTTCCAGTTCTTCCCGGCTTACATTACCTTTAAGTGCGTGTTCAAGCTGGCGGCCTTTTAAGGCTTTTTCCCAACATGCCCATTCCCGGCAGAGATAGGTCCCCCGCCCCTCTTTTTTCCCCGACCGATCTATTTCCACGCTGCCGGCGGTGGTGCGTACCAGGCGCACCATTTCACGTTTGCCTTTCACTTGGCGGCAACCGGCGCAGGTGCGCTGGGCGATCGGACGGGAGTTAAGGATATTCTTCCTCATCCTCCACCACGCTGTAATCACGGCGGCCTTTTTTCGCTTTTACGCCTTCTTCACCTTTATCCCGGGCAACGAAACCACCCTTCTTTTTCTTCTTGGCTTTAGAGGGCTTCTCAACATCTTTAACCCGTCTGGGTGTGATAATATCTTCCGCAAAACGTATTTTAGGCTGGCTGCCTTCGGCCGGCTGGGCTATCTTGATCTGCGGGGGCAGGAGTATCTCGGCGGCCACCGGCTGGCCTTCAGCTTCGGCCGCTTTTTCCTCGACGGCCGGCTCCTCGGTCAGTTCCAGATTATCGATTCCGGCGAGTATTTCTTCCGGTATTTTTTCCGCGACCGGCGCCCCTTCACCGGCTTCCACCGTCTCTAAAGCGGGAAGCTCTTCAACTTCCTCCGCTTTAGCTTCAGCGGGTTTGACCTCTTTAACCTTCTCGGCCTCCGCCGTGGAGGAACTCTTGATATCGATGCGCCAACCGGTGAGTTTAGCCGCCAGGCGGGCGTTTTGCCCCTCTTTGCCGATGGCTAGAGAAAGCTGTTTATCCGGCACGATGACCGTAGCCACCTGTGCCTCTTTATTCAATTGCACGCCGACTATGTGCGCCGGGCTAAGCGCGTTAGCGATGAAGCTCGCCGGTTCCGGACTCCACATGACGACATCGATTTTTTCCCCGTTAAGCTCGCTGACGATGTTTTGTATCCTGATGCCGCGCAGTCCTACGCAGCACCCGACGGGGTCGATGCCTTCCTGCTTGGCGGCCACGGCAATCTTGCTTCTGAAGCCGGCTTCCCGCGCGATGGACTTGATTTCGACGGTGCCGTTATAGACCTCCGGCACTTCCAGCTCGAACAAGCGGCGTAAAAGCTCCGGATGAGAGCGTGAGACGATAACCTTAGGACCTTTGCTGGTACGCGCTACCTGCAACAGCACGACCTTGAGGCGCTGTCCCACGCGGTAGCGCTCGGCGCGAACCTGCTCCGATGTCGGCAGCAGGGCTTCCGTCCGGCCGAGGTCGATAAAAGCCTGGCCGGCCTCAAAGCGCTGGACGATGCCGCTGACCACTTCGCCTTCTTTATCCGCGAATTCCTCGAAGATGGCGCTGTGTTCCGCTTCATGCAGGCGCTGCAGGATGACCTGCTTGGCGGTCTGGGCGGCGATGCGCCCGGCGTTTTCCGGTGTGGACTCAATCAGGATGGTCTCGCCCATCTTGATATCGGACTTGAGCTTTTTCGCTTCCCGCAAGGTAATTTCCATTTTGGGATCGGCAACTTTTTCCACCACCGTTTTTTCCGCCCAAACCTCAACCTTGCCGGTGTTGGGATTGATTTTTACCGCGATATTCTGAGTGGTGTTGAAATTATCTTTTTTATAGGCCGATACCAGCGCCGCCTCGACGGCGGTGAGGACCACGTCTTTGGGCAGGTTCTTCTCCGCCGAAAGCTGCGTTATAGCGAGCAAAAAATCGCTCTTCATTTCGGCTACAGACCTCCACTATTCTATTTCAATAATTAAAAAAGTGGGATTCAAACCCACTTTAAACAAAGCTATTCTAATCCCGGTAGCCTCATTATAACACGCTTTAATATCAGATGCAATAAAAACCATAAATATTTTGAGCGTGCGGTTTTATCTGTCTATTGGCAAGGAAACATGCCAGCTTAAATACCCTGGCTGGCGTCTGGCAATCCATGTGTTACTGGGTTATAATTAGAATTGTGCCCGGTGAAACCGGCACCGAAAGTCGGGTGGAAAGGGGGTACTTCTGCCATGAAAACGGTTGAAAAGAACGCCGTGAAGATTCATCGCATGGTGGACAGCGATATTACCCCTGCGCTGGGAATCTGGTGGGCGGATATCCCGGAAAAAGAAATGGTTGCCTCCCAGCTGCGGGGGCCTCTTAACTTGAGTTTTATTGCCGAGTATGATGGTGTCCTGGCCGGGTTTCTACTGGCGGCGCTGGCTTACTCCGGAATGCCGATGACCGGGACCGGCGTCGTTTTTCTTATCGCCGTCAATCCCGAGTATCAAAAACATGGCATCGGCATGATGCTGGTCAACGCGTTCGAGGAATATTGCCGGTCTAAAGGGATTAAGACCGTTAGAGCGATTATTCCCAGGAGTGATACCAGGATAATCAAGTATTTTTCTAAAGCCGGTTTCTCTCAAAGTAACCTGGTCAATTACGATAAGTCCTGCGCCAAATAACAAGATTGATTTAAGCCGGGAGACATTATTGGATATCATCAAGCTGAAAGCCGCCATCGCCGGGGATATTGACGCTCATGCTGCCGAGCTGGGAGAACTGAGCCGTAAAATCCATGACAACCCGGAGATTGCGATGAAGGAAGTCCGCGCCTGCGGTTGGCTGACGGAATGTCTTAAGGCGAACGGGTTCGAGGTAAAACAGGGTATCTATAAGCTGTCTACGGCTTTCAGCGCCAGATACGGCAAGGGCCGGCCGGTCATTGCTTTTCTCGCCGAATACGATGCTTTACCCAAGCTGGGCCATGCCTGCGGGCATAACCTCATCGCCACCAGCGCGGTCGCCGCCGGCATCGGCGCCAAAAGAGCGGCGGACGAGCTGGGGGGCAGCATCATGGTCTACGGCACCCCGGGTGAAGAAGGGGATGCCGGCAAAGCAATTATGGCGGAGCGCGGCGCTTTCAGGGACCTGGACGCGGTGATGATTTCCCACCCGGGTGGAGGACATCAGGTGGTTTTATGCGCGCTGGCCTGCGAGACACTGGAGGTCGAGTTCATCGGCAAGGCGGCCCACGCCGCTTCAAATCCGGAGATGGGCATCAATGCCCTGGAAGCCATGATTTTGTCCTATAACGCTATCAATGCCCTGCGCCAGCATGTGAAGGAAAGCGCCCGCATTCATGGCATTATCACGGACGGCGGGGAAGCGGCCAATGTCGTTCCGGCCCATACCGCCGCCACTTTCCTGGTACGGGCGAGAGATAATGCCTATCTGGATATACTCAAGGAGAAAGTTTTGAACTGCTTTGCCGGGGCGGCGGCCGCTACCGGCGCCGAATTGAAATACAAATGGGCGGGAGTACGTTATGCGGCCATGCAGAACAATATGGCCCTGGCGCGGCTGTTCCGGAAAAACATGCAGGACCTGGGCATACCCATCCCCATTGGCGATACCAGCGGGAACGAAGGCAGTTCCGATGTGGGGAATGTCAGCAGCCTGGCGCCGACCATCCAACCGATGATCGGCATTGCGCCGGCCAGCGTTTCCCTGCATACCCCGGAGTTTCAAAAGATAGCGGCCACGGAAAAATCCTTGCACCGCCTGCTTGACGCCGCTAAAGCCATGGCGATGACCGCCGCCGACCTCCTGGCAGACCCCAGGGCGCTGGCTGGTGCACGGGCGGAATTCCAGAAAAGCAAGTAATCATTTCCACTATAGAAATATTTTTAGATATAATATTTTGTGTAAAAAATGATGGAAGTCTATCTAGGTATCGATGTAGGTTCGGTCTCAACGAAATTGGCCGTGCTGGATAATATGGCCGAGGTGATAACCAGCCTGTATTTACCCACCGGCGGGCGGCCGGTGGCGGCGCTGCAGGAGGGGCTGGGAAAAATCGGGCGGGAGCTGCCGCCGGACACAGACATAAAAGGCGTGGCGGCTACCGGCAGCGCACGCTACCTGGCCGGGGCTATCGTCGGGGCGGACCTGGTCAAAAATGAAATAACCTGCCAGGCCGTAGCGGCGGTCAAGGCTGTCCCGGGAGTCCGCACGGTCATCGAAATCGGCGGGCAGGACAGCAAGCTGATTATTATCCGTGACGGTATGGTAATGGACTTCGCCATGAATACGGTCTGCGCCGCCGGCACCGGTAGCTTTCTCGACCACCAGGCGGCGCGTTTACGTTTAAGCATCGAGGAATTGTCCCGCCTGGCGCTGCTGGGCAGGGATAAAGTCCACGTCTCCGGCCGCTGCACCGTTTTCGCCGAGTCTGATATGATACATAAGCAGCAGATGGGCCATGATGTCAAGGACATTATCTATAGCCTCTGCCGGACTCTGGTGCGCAACTATTTAAGCGATGTCGGTGCCGGCAAGGATATCCAGCCGCCGGTGGCGTTCCAGGGCGGGGTGGCTTTCAACCGGGGAATCGTTCGGGCGCTGGAAGAAGAGCTGAAATTGGAAATCATCGTGCCGCCGAATCCGGAAGTGATGGGAGCCATCGGGGCGGCGCTATTAGTGAAAGAAAGCCCGGCGGCTGCGAGCCGTTTCCGCGGGTTCGGCGTAAGCGAGGCCGCTTATCATACCTCCTCGTTCGAGTGCCGGTCGTGTCCCACTGCATGTGA
>Ga0187866_1003550_pt1 | contig 11593 bp, 9 predicted proteins | sample June2016WEW_11_1_3_FD_133013 | JGI IMG/M metagenome (GOLD analysis project Ga0187866, IMG submission 133013) | Peatland microbial communities from SPRUCE experiment site at the Marcell Experimental Forest, Minnesota, USA - June2016WEW_11_150 | ecosystem: Environmental > Terrestrial > Soil >... | reverse complement strand
GCGCGCAATCCTGCACCGCAGCCACCGCCCCAGGTGGCCGGCCGAAGCGTGTTCGGTCGTATCGTTCCCGCACCGGCCCCGGCGCCCTTCACGTTCAGGGCTGAGCCGGTACAGCCTGCGACCGTGTACCAGCGGCCGCCGCAGCAAGTGACTCCGCAGCCCACCGGTCCCGTGCGCCAGAAGACCCCGATCCTCATCAACCCGATGAACAAGGCGCCGGGCTTCCAGGTCCCGCCTGCCGCGGGCCCGCAGCCTCAGCAGGGCCCCGTCCTGCAGCCTCAACGGCCCGTCTCTCCGCAGCCCGTGCCTCCTCAGAAGCCGCAGGGACAGGTCATGCAGGCCCCTCCGCAGCGACAGCCAGCGGCGCCCATCCTGCAGCCGCAACAGCCCCCGCGTCAGCAGCCGCCAGCGATGCAGCAGCCGCAGCGTCAGCAGCCGCCAGCGATGCAGCAGCCGCAGCGGCCGCTGCCGCCTGTGATGCAGCCTCGCCAGCCCCAGCCGCTGCCGATGAATCCCCAGCCCCAGCAGGGACCCGGCCTGCAGAAGCCCCAGGGAGATCGCCAGGTTCAGAGCGGCGGGGGTCAGTCCGACAACAAGGGCAAGGGAGAGGCACGCAGCCTGTTGAACGACCTGAAGCTCAAGAATCTCCCCGGGGTGCAGGGGCGCCTCGAGTCTGCGCGAAAGAGGCCCGGCGTCAAGCTCGACTACGCCGCCCTCTCGCGTCAGCTTGATGCGGCGCGATCCGCGATCGCAGCCGCGGAGAACACTCTCTCCACGGGCAAGTCAGATGCTGCGCTCCAACAGGCTCAGGGAGTGCAGAGACAGCTCGCCGACCTGGACAGGCATATCTCGGACGCCATGGCTTCGCCCGGTGGGGTAGACCCCGGTGACCAGGTGCAAAGACAGGGGGATGCGCCGGGGAATAAAAGATAGAATTGGATGAACCAGAGGGGCGGCCCTGCCGCCCCTCTGTTGATGAATGCTCCCCGTCGTTCGATATGGCCACTACCCCCGCGTGTCGTCTATAGTCGGGAGAATCCATGCAGTCCGGAGGCAGCAGTGACTGATCAGCGAGCCGGGAGCGGCGTCGACAGGAGAGTCGTTCTCCTCGTGGCGGCCACCGCGGCCTTCCTCACGCCTTTCATGGCGACGTCCATCAACATCGCCCTTCCTTCCATCGGGAGGGAGTTCTCCATCGATGCGGTCACGCTGAGCTGGATCTCCATCGCCTATGGGCTGGCCGCGGCGATGCTGCTCGTTCCCCTCGGAAGAATGGCCGACATTCGCGGCCGGCGGAAGGTGTTCCTCGCGGGCATGGTGGGGTACACGGTGGTGTCCTTCCTCTGCACGCTTTCCTCCTCCGAGACGATGCTCATCGCGCTGCGCGCCCTGCAGGGGGGCACGGATGCGATGATGTTCGGAACTTCAACCGCGATCGTGACCTCGGTCTACCCGCCCGAGCAGAGGGGGCGGGCGCTGGGCGTCGTCGTCGCCTCGGTGTACTCTGGCAGCGCATTGGGACCCGTCATCGGGGGCTTCCTGACGCAGGCCCTGGGCTGGCGGAGCATCTTCTGGCTCACGACCCTGCTGGGAACTCTCGCGGTCGCGTTGACGCTCTGGAAGATGAGGGGAGAGTGGGCCGATGCGCGCGGACAGAAGATGGACGTGATCGGATCCGTGCTCTACGGGCTGGGGTTGCTGGGAGTCATGTACGGCTTCCGGCTGCTTCCGTCCCTGAATGGCGCGTGGCTCATCGTCGGAGGCACGGCGGTCCTTGCAGCGTTTGTCATCCGGGAGAACCGCACGCCGTCACCCGTGCTCGACATGAGCCTCTTCCGGCGGAACTTCGTGTTCGCCTTTTCGAACCTCTCCGCACTGATCAACTACGCCGCCACTTTTGCGCTGTCGTTCCTCCTGAGCCTCTACCTGCAGTATATCAAGGGTCTCAGCCCGGGAACCGCGGGGCTCATCATGCTGGCGCAGCCCGTCATGATGGCGGCGTTCTCGCCGCTTGCCGGTCGCCTCTCCGACAGGATCGAGCCGAGGATCGTCGCCTCGGCCGGCATGGCGATGAGCGCCGCGGGGCTTTTCCTGACCGCGTTTCTGAACGGCCATTCGCCCCTGGCTGCGATCGTCGCCATCCTCCTGCTCTGCGGGCTTGGATTTGCGTTGTTCTCCTCTCCCAACACCAACGCAATCATGAGCTCCGTCCCCCGGCAACAGTACGGCGTCGCCGCGGCCACGACGGGGGTCATGAGGCTGGTCGGGCAGATGCTGAGCATGGGTATCGCTCAGCTGATCATTGCCCTGTACGTGGGGGAGGTGGAGCTCACCTCGCCGGTGTACCCCGCCTTCCTCCGCGCCTTCCGTGCCGGGTTCTTCCTGTTCGCCGGCCTCTGTTGCACGGGAATCCTCGCCTCCCTCACCCGCGGCAACGTGCGCGAAACAGCCTCCGAATGAGCTGCGCCCTCACCCCTGCGCCCCCACCCCTTGACGGCTTCCAGGCCCGCTGCTATCTTTCATTTGAACAGTTGTTCAAGTATAGAATGGAGCGGACATGGCAGCAGGGTGCAGTGCGAACATCATCCATCCGGAGGCGGTCCTTGCGGGCAGAGGAATGCTGCCCCGCTCTGACGAGCTGGACGGGATGGAGGCGTTCTTCAAGGTCCTCGGCGATGCCACGCGCCTGAGAATCCTTCACGCGCTCCTGGTCGGGGAGCTGTGCGTGTGTGACCTCAGCGAGACACTCTCGATGAGCGCGTCCGCCGTCAGCCACCAGCTCTCGGTCCTGAAGTCTGCCCGGCTCGTGAGGCACCGCCGGGATGGAAAGGTCGTGTACTACTCCCTCAGTGACGACCATGTCAGTGTGCTTCTCGAGTCCATGCGGACGCACCTTGCGGAAGGCACGGGTCGCGAATGAAGCAGGCGGGAAACTCCTCGTTTGCCCTCCGCCGGGAAACCGCGGCACTCTCGGCAGGCCTCGCCCTGCTGGCTGCCGGGATACTGTTCGGGCCGGGAATCGCGCATTCTCCCTACCCGTGGCTGCGATACGCCGTCTTCGGCGCGGCGTACCTGGCGGTCGGCTGGAATGTCCTGGCCTCCGCGTTCCGCGGTCTGGTGCACGGCCGCTTCTTCGACGAGAACTTCCTGATGACCGTCGCGACCGCCGGGGCCTTCGCAATCGGTCTGCCCACCGAGGCCGTGGGCGTGATGCTCTTTTTCAAGGTCGGAGAGATCATGCAGGGGATTTCGGTCGCGCGCAGCAGGCGCTCGATCAGGGCGCTTCTCGAACTGCGGCCCGACACCGCCCGGACCGTGAAAGACGGGAAGCTGCAGGAGGTGCGTCCCGAAGAGGTTGCGGTAGGCGCCGAGATCCTGGTGCGCCCCGGGGAACGTGTGCCGCTTGACGGGATCGTGCTGAGCGGCAGCGGCCTCGTGGATACCTCCACGCTCACCGGCGAGCCGGTGCCGAGGCGGGTCCGGCCCGGGCAGGAGATGCTCGCCGGCTTCATCAGCACGGACGGTTCGATCGAGATCCGCGTGACGAGGCCGGCCGGAGAATCCAGCGCTGCACAGATCGTGCGGCTTGTGGAGGAAGCGTCCCACGCGAAGTCGCGCACGGCCCGGTTCATCACGCGCTTCGCTCGCGTCTACACCCCCCTGGTGGTCGCGGCAGCAGCCGTGATTGCTTTCCTGCCGCCCCTCGTGGTCCCCGGCGCTTCTTTGTCCACGTGGGTGTATCGCGCGCTCACTATGCTCGTCATCGCCTGCCCGTGCGCGCTCGTCGTCAGCATTCCCCTGGGGTACTTCGGAGGTATCGGCGGATCGTCGCGGCGCGGGATCCTCGTCAAGGGCGCAACCTACCTGGACGTCCTCGCCCGGGTGAATACTGTCGTCTTCGACAAGACCGGCACGCTCACGCAGGGAAGCTTCCGCGTCACCTCCGTGCAGCCCCGCAACGGCATGGAGGCCCAGGAACTTTTGAGATATGCGGCGCTCGCCGAGGCGCACTCGAATCACCCCATTGCCGCCTCGATCCGCGCGGCCTACGCGGGACCGCGCGACGGGGCGAAATCGGACGAGTACCGGGAAATCGCGGGACAGGGAGTGATCGCCCGGGTCGAGAACCACTCCGTGATGGCGGGCAACGACCGGCTGCTGCACGAGAACGGTGTCGCCCACGACACCTGCTCGATCGACGGGACCGCGGTCCACCTGGTCGTCGACGGCTCGTACGCGGGATATCTCGAGATCGGCGACGAGGCGCGTGCCGGCGCCGCGGAGGCGGTGAGCGTCCTGCGCCGGCTCGGTGTGTCCCGGACGGTCCTCCTCACGGGCGACGACACGATGGTGGCGCAGCGCACCGCTGCACAGCTGGGCATCGACGAGTACCACGGCGAGCTGAAGCCGTCGGAAAAGGTGGCTCTGCTCGAGGACATCATGCGCGAGCGCGGACCCTCGGGGCGCACGGCCTTTGTCGGTGACGGCATCAACGACGCCCCCGTGCTCGCCCGGGCGGACGTCGGCATTGCCATGGGCGCCTCGGGCGCGGACGCGGCAGTGGAGACGGCGGATGTCGTCCTCATGTCGGACAGCCTTCTGAAAGTGCCCGAGGCGATCACACGGGGCCGCCGCACACGCGCGATCGTGATGCAGAACATCGTCTTCGCGCTCGGCGTCAAGGGCCTGTTCCTCATGCTGGGAGCCCTTGGAATCGCAACCATGTGGGAGGCTGTCATTGCAGACATGGGCGTGGCACTCCTCGCCATCGCCAACGCCGTGCGCGCGTTCAGGTAGAGCGCGGCCGAAGGCCGTGCGAGAGGGGCCCCAGGCGGCAGCCCGGTCGCTCCTGGCGACATTTCGGCTGCCCCCGCACGGTGTGTACCGTGCTCGGGCAGACGGCGAGAGCCTGGGGATCGTGCTTACTCGTGCGAGCTCGGCTCTTCTCCGTCCTTCTCCCTGATCTCGACCCTTCGGATCTTGCCGCTGATCGTCTTGGGAAGCTCCGAGGCGAACTCCACAATGCGCGGGTACTTGTAGGGAGCAGTGATCTTTTTCACGTGGTCCTGCAGCTCGGTCGCCAGCTCGTGGCTCGCCGTGTATCCACGGGCCAGCACGACGGTCGCCTTGACGACCGCGCCGCGATCTGCGTCAGGAACTCCGGTCACGGCGCATTCCAGCACCGCGGGGTGCTCGATCAGCGCGCTTTCCACTTCGAAGGGCCCGATGCGGTAGCCCGAGCTCTTGATCACGTCATCGGTGCGGCCGACGAACCAGAGGTAGCCGTCCTCGTCCTTCCACGCGACGTCACCAGTGCGGTAGATGCCGTCGTGCCAGGAACGGGCAGTGAGCTCGGGATCACGGTAGTAGCCCTTGAACATGCCCACGGGCATGCGCGCGTCCGTGCGCACGACGATCTGGCCCTTCTCTCCCGTTTCGCAGGACCTGCCCTCGTCGTCCACGAGGTCGATGTCATAACCGGGGGACGGCAGGCCCATGGACCCGGGCTTCGGTTCCATCCACGGGAAAACAGCGACCGCGGCCGTCATCTCGGTCTGGCCGTACCCCTCGCGGAGCTTCAGCCCGGTCAGGTCGAGGAACTGCGCATACACCTCGGGATTCAGGGGCTCACCGGCAACGGTGCAGTACTTCAGGGCGGAGAAGTCGTACTCCCGCAGATTCTCCTTGATGAAGAAGCGGTACATGGTGGGCGGTGCGCAGAAGCTCGAGACCTTGTGATTCGATATCACGCCCAGCAGGGCGCCGGGAACGAAACGATCGTAGTCATAGACGAACACGGCGGAGCCGCACAGCCACTGGCCGTAGATTTTCCCCCAGGCCGCCTTTGCCCAGCCGGTATCCGCCACCGTGAGGTGCAGGCCCCCGTCCTGGACGTTCTGCCAGTACTTTGCCGTGAGGATGTGACCGAGGGGGTACGCGAAATCGTGCTGCACCATCTTGGGCATGCCGGTGGTGCCGGAGGTGAAATACAGGAGGCTGGGGTCCGAGTTCTGCGTCTGGATCCGTGACAGGCTGCTCGCCGCCCGGCCCAGCTCGGAGTGAAGGTCGAGCCACCCCTTCCTCTTCACATTCAGGGCGATTCGGTGACGGAGCGTGGGAGACTCCGGCACCCCGGCGTCCACATTGTCCAGCACCTTCTCATCGCCGACGCACACGATCGCCTTCACGTCTGCGGCGTGATTGCGGTACACGATGTCCTTCTTCGTGAGCAGGTGGGTCGCAGGGATGGCGATGGCCCCGATGCGGTGCAGCCCCAGGAGGCAGAACCAGTACTCGTAGCGCCGCTTCAGGATCAGCATCACCGGGTCCCCCCTGCCGATGCCGAGAGAAAGGAAGAAGGCGGCTGCCTTCATGGAGAGCTCCCGCATCTGCCCGAACGTGAACGTGGCGGCGCCCCCCTTCTCGTCGCGCCAGACCAGCGCGGTCCGCGACGGATCCTCCGCGGCGATGACATCCACCACGTCCCACGCGAAGTTGAACCGGGCGGGAACGTCGACCCGGAAGTTGCGGGAGAAGTCCTCGTATGAAGAGAAGCTCGTCTTCGGGAGAAATCGTTCGAGCATCGGTGTCCTCGCTTTTTACAGTATGACGGCCAGGAAACGTGACGGCGCGCCGCCGACCGACTTCATCCCGTGGCCGTGGCGCGCATCGAAATAGATCGAGTCGCCGGGGGACAGGAGGATTTCATGTCCTTCGACCACGACCATGAGCGTCCCCTCCAGGATGTAATTGAACTCTTGCCCGGGGTGGGCGTTGAGCGGGACCGGATCGGACTCGGGACGGGGCTCCACCGTGATCAGGAACGGCTCCATGCCCTTGTCGACGAAATTGAAGGCCAGGCTCTGGTACCCGTAGTCCTTGCGCCGGGCCACCTTCACCCCCCGTCCCGCCCGTGTGACAGCGTACACGCGGAGCCGGGGTTCCTCCCCGGTGAGGAGGGCGGAAAGCTCGACGTGGAACTTGCCCGCCACCTGGTAGAGGAAGCTGGCGGGGATGTCCGCATCACCGCTCTCGTAGGTGCGGTAGGTATCCACCGGGATGCCGAGGTCCTGCGCGCAGGTTTCCGCGGACAACTGGGCGATATCCCGCAGGCCGCGGATGCGATCCGCGATCTGCCTGATCTGCTCGTTCATGAATGCCTCCACGGTTGAAGAAGGGGACGCGCCAGCATACAGCAAAACAAGAAAACGGGCCATCCGCGTGCCCCGCACACGAATGGCCCTTGCAGAAGGAGGTTCTATGAAGATACACAAGGAAAACAACCGACCCCGCCGAAGGTTACGACTCTTGCCACGCTTCGCGGACACGTCTATACTGCCACCAGGACCACCAAATGGCGGAACGAATAGGCGATTTCCTGGTGAGAAGGGGCGCGATGCAGCAGTCGCAGGTTGAGGCAGTCATCGCCGCCCAGAAGGCGGGAGACTCGAGGACATTCTGCGACATTGCCGTCGCGCGTGGCTTCACCACCAGGGCGGCGGTCGATGCGTTCGCCGCATCCCGTCCCTCGTAGGACCTCTCGCGCCGATCCCGGATGAAAGGCAGATTTCGCAGGTGACTCGCTCCCTCTATTTCACCGCAGACCCCTCGGGTGCCCTGGCGCTGGCCACTTCGATGGAGCACGCCATTGTCGAGGTGCTTGCCGTGCCGGAGGACTACCCCGATGAAGCGGCCCTGCAGATCACGGAAACCGTGCACAAGGCCGGCATCCTGGACGTGCGGGCGAGAGCCGGGACCCGCGGGGGTCCCGTGCGCATCACCTGGGCCGCCCTGGTGGAGAAGGGGATCGACGCCGGTGTCCTCGAGCAGGTGGACGGTTGAAGGGAAGGCCGCCCGCGCCGCCGCGGGCATGCCTCCCGGTCGTCATCCTGATTCTCTCGTGCCTCGCCCTGCAGGCGCAGGAGCTGAGGATCGCCAGCTACAACATGGAGCGCCTCGGCCAGGACAGGAAGGACTACGCCGTCCTTGCGCGCGTGGTCTCCCGGTATGACCTGGTCGCCGCGGAAGAGGTGATGAATGCCGGCGGCATGTCGCGCCTTCTGGAAAAGCTCGGCACCGGCTGGTCTGACTACATGAGCGCCGAGGGCGAGGGATCGAGGAGCTACCAGGAGCACTTCGGCTTCTTTTTCGACAGCTCGGTGGAGCTCGTGTCCGTCCTCGGCGAATACCCGGGCGATTCATTTTTCCGCCCGCCGTTCGGCGCGAGATTCCGCGTCAAGGCCTCCGGGTTTTCCTTCAACCTCGTGGCATGCCACATCGTATATGGAAAGAGCCAGAAGGCACGCGCCGCGGAGATCTCGCATCTCGGAGATGTCTCCCGCTGGTTCGAGGAGCGCACCGGCCTCAGCGGCTCAACGGTGATCGTCGGAGATTTCAACGACGAGCGCAGCGCCGATTTCTCTTCGCTCGGGGCACTCGGTGACCGTGATGTGCTCCCCGGGAAGGGGACGACCATCGGGAAGCGCGGCCCGGACCACGACTACGACCACATCTTCGTCCCTCCGGGTCTCCTGTCCCGGGTGGAGTCAGCCGATGTGGACTACTGGACGACCGACTATTCGGGGACCCGTCAGCTGGTGAGCGATCACTTCCCGGTCTACGCCCTGCTCGAGGTGTCCCCGTAGGGATTGCAATGAAGAAACTGGCCTTCATTCTCTGGATGTTCGGCTCCGCCGCTGCAGCCTTCAGCCTCGGGTTCTCATACGGCGGCGGAACCTCGCTCGCCTTCTCCCCTGTGACCTTCAACGGCACCTATTCCGGGACCGCGTCCCAGGTCACGAGCTTTGTCTCTCTTACCGCCCTGCAGTTCTTCGACGCCACGTATGTCCAGGTGCAGATCGGGTATTCGCTGAACCGGGGCAGCACCGAACCGGCTGCCGCTTCCACTACGACCGGTTTTGCCGCGCTCCTCACCGGCCTCTCGTTCGGCGTGGCCGTGAAATATCCCTTCGTCATCGGGCCCGTGGCGATCTTTCCCTTCGTCGGCGCCGAGTACAAGCTCAATCTCACGTACACCGATGACAAGGGAGACGATCTGAAGTCAGGCCTCAGCGGGTCGCCGTCCGCCCTGAACGAGCTGTGGTTGAAGGGTGGGGTGGGCGTCGACGTGTACTTCGGGAGTCTCTTTCTGCGGCCGGTGGTCCTGGTCGGCTTCATGCCGTTCACCCTCGGAGGCGCCCCGACCCTGTCATCGACCGACCCGAATGGGATCTGGTCGATCTCGCTGGACCGTGGGGTCTTTTCCGTCGAGCTCGACCTCCTGTTCGGATGCCGTCTCTGAAGGCGCGCCCCGGCCGGACTCTTTTTGCTTTTTCGTGACACACCCGAGACCAGTTATTGGCATATTGAAGGCGGTTGCACGTGCAGACGTAAATGGTAGGGGAGCTCTGGCGCGCGCCCGGGGTCTGCTGCCGAAGAGCTTTGCGCGGCTCCGTGGCCGACGGAAGTCGATCGTCCCTTCTCCAGGCAGAGACGACGTTTTCCCCACAGACCTTTTTTGCATACATTGCATTCATGAACGCCGGCAGCGGATGATTTTAAAAAACCCCGGGATGCACCGCGACCTTGATACGCTGTGCATTAACACGCTTCGGTTTCTCTCCATCGATGCGGTACAGAAAGCGGACAGCGGGCACCCCGGCCTGCCCATGGGTGCGGCACCCATGGCGTACGTGCTGTGGACGCGATTCCTGCGTCACAACCCGTCCAATCCGAGCTGGTTCGATCGTGACCGATTCGTGCTTTCCGCCGGGCACGGTTCCATTCTCCTCTACAGCCTCCTGTACATGACGGGCTACGATCTTCCCCTCGAAGAGATCAAGCGGTTCCGGCGGTGGGGAAGCAGGACGCCGGGGCATCCCGAAAGAGGGATGACTCCCGGTGTGGAGGTCACGACGGGCCCGCTCGGACAGGGCTTCGGCAACTCTGTTGGAATGGCCATCGCAGAGGCATACCTGGCGGCGCGCTACAACCGGCCGGGCTTCGAGATCATCAATCACTCCACATATGCGATCGTGAGCGATGGTGATCTCATGGAAGGGGTCGCCTCTGAGTCGGCATCGATCGCCGGGCATCTGAAACTGGCAAAGCTCATCATGCTCTACGACGACAACCACATCACGCTGTCGGCGGCCACGTCGCTCACCTTTTCGGAGGACCGCGCGAAGAGGTTCGAAGCGTACGGCTGGTACACCCAGGCGGTCGGAGACGGAAACGACGTGGAGGCGATCCAGCGGGCGCTTCAATCAGCGCGTGACCAGAAAGACCGGCCCTCTCTCATCCTGGTGCGCACCCATCTTGGCTACGGCTCCCCGCACAAACAGGACACCTATGAGGCCCACGGTTCGCCGCTGGGCAGCGACGAGGTCCTCGCAACGAAAAGGAACCTCGCGTGGCCCATCGATCCGCCGTTCTCCGTTCCCGACCAGGCCTTGGCCCATTTCCGCGCGGCCACGGGACGAGGCAAAAGACTGGAGACGGACTGGAGCTCCCTTTTCGCCGCCTATGGGATGGCATATCCGAAACTTGCCGCCGAGCTTGAAAGTCTCATGAAAGGCGAGCTGCCCGCGGGCTGGGATGCCGGCCTTCCCCGGTTCAGCGCCGATTCCAAGGGGCTCGCGACGCGGGTCGCATCGGGGAAAATAATGGCTGCCATCGCACCACATCTTCCGAACTTTGTCGGTGGGTCCGCCGACCTGGATCCTTCGACCCATACCGCGCTCGCCGGACTCGCGGATTTCGAGAACCCTGCGCGGAAGGAAGGCGATATCCAGGGCTCGACGGGCGGAGGCTGGAGTTACGACGGGAGAAACCTGCATTTCGGGGTACGGGAACATGGGATGGGGGCGATCGTGAACGGGATGGCGGCCCACGGCGGGACGATCCCGTACGCTTCGACTTTCCTGATCTTCTCCGATTACATGCGGCCGTCGATACGGCTTGCGGCTCTCATGGAGCTGCACGTGATCTACGTCTTCACGCATGACTCCATAGCGCTGGGAGAAGACGGCTCCACGCATCAGCCGGTCGAGCAGCTCCTGGGTCTGCGATCGATCCCCGGGCTGATCCTCATCAGGCCGGCGGACGCGAACGAGACCGTCGCCGCCTGGCGCATCGCAATCGAGCGCCGTGACCGTCCCGTGGCCCTTGCCCTCTCGCGGCAGTCTCTCCCGGTCATGGACCTCGACCTCTATCCCGCTGTCCCTTCCGGGGTGCGACGAGGCGGGTACATGCTTCTGGAGGCCGCGAACGGCGCGCGGCCGGATATCGTTCTGCTTGCCAGCGGCTCCGAGGTCCCCCTCGTGAGAGCCGCGAGCGAAGAGCTGTCGCGGCGGGGAGTGGGCGCGCGGGTGGTGAGCTTTCCGAGCTGGCAGCTCTTCGAAGAGCAGCCGCCCGAGTATCGCTCGACGGTCCTGCCTGCCGGCATTCCGGTGCTGGCCGTCGAGGCCGGCAGCCCGCTGGGATGGAAACCGTACATCGGGCACGGCGTGGAAGTCATCGGGGTCGATCGCTACGGCGCCTCCGCCCCCGGCGAAGTTGTGTTGAAAGAGTTCGGTTTCACACCAGAGAACGT
>Ga0187866_1003549_pt1 | contig 11598 bp, 6 predicted proteins | sample June2016WEW_11_1_3_FD_133013 | JGI IMG/M metagenome (GOLD analysis project Ga0187866, IMG submission 133013) | Peatland microbial communities from SPRUCE experiment site at the Marcell Experimental Forest, Minnesota, USA - June2016WEW_11_150 | ecosystem: Environmental > Terrestrial > Soil >... | reverse complement strand
GGAGGCAAATGAGAAAGGAAGGATGAGGGATGAGGGAAAAAAAGACAGGAGACGGTGGGGCAGGTGACGGAAAAACTGATTACTGAAGACTGAAAACTGATAAAGGGCAAGGTTGGTTTCGTATGGTGCGTTGTATGCACCAAGGCAGACAGATTAGACCGCAATTTACACAAAAATACTGCCCGGAGAAACCGCCATGAATGTAAATCGCCCTACTAGCGGACAAAGGACAAAACGTTCGATTGCAAATTGCAAATTGCGGATGAAAGTGGGCAGAGGGCAGTGGGCGGCGGGCCACCCAGAGGGTACCCGGCGGCGCGAAACCGCAAGCGGTTTCATTCATCCTTCAGCGAAAGCGGGCAATAAATTGCCCGCCCCTAAGCGGCTGAGCGGTTTTACACTAATCGAGTTGCTGGTCACCATTGCGATCATCAGCATATTGGCGGGCATAACTTTGGGGGCGATTCGCTACGCCCGCCACGCCGCCGCCGAAGCGAAAACCAAGGCCACCATCGCCAAACTCAACGATCTCGTAATGCGGCGGTATGAGTCGTACAGGACGCGGCGAGTGCCAATAACAATTCCGCAAAGTATACAACAAAGTACAACATATCCAAGACAAGCTGCGCTGCTTCGTTATTGCGCCCTGTTGGACTTGATGCGGATGGAAATGCCGGAGAGAACGTATGATATCATAAATGGCCCGCTTGGATTGGGTCAACTTACTAATCCATGGACGGCCCGGCCCGCTTTCAGCCAGATGTTTTATCAAAAATATACTCAGAATAATCCTAAAATGAACTATGTTGCCGCTAAATATCTTTATATGTGGATAAGTATGACATATCCGGAGGCCATGGAACAATTCGATCAAAATGAAATCGCGGACCTTGACCGCGATGGTTGGCCGGTATTTATCGACGGGTGGGGAAATCCAATCATGTTCCTTCGCTGGGCGCCGGGTTTTTTGCCTTCCATTGATCCCAAAACTAATTGCGATACCGAAGTCCAAACCGGCGATGCGATAAACGACCATGATCCGTTTGATTCGCGGCGTATATGTCCCAGCAATTATCGGTTAATTCCCCTCATCTACTCCCCAGGCCCGGACCAGGCGGGTCATGACCCAAAAAACGACAAAAAATATGGAATAATGGCGACATCACAAAATCCAGACGGCACCGAGTATAACGCATATTATGGGGTCGATCCCTCCGTAAATACAATAGATGATTTAAATCCTTATGCAAAATTACCGACAGTTTATGGAGATATTTTAGTTGGATCACCATCTAAAAATCCTTCCGATCCCGCGGTTAATCGTCTCGACAACATCCACAACCATCGTATCGAACAGCAGTAACATGCGATACCCGAGCGGACACAAAACGAATAGTACGGGCGGCAGCCGGCGGTCAACGACCGCCGGAAAACGGCCGGCGCATGTATTTCAGGGTTCAGGGTTCAGGGTTCAGGATTCGGGGTTCAGAATTCATCCTTCATCCTTCATCCTTCATCCTTCCCCCAGCGGCGTGACGCTGGTGGAGATGCTGATTGTCATTTCGATCATGGCGATTTTGACGGTTGCCGCGCTTAAACTGATGCAGCCGGTCGAGGATCGCCGCGTGCGCGAGGCCGCCCGGGCGGTGAACGTGTATATTTCATCGGCGCGGAATCGGGCGATCGAAATCGGCCGGCCATGCGGCGTGATCTTCCGCCGCGCAAACGGCACCAATTTTCCCACCGCCTCAACGGTCCTGGACCAATGCGAAGTGCCGCCGACGTACGCCGGCGATGCAACGGATTCGGTCGTAAAAGTGCAGGATTGGACGTACAGGCCGGACGGAATCCCATATTTCAAAATTGATAAAGACCCAAGCGTCACAAAAATATGGACTGTTCTTAAGGTCCAAATTAAAAACTATCAATTTTCCAGCAATTTACTTCGCCAGGGCGATTTAGTGCAACTCAACGGCCAAGGGCCTTTTTATACCTTGATATACGATAATCCCACCACCATTGCTTCGGACAGTCTAAGGACCCAGCCGCCATATACTAGTTCTCCGGCGATGAATCAGCCGACCGATCCCCAGGTTCAAGATTTCATGCCCGTTGATGTATATGGCGCTTATGATCCTAATGGCTATTATAATTTTTCTCCGAGCGATTTAGTAGTTGATCCTTCCGGTTCCGGTTGGGTAACTTCGCATTGGTTGACCATGGTTTTAGATCAGAAGGTAACGCCGATGCAAATGTTGCCTTGGCCACAGTTTATCCAATCGCCAACAGGACAACTGTGGTCGTCTCCTGTTCCGTTTCTGATCTTACGTCAGCCGGTGAAATCGTCGGCTTCGCCGCTGCAACTGCCCGCCGGGGCGGTGGTGGACTTGGATTTTTCGGGCCTGGATAATCAATCGTTCCAGAATCTGTCCGGCAATAAATATGACGTGGCGGTGATTTTTTCCGGCAACGGCTCGGTGGAAGGCTATTATTGGAATAACCAGCCCTCCCCTGCTCTCGGGCCGATATTCATGCTCATCGGCAGCCGGTCGCGGGTGCGGGACTTTAGCGCCCAGCCGCTTCCGGCCGTTCCCAATCTTAATGATTTGCCTAACTGGGCCGATCTGTCGAGCATCTGGGTCACGATCAATTATCAAACTGGCATGGTATCGATCGACGACAACTACGCCATAAATTTTTCAACGAAAATGGATTCGGGAGGCAACCTCATTGATTGGACTAAGGTTTCTACGTGGCCGTATTTCATTAATCTATCCCGAATTTACGCCCGGCAATCGCAGAGCATGGGGGGACGGTAAGATGAAAATAATGCAGAATGCAGAATGCAGAATGCAGAACGAACAAAAGGGTTCAGGGTTCAGGGTTCGGGGTTCAGGAAAAAGTGGACAGTGGGCAGTGGGCGGTGGGCAGTGCATTCATCCTTCATCCTTCATCCTTCATCCTTCCCGCCACGGGATCAGTCTGATGGAGGTGTTGATATCAATTTTCGTGTTGTCGATTGGACTTTTGGGCCTGGCGGCGATAATACCGCTGGGTCAAATGGCCCTTTGGGAAACGGCCAAGGCCGACCGGTCCGGGGCCTGCGGCCGGGCCGCCATTCGCGAAATCCAAGTCAGTCGCCTGCTCGACTTCCGCTACTGGTATTGGACGCCGGGCCCAACCTTGCCACTGAATTCTTTTTGGGGTTTTTATAATCCTCCACTCATTACATCTAATACTATTGCGGATGATTATTCGCATGTTGCCGCCGGATACAATGATCCAAATTATCCTCCTAATCTTGATTCCCTGCCGTTTGTGATCGATCCGTTGGGCCGAGAAAGGGGATTGCCGGAGATGTTCGGGCAAATAACGTACAACGTTTATTTGCCTCGCCGAACGCTGCGCACGATGCCGCTGACGCCCACGAGTACTCCTAAAACGTTAATCAATGGGCAGTTGTTTTTCTGGTCGGACGATCTGCCGTTCGATACGACGAAGAATTCCGTAGCCCGGCCGACATTGGTAAAGACGAGCACTGGGGTAGTGACTACGAATAATGGCGATTATTCCTGGTTTTTCACGGTTATGCCGGCGGCGAGTGAAGCGCGGATCGATTATACCACAACTCCGCCGACGGTCAGTCCTTTGCCGGTGGCCCAACGGCGGCTGTTTAACGTGTCGGTGGCGGTGTGTTATAAGCGAAATTTCCAAATTTATGTTGATAGTACACACAATTTCTATCCGGGTAATCCGACAACCACGAATACTTTGGAGGGCGAACACGTCGCGATAATCAGTGCAGTCACCGGTTTTCCGGGCATGGGCATAGGCGGCGGCACGGTTCAATTAGACGCCGGAAACAATATTAATGTCAAGGAAAACCAGTGGGTGATGATGTATCATCTGCATTTGGATAATACAGGGAATCCAAAATCGGGGTATCCGCAATTGAATCGCTTGAACTGGTACCGCGTGGTGGGCGTGGGTAAAACAACGGACTCGAGCGGAATTGCAACTTATTATATAAACCTTAACGGGCCGGATTGGGATTATAACCTGTCGGCCGCGTTGGTCGTGGTACCGGGCGTGATCGGCGTGTATAACACCACCGTGGAACTGGATTGGGATCCGCTTTGGACGAAGTAAAACAACATATTTCTCGCAAAGACGCGAAGGCGCAAAGAAGAGAAGAGAATAATCAAAAATAAAAAAGCCAAATGACAATAAATTGTTTTTATTTGTAATAAATGATTTGTTTTTTATTAATTCCTTAGCGGCTTTGCGGCTTTGCGAGAAACGAATTATTATTTTTAGAAAGATCAAATAGATTACCGAAAATGAAATCGCCGCGCAAGTCGTCGATGCGGCTTATCAAATACATGTTAAGCTTGGCCCGGGATTGTTCGAGTCTGTTTATGAGGTTGTGCTTGCATACGAATTGAAAAAGCGCGGATTACAGGTCGAAAGACAAGTCATTATACCAATTGAATATGAAGGAATTAAATTCGACGAAGGCTTTCGAGCTGATGTTATTGTGGAAAATAAGGTACTCGTGGAACTTAAGTCCATTGAGAGCCTTGGCAACGTGCATAAGAAACAAGTTCTGACATATCTTAGATTGACAAATATGAAACTTGGCCTGCTAATCAATTTCGGTGAAGCATTAATCAAAGACGGTATAGTACGTATTGTTAACGGTTTATAGAATCTCTCGCAAAGTCGCAAAGACGCAAGGGAAATTAAATAATAATCACAAGTTACACGAGTAAATATTGATTCGACACATTTGAATTTTGGTTATCTCATGAAATAATGTGTTAAATATTTATTTTAAAATAATTCTTTGCGTCTTTGCGAGAAATCGATTAAGAGGACGGCTTCAATGAGTGATAGATATTCCAATACCCGCCGGGGCGTATTGCTGCTTTTGGTGTTGGCCATATTGGCGTTGTTCGGCCTGGTGGCCGTGGCGTTTGTGCTCATCTCGGGCCAGTCGCAGCGGAGCGCGAAGAACATGCAGCGCGTGGACCAGACGCTGGAGGATCCGCAAAAACTCCTGAGCGAAGCCATGATGCAGGTCGCCCGCGGCGCCAGCAATCCGGTCTCGGTCATCGGGCCGCATAGTCTGCTGGAAGACATGTACGGGAACACGTCTCGGGTCGGGGCAGTGGTCGCCAACACTTTATATCCTTATTTCGCCGTTGCCGGGGGACAATTGATTCAGATCGGCGTTCCTTCGCCGATTCCCGATTCCATCAAAGGGTCTTTGCCGGCGTTAAAACTATCCGATAGTCCTCCAAGGGCGTCGGCTTCGTGTTCCGGCACGGTGATAACCTTTCTTAACGGTCCGCGGACAATGGGTCATAGCACGCGTATTGTTGCATACATTCCCGCCGCCGGCTCGACGCCCGATTATTTTCAAATCGTAGCCACCGATGCGATAACCTATGACAACATTGCCGCCGACTTGGCCGATTTGTATGATCCTATTACGAAAATACAGGAGCCGCTTTTCTATCTAATCAACGGCGCGCCGTTTAGCGGCACGGGTTTTGGCTATAATCCGGACACGGGCAAACTCGACCTATCTTATGACACATTGGCCGGCGGGTTATCGACCAGCGCCGCAGACAATCCCCCCACCGCCACTTCGACATTGCTCCCGGCAGCGTTGCTGCCGAACTTGCCGATGACGTTATATTATTCTTCGGCATGGGGACCAATAACGAATCCTTTAAGCAATCCGCCGGGCGGGGCCAACGAAGATTACGACGCCGCCGATTATCAAAACATGCTGCTGGCCGCGCAAATTACCGACCCAACGACCGGCAAAGTGACGGGCGTTTTGCCTTCGCTACACCGCCCGGCATTGGTGAATTATTGGATCAATAATAAACTTGGAGCATCAGGAACATGGTTGAGTCTTTGGACTCAATATCCCGATTTATGCCGTAAAATCATGATGCGGCCTATTGGCATCATGAATAATTTAACGGTCTCCAACAGCCCCGATCATTCCAATTTCACCGGCGGCAATTCAACTTTCGAACCGACATGGAATGGAGTAATATCTTCCAGCACCAGTTATCAATGGGACGTTGACAACGACGGCGACGGCGTGCCGGACAGCATTTGGGTCGATCTGGGCCTGCCCGTCCGGGCCACAAAAGACGGAAAACTGTACAAGCCGCTGTTTGCCATTCTCTGCGTGGACATGGACGGCCGATTGAACCTCAACGCCCACGGCAACCTGGCACAGGCCAACAATACATCGACTTATGGCATCACGACAACATTGCCCAGCAATATATTTTTTACAGATGGAATCGGCGGAGGAATTGGCACGGCCAGCAATCTTCTCTGGGCGCAAGGCTACAGTCCGGCGGATATAAATCTATATCCGTTGCTCGGCAGTAATTACTCAAATATGCTTATAGGCAACGGCGTTTACGAAGGACATTACGGATCGAGACAATTGCCCGGCACGGTGGCTAACGATCCTTTGACAGTAAATAAATGGTTTGAATACGGCGGCAATTACGCCGATCCGAGTTCCGCCGACAATGCGGGTTCATATGGATCGCCGCCCGACCTGCAAGGGGCGGGCTCGATAGGATTGGATCCGGCGGGGCGGCCAATCTACGCCAATTTCGGCGTCTGGAGCAGCGACCTTGTTAACTATGTCGCAAGCGGTTCAACTCTGGAGAATGTCCCTTATGCGCTGAATTTAGCGCCGAACATTACCAGAGGCTTGCCGACTGCCGTCAACAATCCGTTTAGCGTGAATGAATTGGAGCGGATATTGCGCCCGTTCGACCGCGACGCCGCGCAATTGCCGGCCAGATTGGCGGCACTGACGTCGCCAAGCGCCGCAGCGCCGTATGCCGATTCCACATTGATTACCAAACGTTCCGAAGCGACCACGGAGAGTTGGGACGTCCCCGCGCCCGCGCCCGATACAGCCGCGCTTAGTTCAACAGAACGCGCATTATTGACGAACGGCCGGGCAACCAGTTTGAGCGATTTGCTTAAAGCAAAGGGCGTTTCCGAGTCGAATTGGGGTAGTTATTTCCCGCCGGAAATGCTGGCCGGCTTGAAACTGAACCTTAATCGCCCATACGGCGACGGCCGCGACGGCGATGGCAACAAAGTGGTGGATGAACCCGGCGAGGCGCTGAACAAATTGCTGCTTTACGCAACCTCCGGCTCGCAAGGCACTTTTTCAGAGACCTATTTCGATCCGACGCACACGGCAACCGATTCCTTGCAGGCCAGGCAACTTCAAGCCAGATATTTATATATTTTGGCCATGCTAGTGGTCGACCGTTCGGCGCTGAAAACTCAACTCAACACAATTCTAAAGAAAACCGCGACGAATGACGACGTCGCACGGTATTTAGCCCAATGGGCCGTGAACGCGGTCGATTTCCGCGACCGCGATTCAATAATGACGCCGTTTATCTACGATCCCGATCCGCTCAACGATTTCGGCACGAATCCGACTCCGCCCACCTGGCGGACGTCACTCGGTTTGCCCACTGCCGCCGACATTACAAATAATCGGGTGGTTTGGGGCTGCAAGCGCCCGGAACTGTTGATTACCGAGACCTTGGCCTTTCACGACCGGCGAACGCAAGACTTGGACTCTGATCCCACGCACAAGAAAACCACCGATACTCCTCCAGACGATGATTTCGATCAAAAATATAAACCGGAGGGCTCGTTGTTTATCGAACTTTACAATCCCTGGACCGATCAAGAGCCCCGGCCTTACGAACTATCCAACGCGATCAACGGCGGCGTGGATCTGACAAAAATAAATTCCAGCGGGTCGCCGGTTTGGCGGCTGGCGATTGTCACCGACAGTGCAACAATGGACAACGACCCGGACGATCCATCATCCGCCACGGTCACTTATGCGAGGACGATTTACTTCGCCAATCCATCGTCGGGAGCCGTTCTTCCCAATGACAAGACAAATACAAATCCCACGACGAAAGCGGACGTGCAATTTTACCCAAACAGCGCATACGCAGCGAAAATCGCGCCTATCAAGCCCGGCCGTTACGCCGTTATCGGGCCGGGCAATAGCAGCAACACCACCGGCGGTAAAGCCACAACGTATATCGGTTATCTCACGGGTTTGTATCAAGGCGACGCTTCCACTCGGCGCATTGAACTGACGCCAAACCTCGATCCGGACGCCGCGGGACAAGTTGCCGTCTATCCCGATGGCGCTTCAAACGCTACTCCGGCCGACAGCGGCAGTTCGAAAACCATCCAATCGCCCGTGGCCGTGGTCATCAATAGCCCCCGACGCCTCAGCATCTCCGAACCTTCTACAGATTATCCGAATGTGGATCCTACCGGCATAGCTTATGATGCGATAATTGGAAATGGATATACGACCCCCTACGATTCGCCTCAGGACAAAGCGATGCAACAGCCCGTCTGGGATAATTATTTGAAGTTTAACGGCACATTTCCCCGATATGCCGTGGTGCATCTGCAGCGACTGGCGAATCCGCTGTTGCCGTATGACGCAACTATGAATCCATATCGCACGATAGATTCGATGTCGGTCAATCTGACGACATTTAATGGTATCACGACAGCTAAGCCGGCAAACGGGGATGAAGGCTTGGATGCTTCCATTACACTTGACCAAGGATTTTTCACGCGCGAGCGGGGCACAAAAAACGACACGTCCCATACAAACGATTTGTGGCTCCATGAATCGGATTCGACGGCGATAAGCGATATTCAAGGCAGCCGTTCCTTGTCCACCAGCAGCACGCATAATATGACTCAAAACCCCATCCAGTCCTTTGGGTATTTGAATGTCTGCTTCGGGACTCCCGTCAGCACGATTACGGGTTACGAGGGTTGTCCGGCGTCGCCGTTCCCTTGGCTGACGTGGAACAACCGCCCCTATGTAAGCAACATGGAGCTAATGCTGGTTCCGGCCACCTCTTCGTATCAACTCCTGCGAAAATACGCTTTACCCGGCACTGGCACAAATCCTTACACAAATTATCTCGATTCAGCCTCTAATGCCGTCGATCCCTACGGGCATTTGCCGAACTTTTTCAACAGTGCGGAATTGAGCGGAACGGCCGCCGCCGTGGAATTGCATCGGCTACTGGACTATGTCGGCGTGCCGTCGCGGTTCGCGGGTACGGATATTCAAGGTAATCCATCGACCATGGCAAGCGATAATCAGCCGTTCTACCCGCCTTTCAACTTTATTCCAACTTATCGCGAACCGGGCAAGATAAATTTGAATACGATTTATAATAAAGATGTTCTGCAGGGATTATTGAATGTTCCTGCCATGAGTACGAGTGCATGGCAATATTTTGTGGCCAGTCGAAGAGGCGATCCGTCAAATACTACCGACACCATCCTTGTCGACAATAGCGGCATTCCCACGGAATTCGCCCGGCCGTTCCGTTCGGCTGGAAATGGTTCGCTTGTTCCCCCAGTAGCGCCGGTTTTGCCGTCCATATTGAATCCGCTATTGCCTAATCGAGAAATCAACGCCACCTTGCTCCGCGCCTATCCCGAAAGCACTAACGATCCTCTGTTTAAACACCAGTCCACCAACGCCGTGGACAATACGACCCGCAATCCGTTTTTCCGCTATTCCGGATTGGAACGCCTGGCGAATTTGGCGACTACGCGGTCGAATGTGTATGCCGTGTGGATCACGGTGGGATATTTTGAAGTGACGCCTTGGAGCGCCGGAGTTGACGCCGTTCATCCCGACGGGTATCAACTTGGTCAGGAAATGGGCACTGACAGCGGGGAAATCGTGCGTCACCGGGCGTTTTTCATGATCGACCGCACTATTCCGGTTGGGTTTCAACGCGGACAGGATTTAAACGTGGAAAAGGCAATAATTTTGAAAAGATTCATTGAATAGGGATTAGGGATTGGGGAAAAAAAAGTTTAGCCGCGACCCGAAGGGGAGCGCAATAGTTGATAGTAAAGTGCGTGCGACGCACCTATGTATATTATTGCTTGATTATCGGTGCGTTTCACGCACCCTACTTTTATGTCACGCAACGTCAAAAAAACCGCCCGGATGCCGGCGATGAAATTTCCGAAACTGCAAAAGCGGTTGCGGATGAGCGGCACTGGCAAAGCCAGTGGCACACGCGGCACTGGCAAAGCCAGTGGCACGCACGGCAGTGGCACGCGAGCGAAAATCGCGGCGGATAAAGGCCGGATGCGAAACCGCAAGCGGTTTTATTGAAGTTTTCAGTTATCAGTTTTCAGTTATTCCCGTAATCATGGGCTACCGAACGCTGCGGCAATGCGTCGATGATTTAGCGGCCACGGGCCAATTGGCGATCGTCGAGGAGCCGATCGATCCGCAGTTGGAGGCGGCTGAGATTCAGCGGCGTGTGTTTCGCGCCGGCGGACCGGCGATTTATTTTGCGCGGGTTAAAGGCTGCCGATTCCCCATGCTCGGCAACCTGTTCGGCACGATGAAGCGGGTGCGATATATTTTTCGCGACGCGCTAGCGGGACTAAAACGGCTGGTGTCGCTGGAGGCCGATCCCGCGGATATTTTGCGTCATCCCAGGCTGTATTTACGATCGTCCTGGTTGGCGCTTTACATGCGGCCGAAAAAAGTCCGCGCCGGAGCGGTACTCGCCAATGAGATTACGTTGGGACAGCTTCCGCACTTAAAATCGTGGCCTGGCGACGGCGGGGCATACATCACGCTGCCGCAGGTTTACACCGAGGATCCGGAGGAGCCGGGATTCGCAAAATCGAATCTGGGCATGTACCGCGTGCAGATTTCGGGCGGCCAATACAAGCCGAATCTGGAGGCCGGATTGCATTACCAGTTGCAGCGGGGCATTGCCGTGCATCATGCGAAGGCCATTCGGCGCAAGGATGTATTTCGGGTGAACGTTTTCGTGGGCGGGCCGCCGGCGATGACCGTGGCCGCGGTGATGCCGCTGCCCGAGGGCATGAGCGAATTGGGATTCGCCGGTCTTTTGGGGCGGCGCCGAGTGGCGATGATCCGCCGGCCCAATAAGCTGCCCATTGCCGCCGAGGCCGATTTCTGCATCAGCGGTTATCTGGATCCCAAACGGCTGAAGTCCGAGGGTCCCTTCGGCGATCACTTGGGCTATTACAGCCTGGCGCACGAGTTTCCGGTGCTGCGCGTGGAGCACGTATATCATCGACAGGGTGCGATCTGGCCGTTTACGGTGGTGGGCCGGCCGCCGCAGGAAGACACGGTCTTCGGCGAGTTCGTTCACGAGTTGGCCGGCGAGACGATTACAAAGGCGATTCCGGGCGTGAAGGCCGTCCATGCCGTGGACGCGGCGGGCGTGCACCCGCTGCTCTTGGCCATAGGCAGCGAACGTTACGTGCCGTACGACGAACAGCGCAGGCCGCGGGAATTACTCACGCTGGCTAACGCCCTGTTGGGTCAGGGACAATTGTCGCTGGCCAAGTATTTGTGGATCATAGCCGGCGAGGACCAGCCGGACCTCGACGTGCGCAACGTGCCCGATTTCTTTCGTCACGTGCTGGAACGGGTGGATTGGCGGCGCGATCTGCACTTTCAGACTT
>Ga0187866_1003548_pt1 | contig 11604 bp, 6 predicted proteins | sample June2016WEW_11_1_3_FD_133013 | JGI IMG/M metagenome (GOLD analysis project Ga0187866, IMG submission 133013) | Peatland microbial communities from SPRUCE experiment site at the Marcell Experimental Forest, Minnesota, USA - June2016WEW_11_150 | ecosystem: Environmental > Terrestrial > Soil >... | reverse complement strand
GGGACAACGACTCCGGCCGGAAGGCTTATCGTCTCCCTCCTTGAGAAGGCCGGGTATGAAGTCGTCGCTTTCCATCCTAATGGAACTGGGGGAATGGCCATGGAGGGGATGATTCGGGAAGGGCATTTTTCCGGCGTCATTGATTTGACCACTCACGAATTAGCTGACGAACTGGTCGGAGGAGACCACGCATGCGGCCCGCACCGTTTGGAGGCTGCGTCCGATATGAATATTCCACAGATCGTGGTACCGGGTAGCATTGACTACATCGTCAAGGGACGCTTCGAAATATTGACGCCCTCCCTGAAGAAACGAAAAACGATGATGCACAATCCTGAAATGACCTTCGTTAAAACGAGTGTAGCAGAGATGGCTGAATTGGGCCGCATTATTGCTCAAAAACTCAACCGCTCAAAGGGTAAGACGATCGTCATGATCCCCATGAAAGGATTCTCCTATCCAAATTATAGGGGGAGACCCCTTTACAATCCAAGAGGATGTAGTGCCTTTGCAGAAAGCTTAAAGAAGGAGATCAAACCTGCCATCCCTGTCCAGAAATTTCCTTACCACATCAACGATGAACCATTTGGCAGGGAGGTCGTCAGGGAATTCCAGAAATTGCTGGAGAAAAATGAAAAAAACTATACAGAACGAGTAAAAGGAGAAAAAAATGTTGCTCAGAGGGAAAATTATCGATTTGACACAGGAAATATACCAAGGAATGCCTGTTTACCCAGGGCATCTTAAGACCGTAATTTGGACTCACCTTTCCCATGAAGAATGTCAACGCCAATTGGGAACCGGATTCTCTTACGAGACGCGGGGTATTTTGCTCTGTGATCATGGTCCAACACATATTGATTCGGTTAGCCACCTTTCAAGGGATCCGAATGCGACACCCGTGGATAAAATCCCTCTTGAGAACTGCATCACCTCGGCGATCTGTCTGGATGTCAGTGACATACCTCAAAAAACCCAGTTCGGTCGAAAGAAGATCGAAAAGGAGTTAAAAAGATGGAACCTTGACATTCAAAAAGGGGACACGATTCTTTTTTACACGGCACAGTATGATCGATATTACGGCAAACCTGAGTACATGACCGATTATCCGGGGTTAGACCGAGAAGGCACAGAATTTATAATTGATCAAGGATGCGTTAATTTTGGTGTCGACTCGGCAAGTCCTGATATGTGGTACGATAAGACCTATCCTTGTCATAGTGTTTGTGCAGAGCGTCGGGTTACCCATATTGAAAATTTATGCAATCTTGACAAAGTAGTGGGAAAGCGATTCACTTTTATTGCACTTCCATTGAGGATAAGAAATGGAACGGGTTCCCCTTTAAGGGCCGTTGCTATTTTGGATGAATAAATAAATTTCAATCAACCCTCATATGTTTGTTTCGTCTGCGGACTGTTTATTTCACCAGAAGAGCGTTTTCTGGCCCGGCACTTCGTTGGCGAACTCCCGGAGGACCTAACGATAGCATTCCTGAAAGACATCGGGCATCTATAGGCCTACACACATGTGCCGGGACCGAGTCAAAAAATTGCCTAACCACGTGATGCAGCGGATCGCCAATAAATCCGGCTCCCGCTGATCACCGCGTTACACTCGCTTTCAATCGGAAATCTTCAGATCATATAAAAAGCCGCCTTCACTCTTTGTAGGTGCAATTTTCGACAGGAGTAGAGTCTCCTACTACCCTTTTCAAAGATTGATGTGGTTACCCTCCTCTTTGATTCCTCTTTTTGAAATAGATACCTACGATCAGCTCTCTTTGTGATTAACGCCTCTGTGGAGCGTATCCAGTGACCCAACTCTCCCATGGAAGACTCCTGTGATTTTCAGGGGTCGTTCTGTCGATTACGGTCCGAAGTCAATATGCGGTACGGAATGGAACCTGTTTGAGATCATCCAAGATAGGAACAAGGGGGTCTGGAGTATCGATAGAAATCATCAGTCTTTTGGATATTCGGCGTTAATCCATGGCGGGTCTGCCTGCCTATTTCTTAGGCAAACAAGGGTTCATGATGCAATATTGCTTCCTGTAATCCGCGAGGGGCCAATTTAGCAAAGCATACTCGATTGCAATTAGTAATCGATAGGTGGTCATTATCATCTGATTTAAAGTTTTGATATGTCTTTCAAATTGAAACCTTTTGGGAGGTGCGTATAGTGGCAAGCTATCTGGCCATCGGAAGGCGGGGAGGCTAGCTGATGAGTTTCGTTAAAAGGTGTTTCCCTCAACTTTAAATTGTGGGAAAGGACCATGAGCGTTTGAAGGCTAACCACATCATGGATATTATAAGCGAGCAAAGTCTCCAGTGCTTTAATATTTTCATTCCCTTGGTAATCATCCCAGAGCCGCACTGCGAAATAGCCGTCCACTCCTTCCTGGTGGCATTCCCGGGTCTCCTGGAAGATTAAAGTCAGTCGAATGCCCCACCGATCTACCGGTTACCAGGGCGTTTTTTGTGGGCTGCCCTTTTGCCTTTAAGCCAAAGCCTGAAGCGGTCGAGGTAGAGATACATCACCGGCGTGGTGTAGAGCGTGAGCATCTGGCTGAAGATAAGGCCACCGACGACGGAGATGCCAAGTGGTCGACGAAACTCATACCCCACCCCTGTGCCCAGTGCAAGAGGAAGCGCCCCGAGCATGGCAGCCATCGTCGTCATCATGATCGGCCGGAACCGCAAAAGACAGGCCTCATAGATCGCATCGACGGGGCTCTTGCCCTCCTTGCGTTCAAGCTCCAGAGCAAAATCCACCATCATGATACCGTTCTTCTTTACAAGTCCGATCAGCAGAATGATGCCGATCACGGCAATGACGGTGAGCTCTGTGCGAAAGAGCAAGAGGGCGAGCACCGCTCCCACACCTGCCGAGGGGAGCGTGGAGAGGATCGTGATGGGATGGATGTAGCTCTCATAGAGGACCCCTAGCACAATATAAACTGTTACGAGGGCCGCCAAGATTAATAGCGGTTCGCTTGCCAGCGATGCCTGGAAGGCTTGAGCTGTACCTGAGAAACCTGACCGGATACTTGCGGGCATCCCCATCTCTTGAGTGGCTGCCTTGATCGTGTTCACAGCATCCCCGAGTGCAACTCTTGGCACCAAATTGAACGAGATGGTCACCGACGGGAATTGACCCTGGTGGTTCACTTGGAGTGACGCCCACGTTCGTTCAAAACGAGCGAATGCGCTAAGCGGGACCATAGCCCCGGTAGAAGGAGATTTTACATAAATGTCTCGTAGCGTTTCAGGGCTTTGCCAGAAACTCGGTTCAACCTCCATGACAACGTGGTACTGGTTCAAGAGCGTGTAATTGATCGACACCTGCCGTTGGCCGAAAGCATCGTAGAGAGTGTCATCGATCAGTCGCGATGTGATACCCAATCGAGAGGCAGTGCTGCGATCTATGACTACCGAGGTTTGGAGTCCCTTGTTCTGCTGATCGCTGCTCACATCGACGAGTTGGGGCATGGCGCGCATTCGTTGGAGCATACGCGGAGCCCATGCGTTGAGCTCTGTCAGGTTGTCTCCCTGAAGTGTGTATTGATATAATGCGGCGCCTATCCTTCCTCCGATGCGCAAATCCTGCACTGGCTGGAAATAAGTCGGGGCGCCTGGTACCTGGGCGAGCTTTCTACGCACCCGGGCAATCACCTGCCCGGCGGTCGTCTTCCGCTGTTCAAAGGGTTTTAGCGTAATGAACATTCGCGCGATATTCGTGCCGGCACCTCCACCGGTGTAGGCCGCCACATAGTCAACTTCAGGGTCGCTCCTGATAATGTCCACCACTTCCGTAAGCTTATGCTTCATGGCCTGAAACGATATATCCTGCTCCGCCTGTATAGTGCCGCTGATGCGTCCCGTGTCTTGCTCCGGGAAGAAACCCTTTGGAATAACGATCAAGAGGCCGATATTGACCCCAATTGTAACCAGTATCAGAGCGAGCATGAGCCGGGAGTGGCCGAGTGCCCAGCGGAGAGTCACGTCGTAGAAGTGATGCATGCCGTTGAAAATCCGCTCACTAGCTCTATATAGGAAGCCATGGGTGTTATCAGTTTCCTCAGGTTTGAGAAGCCTGGCGCACATCATAGGGGTTGTCGTGAGCGATAAAACCATCGAGATAGCCACTGCCGCAGAGAGTGTCACAGCGAACTCGCGAAACAGACGGCCTACCATCCCGCTCATCAACAGGATGGGGAGAAAGACTGCAACCAGAGAGGCGCTCATCGACAGAACGGTGAAGGAAATCTCCCGTGCCCCCAGTAAAGCCGCCTCCTTCGGGAGAATCCCTTTCTCCCTGTATCGTGTGATATTCTCTAGAACAACGATGGCGTCATCAACGACAAAGCCTGTTGCAATGGTGAGGGCCATCAGGGATAGATTATCTAGGCTGTAGCCGAAGAGGTACAGCACGCCGAAAGTGCTGACGAGAGAGACCACAACTGCTACCCCGGGGATAACGGTGGAGCGGGCATTTCTCAGAAAAACAAAGACTACTAAAATCACGAGGCAGGCTGAGATGACGAGCGTCAGCTCCACGTCATGCAGGGAACCGCGAATCGGGGGTGTCCGGTCCTGAACAACCGAAAGCTCGACTCCCCCTGGCATGACTGCCTCCATCTTAGGAAGCAAGCTGCGGACGCGGTCAACTGTATCTATGATGTTTGCATCGGGCTGACGAAAGACGATCACCATCACGGTTGGCTTTCCGTTGACCAGCCCTTCAACACGCAGATCCTCAACTGAATCCTCTACGTTGGCAATATCTGGCAGCCGAACCGGAGCCCCGGCCCTGTAAGCCACGATGAGGGGCCGGTACTGTTCGGCAACGTGAAGCTGGTCGTTGGTCTGGATCTCCCATGTTCTTGTCTCGTCTGTCAATTGTCCTTTCGGACGGTTTATGTTGGTGGTGGTTAAAACACCCCGTACATCCTCAAGGCTGATCCCATATTTGCTTAAGGCCGTGGGGTTCAGGTCCACGCGCACCGCAGGAAGGGAGCCGCCGCCTACAAATACCTGACCGACACCGTCGACCTGGGATAATTTTTGTTGAAGGATGGTCGAGGCCGCATCATACATTTGCGCTCTACCTACCGAGTCGGAAGTCAGTGCCAGAATGAGAATGGGTGCCTCCGCCGGGTTGACTTTGCGGTAGGTTGGTTGGCTCGGGAGAGTAGGCGGCAGGTACCCTCTTGCCGCATTGATCGCCGACTGGACATCCCGTGCAGCCCCGTTGATGTTGCGGTCCAGATCAAACTGCAGAACGACGCTTGTTGAGCCGCGGACACTGGTTGACGTCATTTCAGTCACACCTGCTATCAATCCAAACTGGTGTTCAAGGGGAGCTGCGACCGATGTGGCCATGGTCTCGGGGTCCGCTCCCGGCAGACTCCCTGAAACCTGGATCGTCGGATAGTCCACCCGAGGCAGAGGCGACACCGGTAACAAACGGAAGGAAATTGCCCCTCCAAGCGCCAGTGCGATTGTCAGAAGAGTCGTTGCAACAGGCCTATTGATGAAGGTTGCCGAGATGTTCATGAAAAGCTCGTTTTATCCAACGCAATTAGACGGATCACTTTAGTTTTTTATTCAACGCTTCTCATACCCCCTAATAGTGCTGGCCTTAAAAAGACTGGAAGAGATAGGATTTAAACCTATATCTCAAAAGTTACGAAATCAAACCGCTATCAATTTGTTATCGAGTCTAAAGAGATCGTCCTTCTTTTAATGCCCTTTCTCAATATCATGACTCATACCGATTCCTTGAACACGATGTTAAAGAGCACGCCTAAACCTCCATGACCAAATCCTGAAAAATGCTGATCTCCCAAAAGAGGGGGGTTAGAGCCACGGTACAGTCTTTTGCCAGCGCTATCATAACCGAGCCCTCCTCCAATCAGGAGAAATAGCGAACCCCATCTTTCTTGGATAGGCTTGAAAACAAAATTACTACTGAGCCCTAGAAAATAGACATCATGCATCTTGTGGATGTCATAGTAAAAAAAGTTTCCTTCGAATTCTAAATCCCACTTCTTCCAATCCTTACGGAGAGGCAAAGTAATACGGGGAATAAATCCATACACCTTCATGTCAATTTTACTTAAGACTGCATCATCCGTCCCTCCAAAAACGGAAAAACCCCATTTTACTTTTTTCTCCTCCTCCTCCCCATAAGAATAGGACACTATCGATCCAACGATCACAAAGATAATCAAAGTAGGGAGCAAATAACGCTTATACGAAACCCCATTGCAATTCTTCTTCACTTGGTTCCCCTTAAATAAGAACATGTTAATAATACTATAAATCAGGATTTATGGGCAATTGTAAATTTTCAGTACCGATTACCTGCCCCACGCGAAGATAAGTAGGTGAACTCCTCAAAAAAAGAAAATCAATATTCAATTGTCAAAGAGCCATGCAGGGTCAAATAGCTCTGCCTTTTTTCTTTCCGAAGAGTACTTCCTGTACTCCGCATTTTTAGATTTTGCCTTACAATACAACATTTCAAATGATAATCGTTTAATTCTTGTTGACATTTCAATCCAAAAAGAATAGCTTCTTGTTAACAGGGTGGTATAAAATCTTCTAAATAACCTTATTTCCCCTTCCTTTTATGGAGTTTTTGGGGGAGACTCCATGACTGCCCAAGAAATTAAACGTAAACTCGCTGCCATCCTCAGTGCGGATGTGAGACGCTATAGCTGTCTTACAGGTGCGGCTGAGAGAGAAAGGGTTTCAGGACCAAAGTTGTTAAATCCATGCCTTTTTCACTGTTTGCTAATAAACGAAAAGAGACTGAGAAAAGTTATAGGCCTGATCCTGGAATGGTGAGCATTCCTATCTGTGAATCGGCTGGCCTTTTGTGGGGGATTAGAAAGGCCATGGAGGTGCAGCGATGAAGAACTCTGTTTTTTGTTTGTCTTTGATTCTCTTTTTAAGTCTGCTTCTCTTATCAGGATCTTTAAATGCAGGAGAAACGATCAAGATAGGAATCGTGGACACCTACACCGGCCCCGCAAGTGAACAAACCCTTGCGGTTCCTAACGGGTTTAAAGCGGCTGTGGAAAAGATCAATGCAAAGGGTGGGGTTCTCGGCAAAAAAATCGAATTCATTATCAGAGATGATCAGTTTAAAGTGGATGTCGGCCTTGCTTTAGCGAAAGATCTTGTTTTTAAGGAAAAGGTCGACGTTCTGATGGGAACAATCAACAGTGAGGTTTCGCTCGCCATATCGGATCTTGCCAAAACTGAGAAAATCCCCTTTTTTGTCACCTTAGCAAAAAGTAGCAAGATAGTCGGGGAAAAAGGCCATAAATATGTATTTAGCATAACTGAGAATGCTGAGATGGCGGGTAGGGCCGCGGCCGTTGCCCTTGCGAAGAAGCCGTTCGTAAGATACTGGATTGCCGGCGATGACTACGAGTATGGTCATAGCATAGCCGATGCCACCTGGAATAATCTGAAGAAGCTGAACCCTAAGGTCCAGCTTCTTGGGCAGTCATGGTGGAAAGCGGGCGGCGATTTCACTCCCTATATCCCCCAGATTATTGCTGCAAAGCCTGATTTTCTGATTGCTGCAACAGGCGGCGCTACCATGATTAATTTCCAGAAAGCAGCAAAGGCTACCGGATTGAGCCAGAAGATCCCATTCTACCAGCACGCCGCTACAGAGCACACAACCCTGGAGGCTCTCGGTGCTAGCGCTCCCGAAGGGGTATACGGGACAAATGCGTACTTCTTCTATTACCCCGAAACTCCGGAAAACAAAGCATTTGTTGAGGAATATAGAAGGATTTATAGCAAGTATCCGCGATTCGGGGCCTTTTATGGCTACATGGCAGCCCAGTTTATTGCGGAAGGATTTAAAAAAGCCGGGAAGATAGACAGGGAAAAGTTCATTAGAACGATAGAGGGGATGACGCTCAATAGTCCGGTCGGGCCGCTGACACTTCGCGCCTGTGATCATCAATTGGAACTGCCCATGTATTTCGGCATCACCCAAAAGAGTCCGAAATATGATTTCCTAATCGCTGGTGACATTCAGGCCATACCGGCGAGGGTCTATTTACCAAGCTGTGCTGAAATCATGCAACTACGAAAGAAATAGTCTGCCTCTTCTGACCCTCGTCCTGTTAATCCTTAAGGACCTGAAACAATAAGATCAGTATGAATTATTACGAGGGTAACGTCCATGGAAAGAAATGGAATGGAACAGAGCGCCAGTGAGCTCGAAAAAAAACAGGTTGCCGTCCCGGAGTTAAGTGTTTTTGCCACCCTGCGGGTGAAGCTCCTTATACTATTTCTATTTTTGTCGCTGGTACCCTCGCTGCTCATAGGAATTTTAGCCTATCAAGAAGCGAGTTCTGCCTTACATAAGCGCATCAAGGATGAGATGGGCCGAATTGTCCAGATTCAGGTCACGCGAATCGAAAACATGTTTCTTGAGTCGCTTATCACTATGCGCGCTATGGCGGATACGGATGGGGTGCGGTCAATGGAGCCCCAAAAGGTCTACTCGACTATCCTCAGTTTCACAAAACATTGGGGAGGATTCGAGCGGTTAGCTGTTTACAGAGCAGATGGACGTGCTGTGGCAGAAAGTGTCAGAGGTTTAGAGGAAACATTAAAGAGTCAGGAAACCTGTACCGAACAGGGATATTTTCAACGAGCAATCCGCGGAGATGAAGATGTTTCGGACCCCATCCGGTCAGGAACGGGAGAAGGATTTTTCATCGTGACTGCGGTACCAATTTGGAATTTGAAGCGCGACTCGATAGTGGGGGTGGCGACTGCGAGCCTGACTACGGAAGAAATTGCCCGAGTGCTGATGGAGTCGCGGATAGGGGAAACGGGGGACGTATACCTTATAAATCAAGACTCCTACTTCATCACACCGTCTCGTTTTACTGAAGAATTGAGACGAGCAGGGCTTATCAAGGAGCGATCAGAACTGGAACTCAGAGTAGATTCAGTTGGGAGTCGCCAGGCGCTCGCGGGTAAGACAGGCTTGGAGATGTACAAGGATTACCGGGGGAGGCAAGTGATAGGCGCGTATGCTCCTATTATGCGCACAGGATGGGGATTGTTGGTTGAGCAGGAAGTGGCAGAAGCATTTGCTCCTTTGGCGAGACTGCGTAATATAGCGCTTTTGATCGGAATTATATTTGCCTGCTTTATTGGCTGTATCGCATTCTTTGTCGCCCGTGGAATCAGCAATAATATTGTCTCGTTATCGAAGGTGGCCAGAGAACTTCAAGTGGGGAATCTGTCTGTACGGGCGGGCATTTCGAGCAAAGACGAGGTAGGCCAATTGGCGCAGAGCTTTAATGATATGGCTGACCGCATCGCCAACTTGATAAGGGAACTCGAGCAACAGGTAGCTGTAACAAAAGCATCGAATGAAGAACTTCAGCGACAGATTGTAGAACGCATGAGGGCCGAGAAATCCCTCAGCGAAAGCGAAATTCGTTACCGCAGCCTTTTTGACGGTGTGCCTGTCGGTCTATACCGAACGAGTCCTGAAGGTCAAATTCTGGATGCCAATCCTGAGCTCGTCCAAATATTGGGATACAGCAGCCGGGAAGACCTGCTCGCGATGAATACGGAGTCCACCTATGTGAACCGTGAAGATCGGGAGCGGTGGAAGGTTCTGATGGAGCAGGAAGGTGTGGTATCCTATTTCGAGATACAGATGCGAAAACCCAACGGTGAAATTATCTGGGTCAGCAATACGGGCCGGGCGGTAAAAGATGAAAAAGGTGGGGTCTTTTTATACGAGGGATGCATGGTGGATGTTACCGAACAAAAGAGAAAAAGTGAAGAGTTGAAGAGGTACCGGGAGCACCTGGAGGAGTTGGTCGAGCAGCGGACCAGGAACCTGAGCCTAGCCAATGAAGAATTAGAAAGCGAAATCCTCCGTCGGAAGCAGACTGAGGGACAACTTCGTATGGCCGAAAAGGAGGCGAAAGACCTTTCTGAATTCCTGAAGAAGATGTTTGGCCGCTACCTATCGCCCGAAGTCATGGACTCGCTTCTGGAGAACCCGGCGGCCCTGGAGCTGGGCGGTGCAAAGCGGAAGGTGACAATCATGATAACCGATCTTCGTGGTTTCACTGCCTTGGCAGAGCGTTTCGATCCGGAACAGGTGGTTACCTTACTCAATTCCTACTTTGAGACCATGCTGGAGGTGACCCATCGATATCAGGGTGCGGTGAACGAGATCATCGGGGATTCGATTCTGGTGATTTTTGGCGCCCCACAAGAAATGCCGGATAGAGCTCAGAGGGCGATCGCTTGTGCCATTGCCATGCAAAATGCCATGTCCGAGGTCAACGAGAAGAACCGTGAACGAGGCCTTCCCGGATTGGAGATGGGCATTGGTCTTCACGATACGGAAGTGATTGTCGGGAACATCGGTTCGAGTAAACGGGTCAAATATTCTGTGGTGGGGAGCGGCGTGAATTTGACGAGCCGGATAGAGTCCTATACAGTGGGTGGCCAGATTCTTATTTCGGAATCCGTGAAAAATGAAGCCGGTGGGGTGTTACGTATCGACGGCCAGCGTGAGGTCCTCCCCAAAGGTGCTGAGTTCCCGATAAGGCTTTATGAAGTCGGCGGGATTTCCGGCTCCTATAACCTCGTCCTTGAGGAAAGAGATGCGGCCCTAATAACCCTTAGGCAGAGGATCCCGCTGAAGTGCACGCTGCTGCAGGAGAAACACATTGGGGGGAGAGGGGTTGAAGGCTTTATCGTCAAACTTTCGCGAAGCGCTGCAGAGATCGCTTTGAACAGATCGCTGGAGCTTTTTACAGACATGAAGATGAACCTTAAAGATGTTTATGAGGAACTGACCACCAAGGACTTCTATGGCAAAGTGACTGCGCAGACCTTAAAGGATGAGAATAATTACCTCATTCGTTTCACTTCTTTGCCACCCGAAGTGACTGCTTATTTCCAAGCGCATCAAAAATACGCTCAAATGATCGACGATAAATAATCACATCCATATTGATCTGTCTTCAACAGATTGCGAGGATCAAGAGAAAGGGGCTGAAAGGTGAAAGTTCAATATCTGTGAAGTGGGGATACCTTTGGGATGGACCCCGGCCTGAAGTAAGGGAAGGGACCTTGCAACAAACTCCTTCTTTATTTAATCCTGCACATTTCTAACCGTAATCGTTGACTTTTGGGGTTATCTTGGACTGAAGAGTAGTAGGTGTAATCGTCAAAGAACTTTTTAAACTCGCATCCCTCTTTCGTTGTCATCTTTTTCTCACTCTCCCCACCTTTGACAATTGACTTCCTAACACCACCATATCTAATTAAATCTACTGACATTTTTACTTTCTCAAAAAGCGGTCAAAAAGTGGTTTTACCCCCCTATTTGTCACCAGGATGAGTTCTAAGGGGTCTAAAAGGGGTCAAAACGACCTCTTTTATCTACCCCCATACCTTCTTCCTCCCTACCCTTTGAAAATGTTAGCTTTTGACATGTCGTAGGGTCAGTTTTGACTTTTGACAATCAAAGAATTACAGTATTGGCATCAAGATTGCAGGGAAAAAGACGAAGGGGGTAGATGAGAT
>Ga0187866_1003535_pt1 | contig 11648 bp, 8 predicted proteins | sample June2016WEW_11_1_3_FD_133013 | JGI IMG/M metagenome (GOLD analysis project Ga0187866, IMG submission 133013) | Peatland microbial communities from SPRUCE experiment site at the Marcell Experimental Forest, Minnesota, USA - June2016WEW_11_150 | ecosystem: Environmental > Terrestrial > Soil >... | reverse complement strand
CCTATGCTATTGGTGCTAGAAAGAATTCACAAAGAAGATACTATAGGCATAGTGTTTTACTGCCATGTAACATTTCAAGCATTTGTGGACGTGGTGCGTTGCCCGCCGGCTGGTTTATCCTTTGGGAGCAGAATGGTACGCCTCGACGTCGAGACCCCGATTACCCACCTCTCCGCTGACCAGCAGGAACGATTATTGACGTCATTATGCACAGCTTAGAGAATGGGAGCTAAAGTTGCCACCCTCCAGGGAGTTCCCGTGGTTAATGTCCTGGTGGAATTCGCGATTAAGAACTGTATCACCAAAATGATCTTTGGCAAATCGCGGAGCAGGTGGTGGCAGAATCTTTTAGGAGGCTCGATTACCAGTCAGCTTGTCCGCCGAATCAAGTATTACGATGTGTTTGTAGTGGGCGGCTGGGGCGAAAATCCGCGGGAAGCTCGCCAGGACGTACGGAAATAGAACGGTATATCAATTGGTGGGGTTATCTTTATGCGTTCGGCCCGGTAGCTGTATCGACGATTATCGGTGAACTGATGCACAGCGCCTTTACTCCCACGACCATCGCCACGATATATTTATTGTGCGTCGCATACCTATGATATTACTGTCCAGGTCCATGTTTGCGGCAGCCCGATATCGACCGCAGCTTCTCTGCAATTAGAATCTGTAATCCCCAACTTCCAGATCCATGAGCATCACGAAATTGCTATTAAAGAAGGCAACCGTGACCTTTGTCTGCAAGATTATCAACCAAAGAATGGTTGCTTTGCTATCCCTGACTTGCCCGGGCGGGGTTTGGAATTAAGTCAAAAGGTAATTTCCAGATCTCCTTGTGTTGTGGTGAAATAAACTTTTTAAGTTATGTTCTTCTGGCTAGCTCAATCATTTGATTGTTCAAGCAAGAATTCCAAAAGATCGGCCAAATAAACTGCAATAAGTCTTTAACCATTGGCATTAATTCTTGAATTTTGATATTGCCGATTTCTAGTATTATACATGCTTTTAAATTATTGCTGTGTTTGAAAGGTCTTCAATATATTTCTCGGAATAACCCAGCAATTCAGAATACACCTCTTGATTGTTCTCGCCGAGATAAGGAGCCGGGTAACCGATATTACCGGGTGTCTTGGATAATTTGTAGACCGACCCCGGGACCTTGACCTTTCCAGAGACAGGCTGGTCCACATCAATGATCATCTTCCGGCTCAATAATTGAGCGTCGTTACAGACTTCGGCAAAAGATGGCACGCGGGCGCAGGGAACATCGACAGCCCCTAAAGCTTTGACGATATCATCGGCTTTTTGTTTTTTCGTCCAATCCGCTACGAGTGCATCGATCTCATCCTTATGTTGATAACGGGTTTTCTGGTTGGCACAGAGCGGGGTATCGAAAAGGTCTTCCCTACCCATGACAGAATACAGCCGTTTTACCTGGGCAAGGACTCCAGTCGAGATAATCACCCAGCCGTCCTTGGCTGGATAAAGATTACCAGGAGACATCGCCGGATGTCCATTGCCCAGGCGAGGAGGATTCTTACCGGTTAAAAAATAAATAGGAGAAAACTCTATCGAAGTAAGCAGCCACATACATTCCTGCAATGAAAGATCAATGGTCTGACCTTCTCCTGTTTGGCTCCGATGGTATAAAGCCGCCAAAATAGCGGACGCGGTGAACAGCCCGGTCGAAAAATCGGCAATTGCTACGGCACATTTAGTCGGCGGGCCGTCCGGGGGACCGGATACGGAGGTTAAGCCTCCAAGTGCCTGGGCTACTGGGTCGTATCCGGCGAAATCGCGGCGCGGACCCCACTGGCCGTAGGCGGAAATAGAAGCATAAATCAACCGCGGATTCAGTTTACAAAGATCACGGCTGCCCAATCCGAGTTTATCCATCGTACCCGGGCTGAAATTTTCAACCAGCACATCCACTTTGGTTGCCAGGTCCAGGCAAATAGCGCGCCCTTTTTCAGACTTTATGTCTAGGGTAATGCTCTTCTTGCCGCGGTTCAGGATAATGAAAGTCCCGCTTTCACCGCCTTCGGTTAAAGGCGCGTCGTGCCGGACGATATCGCCGGAGCCAGTCCTTTCAACTTTAATTATTTCCGCCCCCAGGTCTTTTAGTATTAAGGTGCAAAACGGGCCGGAATAAACCTGGGTAAAGTCCAGTACTTTGATTCCCTGTAATGCTCCTGCCATATGGAACTCCTTTTATTCCCTATTAGAAGTAGGCTTTCAAGTTCTTTTTAGTTTGGGCGTCCTAATCGGAGGGAAGAAAATGGATTACGTCATCCAATCCTAGTAATTTTAAGGTTTCCGCTAAAGGCCATCCTGTCTTTTCGTTCCAGCCCATTAAGTGATAATAGTTTAAAAGCATTTTGTTCCAGTGAGGCATGATGCCTATTCCCGCCACCAATCCATCCAGCGGTGTGGAGCCGTATCTCAGAGAAGGCGCATCCAATCCAGCACCAATTCCCTGTCTTAGATTAAATATTCTGGCCAGATTGACGGCCCTTTTACCGATCTTCATCGCCTCTTCGATATTGATGTCCCAGCCGGTCGCGGCATTGACCGCACGGCACATTAACTCAAGATTTGTCATGGTGTTAAAACGGCAGGTTACCATAGAATCTTCGAATATCATCGCTCCTTTGATTTTCGCGTCAACAGTAGAAACAGCTTCGGGATCGTAGGAATTAAAGTAATCCGGAAGACCCAGCTGCTGAAAAGGGGCCGCCATGTGAGCCTCAAGAGTACCCATATTGGAAACACATGTATCGAACATCTCCAGCCACATCGCCCGGTGGTCGTGAGTTCGCGGCGTATTACCTTTTTTGGTGTGGATGGCCAGAGCCTGCGATTTAACACCTATTTTTTGCGCCGCCCGCATGACACCTTCAGCCAAAAGATTACCAAACCCCTGCCGGCGGGCGATGCGATTCATCATTTCCATGATGTTTTCGCTATTACCCCAAGTCATTTCCAGACCATCGGTGTCCTGGCTGGTAATAAGATGCTTTTCATAGCATTCCAGCAGCCAGGAAATGACCCAGCCGGTCTCATTGACATCCATACCCAATCGGTCAACTTCGCTGGCCAGAACGACGGTGGTGGTGACGTCATCTATGCCTACCAGTGAACTGAAGGCTGCCATGCACTCGTATTCCGGTTCCTCAACCGACCGTTCGGCGTACTTGCCGGTCTTTATTTTCATGCGGTGGCAATGCCTGGCGGAACAGGCCCAGCAAGGTGTTGGCTTGGCATCAAACCGAGAGCGCACGTTCTGATAAGAATACGTTTCCAGCACCGGAGGAGACATCGTGTTGATACTGGTAGTATAGTTTTTTATTGCCAGAGAACCGTTAGCCGTCCCCATCAGGACTCCGCCGACAGTTCCCTCGACATAAGGTCTTGGTTTACTCATCATCGCGTTCGCTTTGAGTTGCTTGGCGATTGAAGACACGGTCGCTTCATCTTTAAGGCTAACGCGATTTCGGCTGTATTCAACCACGATAGCTTTAACTTTCTTGGAGCCCATGACCGCGCCTACACCGTTATGGGCGGCTATATGGCCCTGATCGGTAAAGATACCGGCAAACCTGACCAGATTCTCGCCAGCCGGCCCGATACTTAAGATGCTCACCTCTTTTTCGGTTTTACCCAACTCCTGCCTTAAATCCGATTCCACGCCATCAGTTGTCTTACCGATAAGGCTACTGGCACTGCGTATTTCTACCCCGTTATCGCCGATATTGATGTAGACCCAATCCGGGGCAATACCCTGAAGAATGATGGCATCGTAACCGGCGAACCTTAAAAATGCGCCAAAAAAGCCATTAGCCTGGGAACTGGCAATGCCGCCGGTAAGGGTACCTTTGGTGACTACGGCGATGCTCCCGGACCCACCGATGCGCGTACCGCCAAGGGGGCCCGAACCTATAAAGAGTTTATTCTGCGGGGCGAAACAATCAGTGCCATCGGGAACTTCATCAAAGATAAACTTAATCCCTAAAGCGGCGCCGCCCATATATTTCTTTAATTTTAGCTCCGGTATGGATTCAACGCCGATTTCTCCGGCAGTTAAATCTATCCGTAGTATTTGACCGGCATAACTTGGCAGTTTTTCGATGGGCATAATTTATTTCCCACAGGGAAGTACTGACAACTTCAAATGGATTGAAGTGTATTAGCCGCCTGATGAATAATTTTTTTTTTATTAAGGCAATATTACCGGCTTGATTTCCAGCCCTTTAGCCATCGAGGCTACGGCTTCATTAAGCTGGCTGAGGCGGAATTTATTCGTGACAATATCGGCAAAATTATATTTATTACGTTTGCTTTTAATGAATTGCAGAGCTTTATAATAGTGACTAATAGTGGCTGAGCTGCTGCCGATTATTTCCATGAATTTCTGCATAATCATTCCCGGAATAATCGATTGTTCCGCTTCCATGGAGGTTTGACCGATCACCAGATAGCGTCCTCCCCGGCGTACGATGTCCATTCCTTCCCGGAAAGCAACTGGGATACCGGCTGCCTCAATTACCAAATCCGGGCCCCGGCCGTCAGTTAACTGCAGTATCTCCTTTTTTCTTTGCGCATGATCAGCTGTTTTCTCAATATTGATAACATGACTGGCACCCCATTTTTTTGCCAATTCCAATCTTAACGATGGAGCACCGATGACGATGACCTGTGAAGCTCCGCTCTCGGCCGCAAGGACAGTTGAGTAAAGTCCCACCGGTCCGCAACCTTGGACGACCACACTGCTTTGAATGCCAAAAGCGCCCAGCCTCTCAAACGCCGCGACAACCGTCCGGAAGGCGCAGCAAACACCGATAACTTCTTCATTGGTTAGTTCATCCGGTATTTTAACTACCTGTGCCCGCGGAATTATGTATTCGTATTCGGCAAAACTGCCGGTCAGGTAGGGATGTTGGCCGGAATAGCCCATGCCGTAAGGAAAGCGGTGTTCACACAGGGTAGGCTGATTGTTAACGGCGCAGGAATAGCAGTCCCAGCACGAAACATGCGGCCACATGATGCGGTCGCCGATTTTAAGCGGTTGTCCTGTGCAATCAGCGGTTCTGCCTTTTCCCAGCTTAACGATTTCACCTACTACTTCATGACCAGGCACAATGGGCAATTTCGGCCGCAGGCCCAGTTCTCCGCGCACCTGATGTACGTCTGTACCGCAAACCCCAGCCATCTGGACTTTGACCAAAATAGCATTTTCTTCCACTTCTGGAATAGGGAAATCCCGGAACTGGTAGGGTTTATTATATTCTTCAATTACGGCCACTTTGCTTTTAAAGGGAATCTCTACCATACGCCACCTTCCTTATTCAGTTATTCCCGGTTTTATAAAAACATAAGTACAACGGAATGACCTGATCAGTCAATTTCCAATTCTAACACTTTTTCTGGCAGCGGTATGCCTTTGTCATCCCAACCCATCAGGCTGTAATAGTACCATTTGGCTTCTTCATATTCTGAACGGCGATCTTTCAGGTTAGCCAGAACCCCGTCTCTGGTAGGCTGGAAAAAACGATCCGGCATCACATCATCTGCCGCGGAAAAGCCTTCCCGCAGGTTAAATAATCGCATCAAGGTCAGTGTTCTCTCGGCGATACGTAATATTTCCGGTATTCCCGTGTCCCAACCGGTGACACCTTTTAGTAGTTCGACCATTTGATGGAAGGAGACATTTGGAAACTGGCAAACTATCAGGGAGTCACAAATAATATTCAGTAATTGCGCATCCCGGAAAATGGCGATTTTACGCGGTCTGATATCGTTGGCACCGGGCGGTTCCAGCCAGCCCAGGCTGTGAAATGATTTGAACATGTTTTCATTGGCGAGTAACCCGTCCGGGGTGGAAACACAGTGATCGGCGCCTGTCGGTGATACCATAAAACCCATAGCAAGGCCGGAACCCACCCTCGGGTCGTGCATGCCGGCCTCGAGACCTTTAACCTGCATGGCAAAAGGCTCAGAGTTACGGCCGATATTCCGTGCCATCCTGGCTACACCCTCGGCCATCACGTTGCCAAAACCCTTGCGCTGGGAAATCAGCTCGATGGACTTTAGCATCGCCCCTGCATTGCCCCAGTTTAAGTCCAGGCCTTCGGTATCTTCTTTTTGTATCAACCCCTTTTCCAGGCATTCAATCGTAAAAGCAATCGTACTTCCGGTGGAAATCGTATCCAGCGAATAGGCATTACATCGTTCGTTCCCTTTGACGATCGCTTTCAAATCGCCGATACCACAGTTAGAGCCCAGGGCGGCCAGAGTTTCGTATTCCGGCCCGCCGTATTCCGGGTCGACCTTATACGGGTCTTCGAATTTGGTTACTTTTTTACAGCGGATCGGGCAGGCAAAACACCCTTCCATCCCAATGCGTATGGTATCCTTAATGATACCTCCGTGAATATTTTTTACATCGGGGAATTTCCCATCGCGGAAGTTACGGATAGGAAGATCACCGGTAGCTTCCTGCGTCATCATCGAAGGACCGCCGGTGCCATAATCGGATTGTGGATAAGGATGCATCAGTTCTTTTCTGACAGCCGCGATTTTCTCGGCATCCACAATAGGAGGAAGAGTATGCCCCCTGACAGCAACCGCTTTCAGGTTCTTGGAACCCATCACCGCTCCCAGTCCGCCACGGCCGGCTGCGTCGTGGCAGCCCTGCATGATGCAGGCAAACCGTACGGTATTTTCTCCGCCCGGCCCAATCATGGCAACCTGGATATGGTCATCGCCGAGTTCGGACCGAATGATTTTTTCCGTTTCTAGTGTCTTTTTGCCCCACAGGTGACGGGCATCGTGAATCTCGTATTCGCCATCGTGCAGCCAGAGATATACCGGGTCTGGCGCTTTACCTTCGAAAATTATCCCGTCATACCCCGCCCGTTTGAGTTCCGCCATCCAGAACCCGCCTACCTCGGACTTGGCAATTCCTCCGGTTAGTGGTGATTTGGCGCCGATGCAATTGCGGGCAGCCCCGGGAATAGTGATTCCGGAAACCGGCCCTAAAGCAAAGATCAGTATGTTATCCGGGCTGAGAGCGTCTATTCCCGGTTTTAGTTCTTTCCATAAATAATAGGCAATGAAACCGGCTCCACCGAGGTATCTACGGCAAAACCTATCTTCAAGCTTTTCCTGCTGTACACTGCCCCGTGTAAGGTTTATTCTCAGGATTTTACCATTATACCCGCCAACTGCCATCGTATATCTCCTCGCTTTGATGATGGTATAAAGCTATATCACAAGAGACCAGGGAAAAGAGAGAACTAAATTACCGACTCTCCACCGTCTACACCCAGATTTTGCCCTACGATATCACTCGAAACATCGGAAGCCAGAAAAACCACGGCGTTAGCAACGTCTTGTGGTGTGGTTGTCCTTCGAGTTGGTATGCGGGCTAAAGACGCTTTCAGTAGGTCCGGAGGCGGAGCGCCGCCGCCGAAATTGGTAAGACCCAAACCCGGAGCGATACTATTGACATTGATGCCCGAAGGAGCCAGCTCAATCGCCAGCGACTGGGTGAAACCAACGATACCGGCTTTAGCGGCATTGTAAGTGGCGGCATGGGCAACGCCTTTCCTAGCTCCAATTGATGCGATACTGATGATTTTCCCATACTTATTCGCCAGCATACTATCCAGCACGGCCTTGGTGCAATTGATCGCACCTTTTAAATTCAGATCAATATCTCGCTGATATTCTTCCTCGGATTTTTCCGCAAATAATTTCGGCCCGGTCATTCCCCCGGCATTGTTAACCAGAACGTCGATCCGACCGAATTTAGCCAGGGCGGTTTTTACCATCGCCTTTACCTGGGCACTCTGGGTGATATCCACCTTGACAGCTAATGCCTGACGACCCAAAGTCTGGATTTCCTTCGCTGTCTGCTGGCAACCGACTAAATCGATATCTGCTACGATAACGTCGCAGCCTTCGTGAGCTAATGCTAAGGCGATGCCTTTGCCGTAGCCTTTCTGACTCCCCGCGCCGGTAACCAGTGCTATCCTGTTTTTCAAGCCAAGCTCCATTGATTTCTCCTTTATTCTCTTTTAAATAATCCTACTATCAAGGGTATTTATTTTACTCAAATAATTTTCGGCTTATACTGCATTTAAGCCATATTGGTTATAAAAATCATAAACAAACAGTCTCATAATAATCAACACACGCGCATTTACCTTGATTTTTAATCACATCATGAATATTGCTAGTTGTATTTTGAATGTGTGCTAAAAATATACAACTAATTAAAAACCTTTGTCAACAAATAATCAGCTGGTCGATAAAACATCAGTCAGCTGATAACTAATATCGAAAAAGCGGATTGATAAATATGATATTATCATAACATCGAATCATAACGAGGTTTTACACCAAAAAACTAAAGAAAAATATTATCATGATATTTTTGTATAATTAGTTTTAGATATACCTATCCGGAGAATCGGTATATATCTGTTGTATTCTATGAAAATCTTAAGGTCAACAATTTGACAATTACACGAATTTAGTTGTAATATTTCTACCGTAATTAATTATTATGAATATTATTATCCACAATATGAATTCTTATAAACAAATACCAGAATAAAAGTGTGATTATTTATAAAACTGTACCCTTGATTTTATTAAGAGTAAAACAGGTAGCCAATAATTAAAAACTTTATTTGGAGGTTTTATGTCGGAATTTGATGGAAAAGTAGTTATTGTGACCGGTGCTGGGCAGGGAATCGGTGAAGGGATTGCTCTTAATTTTGCCCAGCTGGGCGCTAATGTTGCTATCCCAGAACTAAATATGGAAAAAGCCGAGGCCGTCGTTAAAAAGATACAAGCGATGGGACGGAAAGCTATCGCCGTAAAGACGGACGTTGCCAACTTCGAAGAAGCAAAAAACATGGCTGCCGAGGTAATAAAAAAACTGGGCGGGATTGACATCCTTGTTAATAACGCCGGCTATGTTAAACCCGCGCAATCATATTTCATACAGGAAGATGTAGAGTACTGGCAAAAGGTTATCAGCGTGTGCTACAATGGCGTGATTTATTGCAGCCGGGCCGTTCTCGATCATATGATTGAAAAGAAATATGGCAAGATTGTCAGTATCTCTTCTGACGCCGGGCGGGTTGGCCAACGTGGACAAGCGGTATATTCCGGCGCCAAGGGTGCTGTAATGGCTTTCTCCAAAGCCTTGGCTCAAGAAGTCGCCCGTTACAATATTAACGTCAATTGCGTTTCCCCCGGAGCAACCTGGGGGCCTGGCATGGAAACCATGTCTAAAGAGATGCAGGAAAAAATCGCTAATTCGTACCTTTTCCGCAGACTGGCCTACCCGCAGGACCATGCCAATGCTGTAGCCTTCCTGGCTTCCGACAAATCCAGTTACCTTACGGGGCAGACGATCAGCGTCAGCAGCGGCTATACCATGATTTAGTTCAAATATTTTAACTGGTTTTCCCATGTGCCGGATAATGGGGAAAAGATGATGGACGCAGAAATAATCGTCGAAAAGAAAGAGAGCGTTGCCTGGATTACGCTTAACAAACCCAGGGTCATGAACGCCCTCGGGAAGCAGACCCTTTTAGAAATACTGGCAGCCATGGAAGATATCGGTAATGAGCCGGGAATAGCCGTTACTGTTATTCGCGGAGCCGGAAAATCATTCTGTACCGGTATGGACACGAGAGAAGCCCCAGGCCCATACGGCCCGGAGATGGCAGAATTCACCCGCCTGGCAGACCGTGTATTCACGGTTATTGAAAAGTTTAGCAAGATTACGATTGCCGTAATCCAGGGTTATTGCCTGGCGGGTGGTTTTGAAATTGCGCTGGGTTGTGATTTTATCATTGCTGAAAATAACTGCAAAATCGGGGATGGGCACATCAATCTGCCCGGATTTGTTCCCAGCGGAGGTTCATCTTTCCGTCTTCCAAAACTCATCGGGATTAAGAAAGCCAAGCAACTCCTCCTCACCGGCGATCTCATCAGTGGAAAGGAAGCTCAAAAAATAGGTCTGGTGGATTACGCTGTTCCCGCCAAAGATCTTGCCAGGACCACGGAAAATCTGGTAACTAAGTTAGCGGATAAATCCCCTATCGGGCTGGCTTATATGAAGTCGTTGATCAATGAAAGCTCCGAATTGACCCTGGAGACCGGCCTGAAAAAGGAACATGCGTACGTCGATATCCTGGGTAAAACCGAAGATTATAAGGAAGCCCTGGCCGCCCGCCGCGAAAAAAGAAAACCTGTTTTTAAAGGTAAGTAAACTGGAATTAGTTTAACAAAACAACTTAAATGGAGGTTTAGAAGCATGGCCTGGACTAAAGAGTGGACAAAAGCAGATGGTTTTTGCACAGACCAGACTATTTACGAGAAGAAGTATTACAAAATGGGTGGCGTCGCCAGAATAACCATGGCGAACACGAAAAAAGGACTTAATTTCATCAGCCCGCGCGGGATGAATGAGCTTTGCGCCTGCCTTAAAGAGGCCAGTAAAGACCAGAGCATCGGCGTGATCGTACTTACCGGCGCCGGAGATAAATGTTTTTGCGCTGGTGGTGACCTAGGGCAGGAAAGCGAAGAGAAAAAACCGAATGATTTTTCACAAATGACCGATGTTCATCGTGAACTCCGTGCTTGCTTGAAACCGGTCATCGCGGCTGTTAAAGGCTATGCCATCGGGGCCGGACATCATTATGCCTACCATTGCGATCTTACAATTGCCGCCGATAATGCGATTTTCGGTCAGGTCGGGCCTAGAGTCGGCAGCCCGGCCAGCGGCTTCGATGTCGCTTATCTGGCCCGGGTAATCGGCCAGAAACGGGCCCGTGAAATGTGGCTGCTTTGCCGACGTTATACCGCGCAACAGGCGCTAACCTGGGGTCTCTGCAACGCCGTAGTACCTCTGGATAAATTCGATGAAGAAGTAGAAAAGTGGTGCCTGGAAATCCTGGACAAGGTCCCCACCTGTATCAAAGTTGTAAAAGCCAGTTTTGATAATGAAGCCGAATTAATGCCTTTCCACACGATAGATTACTGGCCGAATTTGATTAACCCGAGCTATATGGGCGGACCGGAAATGCGCGAGTCGATGCAGGCCTTCCTGGAAAAGAGGACTCCGGACTGGGGCAAGGTCAGAGGTAGACCGGACGATTTCCACTCGGACAAATAATACATATCGCTTAAATCGTTTTTGACAAAAATGCAGCGGGGTCTACCGGACTACTTCGGCAGACCCTGCTCACAGAATTGGTGTCCTTTCCCGTCCCGATGGCAGTGCCCGCATCATCGAAAATACAATGAAGGTACTTTTAAGGCTGGAAATAAGATAATGCATCGCCGGACTTCAGGAGGGTATTGAAATGGACATGCGCAGCATCAACCTGGTGGTTAAAGACTTGGACGCCGCTTTATCCACATATCTCAAACTGTTCGGCACCAACAATATCCCGGAAATACTCCGGGTAAAGGGTCTTAATGATGGTACAGAAACCATCGATGGCTATTACCTCAAAACCCAGCCGTTGAATTTGGGACTCTGGGCTCCCCGCGGTACCACGGGCAGAATAGGCCAGTTCCTGCAAAAAAACGGGGAAGGGATTCATCATCTGACGTTTCAAATG
>Ga0187866_1003533_pt1 | contig 11650 bp, 6 predicted proteins | sample June2016WEW_11_1_3_FD_133013 | JGI IMG/M metagenome (GOLD analysis project Ga0187866, IMG submission 133013) | Peatland microbial communities from SPRUCE experiment site at the Marcell Experimental Forest, Minnesota, USA - June2016WEW_11_150 | ecosystem: Environmental > Terrestrial > Soil >... | reverse complement strand
GGGTTAATTTCGCGCCATGCACCTGTCTCATCGAGGGCGCAACATCCTCACATAGTGTAAAACTATGCTCCGGTGTGCGCCCCCTCGATCACGGCACCTATCATCGAAATTTCCTCCGGCCGCGAAAACGACCTAAACTAGTTCACCTGCAAGTCTTTGATTGTGCATCAGCCTGGATGTCTCGAGATTACCGCTTATAATGGAGTTGCCCGTCGTCTGGGCGAAAGATGAAATAAGGGGAAGGCTTGGCCGTTAGGGTCGAAGGGGAACCTTTTGGACAAACATTTCTTCTCAACTCCAATTTTTCTCTTTGAAAATGCGGAAAAAGATGGTATTGGTTACAACATACGCGGCGTAGGACAAGGGGGTCCTATTTTTCCAGCATCGAACGCTTCTCGGGTCAGACTAACGAAGACTTGCCAGGCTTATACTGAAAAGCAGCGGGTCACTCCTAAGAAAGTAAGTAAGCGTTTTCAGAATGGAACAAACATTTCGCACAGCGGGAGAAAGGGCAGCCCGAGTATTGAATTATTTAGGGGTGTTGCCCCGTACTGATGGTATGATGATATCCAACGGAAGAAAGAGGATAAACACCGGAGCGTGGAGAAGGTGGTTAAGACGGCGAAGGGGCATACAGAGGAGGACCTGTTGCTATACCAATTTTAGAGAAGAAATACTCATTCCCCGTAAGACAGTGATTGAAACAGACCCCCCCGCTGTGTTTGCAAGTCGCTTGGCGCTTCGTGAAGGAAATCGAAAGAAACCGATTTACCAGATGCACAAATGGTGGGCAAGAAGGCTTGGCTCGGTATTCCGGTCATTACTTCTTGCTGCTACAACGCGTGCAGAAAAAGCTCACCTATTCGAGAACGATTTCTTTTATCAGCGAAATGATCTTTCGGGTCTTCGCGTTCTGGACCCATTCGTTGGGGGAGGCACTTCTCTGATTGAGGCAGCTAAGTGCGGGGCCAGTGTCATCGGTGTGGATGTTGATCCGGTAGCGTGCTTTGTCACGGCAAAGGAACTTGAAGCGTTTGATGAACAGAAATTATTGGAGGCCTTCGCATTTGTCCAGACGTCCGTTAAAGAAGAGATACTAAAGTGGTATAAAACTGAGTTGCCCGACGGGAGACGAGGATCTGTAGTGTATGCTTTTTGGGTGGATGAAATTACCTGTCCATCTTGTCGTAAGGTGTTCGAGGGACATCCGCACTTCCAACTCAGGCGCTTTCCAAACAAACGAAAACAGACCGTATTTTGCTCTCATTGTGGCAACGTGGCCACTGTACCCCTCGCTTGGCGCAGCTTCAAGTGTAAACGCTGCCGATGTCAGACAAATATAGTGTTAGGTCCTGTCCGTAAGGGAGCGTTTGTATGTCCAGGGTGCAACACCAAAACGGAAATGCAGACGCTATTTATGGGCAAAATACTTTTGCCATTGCCACAAAGACTCTTCGCTCTGGAGGTCATTGTAGACGGAACAGAAGAACGTGTTTTTAAGAAGGCCGACGCTTTTGATCTTGATCTTTTTTCTGAAGCCAAGAGGCTCTGGCTTCAGAAAAGCGAGAAAGACCGCTTCGTTCCTCGGGAACGCATCCCAATAAGAAATAGAGATGATCGAAGACCCATAACTTTTGGCTATCGGCGTTACAGAGATCTATTTAATCCGCGCCAGTTGCTTTGCCTATCTATCTTGGCAAATTCGATACACTGCATTAAGAACCAAGCAGCACGTGAGCTTTTAGCCCTAGCATTTTCGGACTGTCTCGCCTCGAACAACATGTTCTGTTTTTATGCTTTTGACTATGGCAAGCTTACTCCGCTCTTCGGATTGCATGCTTATGCCAAGATGTCACGTCCTGTTGAGAATAACGTTTGGGGCCTTACGCTCGGTAGGGGTTCCTTTTCTAAATGCTTCAATAAACTACTGGAGGGCAAACGGTACGCTAATAATCCCTTCGAGTACAAGTATACCAATACAGGTGACCCTAAGCAAGAGTTCACCGGGGAAGGTATTCGCTGTAAGCTCTACACCAAAGAACAGCCGTGGCAGTCCAGCAGTGAAGGCATCGCACTTGTATTGAACCAATCTTCAGAAGAACTATGGCCCCTTTCCACAGCTTCTGTTGATCTCATCCTCTCTGACCCACCGTACTACAATAATTTAGCTTATTCCGAATTATCCGACTTCTACCACGTTTGGCTAAAGCGTTTTCGCCTTCAAACGTATCCAGGCAATAGTCAGAGGCGCACACCTTTAAAGGAATCCTTGTACGTCGCCCAGAAAAGCGGAAAGGCTGATGAGTCGCATGACCGATTCGCGCAGGGCCTCACAAAGGCCTTTAGCGAATGCTACCGCGTCCTTAAAATGTCGGGGCTTCTCGTATTCACATTTCACCACAACGATCCAAAGGCCTGGGCTGTTCTGGCGAAAGCCTTGCTGAATTCAGGGTTCTGTGTTAGTAACGTTTTCCCTGTGCGATCAGAAGGACAAAGTAGATTCCATAGTGCCGATGGAAACATAAAATGGGATGCAGTCTTTGTATGCCGGAAGCGAGCATTATCACCTGGATATCCTCATTTCAATAATATGGATGAAACCTTTCAGTTCATGGAGCAAAATGCTGGTCAGCAGCTAAGCTGCTGGACGCACACACTTAAGCGAGAAAGTCTCGATTTTAATTCCTGTGACGCTCGGAGCCTTTGTTCCGGATTGATGCTTATGTATATCAGCCAAACAGGCATTGTAGACATGGACTTTGAGGCTCTTTTTGCTAGAAGTTATACTAAGACTAAACTTGAAGCCAGGACCGCTGGCCGAGGGAGTGTGAAAGATGAGCAAAAAGGCGAAAGTAACTGAAAGTGCAAAATCCCAAGAAATAACCAATCTAAAAGATATCTCTGAACCAACTGATCGAAAGGAGTTGTTTTGGATAAAAGGCCGAAGGCAGGAACTCGAAGTTCTTCGAGTTCCTACAAAGCACCTATACTTCAATATTGAGAACGGCCGCTACGCTGATAAAATGGTGCAATTGAAGGAAGATAATCCGGGCGTCGAGATAAATCCAAAGGGTGAGAAGTGGATGGCCACGATCTGCAGAATGCTGAAAGGCGAATATCCCGGTACCGAGCGTGATGTCGATGCCTTCCGGAAATTGCGAGATGACCTCGCTGGTCGGCAACAGCTACGACCCGGCGTAGTTCTTTTTGATGGCGGAGTATTAGACGGAAATAGGCGTCTTGCAGCTTTGATTGACTTGCAGCAAACAGAACCGAATCCATCGCGATTTGAGTATTTGGATGCAGTGATATTGGATGAGGACGTCGGCCCCGAAGACCGATGGAGAATAGAAGCCGGTGTACAAATAGGCCGAGATGAAAAACATCCTTACTCTCCTATCAACGAGTTGCTTAAAATCCAGGAGGGCCTGATTCTTTTCAAAGGAAGACCAAATCCCGAAAAAGAGATCAGTAAGGTCCTTTATGGAATATCTGAGGATGAGATCGAAAAGGATATTCAGAAAATTCGCTTGATCAATCAATATCTCGAATTTATAGGAAAGCCGAAGTCTTATAACGAAATTGGAGATGTGATTGAGCGCTTCGAGGAAACAGTGAAAACCCTGGAACATGCAAAGAAGCAGGGATCACCTCCTGCTGAAATTCAAAGGCTTAAACTCACTCACTTGGCAATCATACGTGATAAGTTGATGGATAACTGGCAGATGCGCGAGATTCGTGGCGCGATGGGGACGGGAAAAGCTGCTAAAGGGAAAAATGAGCAAGCCCTAAAGGGGCTCTTGGAGTTAGGAAACAACCCTCAAGCCCTAAGGAAGGCGTTCTCTACCAGGGAACCGCTTTCGTCTTTCAAATCCTCGAACCAAGAGAAAGTCGAGGCATTTCTCGATCAAAGGGACGCTCAAAAAAAAGCGGACAAGCCGGTACAACTCGCAAATAACGCGAAAACTCATTTGAAGCAATTGCTGGAAACACTTATAGGAGGCAGGATAGTAGGTAATGCTGAATTCGCGCAAAAGATAGATGCGCTTCCCGATGTCTTAAAAGAGGTTATAGATGTCGCTAAGAAATGCTTTGATAAGGCAGAGGCACTACGAAAAAAAATAAATGGGACGGCAGAAAAAAAAATGAGCCGAGCCATCAAAGACCCGAAGGCTAAGAAATTATAAAATGAGTTACCAATGATTCTTATCCGACAAGACCGGCCAGGATTCGTGACCATCGACTTTTCCAAGGAACCAAAGTTTGACCGGAATTCTGTTGCCGGTGAACTAGCGCTCGGTTTATTTACTGTTGAGAGTGGCCCTAAGGAAATAATCGCCGAGGATAGTGGTCAACTTGGCCAGGTACTTGATTACATCTACCATTTTCTAACCTCACGAGGGTTTGCGGTGACGTTGGAGAGTGGTATGCATCGTGCCTTAACGCTTTTTCGGGAAGAGGCGTCACTTGTGCAGGCTGCACGATCCCAAGAAAGCCAGCATTTAATATCATTTCAACAGCCCGCTAAGTTCGGTATCCATCGTTCCTTGCTTACTCATCAACGTGAGGCAGTCCGCCATGCGTTGGCCATCCGTCATGCTGCCAATTTCTCTGTTCCTGGAAGCGGAAAAACAACGAGTGCTCTATCAATATATGCCATTTTGCAAAAACAAAGCACTGTAGATAGGTTGTTGGTTATAGGACCGGCCAGTAGTTTTGCGCCTTGGGAGAACGAATTCACGGAGACATTTGCACGTAGTCCATCTGTAGTAAGGTTAATTGGGTCGCGTCATGAGCGATTAAGATTACTTCACAATCTAGAGAGCGTTGATCTTGTCCTTTGCACATATCAAATGGCTTATCGAGAACGGGAGAACTTAATTACTGCTCTCAGATCCGCTCGCTTTCTACTCATTCTCGATGAAGCTCACCATATCAAAAACATTAATTTAGGACCATGGGCACGGACGGTCCTAGATTTGGCTCCCTATGCGGAACGCAGGATTATTTTGACCGGTACCCCTGCGCCACGCTCTCTCGACGATCTCTGGTCTCAGTTCACTTTCCTTTGGCCGAGTCAAAGCGTGCTAGGAAACCGGTCTCAATTTGAGCAGACATTAGCATCATCAAGAAATCCAGCAGAGGAACTGAAGAATATTCTTAAGCCTTTTTTTATTCGTACCAAGAAATCTGATTTGGGGTTGCCAAAGCCTGTTTCTGTGATGACCAAAATCCCATACCGGCAGATTCCGCCGCGCCAAAAGGTCATAATACGTCTTCTCGAGCAAAGGACGCTCCAGGAGGCGAAGAACCTTCAGTTGAATCCGTCTGATTTCTCTATCCTTCGGCGGTGGAGGAAGTCTCGCTCTCTAAGGCTGCTGCAGGCGGCGAGCAACCCAGCGTTGTTGTCCAGTGTCATTCCAGACATGGGTGGGTTTGGAGCATCGATGGATGATGATCCCGTATTGGCCACGCTTCTCCACGATTACTTTAAGCATGAAATCCCGGCGAAGGTTGCTTTTGTAGTGGATAAGGCACGTCAGTTGGTTAGAGAAGGGAAGAAGGTAGTCATCTGGGCAACATTTGTGGAAAACCTCCTGTTGTTGGAAAGACTTCTGCGAGAGATGAATCCTTTAAAGATTTATGGGAATGTGCCGGCATACAATGAAGATGATGATCCTAATTTCGAGAACCGAGAGCGAAACATCGCTGACTTCAAGAGCCGTGACGACAGACCTTTGCTAATAGCCAATCCTGCAGCATGCTCTGAATCTGTTTCTCTTCATATGGTCTGCCATAATGCTATCTATTTGGAACGCACCTTTAATTGTGGACAATTCCTACAGTCTATGGACCGAATTCATCGTGTCGGCATGCCGCCCAACACTCACCCGTACTACCATATTCCTATTCTACAGTGCGCGGTCGAGCACGTTGTGGACCAAACATTGCGGAAACGACAACAGGTGTTGTATCGATTATTGGATGATGATATGCCAGTGTTGGGATACGATGATGATTCTTTTCTTTTAGATAGAGAGGACGATTTGGAGGAAGTGTTCCGGGAACTCTTGGCGGAGATATCATCGAGTGCCAACAAAAGATCTGCTGCAACTGATCGAAGAAACAGGCCATGTCGGTGAGCTGAGCCGGCTGTTATCCACATTCAAAAAACGGCACACCGGACGCCTTGGCAAAGCCGAACTTATTGAACTGGCCAACCGGAGTGCCGGAGCGAGCTATCGTTACCCTAATCCCGAACCCGCCCTTATGGTTGCTATCGTTGTAGGTCTGCTTAGGAGAGACGGGCGCTATATCCTTCTAACTGAAACAGGCAAATTATTTCTGAGGTTGGAAAGCGATAACAAGGCCGACGTGACCCGTGAGCAAGCCAGTCTGCTACTCGGATTATTGTTGGATGATGACAGCATAAATATGAGGGTTGGTGCTCTTTTCAGGTTTTTCGGAAAGGGTTCAAGCGGGAAATTAGAAGCTAAGTCAAGCCCAGCAACCTGGGACAGATTGACCCTAGCTACGGCTAAGATCCTTCAGCAGCTCGGTGTACTTGAGGAATATGATGGCAAACTGTTCTTAAACACTGTCTTCGAACCAATCTTCCCCCGTCACTTATTGCGGCTGACGGCTCTTAATGAGCAAGCGCTGTGGGCTCGACTTGAAGCTCAAAGGATTCGCGCAAAAAGAGCAGAAGAAATCGTTCTTCTAGAGGAACAGAAACGCCTCTTTAAATTGGGTCGCCCTGATTTAGCTGAACTTGTCGTGCGAATTAGCGCAGAAGATGTGTCAGCCGGATACGATATCGGCTCTTTTGACAGAGACGGCGCGCCTCGCTTCATTGAGGTTAAATCATCAAGTGGGAGAGCAATTCGATTCGAATGGTCCGTTAGAGAGAGAGAAGTCGCATTCTATTACACCCGGCGATATTGGATTTATTTCGTACCGTTTGCAAATATTGTCGAAAGAAGGAATTTTCCAATACTAATGCTTCGAAATCCGGCACATCTTATTAGTATAGGCAAGCTTACTGAAACAGCCTCATCGTTTGTTGTGTACTCAAGTGCACATCTGTCTACTGCAATCTCCGAAGCAGTTAGTCGTGCGCGGTTGAAAGAATGGCCCACCTGACGGACGACCATAGGGACGTTCTTCACTCCTTTCACTAAGCAGGGCAGGAGAGGGCGACGTTCGTAAATAAGTAAATAATTACCATCTCCCCTCCCACGTCATATTAATCATAGCCACCAGTAATGCTGTATTGCAAGAAAAACATTCAATCGCTCGCTTTCAGGCAGTATTGGCGGGTGTCGAATATTCGCGCCGTCGGGAGATAGTTTATAAAAAAATCCGGGAGATGCTTTTTGTCACCTCTGGTTGTCACTTTGAAGTGGAATTCACCGCTCCTCTTTTTTCTTATTACATTTTGCTGCCGTCAAGCTGGAACATGAGCGGCAGGACCAGTTTGGTGGAGTCTGGCCCTCTTTCGGTCCCGGGCTTGATGTATGTTCGCTGGACGATTTTGAATTGCTTCCCCGGCGCAATCTTGTCCGGGCCAATTGAGAAGCAGTTGGAGAGTCCCAAGCTCTGGCAATCCCGGGTCAGATAAAACAGGTAGAATTTGTCAACATTGTTGATGCCTGTGCAATCGCCGCTTGCGCAGAAGTTGGCGGCGCTGCCTTCGATCTGGGTATTGTCAATGCTTACTACGCCATAAAACTCGGCCGCTTCATAAACTGACACGTTGACATAGGTAGCATTTCCGGTAAGGGTCGCCATGCTCCCCATAACGGCATATACTTCCTGGTTGTCCAGGCCCCCTTGTTGACTGCCGATGTAGGTCGTGTCCTGCGCGTCTGCCTGACAGTTCATTCCACGGACCTCGCAGTCCGGACCTACCAGGTCGATGGTCGATTGGCCGTCAAAGGTCATAAGTCGGGTCGCTGCGGGCTGGTTCCAGTGGTTCTTTAGAGCCGTGGAGAGGTTATTCAGGTCGGCCTGCAGGTATGTCTCGTCGACTGCAACCCTTGTATCAAGGGCAGGTCCTGGATAAGGCTCGGGAGCACGGGATGTATTCTTATCGCGAACCCGCAGGACTATCATGGGCAAGTTGGTCCTCCACGTGTCGGCGTCCGTTTTATTCTGGGGCATGGCGAAGCGCATGAGAAAAAGGAAATCGTACCCCGATTTTCCCAGCCCGGTTTTCATTGCTGACGACACCGGCTCCACGAATATCCGGCTTGTGTCCGTGACCCCTGCATCGCGTAAATACCGTGTCATGGTTTTGGCCATGAACTGGTCCGGGGTGGTGATAAAGTAACGTTCCTGCCCGAACGAGGCGCCCGACTGACGCTCCACAACTACGTTGTTATTTGCATTACCGATGCTCGCAAGAATGCGTAGCCGGCTTGGATCGGGTGCATAATCGAAAAAGAATTTCTGCATCTGCGGGAAGGCTCCAAGCCAGAGGTAAATCGGATCCGAGGTGTTAATGGTTCCCTCGCGCGTAAACTGGTATGTCTGCATTCCGAAATAGGCCGCAGGCGGCGGGAGCTGGGCCAGTATGATGACGGCCTCGCGCGGGTCAAACCGAAAAACGCTGTTGAAGCCAGGCAGCGTCAGGCCGAACAAGTTAACCAGGGTCGGGTCCACGAACTCCTCGGGCCAGGCCGGGACTGCATAATTGATGTAAGGGGCAACCGGGTTATTCCCGAAGCAGTTGCCCATAATGGCGATCGGGTATTGACAGTCCGCGATCGTGAACTGATAAAAATAACCACGCATAGTTTCAAAGCCGTCTCTTTCGAGGTTTTGGGAAAGGACCTGGGCTATGCGCTCAAGCGACTGAGGGACATTGTTCCTCGGAACTGCCGGCCCAGGGTCGCCGCCACCCCCCGTGCAGCCGAAGCAAGCCATTATGACTGCTGCGAAAAGAGCCATTGCCATTTTCTTACAGGTACTCATAAACTTAACCTCCTTTGACAGAAAACCGATAAGTATTTTGCCAAACCGTGATATTCGACAGGCCTACCGGTTCTTGGATGCAACTTCTTATCAATTGTTTCTCTGTTTCAGGCAACTTTTCTGCCACAAGGTCTACCGTTCACTCAGTTGCCGTAATGGATACGAATTGGGCCTGCAAATGAATTGAAAAGCAGATCGTTGTTTTCCAAAGGCTGCAGAATTGCGTATGCCCCGTTTCCGGAGTTCTTATTGCCGAAGATTGTTTGATGGACAGTGTTGCCTGTACTCCAATCAAGTCCGAGCACCTCCCATCCGTATGACGGCCTATAACCGTTTATGACGGCCATATTACCCGACTCGCTGTGGATCGGAATCATGCTGGTCGATGAGACATCTGATCGCGCCCACACGGAATGCCATTCGTGCGTTGATGAGTCCCATTGAAAACGCTCAGCGCCATAAGAGGTAGGATATGCCGGACCCATGAGCGACACCGCAAGGATCTTGTTTGCGCTTCGAATTGCAGGGTCGACAGTTTGCGGAATGTTGTTAACAACAAAGGCCCCATATCCGGATACGACTACGGACTGCTCCGACTGTATCCACTCGGGGAGGGTTGTAAAACCGCACGTTACCTGAATCTGCCCCGCGATGCGCCGAGACGCCGTACCCGGTTTCTGGACGAATCCCTCGGGGATCTTGTCGCGCCAGAATGCCACCAGCTTCATCTGCTTGGCGCCATCAGTTATGACTACAAGTTTGTCAGCGTCGTTGCCGAAGCCCATGAGCGTCGGAGTGGATCCTGTGCCGTTTCCAAACTTGATAATAGGAGGAAGTTCTGCTCCAGAGGAGTCGTAGGGGCTCGACCAAGCGCCGTCGTTTTCACTATCGGAGAGAACCGTGCCGGTCCAGACCAGCTTGCGCATGACGCCAACGCTGGCCGTGCTGCTGCCGCCGCTTGCCACATAAATGCCGTTCTTTTCGTCTACTGCAATCGAGTTGCTAACGTACTCAGTATCTGCAAAGCGGTAAAAAGATTTGGAGGCGACGTTGAGATCCCTGTCGATAACTGCCACTCCATTGCTGAAAGTGACAATAAGATGACCGTCATAGGTCATGGAAAGACCAAAAAGCTGTGTGCCGGGCGGCGGAGCAGGGCTGGTACCTTGAATCGTAGCAACCATATTCCCCAATTTATAGCGGACAGTTATGCCTGCGGAAGGGTTGTCCGGGTCGCTCAATGCAAATCCGTAGAGAGTGTCGGCGTAATTGGTATAGAGCACGTTATCTTTATCGACCAACACGTACGCCCCGCCGAAGCGTTTATCGTAATCAGTACCGAAAAGACCTTTCAGGTACGTATCCATCGAGGTGGTGTCCATTCCCACCGCAGTTGACTCGCCGAAGGCGCGAAAATTATCATCCGGAATAGCCGGTAGAGCGTTGCCTGTCGCATCGGCGAGGGCCTCGTATTTCGCGACCCTGGTCCACTGTCCCGAGGCCTTACGCACGTAGCTGACGCGATCACTCCCTACTTGCCACATGTAGTCCTGATTAGTGGAGGCAAGCGTCATGATGTTAATTGGGCCGCCATAGCAAATTGGCCTCGTCGTTGCGTCTACGGTGAAGACACCAGAGGGAAGACCGTAGGGCGTGGAGTCGCTTTGCGAAGAGTCAAAATGGGTGATGGCATACAACGAAGACGATAAGTACGGGTTGGGCGTCGGCCTGTTGTTCACCGGCGCGGGGTCGTCGCCGCCCCTGGAAGAGCAGCCGAAGCAGCCGATCATGACTGCTGCGAAAAGTACTATTGACATTTTCTTGCAGATACTCATGGGCTTAGCCTCCTTGAAGAAAAACCGATAAGTATTTATGAATCTGGGAATCCTACCGCTTCTTCAAAGATTATGCGGTCGTATAAGAGTTCGGATGAGTAGGACTCCACGTTTGTGGACGAGTTGCTTTGTTTCTACCAAGCGAGGAGAGAGGCGTCAAGTAAAAAAGCGTTGGGGGAGGGGTGGGGACGCTCTTACGAACCTAAGCAACTACTCCTCCCACAGCCTATACCCATTCTCAGGGGCTGGTGGGGTCAGCCCACCCGCCGATAGTTCCTGAAATGGAGCGGCTGAATGGTTTTCTTCCAATAACAACATTACTGGTGGCTATGATTAACGCATGGCGTGAGAGGGAGATGGTAATTATTTACTTATTTAATCCCCCTCGCTGCCCTTAGGATGTCATTCAAGATTTGTCGAATATCCGCCCCGTCGGGAGATAGTTTATAAAAAAAGCCGGGAGATGCTTTTTGTCACCTCTGGTTGTCACCCCTCCTTGTCACCTCTGGTTGTCACTTTGACAGCGGAAAGAGAGTGAGAGAAAATCTTACCGTTAGGACTGCTCTTTGACAATTGAAACTCTATTTCGCTTTCACAAGGCGCAAGGGTGCCATCCGTCAGGGCGGCGGGTTGCCGCCGCCCTGGCCCCAAAACCGTCTACTTTCGTACACTTTCGTGCACCCCCTGCCCAACAAACCAGGGAAGGACAAGGGAATCCGGAGATTTAGCCTTTTCGGAAAAAGTACACTTTCAGCCGGAAAAGAGGCCGTTTGGCCCATATCTCGACCGGTTTTAGCAGAAATTGTTATTACCTGTAGCGATGGGCCAATTCTCATCGG
>Ga0187866_1003517_pt1 | contig 11683 bp, 10 predicted proteins | sample June2016WEW_11_1_3_FD_133013 | JGI IMG/M metagenome (GOLD analysis project Ga0187866, IMG submission 133013) | Peatland microbial communities from SPRUCE experiment site at the Marcell Experimental Forest, Minnesota, USA - June2016WEW_11_150 | ecosystem: Environmental > Terrestrial > Soil >... | reverse complement strand
GCGCGCTGTGGGAAGCGGAGACGCATTTCGAACTTGCGTACCTGGACCTCATCACGGCCGTGGAGATTGTCTGCAAGCGCAGGCAGGTCGAGCCGTCCTCTTGGGAAACAGACTATCCCTGCCTGGACGGTCTCCTCAAGTCGACGACTAGCGACGCGACCCTTGTTCAGGAGGTCAACCAAGTGAAGGTCAAGCTTACGGAGCACAGCCGACTGAAGCGGAAGTTCGTCGCGTTTCTCTTGGAAGGTGCAGACGACGACTTCTGGGCGGGACGCTGCGCTGCCGAGTTGGGAAGGGACACGAGAGCCGGACTGCCAACCCGCATCCAGAGCGTCTACGATGTCCGCTGTAGGCGCCTGCATGATGGCTACTGGATGGATGAGTCAGTCAAAACGAGTCACTTTCTGAAGGATGAACGCCTGCGCGACGCGTTTTGGTGGAATCCAAAGCGCATCCCAACCTTGGACTTCTTCACGCAGCTAGTGCGTCACTCGCTGCTGAAATACGCAACGCCCAACGTGGACGGTACGTGACCATCAGACCTGAGCTTGTGGAGGCATCTATGCAATCCGAACTGGTCCCGAGTGAGTCGCGAGTAAAGTCGGGCCTTGCGGCTGCTTTACTGGCACTTCTGCTTTTGTGCGTCCTGTCCCTTGCCGGATGTAAGCGGAACACCGCCCCGGTCATGCTGACGATAGATGGAACTACGATTGGCAGACCGAACGTTGCGTATCAGTTCAGGGCACTAGCGACGGACGCAGATGGCGACAGCATTCAGTACCAGTTCAGTTGGGGCGATGGTAGCCCCGCAGAATGGAGCCAGAGCGTGCCGTCGGACTCGCCTGTCACCCGGGCTCATGCGTGGTCCGGCGACGGGAACTACGCCGTTCGGGTCAAGGCGCGCGACACCAAGCAAGCCGAATCGCACACACCGGCAACTCTCCAGGTTGAAGTATCTGCCTCGGCCAACTCCGCTCCTTCGAAGCCGACGCTGACCGGCAAGAGCACAATTCGCCCCGGCGATTCTCTATCCGTCACGGCAGTCTCGACCGACCCAGACGAAGACCTCGTGAGCTACATGTTCACATGGGGAGACACCGGTCAGGTTTCGTGGACTCCGTTCTATGCAAGTGGAACACCAGTCACACGCACATGGGTCTACGCCGATTCGGGTCTCCAATCAGTGAGGGTGCGCGCCAAGGATGACAAGGGAGGCGAATCCGAGTGGTCGGACACGTTGCGCATTCAAGTCAGTCCTTTCATCCCCGATGTGCCCCAAACGCCCGAGGGACCCGACTCGGGTTACAAGCACGTCCCCTACATCTTCTCCACAAGCTCGTCTAGTCCGCTTGGCGACAGCATCTGGTACCAGTTCAGCGAAGGCTCCGGCTACTGGATGGGGCCGTACCGGAGCGGCGCTCGCTGCTCGACATACATCGAGTTCGAGCGGTCAGGTAGCCTCGTTATCCGCGCGAGAGCGAGCGTGCGCGGGGTTTTCGTCTCGGACTGGTCTGGGGGCCACGGAATTGCCATTGCGAACCGTGTACCAGAGGTGCCCGTCTTCTTGTCGGGCCCGGATTCTACGAAGACCCACATTCTATGTAACTTCGAAGCCGGCGCCGCGGACCCGGATAGCGACCGCGTGTTCATTCGGTTCGAATGGGGTGATGGAGATACTTCTACGTGGAATGGTTACGGGGTCGTCGACGACACGCACCGATGGCGCACGCCCGGGTCATTCATGGTTCGCGCGCAAGCGAAGGACGAAGAAGGCGCGCTCTCAGCATGGTCGCCTGAACGCTCCATCGCGGTAAACAACACTTCTCCGTACGCACCGCAGATTTCGCAAGAGGAGCCTTGGATCATCGGAGTTGGACAGCCTCGTGCTTGCTCGGCTTACGTCGCAGACCCGAATGGAGACAGCGTCCAGTGTCGGTTTGCGTGGGGCGACGGCGACACGTCGTCTTGGTCGATGCTCGTGCCCAGTGAGGGTGCGATATACGATACGCACTCGTGGCTCACGGCTGGCACGTACACTATCCGGGCACAGGCCCGTGACCAGTATGGCGCGACGTCCCAATGGGGCGATAGCGCAGTTCTGCAGGTAGTAGACTTCCCGTATCGCGTGGTGGATTCGATTGCATTGCGGGGGCATCCCTGTGGCGTCGCAGTGCTATCAACCGGCGACTACATGTACGTGGGGAATGGTGACACCACCATCAGCAAGATACGGACATCCAATCATACACTCGTCAAGACCATTCCGCTCGCCAAACCGGCCATGTGGCTTTCGGCGCCTCCGGCCGGCGACTATGTCTACGCTTCGGATGGAGGAGATGGATACGTGTCTGCACTGCGAACATCTGATGACAGCGTCGTATGGCAGACGAATGTCACACCGTCCCCAATGCGTGTAGCAGTCTCACCGTCCGGGCAATACGTTTACGCCGCCTGCAACTACGTCCTCCACGGCAGGTTCGAGGTCCTAGATGCCGCATCGGGGGCTGGAGTGACGCGAGTGGACATCCCTTCAGCATACGGAGTGGCGGTCCACCCGAGTGGCGATTACGTGTACGTGACTTCCGCCTGGGGGTCGCAGGAAATCGACGGCGTGTATGTCATCAGAACTGGAACCTGGCAGATCGAAGACACCATCCGTGTGGGGAAGACTCCGCACGGTCTTGCCATATCCCCGACAGGAGACTATCTCTACGTTGCCAACTACGGCGACTCGACGGTTTCGGTTATAGAAACGAGCTCACGCACTGTCGTGGGCACAATTCCAGTATCCACCCTTGCGAACGGACCGGAAGACCTTGCTCTGACGCCAGACGGTGCTTACTTGTACGTGACCAACTCCCACACAGACGACGTTGCCGTAGCATCTACGTCAAGCAAGCAGGTCGTGGCGCGTGTCAGCGTGTCCAACAGCCCAGCAGGGGTCGCGATGTCTCAGGACGGTCGCTTCGTCTATGTCGTTCAGAAAGACTACCCCGGACTCGCCATCATCGGATTCTGAGTACACCAGGAGGAGTCTGCGCCGCAATCACCGCCCTTCGACGAAATCGGCGTGGCAGGCGGAGTCGTCCACGGTTTGAGCCCTGACCAATGACACGATGTCGTTGGAACGAGCGATAGCAGAGCGACTCCGCAGGGCGGAGGAACGCCTGCAGCCCCTGCCCGACAATTCGTACCTGAAACGTCTCTGGCTACCCCGTCTAGCCTCGAACCCGCTCATAGCCGAGCGCCTTGCAGATACCGTATCACCGCTGCCTCTTCGCGAACTGGATGTGCTGCTAACGGCGGTCGAGCAGCGCGCCAAGAAGACGGGCAAGGGGGTTGCTTTGAAGGACTTGCGGAGACGATTGACAGCACCAGCGCATCGCGCAGACGGTTCTTACCGACATCCATTTGCCGCGCTGTTCGAAGGCGCGGTCATGGGTGTTGCGGTCCAGCACTGGGACGATGATGTCGAGTTGTGGCCAGTCGTGCCGGGGACTAGCAAACACTGCGAGCTTCGAGTCGTCTCGCGGAATGCGGAGTTCTACGGAGAGGCAAAGGGCATGTGGAGGGAAGAGGACCGTAGCCAGAAAGCATTCGGCTGGCGCCCGGCGGAAGCGTTCTACGACGACGAGGTGCAACGGCTGGTCAGCACAGTCAGGGAGGCGGCTGTCCAGCTTCCCTCAGGCGGCCCTAACGTCTGTTTCGCCCTGTACCGACATCTCCTGTATCCAGGTCTGTTCCCGAGTGGCGAGGGTACGAAGCAGGATGTCTACGGTCGGCTGACTGAAGTACTGCGGGGCGACACTCAGGTCCAAGTTGACGTGGTTGTAGTGTTCCATGAATGGAACCCGCCGGACTTGATTCTGATCACGGACAACGCGCCACTTGAGTCAGAGCTGCACAGGGCGTTCGAACTGCACTGGCCCCAGCAACCGACCGCAGAGCGAGCAGAGACGACCTAGCCCACGCGTTCAGCGCGGGCGGTTCATTCAACACCGAGGTGCAATGACGCGCGCGGCGACTGCAGGTCCGCTGGTCGCGCATTGACATGGCCAGTTCCGCGAGGCGGCGGGCGGAACTCGAAGACAACCAAACGAAGTCAGAAGTCAGAGAGCAGAAACCAGAATGCAGAAGGGAGGGACATGACGGACAGGGGAGTGCGAGAAACGGAGAGAGGACGGGTTCGCAGCCGACGGCTGGCGGCCTACGGCTGACGGCCGACCGATTTCAGATTGCGGGAGTCAAGCGCGGGCAGGGGGCGAAAGGTCACGGAGTTGGCGACTGAGGTCGTGGCTATCGAGCCTGCCGACAGTCGCCTGACCTCGTAGCCCCGCACAGAACCGGTCAAACACCCGTCGGCTTGGGTCTTCTCATTCACGAGCTTGGAGACCGTCGCACACTGCCGGTGCGTATTCGCATGTCTGGTGACCAAGAACTGCATGTCTCGTCCCGGCTCAGCTATCCAGTTTCAGACTCAGCTTCCATTGCCATGGCTTGAGGCGATTTGTGTCAGGGCTCATCTGTTCAAGCTATTGTAAATACTAGCGTTATGTCAATCTGATACATGGTTGGATACCCAATTTGACCTATGGTTCCAAGGGTCACTACCAGGGTCACCCCCAGGGTCACCCTGGGGGTGACCCCCTGGACTGTCCCCTATGTGAATTAGAGGGTGAATTCAGGGGTGAATCTTACGGTGAATCTAAGGATGAATCTCAGGGTAACTTACGGATTCACATTGGGATACAGATACAGGTTTAGTCTAAGGTTGAGTCATAGGGTGAAGCTTAGGGTGAATCTAAGGATGACTATTAGGATGAACCTCAGGGTCAATCTTGGATTCAAGTCAGGAGTCAGGCTCATGGTGAGTATTAGGGTGAGTCTCAGGGTGAACTCTGGATTGAGTCTAGGATTGAATACTACAACGACTAGTAGAATGAATTACGGAATCATGAGGCCAACTACGAGCCGAATTCTTTCCGGCGTTCTGTGTCGCGTGCTGTGTTGAGTCGTGCGTCGAGCACTGTGTCTGGTCCTGTGTGGCGTCATGCGTCGAGCAATGCGTGAGGCTCTGAGCGACGCTCTGTGTCGTGTGCTCTGTCGTGCTCTGAGTCGAGAGACGTGCCAAGTCCTGAGCGGAGTTCCGCGTCGAATGCTGCGCCGCGCCCTGAGCCGATTTCTGTGTCAGGCTCTGTGCTGCGTCCTGGTTCGAGCGACAAGTGAGGCCCTGAGCAGCGCTGCGTGTCGGGCTACGTGTGCGGACGCTGGTGAATCCCCACTGCGAGCCGCAACGTGGGCCGCTTTGGCCGGGCCATCCGGCGTATCATGCCCGGTGTCTGTATCCATCCTTCGCCAGTCATTTCCATATTTTTAAAAATATGGAAATGACGAGGCAGGACCGACTGGACATCGAGGACATCAAGCGAACAGGAGCCATGTCGTGCCTCATCTGCCTTGTGTCTTCGTGTCTTAGTGGCGAATTCCCTTCTCGTTTCCTGGGGCAGTGCCCGACCTTGACCGGACGGGCTTTTACGCTACCTTTTGCGTCCAGCCCCAACATGATTAGAGTACCTTTGAGGCGCGTAGCCGGCTGCCGGCCGGAACGCGTCAAGTCGGTGCCCGGCGACCAGGTCCTCGCATCACAACAAGTATGCAGTAGACAGCAGTCAGTACACAGGGGCGAGCTTCGCTCGCCAGGTCAAAGGGCAGGAGGTAGAAGCCAAAGCGAGAAACGGGGCAAGGCTCGCGGTTGACAGGAGTGGGGCTGCGACCTACAATCTGACAAGATGAAGAAGCAGTTGCGACGCACGGCGCACGAGTACACGGCCGTCTTCGAACCCGATGAGGAGCAGGGCGGCTACACAGTCTACATCCCGGCACTGCCGGGATGCATTTCCGAAGGAGACACGTTTGAGCAGGCGGCTGACAACATCCGCGAGGCCGCTGCACTGTATCTGGAGGTCACGACATGCACGGAGTGAAAGACATCATTGAGGAAGCGAAGCAGCTTCCCGTGGACGACCGCGTGACCGTTGTCGATTCCCTTCTTCAAACCCTGAACGTCCCGAATCCGGAGATTGACAAGGCGTGGGCAGAGGTCGCCGAAGCCCGCCTCGCCGAACTTCGCTCCGGGCGCGCCAAGCCGGTGCCCGGCGACCAAGTCTTCGCACGAATCAGAGACCGCTTCGCCCGATGACCTTCGACTTCCACCCGGAAGCCGAGGCGGAGTTCATCGAGGCGGTTGCTTTCTACGAGAGAGCCGAGCCGTCTCTCGGGGAGGAGTTCTCGCTGGAAGTCCGCGCGACGATGCGCAACGTCCTGTCCTATCCAAGCGTTTGGCCCGTTCTGGAAGGCAGCGTCCGGCGTTGTCTGGTCAACCGCTTTCCGTATGGCATCCTGTATAGCGTCGAAACCGACCGAATCTTCGTTCTCGCCGTGATGCACCTTCACCGGCGTCCTGGCTACTGGAAGGAAAGGCGCTAGCGGGCGGCGATTCGCAGCGGCCAGCCTGTCGTTTCCTTGACCGGCCGGGGTTTTGCGGTATCTTGTGAGTCCGCTCAACTTGAATTGATGAAGACTATCCACTCGTCGCGCGTGGCTTCGGGCTGCTCGACGCAGCCGGGGCTTTCGGTCGCGGGGTTTCGTCGGCAGATTGGAGGTTAGTGTGGAGATTGCGGTATGCCTGAAGCGCGTGCCTGACACCGCTGAGGCAGAAGTGAAGGTGGACGGGTCCGGCAGGGACATCGTCAAGGAGAAGCTGGCCTTCACCATCAATGAGGCAGACAATTATGCTCTGGAAGAGGCGCTGCTGGCCAGGGAGAAGCACAACGCCAACGTGACGCTGGTCTCGGTCGGGCCCAAGGCGGCCGAGGAAGTGCTGCGCATGGGCCTGGCCAAGGGCGCGACCGCGGCGGCGCGGATTGACGACGCAGGCCTTTCGGAGAGCGACCCGATTGCGCTGGCCCGGGTGCTGGCCGACTGGTTCAAGAGCAGGAATTTCGACCTGATTCTGACCGGCGCGTTCGCGTCGGATGACGGCAATTCGCAGGTCGGCCCGGCCCTGGCTGAGTTGCTGGGCAGGCCGCACGCTGCCTACGTCACCAAGCTTGAGGTGCAGGGCGACAAACTGACGGTGAAGCGCGAGCTTGAAGGCGGGTTCCTTGAGGTCAAGGAAGTCTCTCTGCCCGCAGTGGTGACCGTCCAGACCGGCGGGAACAGCCCGCGCTATGCGTCAATCATGGGCATCAAGCGGGCCGGGGCCAAGCCGATTGACCAGGCCGCGCCGGGCAAGCCGGAGTCGCGCACCCAACTCATACGTGTGTACGTGCCGCAGGTGACCTCTGCGGCGCAGATGTTTGAAGGCACGACCGACGAGAAGGCGGGGAAGCTCGCTCAGCTCCTGAAAGAGAAGGGAGCTGTCTGATGAGAATTCCTAATTCCCAATTCCTAATTCCTAACGAAGTCAGAAGCCAGGAGCTAGAAGCTAGAAGTCAGAAGTGCGGAGCCGAAACCCGAACCCCTGAACCCCTGAACCCCAGAACCCGGAGTGGCGTGAGGGCGGGTGAAGCCAGAAGCCAGAAGCTAGAAGCTAGAAGTCAGAAGTTCGGGTTCGGACCCCAATCCCTAGCCCCTAACCCCCAACCCCGGAGTGCCTCATGAGCGGCGTCATGGTTCTGGTTGAGCACAGGCAGGGAGCGATACGCGACGTTACCTTTGAGATGCTGACCGCGGGACGGAAGCTGGCCGGAGAACTGGGCGGCGACTGCGAGGCCGTGCTGCTTGGGGATGGCTGTGACGCTATGGTGCCGCAACTGGTAACGCAGGCAGACCGGGTCGTGTATGGAGCCGGCGCAGCTTTTGCGGGGTTCAGCTACGAGCCCTACCAGAAAGCGCTGGTGAAGCTGGTGTCGGAGCGGAAGCCGACAGTGGTGCTGGTCGCCCACACGGCGTTCGGCACCGACCTCGGGCCGAGCCTGGCGGTGGCGCTGAACTGCGGCCTTGTTTCCGACGCGGTCGCATTCTCCAAGGCCGATGCCGGGCTTGTCGTGACGCGCGGCATGTACGCGGGCAAGCTGAGCGCAGATTGGGCGCTGAAGGCCGAACCGGCAGTGCTCATGGTCAGGCAGACGAGCTTCAAGCCGGAGACCGCGAGTCTTGCCGGACAGGTAGTAAAATGGGACCCGGGCGACGTCATGGCCGGGAACAAGACGAAGTTCATCAGCATTGAGGAAGTGCCGACCACCGGCATCGACATCACCAAGGCGACAATTGTCGTCGGCATCGGCCGCGGCCTGAAGGAAGCGAAGAACCTGTCGTTGGTGCAGGAGTTCGCCAAGGATATCGGCGCGGTGATGGCTGCTTCACGACCGGTGGTGGATGCGGGCTGGCTGCCCAAGGAAGTGCAGGTCGGTTCTTCGGGCAAGACCATCAAGCCGAAGCTGTACATCGCTCTCGGCATCTCGGGCGCGTTCCAGCACATAGCCGGCATGAAAGGCGCGGATACGATTATCGCCGTGAACAAGGACCCGAGAGCGCCCATTTTCTCGGTCGCGCACTACGGCATCGTGGATGACCTGCTCAAGGTGATTCCGGTTCTGCGTGCCAGAATCAAGGAACTTCGGTCGTGAGGACCGGGACGAAACTAGAAGCTAGATGTCAGATGCTAGAAGCTAGAAGTGCGGGCGCGGAGAGGACCGGAAAACCGCAGATGACGCAGATGGCGCAGATGGGCGAGGACCCGGAGAGAAGCGGACATCCGCAGACCCGGACGCACTGTCAGACAGCGGCCGCAGAGGCCAAGTCAGAAGCTAGATGTCAGATGCTAGAAGTCAGAAGTGAGGACACGGACCGGAGAGGACATCCACAGATTACACAGATTACGCAGATTGGGCTCGGAATCGGACCGCTGACATCTGCGACATCTGCGGTTGAGAATCCGGGAAGCCGGAATTCATGAGTCCTGCGAAATCTGCGGGGAAACCTCCGAAGGTCGGCGTGTATGTCTGCCATTGCGGGCTGAACATCGCCCAGACCGTGGACGTGGAAGCCGTGGCCGAGTACGCCGCAACCCTGCCCAATGTGACCGTCGCGCGCCACTATATGTACATGTGCTCGGACCCCGGGCAGGACCTGATTAAGAAGGACATCAAGGAACAGGGGTTGACCCGCGTGGTCGTGGCTGCCTGTTCGCCGAGGATGCACGAGCCCACGTTCCGCGGGGCCGTGTTCGGTTCAGGCATGAACCCGTACCTGTTCGAGATGTGCAACATCCGCGAGCAGTGTTCGTGGGTGCACGTTGACCGGCAGGAGGCGACCGAGAAGGCCAAGGACCTGATACGCAGCGCGGTCGCCCGGGCGTCGCTCTTGGAGCCGCTGGAAGACCGGTACGCGGACGTGACCAAGGCGGTGATGGTCGTGGGCGGAGGAATCGCCGGGATTCAGACCGCGCTCGATATTGCCGAGGCCGGGCACAAGGTGTACCTGGTCGAGAAGGGGCCGTCCATCGGCGGGCACATGGCCCAGCTCGACAAGACCTTCACGACCCTGGACTGCTCCGCCTGCATCCTCACCCCGAAGATGGTTGACGCCTCCCGGCATCCGAACATCGAACTGCTCACCCTGACGACGTTGACGAAGGTCTCGGGCTTCGTCGGCAACTTTACTGTCACCGTGCACCAGAAGCCGCGGTTCATTGACCTGAGCCAGTGCACGGCGTGCGGGGACTGCGCCAAAGTCTGCCCGCAGCGGTTCCCGGATGAGTTCAACCTGGGTCTTTCCACGCGCAGCGCCATCTACCAGTCGTTCCCGCAAGCGGTTCCGGCCGCGTTCTGCCGCAACGCTGAGGAGTGCCTCGGCACGCTGCCCTTGGCCTGCGGCAAGTGCCTGCAGGCCTGCGAGAAGAAGTGCATTGACCTTGACCAGAAGCCGGTTGACCGCGACATTGACGTCGGCGCGATTGTGCTCGCGACCGGCATGGACGTGTTCGACGCGACTACCCTGCCCGAGTTCGGGTACGGCAAGTACTCGGACGTGCTGACCTCGATGGAGTTCGAGCGGCTTTCGTCAGCGGGCGGGCCGACCGGCGGCTCAATAGTGAAGATAAGCGACGGCGACGCGCCCAAGGACGTGGTATTCATCCACTGCGTGGGCTCGCGCGACAAGGCCGTGGGCAACGAGTACTGCTCGCGCGTCTGCTGCATGTTCATCATCAAGCAGGCCCACCTGCTCAAGGACAAGCTGCCCGACTGCAAGGTGACGAGCTACTACATGGACATCCGCGCGTACGGCAAGGGATTCGAGGAGTTCTACGACCGCGTGCGCGAAGAGGGCGTGATGTTCAAGCGCGGCAAGCCGTCCGAGATATTCAAGCGCAAAGGGAAGCTGGTCGTGCGCGTGGACGACACGCTGCTGGGCAAGGTCATTGAGCACGAGACCGACATGGTCGTGCTGGGCGTTGGCCTCGTGCCCAGCGAGGGATGCCGCGAACTAGCCCAGACTCTGAAGTTGTCTCTTTCGGCCGACCGGTTCTTCCTCGAAGCTCATCCCAAGCTCAGGCCGGTGGACACGAACCTCGAAGGCGTGTATCTGGCCGGGTGCTGTCAGGGACCAAAGGACATTCCGGACACGGTGGCACAGGCCAAGGGCGCGGCCTCGTCGGCCATCGCCCTGCTCAACAAGGGCAAGGTCAAGGTGGACCCGATTGTCGCGGACATCAACGAGGACGCCTGCTCGGGCTGCCACATCTGCGAGGCGCTGTGCCCGTACTCGGCTCTGGTCTACGACCCTCAGAAGAAGGTCATGACCGTGAACCAGATACTCTGCAAAGGCTGCGGAGTCTGCCCGTCCGCCTGCCCGTCAGCGGCCATCGCCATGAGGCACTACACCAGCGCGCAGATTGACGCACAGTTGGAGGCGCTGCTGGAAAAGGGAGGAGAGAGCAGGGAGGAGAGAGCAGTGCCGGAGCCGGAGAAGGTGGAGGCGTAGATGGCGGAGGAGTCCAGGGTCCAAAGTCCAGAGTCCAAAGTCGGCTACGAGCCAACCATCGTCGGCTTCGCCTGCCTTTCCCCAATGTCATTCCGAGGGAGCGCAGCGAGTCGAGGAATCTCTCCGTGCTCAAGAGGGGAAGTCTAAGTGGAAGGCTTCAATCCAACCATTGTCGGATTCGCCTGCAACTGGTGCTGCTACGCCGGTGCAGACCTGGCCGGGACCTCGCGCATGAAGTACCCGCCGAACCTTCGCCTGATTCGCGTGATGTGCTCTGGCCGGATTGACCCGCAGTTCATCCTGAAGGCATTCGCGGACGGGGCGGATGGCGTCTTCGTCGGCGGATGCCATCCTGGCGACTGCCACTACGTCTCCGGCAACTACAAGGCACAGAAGCGCATCCTCCTGCTCAAGAACCTGCTTGAAGGCCTTGGCGTTGAGAAGGAGCGACTGGAACTCGATTGGGTCTCCGCCTCCGAGGGCCAGCGCTTCGCCGACGCAGTCACCGCCTTTACCAACCGCATCCGGCAACTCGGGCCGCTCGGCCTGAGCCAGCCTGACTAACTAGCCCTCAGCCAGGGACAGTCCGCCGCGTGTCCGCGAATCGCCAATCGTAGGTCGTCAATCGAAAATGGCACAGGCCGTCAGCCGTGAGCCGCAAGCCGTGAGCGAATATCCCCGCGCTTGACTCCAGCGG
>Ga0187866_1003504_pt1 | contig 11721 bp, 11 predicted proteins | sample June2016WEW_11_1_3_FD_133013 | JGI IMG/M metagenome (GOLD analysis project Ga0187866, IMG submission 133013) | Peatland microbial communities from SPRUCE experiment site at the Marcell Experimental Forest, Minnesota, USA - June2016WEW_11_150 | ecosystem: Environmental > Terrestrial > Soil >... | reverse complement strand
GTAATGAATTTCCCCTTTTCCCCCACGATGGGGTAACGTACGTACCACAGATGTCCCTTCACGTCTTTGTGTTCTACTTCCAGGTCGGAGAGGGCGGTACCGCAGCGCGGGCACCAGTTAATAATACGCTCGCCGCGGTAAATCAGCCCCTTTTCGTAAAGCCGCACGAATGCGGTTCGGACAGCCCTGCTCGAGCCCTCATCCATGGTATAGCGTTCTCGCGTCCAGTCGCAGGAAATGCCCAGCTTCTTATGCTGCTCGGTTATCGTGCGGCGGCACTCGGCGGTCCATTGAAACATCCGTTCAAGGAATTTCTCGCGCCCCAGCTTATGCCTGTCAGTGCCCTCGCTAGCTAGCTGCCGCTCCACGACCACCGTAGCGCCGATACTGGCGTGGTCGACGCCCGGCAGCCAGAGCGTTGGCTCACCCTTCATGCGGTGCCAGCGGGTCATGATGTCTTCTAGTGAAGCTACCAGCGCATGGCCGATGTGCAATACGCCGGTGAGATTGGGTGGCGGCATAATGATGACGAAGGGTTTTTTATTTTTATCTATTTTGGGCGTGAAATAGCCCTTCTCCATCCAGAATTTATACCACTTTTCCTCCGCGTTGCCCGGCTCGTAAGCCTTGGGCATTTCCGCCTGTTTTTCCGCTGTATCCGTCATAATCATCTCTTTCTAGTGGTTAAAAACCGGCCGGCTTTCCCCCGCCGGAGATTCAATCTGCCCCATATTATACCATGCTTAAATGATTCGTACATGGGATTAATCCGAGGGTTTCCAGGGGTGGGGTCATATTTGATATTTGATATTTGAAATTTTCAAGTTATTTGATACTTGACACTTGTTACTTGCTATTTTCTCTTATATTAGCTTCATGTAACCTTCGATGATGGGTACAAGGGCGTCGCTTTCCGGCGGCGTAAATTGCGGCGACCGGCTCAACGCAATATAGTCGAAGGTGCCGCCCACTTTAAACTTCTGCCACGGTATCACTTGAAAGGGAACGCCCCGCCCCTTTTCCCCCGCCGGCAATGCATGAGCAGTCTTTAGTTGCGGCTTTTTAAGCTGGCTTAATATCGACCTCGCATCGGCGTCCCAGGCGGGCCGGTTTTTGGGGTGCTGACGCAACGGCACCCATACCAGCGAATCTATCCACCCGCTGGCGATGGCGAAGGTCAGGTAGTTGCCGGCGTGAATCAGTTTTTGTTTAAGTTTCGCCAGCCCGCTTTCCGGCTCGAGATACAATAGACCCGAAGTGAGGTAAAGCACGTCGCCGGTCCACAGGTCCGGGTGCGCATCGACGTGGATTACTTCGAAAGGTGTATTAAGTTTACCGGTCTTAACGAGCTGTCGCCAGAAGTCCAGGACGCCGTCGTGGCTGGCCACCGTCCGCCCCGATACCGGCGCGTCAGGCGAAAGGCTGCACCGCTGTTCGAGGAAGTGCTTTACCTTGAGTACGCTCCAAGGTTTATATTCCGGCCCCAGCCGGCCACTTTCATGGCCGCTGGAGTAGGCGTTATCGTTCAGGAAAAAATCCAGGTCCAGATCCAGGATGCGCATCGCTCTCTCCTGGCACCGTAACGTACCGCCGGAGTTCCGGGTAACTGGAGATTCAAATTATTGGGTTGACGTTAAGGGTCGTTCAAAATTTTCCCTTCCACCAGGCTCACCCCCATCTTGACGGCTGCTTCCATGCCCTTGCCATTGGCGATGCCCTTGCCCGCGATGTCGAAGGCTGTGCCGTGGTCGACGGAGGTGCGGATGAAAGGCAGCCCCAGCGCCACGCTGATGCTTTGCTCGAAGCCGTGGACTTTTATGGCGATATGCCCCTGGTCGTGGTACATCGCCAGGACAACGTCGAATTCCCCGTTCAGGGCGCGGGTGAAAATCGAATCGGCGGGGAAAGGGCCCCGGGCATCGATGCCGACTGCCTGCGCTGCCTTGACCGCCGGCAGAATCTGGGTGATTTCCTCCGACCCGAAAAGACCGCCTTCGCCGCCGTGCGGATTCATGGCCGCCACGCCGATGCGCGGTCTGGTCACACCCCATTTTTTAAACTCACTGTCCGTCAGCTTAAGCCTGGCCAGAATGCGCTCTTTAGTCACCAAAGCGCAGGCCTCCTTCAGGGAATAATGCGTGGTCAGGTGCACGACACGTAAAAGCCCGGAGACGAGCATCGTGGCGTATTCTCTGGCATGGGTCAGCCGCGCCAGAAATTCCAGGTGCCCCACATCGCCGTAGCCGCCCAGCCTGGTCGCCTCTTTATTTATCGGCGCCGTCACTATCGCCTTGGCTTTTCCTTTCAGCACCAGGTCGGCGGCGGCCGCGATATATTCCATCGACGCTTTACCGCAGGCTGCACCGACCTTGCCCGTGGCGATATCTTTCCGGTCGAGGTTATGCAGGTCAAGCAGGTCGATTACGCCCCGCCGCCCCTTTACCTCCTCCGGCCCGGCGACGGGGTTCATCTTTAGCGGACTATGTAACAATTTGATAACATCCGAGATGACAGGTTCCGTGCCGATAAGCAGCGGGCGGCAGATATCATAGATTTGCGGCGAGGCAAGCGCCTTGACACAGACCTCCGGCCCGATGCCCGCGGCGTCCCCCATGGTCATCACGATAATTGGTCTTTCCGGTGTGGCCATCTTTTTCTCCTCCCGTTTTTTGAGAACAGTATCTACAATGCTACGACTGGCCGGAAAAGTCAAGGCGGCAGGTTATAGTGGGGGGAAAATGGGGGGTTGCTACTTGTCACTTGTTACTTAAATCAGTCCGGTATCAGCCTTTTGCCCATTTCGATGCAGGCGTCCCGCTTATACCCAATTTTCTCGTAAAACCCCTCGACAATGGCGTTGTCTGTCCGGAACATCAAATTGAGTTTAGGGCAGCCTTTGGCGATAAGTTTTTTCTCTAAAGCCGCCATGGTTTGCCGCCCCAGCCCCTTTTTCCGGCAATCCGGGTCGACGGCCAGGTAGTAAACCGCACCCCGGTGCCCGTCGTAGCCGCCCATCGCCGTAGCCACCACTTTATTGCCCTCCAGCCCCACCAGAAAAAGCTCCGGGTCTTTCTTCATTATTCTCCGGATGTCTTTCCTGGGGTCGTTCTGGGGGCGGGTTAAATTACACTTCTGCCACAGCTCAATAACGGCGCTTTCATGTTCCGGAGAATAAGGTTTGATGATCATAAATCTATCCAGTCTATCTCCCCCTTTGAAAAAGGGGGATTAAGGGGGTTTTTACCCCACCATCCCCACCACCCTGTCCATTATCTTTTCCGCCACCTCCCGCTTGCTCATCAGCGGCAGGTCTTCCGCCTTACCGCTCTTATCGATAATCGTCACCCGGTTGGTGTCGGCGTCAAAGCCGCTGTCCGGGTGGGTGATATCGTTCGCCACGATCATATCGAGGTGCTTCGTCTCCAGCTTTTTCCTGGCGTTGGCAACGACGTTTTCGCTCTCGGCGGCAAAACCAACTTTGATAAAGTCGCCTTTAAGCTCGCTTAAAATATCCGGCGTCTTCACCAGCTTCAGCGTCAGGTTCTGGGCGACTTCTTTCTTTATCTTTTCCCGGGCGATGATTTCCGGCTGGTAGTCCGCTACCGCCGCCGCCATCAGCAGGGCGTCCGCCTTCTTGACGGCTTTAACGACGGCTTTTTTCATCTCTTCGGCGGTGTTCACTTTTATCACGGTAACCCCGCCCGGTTCTTCCAGAGCGGTAGCCGCGGTCACCAGAGTGACCTCCGCCCCTCTGTCCCGCGCCGCCTCGGCCAGGGCGTAGCCCATCTTACCGGAGGACCGGTTGCCGATGTGCCGCACCGGGTCGATGGGTTCCCGGGTGCCGCCGGCGGTAACCACGATGCTTTTCCCGGCCAGGTCTTTTTTCTGCCCCAGCACTTTTTCTATCGTCTCGATTATTTTCGCCGTCTCTGTGAGCCGGCCTTTGCCCATTTTGCCGGACGCGAGGCGGCCGTACTCCGGCTCGATAAAGGTAAAACCGCGCGCTTTGAGTTTGGCCACGTTTTTCTGCGTGACATCGTTGCGGTACATCACATCGTTCATGGCCGGGGCGAGGATAACAGGGGCTTCCGTGGCCAGCACGACGGTGCCCAGCATGTTGTCCGCGATTCCGGCGGCCAGCCGCGCTATCGTGTTGGCGGTGGCCGGGGCGATGACCACGGCGTCCGCGGCCTCGGCCAGGGCCACGTGCTCCACGCTCCATTCGGAAGCCGGCTCGAACATGTCGGTGACCACGGGGCGGTGGGTAATGTTGCGCAGCGTCAGGGGGGTAATGAATTTGGTGGCGGCATCGGTCATCACTACTTCCACCTTAGCGCCGGCCTGTGTCAGCTTGCTGGCGAGGTCGGCGGCTTTATAAGCGGCGATGCCGCCGGTGATGCCTAATACTATCGTCTTTCCATTTAACATAATGTTCCTCCCTTCCCATCCTTTATCTTTCCTCTCCCCTCCGTGGGAGAGGATTAAGGTGAGGGGGATTACAAAATCCCTCTCACTTTCCCTTTTTCAAAGGGAGATATTTTCTCCCCTTTTTACCTCACCCCCTTTAGTTCCCCCTCTCCGCTAGCGGAGAGGGGGTTAGAGAGTGAGGTTTTATTCCCTATTTAAATCGTGAATCACTTTAATGCCGATGAGCGTCAGGTCGGGATTGACCTTATCGATGGTCTTTGATTCTTTAGCGATGATATTGGCGTACCCGCCCGTCGCCACCACCATGGCCTTTTCCCCCAGTTCCTCCTGTATGCGTTCCACGATGCCATCGATTAGCCCCGCCCACCCGAAGATGATACCGGACTGCATCGCGGCCACGGTGTTGGGCCCAATGGTCTTTTTCGGCCGCACCAGGTCCACGCGTGGCAGGGCGGCGGTCCGCGTATAGAGTGCCTCCGCAGAGATGCCGATGCCGGGGGCGATTACCCCGCCCATATAGTTCCCTTCGCGGTTAACGATGGCGAAAGCTGTGGCCGTGCCCAGCGCCACCACGATGACCGGCGGCTTATAAAGATGGAGCGCCGCAGCGGCGTTGGCGATGAGGTCGGCGCCGATCTCCCGCGGATTTTCATAGCGGATGCGTACCCCCGTTTTTATCCCCGGCCCGATGATCAGCGGCTTCACGCTGAAGTATTTTTCCATCAGCTCGTTGAAAATCGTCAAAAGCGGCGGCACCACGCAGCTGATAGCACACTCTGTAATCTCGGCAACGGGTATATCCTGGTGGCGCAGCAAATCCAGGAGCATGATGCCGTACTCGTCCGGCATACGGTGCATGCCCGTGGAGATGCGCCAGTTGGCGCTCAGCTTTTCACCGTCGAACAGGCCTATTTTAATGTTGGTGTTGGCGATATCGAAGGCCATTAGCATCTTTCACCCCCGCTTAGCCGCTGTTTTCAGCTGTTTGATGGTCATGGGCAGCACCGGCAGCAGGTCCGAGGCGAGCATGCCGGTATCGCCGATTTCCATCCTTATTCTGTCGCCGGCGGCGCCGTGCAGATACACCCCGAGCGTGGCGGCGTCAAAAAGGTCAAGTCCCTGCGCGGCCAGGCCGGCAATGATGCCCGCCAGCACGTCGCCTGTTCCCGCCGTGGCCAGCCCCGGGTTGGCGAATGGACTGACGCGGCAGCGCCCGTCCGCCGTGGCGATGACGCTGAAAGCGCCCTTTAAAACGATGGTTTTCCGCCAGGCGGCGGCGAATTTGTAGGCGGTACCCAGCCGGTCGGCCTGTATCTCATCAATGGTCAGGCCACAGAGCCGGGACATTTCACCGGGGTGCGGCGTCAGTACGGTGTTTTTGGGCAGTTTCTTTGGCCAGTCCGGTATTTCGGCCAGGATATTCAAAGCGTCGGCGTCCAGCACGAGCGGAGGCAGCCCAGGCTTGAAAAGCAGGGAGCGGATAAACTCCGTGACAGATGAGTCTTTCCCGATGCCACAGCCGGCCAGCAGGACGTTATAGTTCGCACACTCCCGCTGTACGATATCCGCCGCTTCTGCGGCGTCGATGCCCCGCTTTACTTCCGGCAGCGGCAGATAGGTCGCTTCCGCCAGCTTGGCGGCGATGACCGGCTGAACGCTCCTGGTGGTGGCCAGCGTCACCCATCCGGCCCCCGCCCGCAAAGCCCCGCCACACGCAAGATAGGCCGCACCAATATAGTTCGTTGAGCCGGCCACGACCAGCACCCTGCCAAAGGTCCCCTTGTTCGCATTGAGCGGCCGGCGCGGCAGCGTAAGCCCTGCCCAGGTCCCCGTTATCAGCTCGGTTTTTACGGCGTCCGCCAGCGATGCCGCGATACCGATATCGACGATTTTAATATTACCCACATGCTCCGCCCCCGGGAAGTTGAATAGCCCGGGCTTGGGGAAGGCCAGCGTCACGGTAACGTCGGCGGTGGGGCAGGCGGGGTCGATGGCGCCGGTATCGGCGTCCATGCCAGATGGTAAATCGATGGCGATGAGCGCCAGATGCCGCGCGGCCTTGGCGGCATTCACTTTTTCCAGAGTTTTTTGAAAAACGCCCTCCAGCGGCCGCATCCTGCCGGTCCCCAGCAGGCCGTCGATGATACAGGCAGTTGTTGCCAGTATCTCATCCAGTTTTTTCAGGTTTTTATCGCTGCTGGCCTCGATGCAGCTGATATCGCTGTCTTTTACCAGCTGGAGGTTAGTGTCTTCGGCCGGCCGCGGGCTGCACAAGTACACCGTCACGTTAGCCCCGTACTCGCGGAGGTAGCGCGCCGCCACGAGCCCGTCGCCGCCGTTATTGCCCGCCCCGATCAAACACAGGATTTGCTGCTTTTCGATGTCGCCCAGATAGTCCCGGGTCACTTCCGCTACCACCCGGCCGGCGTTTTCCATCAACAGGCTGGTAGACGTGCCCAGGCGGGCGCATTCTTTGTCTATCTCCCGCATTTGTGCCGCGGTAACTATTTTCATCATGGTTATGTTGAGTGTAGCAATAAATGGGAATACGGTCAAGCGATTTTGCGGATGTGTGTGCCCTGGTAATGAATACTGAATTCAAGAAACAAAAGCGGATTTATCAGCTATCATTTCCCTGTTAAGAAATGAAACAATGGTTATGGCCATATCGATAAATGGATGTTTCGGGTTGGTTTGACCTCTACCTGACCTGAATCTGGCTCACCCATTTTGCCCACCGGCTGCCGTATACACCCTTTAAAACCAGGCGAAGGGGATACCCGTGTTCCTTGGGGAGTGTCTGACTATCAACCTCGTAGGCCAGGAACGAGCCATCGTTTTGGCCTTGTGTTAAGGGTATGGAAATGGAATATCCGTCCAGACAAACGAAGACCAGCTCCGATGCCTGTGCCCTCATCTGTGCGGCTGCCAGAAGGGTGGTCAACGGCACGCCCGTCCAGCTGGCGTTATCCACGAAGAATTCCGGGCAGATAAGAAGTACCGTTTGAGTGGTGGCGGGATAGCTCAATATGTCGTCATAAGTTAAGGTTAACGGATTATCCACGAGTCCACTGATGGTGAGACGGTATTTCGAGATATCCACGTCAGGCGCGGAACCCGTAATATGCAGCTGCCCGACGCGCATTACCGGAAGTCCGGAGTTGTCTACATTAGCCGGGTCGCTGTGCACCAGCCCTATCAGTTCATCTGAAGGAACGTCCGACGACGGTGAAGTGGTCTCCGTTGGTATTGATGTCGGCGGCGATGACGTTGACGGTGTGGTCTCCACTGGAGTTGTAGTCGGCTGTGTCGATGCCGGTGGGGTGGTCTCCGCAGGTGTTGATGTTGGTGATGATGACGCTGTTGGCGGATTGGTGACCTGGCCTCCGGCCTCGTTAGGTGGGGTAGAAGCCACAAGCGCCGGTAAATTCAGTTTGATGGCCGTTATCATGCCTATCTGGTTTTGCGGTGTAACGGCACTGCCGACCAACGCAAGCGGCCACTGCTTATCCGGCAGGGGCTGTCCGTTAAGCCGGTAAGCGATAATTATATTGTCATTTCTCTTAACCTCGGACGAGGTGAGGGTTACAATCTGATTGCCGGGACCGATTACCTGTATTTCGTAACCTTTATCGGCCAGGGCGTCGTCGAAGGCGCCGGCCCCGTGCTCGATTTTCGGGTTATCGACCCTCCCGACCAGCAGCCAGAGCGGGATGCCTTCCCATACATTCCCCTGGGCATCCGTCCATTTAACGCCGTGACAGTCCGGTGTGGCGCCTTCGGCAAAAGCCGGCTCGTCGATATTCTCCGTACGGACTCCTTGCAGAGTCAGCGTCCAGGGATTACCCGCCGTTACAGCCGTTGCCGCAGATTTACATCCGGCCAGCCCGGGTAAAAGAAGCGTAACTGCGATGAGCGTGGTGATGGCTAATAATATCGTATTTTTAGATAATTTCTTCATTGGTTGTATCTGTTAAACCTCTTTCTATTAAGTGGCAGGAGACTCCGGAGAAAACATCCTCTCAATTTCATTCTATCGTACCGGAAGCGAATGTGCAAAACATGCAATTAAGTGTGCAAAATTTGAAACAAATTTGTCCGCGGGAAATTGAAGGGTTGAGCATTTCCCCCGACTTGGTAAAGGGGCTGGTACGCGGAACAAACAAAGTCCTAAAAAGCTAATCGGAGTTTAAAACTTGTTCTGGTGGATAACGTCTGCCAGCTTCTTCTTGGGGACGTGCCTTACGCCTTTAGCATCCACGTAAACATTAAGCGAGTCCGTGGCGGTTTCCGCCGCGGGGGCTTCGTCCGGGTAGCCCATGGCGATGACCAGCGCAATGTCGTAGTCGTCCGGGATTTCCAGGATAAGCTTGAGGTCTTTCTCGTTGAACATGAGTATCGGGCAGCAGCCGATGCCCTGCTCCCAGGCGCTAAGGATGAGGTTTTCCGCCGCCATGCCGGCGTCGAGGAGCGTAACGCGGCGCCGGTTGATGTCGCCTTCGCGGGCTTTGTTAATCAGGACCAGGGTGTAAGCCTTGGGGACCTGCGTAGGGGCGGGACCGCCTTTGTCCGGGGGCAGCTTGGCCGACCCGCCGATATTCTCGAAGATACCGGGCAATACTTTGGCGTCGTTGATGACGATGTACTCGCAGAGCTGCTGATTGCGGCCGCTAGGCGCCAGGCGCGCGGCATCGATGCATTTTTCCAGTATGGTATAGGGGACAGCTTTATCCTTGAACCGCCGGATAGAGCGTCGTTTTGACGTAGCTTCAGAAACGTTCATATTTTGCCTCCCGAGATATTACCTGATTTAATTCTCGGTCATGCCGGAGAGTTTTTCAAGTCGGTGCAGCATGGCGGCCCAGTGCGTACCGCGCCAGTAGACGCGCCGGCAGGCGGGGCAGGCCACGTAACGCGTTTGCGTTTTATAGACGTAAGGCGGCACCCTGTCCTTCACGTCGGCCGGCGTAACCTCTGCGAGCGGCTGGTTGCATTCCATGCAAATGGTAAATGGGTGGGCGAGTTGGCTAATGTCCAGTTGCGCCATGAGTTGGCGCATCTGTTCCTCCGGCTCTTCCGTGGTAAAGAGGATGGCTTTAAGGCGGCCGCTGCTGACGGCGCGCCGCTTTATGATGCCGGTGTCCCGTGTTAATAATATGCGGTTTTCGGCCAGGGCTTGCCGTACCATTTGCGCATCATCCTCGCCGGTGAAAAAGACGCTGTCAAAGCCCATCATGCGCAGCCAGCGCGCCAGCTTGCCCACGTTCTCATCGACGATGAATTTCAAATCGTTAATGGAAGCTCCCATCTACTAATAACTCAAAAAGCAAAGGTCAAAGCTCAAAACCATAACGTAAAACTTGAGGCTATTCAGTTTTCAGTTTTGAGCTAAACATTAATTATCATCCCCTCGCGGGCGAAGCGAATTTTTATCTTCAAAGCTTTTTCCACGCCTGAAATTTCAGCTTTAATTTCGTTTTCATCGAGGGGGTTGAGGTGCATCACCACCACCTGCGGCAAATAGCCTTTGATTTCGCGGAAAGACTCCAACTCTTTTTGAAGGAGAGAGGGGGTAAGATGGCCGTGCTGTATCGAAGCTTCTTTATCTTTGTCCGGCGAGGTAAGCTCAATGACCAGGATCTGCGGGGAAACCTGTTGCCAGCATTCGGCCAGGCCCGGGCCGGTATCGGAGGTTATAAAGACCTGTTTGCCGTCCGCGGCGGTAATGCGGCAGCCCACCGTGGGCACGGCGTGTTTTACCGGCACCGGAAGCACCTCGTACCCGGCGATGTTCTCGCTTTTGCCCGCCTCTATAATAACCAGCTTAAAAATCGGTTTTTCCGGCGGGCGTTTAAAGTAATCGGGATAAAGCACGTCGTTCAACAGGTGTGCCGTCAATAGTTCATAAACGGGCTGTGGCATATACAACGTGAGGGTTTGTTTTAACAGGAACAAATTCATGCCCAGGGTGGGGATATCGCGGAGGTGGTCGTAGTGCTGGTGGGTAAGCAGCACGGCCTGGAGCCGGGCCTGTTCTTCGAAGGAAAGGCTGCCGGCCAGCGCTCCGGCGTCCACCGCCAGGATGTCGTCAATGAGTATACTGGTGCAGCCGGTCCGGGCCGAGGTAGTGCTGTGCGCGCCGAGGAAGCGTATTTTCACGGCACCTTCTCCTTTTCCGCCACGGTGAAAGGATTGTAGCTGGTATGATAATCGTAAGTGTCAACGCTTTCCTTGCGTTTCAGCCAGTTGACGATGATGTATGTCACCGGCGTAAAGACGACCTCGATGAGGACTTTGCCCCCCCACTGGTTCAGCATGAGGGTAGGGGAGAAGAAAGGCGTGCCCACGGTAGCGATGGTCGTGAAGACAACGGTATCCAGCCCCTCCCCCACGATGGTCGAACCGATGGTGCGGCTCCACAGCCACCGCCCTTTGGTCAGGATTTTCATCCGGGATAACACGTAAGAGTTGCTGAACTCGCCGGCCAGGTAGCCGCAAAACGAGGCCACCAGGAAACGCGGCGTCGCGCCCAGGATGCTTTTATAGGCCGCCTGTCCCGTCCAGGCGGGCGCGGCCGGCAATACCTGCCCGATCCAGGCGAAGATCACGAAAATCAGGTTGCAGGCGAAGCCGAGCCAGATGACCCGCCGCGCCGTGCGGTAGCCGTAGACTTCCGTCAGGATGTCGCCGAAAATGTAGCTTACCGGGAAAATGAATATGGCGGCGAAAAGGGTAAACGGGCCCAGACGGATCATTTTCACCGCGATGATGTTGGCGGTCATCAGACAGGTGATGAATACGGCGATGATAATTACCAGACGGTAGGATATTTTCATCGGCTAAATCCAGTGGCGCCGGCGGAAGAAAATAAGCATACCGCCGGCGAAAACGCTCATCACAACTAACAGGACGATGAACGAGGTCAGGCTCCCTTTTTCCATGCCTCCCGGCGCGAAGACGTTCATGCCGAAGATGCTGGAAATAGCCACGAACGGCAGGATGATGGTGGAAAAAATGGTCAGGATGCGCATGACCCGGTTAAGACGGTCGGTGCCCAGAATATAGTCGGTATCCTTGAATACCTCGATAATTTCGCGGCATTCGTCCAGCGTGCCGCAGATCCGGTTCATGTGGTCCATGAGGTCGTTATAATAAGCCGTGACATCCGTCTTACTGTACCGCTTTAGCTTTGTTTCCATCTCGGTGAACAGCTCGCGGGTAGGGAACATGACCGCCCGCTGGGTAATGATGTCCCGGCGCAGGATGCTTAATTCCTTGGCGGCTTCAACATCC
>Ga0187866_1003497_pt1 | contig 11729 bp, 10 predicted proteins | sample June2016WEW_11_1_3_FD_133013 | JGI IMG/M metagenome (GOLD analysis project Ga0187866, IMG submission 133013) | Peatland microbial communities from SPRUCE experiment site at the Marcell Experimental Forest, Minnesota, USA - June2016WEW_11_150 | ecosystem: Environmental > Terrestrial > Soil >... | reverse complement strand
TTTTGATCAGTATTTACCTATTTCTTTTGATCAGTATTTACCTATTTCTTTTGATCAGTATTTACCTATTTCTTTTGATCAGTATTTACCTATTTCTTTTGATCAGTATTTACCTATTTCTTTGTATAATTTATCTTTTAACAGTCATTATTGGTTTCTGCACTTTCCAAACTTTACCCCAGTCAAATTTGACCGCTTTCTTCCCTTTGCAGAATGGGCAAGCGTCCATTTTTAATTTTTCGTCCTCTGGACGTTTTATTGGAACTCCACAGTTAGCACACTTGTAATCTGCGGCTTTGTCTACCATTATATATTCTTTTCCACAATTTGGACCTGTGCACTTATATGACACGCCATTAGGTTCAACAGAGTGAACATGACCGTTGTGGCAAGTTGGACAAGCTATTCCATCTTCAACTGCTTGATCTGGACTTACTATGGGAATTTTCACACGTTCCATATTTTGTGCATAGTAGTTTGATGTCTGGTCATGTGTATGATCTTGAATTGGGGTCGATGCTTTTCTCTTCTTAATCTCTTCAATCATCTTTGCTATCTTGGATGATGTGTCTGGAGATGGCGGAGCCTGGATAGGAGCAACTGGCGGAGCCTGGACTGGAGCAATTGGCGGAGCCTGGACTGGAGCAATTGGTTGTTGTGCGGCCTTTTCTTCAGCCATCTTCTTTAGTCTCTCGTCTGCTAGTTTGACAGACATCTCTTCGGCGAGTTTGACTGCCCTCTCATTAACCAACTTTGCAGATATTTCTTCTGCTAATGTTTTTGCTCTCTCATCTGCTAATGTTTTTGCTCTTTCGTCTGCAAGCTTGTTTGCTCTTTCATCTACGATCTTGTTTGCCCTTTCATCTGCAAGCTTGTTTGCCCTTTCATCTGCAAGCTTGTTTGCTCTTTCATCTGCAAGTTTGTTTGCTCTTTCATCTGCAAGTTTGTTTGCTCTTTCATCTGCAAGTTTGTTTGCCCTTTCATCTGCAAGCTTGTTTGCTCTTTCATCTGCAAGCTTGTTTGCTCTTTCATCTACGATCTTGTTTGCTCTTTCATCTGCAAGTTTGTTTGCTCTTTCGTCTGCAAGCTTGTTCGCTCTTTCATCTACCAATTTTGCAGACATCTCTTCAGCGAGTTTGACTGCCCTCTCGTTAACTAACTTTGCAGACATTTCTTCTGCTAATGTTTTTGCTCTCTCATCTGCAAGTTTGCTCGCCCTCTCATTGACTAACTTTGCAGACATTTCTTCTGCTAATGTTTTTGCCCTTTCATCTGCAAGCTTGTTTGCCCTTTCATCTGCAAGCTTGTTTGCCCTTTCATCTGCAAGCTTGTTTGCTCTTTCGTCTGCAAGCTTGTTTGCTCTTTCGTCTGCAAGTCTATTTATTTGCGCTTGCATGTCTTTTTCTTGTTTTTCTTTTATTTTTTCTAATCTTTCCTCTTGAAGACTTTTTGCTATGTCTTCTAGTGGTCTTGTTCTCTCGTCTATTTTTCCAGTAATTTCTTCTTTAAGTGTTCTTGTTTGTTCGTCTATTCTTTGATTTACTTTTCTTTCAATATCTTCTTCTGATTGCCTAAATACTGGTCTAGTCGGTTTATGTGCCATATAGTTTCTCCATACATATGTTTATTTGTTTCGCCTTGTCTTTGTCTCTATCATTATGGATGTCGTCTTTGCCATTTTTATCTGTATTGTCATTTCAACTGTTGCTGTTTTCGCCTTTTTCATTATTTCCACTGTTTATGTTGTTCTCGTTTTCCTTTTTAGTATCTTTGCCCTTGTTTTCATACTGGATGTTGTTTTCTTTTTGTTTAGGTGAGTAGTTGACTTTCTTCTTTTTAACCATTGATATAATTGGTTTCTTAGTAATTTCAACTTCTTTATTTCCTACATCTTTCTCTGACGTTTTTTCGCCGCTTACTTTTTTCATTGTTTGAACAGCGATTTCTGTCTCTTTTTCTAATTCTCTTTCGAAATCTTGCTTGTTCTGTACTTTCTCAGGGAAGAAGTTTTCCATGTCTCGTATTTTTGGTTTTGGTATCTCTACATTTTGTGCTGTTCCAGATGGAATATTTTGAATATGCGTTGTTTCTTCTGGTTCTCTTTCTGAGTCATCTGGGAAGAAATCTCTAGCGAATCTTGGCTTCCGTGTTTCTGGGAATGATTCCTGAGTGTGAGTATGTTCTTGTATTTCTTCTTGGAATTGATCTTGTGTTCCCACTGGTAATGGATCTTGTATTTCTTCTTGGAATTGATTTTGTGTTTCTACTGAGAATGGATTTTGTGTTTCTACTGAGAATGGATTTTGTGTTTCTAATGGGAATGAACTCAGAGTGGTCTTGTGTTCTTGTATTCCTTCTTGGAACGGATCTAGAGTATTTGCATGTTGCTCTATATGTCTCTGTTCTGAAGGCTGGACAGACAATGATTGTACTTTTTGTTTCTTTATTTCGTTCAATTCTGACTGAAGACTAAATACTGTATTGTTAAGACCTTCTATTTTACCTATGACATCTCCCATCACTTTTCCAATGTCGTCTGCAAACACTTTCATTATCTCTGCTTGCTGATTATTGGACAGCGTTTGATTTGAGTTTCTTTCCTGTTGTTTGTCCTTTCCTACGTCTCTATACTCTGTATATTCTTGATTCTGCTTTTGATAATCTTCAGAAATATTTTCCGAGCTTTGTTCCTCATATTGCATTTCTTCCTGCAAATCGTTTTCTTGTGGAACAGGAGTAGAATATTCGTCTTGGAACGGCGGTTGTCTTTGATTAGGGGGCGCTTGCGCAACAGGTGCCGTTCTTCGAGCAGGAGGTGGTTGAGGAACGTGTGGCACCTGTTGTGTAGGCGGTGCCTGGTAATCAGATGACACGTCTACTCTATGTATAGGAGCGCTCTGCAGTGGGTCAGATGTTGGAGCATTGTCTTGGTCAGTCATTGATCTTTGTGAAGGATTGTCTTGTCCTATTCTTGAACCCCTTTGAGATTCAATAATTGTTGTGTCTGCTCCTTGTGACTTCATCCTCTTTATTATATCATCCTGATGTATCATTAGCATCTTTCTTGCAACGTCAACACTGATTCCACCTTGAGACTCTGAATATGCAGCTACGTGCTCAGGATTATTTGGATCTAATGATAATAATAGTTCTATATTAGATTGGTCTTCAGATTTTTGTGGCATAGGAGAGGGACGAGAATGTTCAGAAGTTTCTACTTTGTCCCTATCTCCTGATTCAATTCTTCTTTGTCCTCCACCTTCACCTCCACTCCTACCTCCGCCTCCTCCATATTTGCCTATCATTCCTTCAATCATGTCTTCAGCTTTTTCTTTGCCGAAACTCTTTGATAATGTTTCTACTAGCTCTGGCGCCCTACTTCCCAACCCTTGTCCTAATCCAAAAGCCATCTGGGAATTTAGTATAACGTCTACAATATCCCTCTTTGGAGGGGGACCTCTTGGAGCTGTAAAAGCGTTTTCAATTATTCCAGCAGCTAAACCTCCAATTCTGTCTTCTATTGCCTTTTGCATTGGATTTGATGAGAAGTCTTTTAATGTATTGAACACTCCTACAGTTGTCTGCAGTTGTTTTATGAGCTTTGGACTGAATCCTACAAGGTCTTCTTCATCTTCGTCATCGTCTCTTCTTCTCCTTCTTCTACTTCCCCTGTCATCATAATCGTCGTCTCTGTCTCTTCGATAATCTCTATTATCTTGAGTACGTCTATTATCCTGCGTTTCCCTGTTATCTTGGGTCTGTCTGTTATCTTGTATTTGTCTGTTGTCTCTAGTATTCCCGCTACTTTGCATTTGAACTTGTGCCTCTTTGATGGCTTCGGCTCTTGCCTCAGCAGCAGCTCTTTTCGACATTTCCCAGGCTACTTCTGCAGTTACATATGGTGTTGGTTCATTTACCATATTTCCTTGAGTATTAGGATCTTGTTCTGCCATGAAACCTTCTGACAATTACGCCAAAGGAGAGTTTGAGATCTCAGACCTATTGAGCCACACTTCTTCCTAATCTTTTCCAATATGGAGCCCATCCTCTTACTGGTTCTCCATCTTCATCACTCCAGCTTTGAATTTGTGAGCCACAGTTAGGGCAATATGATGACAGCGGTGCTATTACAGGTTCTCCACAATTTTCACACGTAAATGTTGGACGTTCAAGACTTTGAACCTTTTCCGATAATTCACTGAATCTTTCCTGTACAAGTTTCTCTAGAGCATCATGCGATGTTTGGTACTTCTTGACATCTTCCTTAACGCAGTCAATTCCAGTACAGAGTGTTTCTATCGATTTGTCCACTGTGCCAAGCCTATTGTCTACATTTGAAGAAAATGTGCCAAGCTTATTGTCTACATTTGAAGAAAATGCGCCAAGCTTATTTTCAACACCCTTTACCTCTCCTGTGATATCTTCTATTCTGTTAGATAACTCAGGAATTTTTTCCTCAAATTGTTCCTTGGTCTGTTGAGCAAATTGTGCCGCTTTCTCTAAGTTCTCATTGAACTTTTGTTTCTTCATCCATTGTTCAAACTTTCTCTCGTCTAACAATTCAGCATCTAATTCATCTGACATAGATCTTCTGTTCTCCTTATTTGATTTTTCTTTAGTTATTGCAGGTTGCTGAGTCAAAATGTTTTCATTCGCCTTTTGAAGACTTGGCTCAACAATCTTAGTCTTACTTTGTTTTGGATAATTATCATTGGCGAGTACGTCACCTAGCTTATTAGAAACGTTTTCCAGTTTTATAGGTTCGTTTTTTGTTGGTATATTAATTTGTACTTTGGGAATCGTAATTTTTGGAATTTGTGGAGGTTTTGGAGGTTCAATTATTGGAATATGGGACTTTTTTGATTCTTTTTTTGGTTCAGGTTTGGCTTGTTTTACTATGCTTTCTGGAGGCTTTGGTTTATCAGGAACTGGCTCCCTGATTTTGCTTATGTTATCTTTCAATTCAGGTAGTTTTTCGAACTTTGGTGTTGGAATTGGTTCAACTGGATTCTGCTTTTCTTGTTTGAGAATACTGCCTAGATCCTCTAATGAAACTGGTGTCAGGTGTATACCACTTTTTGCTTTCTGTTCTTCAGATACGCTATTTGATTTCTTCTCTTGAGACATACCATTTGATTTCTGTTCTTCAGACATGCTATTTGATTTCTGTTCTTGAGATATGCTATTTGGAATCACGATAGTATTATCGTCTGCAGAAATTAAAGGTAGTCCGACGCTAGGTTTTTCTTCAACTACCTTAGGCTTCTCAACAGTGTTTGGTTTTTCTTCAGACTGTCTCGATGGGTCTACGTAGGAACCATCTTCAGAAATTAAAGGCAGTCCAACGCTAGGTTTTTCTTCAACTATCTTAGGTTTCTCAACAGCTTTTGGTTTTTCTTCTGTATCATTTGATGTTTCGGCAATTTTTGATTGTTCTTGTTCTAAGTATTGGTTCTTTTTGACGGGTCCAAGGTCCTCAACAATTTTATCGTTTTCTGTTATTACATTGTGAAGCGTACCAGCTAATATCCTTTGCGATTTGAATCTACCTTGCATCGGCAGCTTTTTTGCCATTATTATCTACCTTTGTTCCATATCTTGGATCGCTTTAGTGTCTAGTGCGCAAATATCTCATATTTTGTACTACGCTATATGTCTAGTGTATGCTTAGGTTACATATAAAACTTTTGTCTGTAATATTCACCTGTATCAAAGATATTTGCGTGTATGTGCATTGTATGTGTTAAGTCTTAAATGGCTTCTTTTTTATTCGTATTGGTATATTTATTTTAGAACTATGAAATACATCTTGGATGCATGCTTTATGCATAGCCAGTGTTGAATTTCGTGTTAAACCAATTTAAATCGTATATAAACGTTTCAATTTGTATTGTTGACACAGTTGATATTATTCTTATCGGTAGTCTTGCTGACACTTTTTGAGTATATTATATGTTAATGACACAGTTAATCTTATTCTTATCGGTAGTCTGCTGACACTTTTTGAGTATATTATATGTTACTGAAAGTTAATCTTATTCTTATCGGTAGTCTTGCTGACACTTTTTGAGTATATTATATGTTACTGACACAGTTAATCTTATTCTTATCGGTAGTCTGCTGATACTTTTTGAATGTTGGACTAGATATGTTTGATGTAGTACGCAGGGTTAGAAATACCATAATACGGTTGACATAGTATGCAGAGTTAAAAATACAATAATATGTTTGATTAAATATATGTGACAAATAGCGTGTGATCAATTAGAAATATGTGATAAATAGCGTGTGACCAATTAGAAATACCATAATATGTTTGATTAAATATATGTGACAAATAGCGTGTGATCAATTAGAAATATGTGACAAATAGCGTGTGACCAATTAGAAATACCATAATATGTTTGATTAAATATATGTGACAAATAGCGTGTGACCAATTAGAAATATGTGACAAATAGCGTGTGACCAATTAGAAATATGTGACAAATAGCGTGTGACCAATTAGAAATATGTGACAAATAGCGTGTGACCAATTAGAAATATGTGACAAATAGTAAAATATTATCATAAGTAAAGCTGCGTATATATGGGACAATAAAATATGATAAGATTCTGCGAAGCAGATAAAGGGACAATAAAATATGATAAGATTCTGCGAAACAGATAAAGGGACAAGTGGTAATACGCAAAAGTAACTTCGCAGCACGTCGCGTTCCGTGAAGCTCACATATTTGTCATGTATTTTGCTATAACTTTTGAAACATCGACCAACGTAAAAAAAGGAATTGATTAACGTGTCGCATTTGTGGATTGTGTAACCTTTAATGATTATGCAGCCTTTTTCTTTGCATGGCTTAATAGAGATACACAACGTAGACAGTGATCAAACTATAATGGTTACCAATGCCATATGTTATGATCGTCTTGAATTCTATATTTAAGCATTTTTAAGGCTTCTCAAAATATACATATTGTTGGAGACTATCGTATATGTTATTAGTGTTGGAACGTCTTAATATACTATCGTAGTACGTGTTCTGACACAAAAAACTAGGCACTTTCAGGGCAGTAAATTTCCAATTATGTCTGGAGTCTCTCCCAAAATTAATGTGTTTTCTGTTTGTATCTGCAGTCACACATCTACGGTTGTGTGACATAAAAAAGAAAAGATTTATGTTCTTAATGAATATTCTTAGCAACGCAAAAACAAAACATTTTCAGAAGAGGCGTTTTGATTTCTTCATAAAGCTTCTTATAATCAGTCTTTTAGATTAAAATAGTTGCCGTTTCGAAATTATGTCCGTAGCTAAATGTCTTGGGTTACGAAGCCTAAAAGAAAAAAGTATGAGTACAAAATAAAGGTCGTTGTAAAAATCCCAGAAAAGATTGCTTCATAGTGAATAATCTTAGCTACAAAAAACATTTTTTGTAGCCATGTAGCTAAGGAAAATAGACCATGAGAGTTGTAAGACGTAACTAAAACGTAAACAGAACAAAAGTTGACAAAATAACGGTCTTAGCTGGCCTGACGCCCGAACAGGAGAGACCTGTCAAGCTGTCAACAACCATAACTAAAGAAATTTAAATAATTGAAAAATCAAAAAAAAAGAAGATGTATTTATGTGAAGTTGTTACTCATATCTTGTTTTTACGTCTTCATCTTCTACCAAATTTGAAAAAGGTATAACTGTACCGTTTTTTATTATATTATCCATATAATCTCTGGAAATTAACTCGTTGCCCTCTAATTTTCTCAATATTCTTTCCAGATCTCTGTTGTTCATAATCGTCTGTTTTATCAGGATCTTCATATCAAGACTGCCCATAAAATAGTTTAGATTTTCTTTCAGGAATTCATCTATTTCATTTTTCAATATTTTTAATAACTCATTTCTGTCTTCTTTGTCGTCTATATCTAGTACAGTCTTTTCCATATATTCCAATCTATTGCTAAGATAGCTATTAATGTCTTCTCTTCTTTGTGTTCTACTTAATTCTCTTTCTTCAGCCATCCTTCTTTCCATGCTCAACAAAATTTCCTTTCCGTCTGCAAGAGTGTCCTGATTGATCAACACATATATTGCTACTCCTTTGATCACAATCTCTTTGAGAAAATCTGATTGTGTCTCAAATCTATGTCTGTTGTCATCGCGAATTTTTGATATATCTCTTCCAAGCTGTTCGTCTGATTTGATGCTATATACTTTATTGCCTAACCTGAAACTATATGTATAAGAGTGTCCAAATTCGTCTTTGTTTTTATATTTCGGAGTATCGATATGTCCTCCGCCAGGGTGTTCATATATCAATCTCGAAATTTTTGCTATTGTCGTATTCCATTTTGAAAGATGACTCATATTAATAGGAGGAGACCCGAATAGTTCTATATATATATTCCTATTTTTCTCACATATCTCCACATAGTCGTAAATAAACGTTTCAATATCTCCAATGCTCAGTTCCGGATGAGCATTGTTGGTACTTTTTACAAGCTTCATGTGTCTAGCTAGGAACATCGGTATGTGTTGCTTTATTTCCTCAAGATTCCAAGTAGGGTATATCTTGTGGACCTCTGATACAGACTTAAATTCTAGGCTGTCTGCATATTGCTTACGGGACCACTCTTCGAACGTATCATTCTCATGAAATTTATCATCGGCCATTTGTATCACGATCCATTCCTAATTCTAATACTGGAACACTGAGATCCCTGTCTTTTTTGTAACAAATGACCATATCGACCATACTTGGATGTTTATGTATCACAAAATTACTCGATAAATATTCTAATTCTATTAACATAAAATCTGCTTCAACGAGTTCATAAAATTGGTTGTATATCATCACCTGTTTTTTGCTCATATATCTGTTTAAAAGAGGTATATAATTATTATCTTCACAATGGTGAAACTCATAATTGCCAGAGATACCGTCTACAAACCTGCATATATGATCAATTCCTCCATATGAACCAGATCCTTTTATGTGAAATTTAGAATGACTGTTTCTATGAATCGCTATTCCAAGACAGAGATCGTTACAATTGTCTTCAAACCACCTACTTACATCATTCTCATTTTCACATTTAGGAATATATAAAACATTTGATCTAATAAGAAAACTAGATCTTTCTAAAATAAAATTACGAACAATATTTCTCCCAGCACAAGATATACTTAATCTATTATCAAAAATCGCAGTTTCATCTTTAAGAGATTTTTTAATGCTTATACCGTTTATATATTTATCCACAAATTCTTCTACAAGGGCGCAAAATCTGCTATCGACGTTTTTAAGACCTTCTGATAGTTCAAATGGATCTATTTTCTCTAATCTAGTTTGTCTATCTTCAAAACTTTCCTGTTTTCCAATCAGTCCATCTAAAATTTCGTCACGTCTTTTTCTTCTATTATCGTTATACTCATTTTTTGATACATATTTCCCATCCACCCTTTTTACACCGAACATATTGTCCATTCGGTCTCTCATACTTTTTGGCATTTGGCACGTCTCCAAGTATGACAAATTCAATTACCTGATAAATGGTGGCAAGCTATTTTCCAAAGTCTTCCAAAAAAGACTCTTTGATCTTGAGAGACAGCGGAACCAAAAACCCCGTCAACAAAAGGGCAACAACCGATAGATTTCCAATCTTTGGTAGTCAAACGTTCTCCATATTGATTATTGTTGTTATCCGCTGTCGTTAGTAACATCCGTATTCTCCTATTGTTTTATCAGACCATTTTCCTTATGGCAAACATTTACATAGCATCCACGAGACTATTGATCTTGAATATGCCAGTAGCTATCTTTATCTTTTTTATCTCTTTTTCTTGTCTTTTTATCTCCATTTTTCTTGTGGTTTCATAGCTAAATTTGTATGGTTTGCGCTTCGCAACCTCATTTTCTTCTACTATCTTCATCATATCGTTTTACCTCTTGTTTTTTGTAATAACTTGTATCTTTGCTGGTTGTCATATTAGTATCAACTTCAGATTTCTTAGCTGGGCATGATCTGACCAGAAAAGACTCGTATATGCCACTTATATATAGCAAGCGCTTCTATATATACTTTTGTTCGCGTTATTCCGAATATAAAAAAACATTTATATAATTCAGATCTTAGTCATTCTACTTTTCGTAAATTAACCATAGCGCAGGTTCTTTACATCTTCATCTGGTATGATTTCTAGTCTGTCGCTTATAGTTTCTTTTTTCTTTTTCTCAAGCATGACCAGTATTTCGATAGGTGATGTGTCACCTTTTATCCTAGATCTTATTTGAACAATTGTATCAAGTATCATACGTCTGGTTGTAACATTATAATCTTTGATCTCTATTTTATTCTTTGCATCAAATTCTTCACACACACTTTTCAACATTTCCAATCTGTTCAATTTCTCATATTTCTGATATTCTTGTATATATTGAGGTTCATCGATAATTTTGAGGGAAAGAAATTCTTTTAGTGGACGCCCGTGTATATTCTCATCACTTTTAATAATCCACAGATGTAATGGTTTCAACTCTATTATATTGTTGAATCCTACTAATATAAAATAATCTGCAACTTCATTCTTCTGGATTCCAAAGCAAAACGTGTTATATCTGCTCAACACAGTGGCTTTGACGTCTATCTTATATCCTTTCGGACATATGATATCATATCCGGGATGGTTACATGGCATTCTTTTAGATTCTTCATATATTTTCGCTATTCCATTTTCTGCAATATATATGCCTATAAATTTGTTGTTCATGCGATTCTCCTTCATTGGATTTGGCATTCCAGGATAATATGATCTTGTTTCACATATTCTTCATAACAAGTGAATCCTCTTCCAAGAGCTATAATATTCAGATATTCTTCGTAATCATAGAAATATCTTTTTCTTGCCCAATCGTCCAATAATTCTTTGCTGCTTTTTATATTAAGAACGGTCTTGTCGATGATACCAAGTTCCATCTTTCTCTGCAACAAACTTTTCATGGTTGGGTTAATTTCCCTTGTTATCTTGTCATATCTTTGATATTTTCGTCTTTTTCCATTGTGAATTTCGTATATTTTTTCTTCTTCTATTTTTTCTTTATGTTCATTTGTCTCTTTCTCATGTTTGGATAATTCTAGTTCTTCTTCATATACTCTTTTTTTAGACTCTTCGTATGCTATGATTTCCCACTCGTCAATCTTTGGCTTCTGGTAATTTCCAATAATGTTTACTATATTACCTTTTTTATCTGTATTCACTATTTTACATATTCCATCAATAATTCTTATCTCTCTTTTCATAGTTTTTATATTGTTACAATTTCCTTTAGTCAACAATGTCAATACCTGCCGTTATAGCATCGTCTGCTATTTCTATATACGTCTTGTGTACGCCTTTTTTTCTTAGATTTGTCTGTTTTTCGGCGATAAGAATATGGGTACTTTCGCTTACTTGCAACGTCTTTACTTTTCCTGTTGTGTTCATGCTATCATTTCCATTAACAATATTGACAATTATACCAAAATGATATTAACTGTTCACATTATTAACAAATCTATTCATATCTATCCTCGAAATCAAGAACCTACTACCTTCAGACAGTAATTTCTTGACTTCTAAACATATAGGGTGAAGCATTCCACCCACTACTCCATTTATCTTATGCATATTATCAGCTGACAGTTTTAGCTGTTCTTCCTTAGCTGATAATTGCTTTGCGATATTTGGTATACCTTT
>Ga0187866_1003493_pt1 | contig 11740 bp, 8 predicted proteins | sample June2016WEW_11_1_3_FD_133013 | JGI IMG/M metagenome (GOLD analysis project Ga0187866, IMG submission 133013) | Peatland microbial communities from SPRUCE experiment site at the Marcell Experimental Forest, Minnesota, USA - June2016WEW_11_150 | ecosystem: Environmental > Terrestrial > Soil >... | reverse complement strand
TAGAAAGGCAGGATCTATTTTCCGGCTTTTGCAGCGGGCTTTAAGCTTGCCTTGAAAGCCTTGGTTTCAGCAGCCATGGCATCCTTCAACCACTGTGGATATGGGAACTCCTTCGGACCTTTCCAGGTTTTCAACTCGTGCATCCACGGAGCGCGTTCCACGAATTCATCATGTGCATACGGCACCGGAGGATGGCAAACCCAAAGCGGATCAAATTCGTTTTTGATCTTCAGCATCCACTCATGGTAGTTGGGTCCATACTTCGGCCCGGTCAAATACATCGGCTGATGCGGACCGATCAGGGCCGTGTAAAACCGATGATCGATGTTCATCTTGGAGGTTTCCAAATAGAAGTGATCGACACCGGTAGTGTCTTCGTCCTGATCCCAGTAGATAAGGAATTCGGAGTAGCCCTGGTAGCCCAGTTCGAAAGTCTGGAACCAACCGGGGTCACCGTGATCCGGCATTAACGGAGGGGTGTATTTTTTCTTCAGCTCGGCATAAACAGGTCCATGTTCCGTCGCCTGTTTCATTGTCTCGATGACGTAGTCCACCGAAACATAAGAGCCGCACATCAACCACATGCCGGCCGAATCCGCGTTCTTAATCCAGGATTCGTCGCTCGGCTTGGTCGGCCGCGGCTGCCCGCCCTGCTCCATCATGATGTCGTTCAGGACATTTTCGTCGTACATCAGCTGCTCCTCCGAGGTGAATCCGATGAGCAGCACACGAACGATATGGAAATTTGCGACTGTTTCCGGGGTCTCCTTCAACCACATATCCCAGAATTCCTCCTTGCATTCAGCCTTTGCAATCGCGCGCCAGAAAAGCGGGACCTTGGTAACAGCCCCGCCGATTTCGGCCTTGCAAATTTCGTACATTGCCTTGACTTGGGCCGCTTTGCTGGGCATCACGTAATTGATCCACTTGACGCGCTTTTCCGGAAGAGCCAACGCGGTGTTGGGAGCGATGCCTGTGGGCTGGAGTTTTTCAGGCTGGAAAGGAAGAACTTTGACCGCCATCTTCGTCACGATGCCGAGGCATCCCCGCAATCCGGTGTATCCTCGAAGCAGACCTCTCAGATCCGGTCCGATGCCGTCTCCCCAGAACCAATCGTCGCCGACCGCCAGCGAGCCCATTCTCACGATCTCGCCGTCGGGCAGAACCATTTCCGTGCCGAGGATGCGCCGATGCGGAAGCCCGATCCTGTGGCTCAACGGAGACCATCCGTCGCCGATCAGATTGGCGATCACGGAAGCCTGCGCGCCGCCGCCGCCGATCACGACATATCCGCCCCGCTTCAGGCACTCTTCCTGAAACTGGGAATAAATGACTCCGCTGCCGACCACCGCATACCAATGTTTCTCATCAAACTCGAAATCGTTCAGGCGCTTCAAATCGACTAGCAACGCATTCTCGATGTGGGGGTGCGAACGGGGTCCGTAGAATCCGGTACTGTAGGGAACGTAGGGCACCGTGTACCGGTTGCAGATCTTTATGATTTTCTGCACTTCTTCGGTCGTCCTGGGCATGATCACGGCGCCCGGTATCTTGGTCATCACTCTTTCATATCCCGTGCCCGCTTCATAACCCGCCGGGCCGGACCGGTATCCTTCGCAAATGACCGGATCGTCCGACAAATATTTGGCACTTACGATAGCCTCTAATGCCTTGTATGCTTCTTTTACTATGGCCATGAGTTCCTCCTTATGCGTCCAGCGAAGCAAGAATTAGTTCAGAGAAGTCCATCACCTTCACGCGGTTCCCATCTTCCTTGACCGCCTGCGAGAAGTTGTTTTTGCACCAGGGGCATGCAGAAACCAGGACTTCGGCTCCTACTTCCTTCACCTCTTCCAACCGATGTTTTGCTGAGGAGGAAGCGAGTGTGGGGAAGGCTTCTTTGGTTCCGCGGCCGGCGCCGCAGCAGAACGCATTTTCTCTCGCCCGGATCATCTCGACAAACTCGACTCCGGGGATATTGGCGATGACATTTCTCGGCTGTGCATACAGCCCGTGAGTGCCGCGCCGCCGTTTCAATTTCGGGCTGACGGTTCCCATCCAGCCCCGTTCGCCGCTCCACGGAGTCCAGGGATCCGCAAGGCGGCTGATGCTGCACGAATCGTGGTATGTCAAGCGCGTGTTGACCGGTTTTGTCAGCTTGAGCGCGCCCTTTTTCATCGCCTCGTCTGCGAACTCGACGAGGTGGATTACTTTGAACGGCAGGTCCGCGGTGGCGATGTTGAGGAGTTTCGGATATTCCACTTTCCACATCCTGTACCCTTCGGCGCAGGAAAGGAGGACTGTTTTTGCTCCCGTGCCCTTGACCATTTCAATGTTGCGTTTCGCCAGCGCCCGGGCTTCGTCCAGCATGCCGACGGATTGAAGCGTATTCCCGCAGCACCATTCGTCCGGCATCAGCATGAAGGGCGTTTTGGTCGCATTGAGGATCTTGCCGGTCGCCTGAGCGATTTCGTTGTTTGTATACGATGCCGTGCACCCGACAAAGTAGAGGACATCCGCCTTCTCCGCGACCTTGATGTCCTTCGTCACCCATTTCTTCCGGCCGGCATGGGAAGCACCGAAGAGATTGTGGGTTTTGGCAATGTTCTCTGCGATCTTCTTGTGGGCAGGCATCGGCCCGGCCCCGTCCTGAACCGCTTTCACGCGCATGGCTTCAAGCGACAATTCGATCTCGAGGTCTAGATTTCGTTTGCAGCCGACATCACAGGCGCCGCAAAGAGGATCGGCGTAGACCACCTCGAGCAGCGTGGGAGTCCACTTGAGCTTTCCTTCCACCATGGCATGGCCGATTCTCATTTTCCCGAATGCCCCGTAAGCATCGAAGTCGTTCCAAACGTTGCTGGGGCACCGCGTGCTGAACCTCACGCCGGGCATGTAGGTGTGCTCGACCCAGTAGCATCCTTTGCACTTGATGCATCGGCTCATGTCGTATTGGTAATTTTTCAAATCTGTTGTTTCCAAATTTACTTTGGTCGTTGGCATCATCGCCTCCCTAGAAGCACAAATTGCCCGGATTCATAATGTTATTGGGATCGAAAATCTTCTTCACCCGCCTGAGCGCCATCACATAGCCGGCAGCCCGTTCGTAAACCATCGGCGCAAGGTCGCCGTACGGCCTGGTAAACAGGGCGCCTTCATTAATCAGGGCCCGGGCCGCGTCCTTGTACAGAGCGGCAATCCGCGATTTGGCCGCAGCATTCTTCTCGTCATAGAAGAAAGTGAATTCAATCTGGCATGCGCGGTTATGTTCGATGGGTTGTATGTAGCTTCCGATATCGGCGACCGGATAGCCATGTTTCGGGGCAACAGTCTCCATGATCTCGACAAACCGGGTTGCTTTTTCCGGCCTTGCAATGAAGAAAAGGCTTTGCGAACTGCCCTGCCACCGGTTCTTCCAGTAGGGCACATCGGCAGGCCACGGATTGCGAAGCAACGAAAGAATTTTCCCTCCCAATCCCGGGAAACCCGGAAGGGCTTCATCCACCACCAGCTTCCGGAACTCATTTCTTACCAGTTCCTTTAAAAACTTTACTTCGTATGCGATCTTTTCGTCCGGACGGCGCAGCAGACCGCTGATCACCAGGATCAACGTCCATGGCGGCAGAGTGGCACGCAGTTTTTCAAAATCCGCCGGCCAGTTCTCCGCGACGATCGTTGCCAGATCGGTCCTGTTCAGAAGCACGACTTCCTGCCCGACTCTGCGCGGCAACAGCCGATAGAGGAATTCCTGAACGTAGGCCAGGTCGTCGACTGGGGCGAAAAAGACTTTGTCCTTCTTTGTGCCGAACATAATCTTCAGGTTTGTCCAGGTCACGACACCCATGGTGCCCTGCGCACCTTGCACGAAACGATAGAAATCGATGCCGGGTCCTGAAGGATTTCCGCCGTGAGAGCCGGAATCCGGATAGCCGTTAACGCTTGCCGAACCCAACCGGAAAATTTCGCCGGTCGGCCACACCACTTCGAAAGCCTGCATCGGTTCGCCGTAATCATAGACCGTGTTGGTTGGGACTTCTCTGTCCAGGAAGTCGGAGAGCACGGACCGGTCCGCATGAGGCAGGAACGGCATCGGCACGCGCAAGCCTTTTGCGTTTAATTCGCCGTTTACTTGTCCCCAGGTTACACCCGCTTCCAGCCGGATCTTTTTGAGGTCCTCATCAATTTCGAGGATCTTGTTCATTTTCGACAGATCCATAATGATGCCGCCCTGCTTCGGGACCGCGCCGCCGTTGAAGTGTTCCCTGGAAGATACCGGAACAACCGGAACATTGTTTTTGTTGGACCATTTAAGAATTTCGCTAACCTGTTCCGAGCTTGTCGGCCAGACCACATATTCGGGCATTCCCGGAGGAACCAGGCTGTGGTCGCTGGAGTACTTGAGCAGATCCGCTTGGGCATCGCTCACGTTCCCCTTACCAACTATTTTTGCCAGCTCATCCTTGCTTATCATCTTTCCTCCTCAAGACCTGAATGTTTGTCAACTAACTAAAACCGGGGTCGGGGTCGGAATCGGTATCGACTTTTTTCGACCCCGATTCCGATTCCGATCCCGACCCCGATATCAGTTCTGATCCCTAATTAATGAATCGATTCGAGGATCAATGCAATGCCCTGGCCTCCTCCGATGCACATGGTCACCAAGCCATAGCGCAACTTCCTCCGGCGCAAAGCATAAGCGCACGTAAGAGTCAGGATGCCGCCGGTAGCGCCGAGCGGATGTCCTAAGGCAATTGCATTCCCCATAGGATTGATCTTTTCCGGATCGATTCCCATTTTTTCGAAATCACGTGCGCACGCCAGAGACTGTGGTGCGAAAGCCTCGTTGATTTCGACAATGTCGATCTGAGCGCCTTTGATCCCGGCGCTCTTCAGAGCCTTTTTAGTTGCCGGAACCGGACCAATGCCCATAATTACCGGATCGACTCCGGCCACCCCGTAGCCGGCAATGCGGCACAAAGGCTTCAAGCCATGCTTTTTGACATCGGATTCGAGACCGAGCACCATGGCTGCGGCACTGTCGACAACGGCGCTGGCATTCCCTGCTGTAATCACGCCGCCCGCTTCAAAAGCGGGAGGTAATTTCGCCATCATCTCCAGGGAAGGATTTTCCAGGATATGGGTGTCGTATTTGACCGTAATAGGCTCGGACGATCCTCCCTGCTCGACCGTAACCGGCTCAATCTCCTCATCAAAATGACCGGCATCGCGAGCTTGTTTTGCGTTCACGTGCGAGCGCAATCCAAACCGGTCACATTCCTCGCGGATGATCCCGTATCGGCGTCCCAGTTCTTCCGCCGTGTTGGCCATGGCAAGCTTCGCGCTGGGATCGTAAAGGCACATGAGAAGCGCATCCTGCAAAGCCGTGCCGGCGGGAAGAGCCTTGGTGTCGATGGGACCGTATTTCTGAACCGCATTGCCGACCGGCTTGCCGCGCTGATTGTACAGGGAAAAAGGATACTGCATGCTTTCAGCGCCGCCTACCACATAAAAAGGCCGCTTTTTGTCATGTCGGAGCCCGGCTAAAGCCATTTCCGAAGCGACAGAGATAGCTTCCGCCCCACTGCCGCAGATACGTGCTACCGTAAGGGCCGGGACATCGTAGGGAAGGCCGCCACGCCATCGCATGCCCTGCGCTCCATAGATGGAGTCTCGATGGCTATGCGCCGCCATGCCCATGACGACACCGCCGATCAGCTTCTGATCGATAGCCGTGTGCTTCAATGCCGCCTCGATCGCAAGCCCGCCGAGCTGGGTAGAGGTGAAGCGCGTAAACAGCCCCGGTGCTTTGTTGTTGTGCAGAATGTCGGCTCGAGGCAACCGCCTGCCGCCGTCGAGGATAAAAATCGATTTTTTTGCCATAGTCGCTGTCTCCTCCCCTACTCGTGCATGAAGGCGGCCGGCGTGCGCGGGCCGTTCTGGATGAAATTTTTAATTCCGATATCCGCGTCGACTGTCTCTTTGGCGTCAGCGAACGATTTCGCTTCAATCATGAGTCCTTCATCGAGCGGGAGTCGGAGCCCTTGCTTCACCGCATTGACCAGGATCTTATCTATCAGCAGTGACCGATGGCCGATATCCACGGTAGGAATCGGGTCAGGTACTGCAACGGGAGCCGGATTCACGGTTGCAAGTTTTACTTTGCCGGCGATATGATCCCGAATGAGATTTATGGCCGCACGGACCGGATCCGCAACAGGTTCACCGGATGCCCAGCCTAATGCACAAGCTTCCTTCGCTCCGACGATACGCCCGGTCCGCAGCAACTCTAGAGCTTTCTCGACGCCGATGAGGCGAGGCAATCTCTGTGTTGCTCCATAACCCGGTATAATACCCAGATTGACTTCCGGCTGCGCGAACGCCAGGTTTGGTCCGACCACGCGGGCATGACAAGCCATGCAGAATTCCGCTCCGCCGCCCATGACGGGTCCGTCTACGGCCGCAACCACGGGCTTCTTCATATTGGCAATGACCTTCTGCACCGGATGGGCTTTGTAGCAAATTCCTTCCGTGTCTTCTCTCGTGGTCAGAGAAGTAAATTCATTGATATCCGCTCCGGAAAGAGGTCCGCCGAATCCGGTGAACACAACCCCCTGAACACTTGAATCCGCATCCAGGCTCTCAAACACCGACTTCAGTTCCTGAACGGTCTGCATGCAGAGAGCGTTCTTGGATTCGGGCCTGCGGACAGTGACAACGGCAATACCGCCATCGCGCTGGATCGTCACATCACGCAAATAGGCCGGCAGCTTCTTTCCCGCAACACACTTCGGAACAGGAAAGCCGGGATGAGACTTCTGGTACGCCTGGCACAGTTCAGCCACTTTTTTGGCACCGAGTTTTTTCCCGAGATCCAGCGTTCCTTCATTGAAGCCTAGCGACATTCGGAGAAGCCAGTTGAGGTCGGAAGCCTCGCATACACCGTTTTCCGCCACTGCATAGGCTCGGCCGAGCAATACGGCAAGAATGCGATCCATCACCTGCTTCGCCTGCGCTTCCGTGTGCGTCGTATCTTCGGACCCTTTGGGATTACGCCATCTGGCCGTCCCCTGCTTCACCAGTAATGCGGGGGGTGCAAACCACTCTCCACCCACTTCCTGCATCAATTCCTGGATGTGCACGACCAGTACGTTGCCATTCGTCAAATCCATGACGTTGAGCGGCCCGCCGCCCCCGATCGCGCTGTTGACGATTTGGTCCACCTGGGCCGGCGTGGCAATCCCATCCTCTACGATACGGACCGCTTCGCAAATGTAGTTGCTGAAAACGTCATCAGCAGCAAAGGCGGGCACATCTGCCGTTGCGATCGGCACCTTGCCGAGCTTCTGCAGCACGTCCAGCATCCTTGTGCTGAATCGCGCATCCGTTCCCGAGGAAACGACCTCAATCGGCAGGGCGCGCCAGGCTGGATAGAATGGATGATTTACAAAACACCGTTCCGGGTGCAACGCTTCCGCGGCAATCCGCGCTCTTGGAATGGCGGAAGTGGCGAACCCGATCAGGCAGTCCGCGCGGACGACCTGTTCCAGATTTCGCAGAATAATCTTCTTTGTTTTGAGGTCTTCGGTTGCGGCCTCGAGAACATAATCGCAGCTTGCAAGATCTTTGATATCCATCGTCGGCACGAGCGCTGCGCGGGTAGCATCGGCCGCTTTCTGGCTCATCCGTCCGCGTGCCAGCGCTTTGCCGATGTAACCTTCAATTCGTGCAACTCCAGCGTCTAAAGCCTCCTTCTTGATGTCCAGGAGGAATACCTTCCCCCCCTCCCCCGCTGCCAGGGAAGAGAGGAAACCATATGCTAGGTCGGGCCCGATAGAGCCTGAACCTATCACTCCTACAATCATCGTCGACTCCTTCCCGCATCGGCGGCCCGACTCTGTTTCCCAGACAGCAAGTCATATCCATCCGGGCAAGCCGGCCTCCGGCAGCCTTCTGCGGCCGCAGTCCAATGAGATCGGAGTTGCCCTTCGTGATAAAGAACAGAATGAGTGAACAGATTCAAGCCGTACAGTGCGTCTGGTAAGGTGGCATTGAAACCCAAACTGGCGGCATACTTCTTTTCAGCACTCTGGAATGTCATCATAACCTGTACTATCTACCGCCAAACGATTTCAGCTAAAAAGATGAAAAAACTTCAATTTTGAATTCCTGGCATTGGTCAAATCGCAGCTGACTTTCAGCTTCTGCCCATATATGTTTCGCAGAACATTTCCGGCAGACTCGCCCCAAAACGCTCCCGCAATTGCTTGTCTTTGCCATAAATGACCAAAAGCAAAACAGCGCTGCCGTGGCCTGCTGACGTGCAGCTTTACTGCGGCTACTGCACAATATTCCTACAACGACGCGGTCTACATTCCTCTAGATGAAACGACAATGTCAAGCGAAAACCCGTGGCCGAAAAGTATGTGCGTTAGACCGCGATTTTCGAGCTGTTGCGGGAATGGAATTTAGTTCCGTGGATGGTCCGTTTGGAGGATCGTTTCCTTGTTTTTGGGCCGCGTCGCCTGGCGGCGAATCCGAGAGATTCGCGTTCTGCATCCCCGCATGCGCTTTCGTCATTTCGAAACCCATCGCGTTCACTTTGCTCTCAGGGTTGATATGTTTGCGGGCATGAAATCATTTAAAGCGATTGAAAACCAAAAGCTCAATCAGGAAACGGGGGGAGCCCAAAGAACCATCACTGAGATTCGATTCCATTACTGGAACTACACGGAAAATCTTGAGATCCGCGAGTTCTTCACACTTGGATTTTTACTTGACATTGTTGTTTCATCTGATGGAATGTAGATTGAGTTATTTTGAATGAAATCGCTTTTTAGCCGAAGCAGGGGTGTCCCTGTGCAGGCAGCAGTAGTGAGGTTGTTAGGAATGGCAAGAACCAGAGTGATTAGAAACAAGACGAAATGCCCGTTTTCGGGCAAAGCATGCATAAATTGCGCTATCTACAGAGGGAAGCATTTTAACCTTTGCTTTCAGGATCACTATAGAGGAGATGACGGTAAAGGCACTGGTCCATTAAAAAGTATGGGTTACCCTGCCTCGGCACGCATAGTCAAATGCGAACAATGCTCTACCGGGTTTTTAGTAGTTAATTCCTAGCCAGCATGTACCAATCTCGGGATTGAATACGCTTCATTTCATATAGAATTCCTCCATCTATTTGAAATCCGAGCAAGAGTGTTGGGGATTACTCCAATCTGGCGTTATTAGAAACGAAAACAGGGCCGCATACTGGGGAATTGACCGAATCGGCGGTTTATCGCTCCCATTCATTTCAAGACAGGTAGCCGTTGGTTCCTTTGCCGCCCTTGGGGGAAAGAACAAAACTGTAACGAAAAGGGGGTCCAAGCAGAATGAAGACCATTACCACGGATTTTGAGTATTTAGCAGCTGCAACAATTGAGGAAGCGCTCGATCTGCTTTCTCAACACAAGGACGATGAATATAGAATTATCGCCGGCGGTCAGTCTTTAAACACCGCGATGAAGCACAGATTGATTGCTCCTGAGTACATTATTGACATTAAAGGCCTTTCGGATTTGGATTACATCAAGTTCAATGAAAAAGAAGGCCTGAAGATTGGTGCTTTGGCCACGCATCGGTCTCTCGAGAGGTCACCGATCGTTCGAGAAAAGTACAGTGTGCTTTGTGAGATGGAGGAGAATGTTGCCTCAGTCGAAACGCGGAACTGGGGTACGGTAGTTGGCGATCTCTGCAACGCCGACCCCGCTGCAGATCCTGCGCCGCCGCTAATTGCATTAGATGCAAAACTGAAGATAGCCAGCAAAGGCGAAAAGAGAACGGTTGATGCCGAAAAATTCGCCGTGGACTATTTTGACACGACTGTCCAGCCTGGCGAGATGGCTACTGAAATTCAGATTCCCGTCCTGCCGCCGAATACCGGCGTCTATTTCACCAAATACTCCCAGATGAAGGGGGATTATGCCCTTGCATCCGTGGCGGTATTAATAACTCTCGATAAAAAGAAGGAAATATGCTCCAACGCCAGAATCGGTCTGGCTGGTGTCGGCTCCACGCCCATAAGAGCAAAGAAAGCTGAGGAGGTTCTAAAGGGCAAGAAGATCACCGAGGCTCTGCTTGCTGAAGCAGCCGAGGTAGTGAAAACGGAGATTAGCCCCGTATCCGGTATCGAAGGATCGGCGGATTACAAACGAGAGTTGGCGGGAACTTTGCTGAAACGAGTTGGAAAAGAAGCCTTGCAGAGAGCTCAGAAGGCCTAATTCCATGATAAATGGGGGAACGTTATGAAACGGGAGTTAAATATTGTTGTAAATGGAGAGTCTTACAATTTTTTTATAGAACCCAAGACTCTCTTAGTTCAAGTCATAAGGGAAATGTTGGGAATGAAGGGAACCCATCAGGCTTGTGATAGCAGTTCCTGTGCAGCGTGCACCGTTATAGTTGATGGAAAAGCCGTCAAATCCTGTTCCATTTTAGCGCTGCAGGTGAACGGGAAAGAAGTTACGACCATTGAAGGTCTGGCGGATGGTACTAATCTGCATCCAATTCAACAGGCTTTTATTGACAATTGGGCATTCCAATGCGGATTTTGCACCTCAGGGCAGATCATGGCTGTCAAAGCGTTTTTGGATGAGAATCCCGACCCGACAAGGGAGGAGATACAAATGCAGATGGATGGTCACATCTGCCGTTGCACAGGGCACAACATGATCAATGAAGCCATCCGGGATGCGGCAAAGAGATTACAGGCACGGGATGCGGCAAAGAGATTGCCGGCGCAAAAGAGTTTGCAGTCACAAAAATGGGCGCAGACGGCGAAGTCAGGGAAGGGGGCATAATGACAGAATATTCGATAATAGGAAAACCGACACCCAATGTGGACGGCCCGGCTAAGGTTACGGGTGAAGCGGCGTACACCATCGACATGACCTTGCCGAATATGCTCTATGGCAAGCTTTTAAGAAGTCCGTATCCGCACGCGAAGATACTTTCTATCGATACCAGCAAGGCGGAAGAATTTCCGGGAGTCAAGATAGTGATCACAGGGAAAGACACTCCTGGAGGCAAATGGGGTCTGTGGAGGCGCTTCCGCGAGCTTTCCGATCAGCAAGCTCTTGCCACGGACAAGGTCCGCTTTATCGGAGATCCGGTGGCTGCCGTCGCGGCGACTACTGAAGAGATCGCCGAGAAGGCTTTGGATTTAATCGAAGTAGAATATGAGCCGTTGCCGGGGGTATTCGATCCGATAGAAGCCATCAAAGACGATGCGCCCATGGTGCACGAGGATTTTCCAAGCAATATCAATGCGACCCGTCATATTGAATGGGGCAACGTGGATGAGGGCTTTGCGCAAGCCGACTACGTCCGGGAAGACAGATATGTGCTTGAAGCGGCTCATCCCTGCGCGATGGAAGTGCACAATACCCTGGCCAGCTATGATAAAGGCACCGGCAGATTGACCGTATGGACGTCCACCGGATCTCCTTACTTCGTACAGCAAAACCTGGCGGAAGCCTTGAAGATGCGGGAAGGTGACGTCCGGGTAATCAAGCCCCATGTCGGCGGTCACTATGGCGGCAAGAATTCAACCATGCCTGATTGTGTTAATGCAGCCATTCTTTCCATGAAGACAGGAAGGCCTGTAAAGATTGTTTTTAACCGGGACGAGGAATTTACCACCACAGAACATCGTACCGCTCAACATATAGCCCTGAAGCTCGGCCTGAAGAAGGACGGCACG
>Ga0187866_1003490_pt1 | contig 11742 bp, 12 predicted proteins | sample June2016WEW_11_1_3_FD_133013 | JGI IMG/M metagenome (GOLD analysis project Ga0187866, IMG submission 133013) | Peatland microbial communities from SPRUCE experiment site at the Marcell Experimental Forest, Minnesota, USA - June2016WEW_11_150 | ecosystem: Environmental > Terrestrial > Soil >... | reverse complement strand
TAGGTCCTGCCGGCTTTGAGCAAATGGTAGGTTTGCGCTCTAAAAGTTTGGCGGGTTTTGCCCAATAGTTTGAGGCGGTGAGGGCCAACGCTGCTGATGATCTTGCCGACTTTGAGAGCCAGCTTTCCGTCCGTCCTGCAATGCTCCCTGAGTTCTCAGGACGCCCACACACAAACCTCATACCCTCGCGGATGACGCAGATTTAATCAACCGCATCTTGTCGCGCTGTAGCCAGGCGAAGGCGGAAGAAGCGCAAGGATCACAAAGAGTTCTTGAGTTTTTTTCTCTGCGCTCTCTGTGTTCTTCAGCCTTTAGCCTTCAGCCTTCAGCTTTCAGAATTTAGCCTTTCCAAGACTTACCCTTTCACGGTGGAGGAGAGACTGGAGGAAGGGCTCTGCCTGGCGCAAGGACTCATGCTGCACGGTGCGCTGGCGTGATGCCACAAATGGTGTGCCGGCTCGCCAGTGAACGGTGTTCTCCATGTTGGGGCTGGCGACAACCCATATTTGCTTTTTGGAATTGCCGTGACCGCGCTTTTTCGGACTGTCCAAGGACCGGAAAAGTTGACGGTGTCCGGTTGGCATTATTTTGCCATTAAAATGTCGAAAATGCTGGTATATACAAATATCATTTCTTATCATAGGATCGGTCATGTGGAAAAATATCAATTACGAAAATTGTCTTTCCTACATTGGCAGGTACGCTGCTTCCGACGCCTATCAGAAGAGCAAAGGTGCGTCTGAGGCGCACACGGGCAGTTGCCCCGTTTCCGAAGGTAAAATCCATCCGTCGGCCAGGCCGAGTGTCACCATTTGTCGGATGTGCGGATCGGGCGGACGAACCGTGGCGTCCGAACTGGCGAAATATCTGCAATCACACACGTCCTCCGAGCATCGCTGGACGATCTTCGACAGAAATCTGATCGAAAAGGTGCTGGAGGATCATCATCTTTCCAAACGGATCGCTGAATTTGTGCCGGAAGGCCATAAATCCCTCTTCGCCGAGACGATTGAGAAATGGCGCGGTTTGCATCCGCCAACCGCGACCATTGTGAAACAAACCGCCGAAACCATCTGGAATCTGGCCGCAAGTGGATATGTGATTCTGGTGGGTCGCGCGGCCAATGTCATCACCCAAAAACTGGACAATGTTTTCCATGTGCGGCTGGTGGGTTCGCTGGAAAACAGAATCGCCCGGGTGGAGGAAGTTTATGAAATGGGCCGGACCGACGCGCGGGAATTCATCAAGTCACAGGATACGGCGAGGCGGCGTTATATGAAGGAACATTTCGACCGGGAAATTGATGATCCACTGCTCTATCACATGTTCATCAACACCGACGAGATTTCCTACGAGAATGCGGTGTGGCTGATTGGGGATGCGGTCATAACCGCTTCAAACCGGCGGCCAGCGCAGGTCTTGCCGGCGAGTTGAGCAAATCCCGGTTTTTCAATAACCTTGTCCGCGTCCGCGGCACTTTAGCGGAAGGTAAAACTGTCATGCGTGATGTCATTCAAAGAATCATTGCGGCCGAGGCCGAAGCCAGGCAAAGGGTGCAAGCGGCCAATTCGGAGGCAGAACGAATTTTGTCAGAGGCGCGAAAACGCGCGCAGGAACTGGTGGCCGCAGCCCGGCAGACCGCGCGGTTGGACGCGGAAAAAATGCTGGCCACGACGCTCCAGACGGCCGCCGCGGAGAAAAAGGAACGTCTGGCTCACGCCGCCGCTGAAATTGAAACACAGGTCAGGGTTGACGAAGCCACCGCGCGGCAGGCGGTGGAAGCGGTGACCCGCTGCGTGTGCGGTTTCCAGCAGACCACGCGTGGAACAACACGATGATGTTCACCACGACCAACAATCTGGATTATCTGGCCACCCGGCTTCATGCGCGCCGCAGCCGGATGGCGGAAGGAGAGCGTCTCGACGCGTTGTGCCATATCCGCACCATTCCGGAACTCAGCCGCGCTGTCCGGCTGGACTCGGATTATCAGGCCGTCGCGGAGTTTCAGCACCGGCTGGTGCAGGATCTGGTCCAGGAACTCGCCGGCTGTGTGAGACATGTCGGCGGCGCGGGGGGCGAAGTGTTTGCCTGGATACTGGCTCGTTTTCAAGTGGAGAACATGAAGACGCTCGTTCGCGGTTTTGTGAATCAGACTTCGCCCGAAGTTTTGCAGGAACATCTGGTGACTCTTCCCGAAGGACTCGCGTTGGACGTGAAAGGACTGGCCACGGCGAAATCGCTGGAGGATTTTGTCGAATGGTTGCCGCCGGGAACTCCGCGCCAACGCTTGCGCGAGGCGGGTGCCATGCACCGCGACCAGCCGCAGCCGTTTTTTCTCGAAGCGGCTCTTGACTGCGGTTATTTTCAGGAATTGCTGGCGAAGATCCGCCAGCTTTCGGGCGAGGATCAGGCCATTGTCAGAGCCCTGGCGCTTCACGAAGCAAACTTTTTTCAGTTCATGCTGGCGGTGCGGGGCAGGTTCCATTTCGACCTGCCCGCCGACGCGTTGCTGGCGCTCCGCCTGCCGGGAATTTTCGATGACTGGTTCCAAACCCTGCTGACGGCTCCCGACCTGCTGGCGGCGGCAAAAGCCAGCGTCGGAATCGTCTTCGATGAATTGCCAACCGAACCGGGTTCCGATGAGGTGGCCCTGGAAGCGCTGGCCTGGAAACGTTTTCTGCGCCTGGCCAACGGTGCCTTTCGCCGCGACCACATGGGACTCGGAGCGGTCATCGGTTACGCCGGACTCCGCCGGGTGGAAACGGCCAACCTCATCACCCTTTCCGAGGGCATTCGGACCGGCATGACGGCCGAGGCGATACGCGCGCGCCTGGTTCCCCGCAAAGAATTGGAGGCGGCGTATGTTTAAGCCGGTCGCCATGACGCGCTTGAGCGTCGTTGTTTTGGAACGGGATGAACGCACGGTGTTGCGACATCTCGGACGGGCGGGGGTGATTCAATTGACGCGCGCGGTCGCCGGCCCCGAGACCGCGCCACTGGCTCCACGCAATTGCAGCGCCGACCTGGCTCGATTGGAACGTCTTTCGGTCCGCCTCGGGAGTTTGCGGCAAGCCCTGGAACTGCCCGCTCACTCGGCGGATCAAATCGAGCTGGCTGAAACATCCCTGGACGAGGCGGAAAAGAATCTCCGCGGGATGGAAGAACAGTCCAGCGCCCCGTTGAAGCGCCGCCAGCAATTGATGGAACGCACCGGTGAACTGGCGGCGGTCGGCGAACTGGTGTCGGGCTATCGCGAACTGGCAATTCCGCTGGACCGGCCCGACGAATCTTCGTTCCTGCATTTTGTCACCGGAACTTTGCCGGCGGAAAATTTCGGAAAATTGGAGGTCGGCGACAACGTGGCGTTGCTGCCGATGCCGGAACGAAATGGCCGGCAGTTGCTGGTGGCCATGACCACCCGTCAAAACCGGGCGGCCCTGGAGCGCGCGCTGCAACAAGCCGGCTTTCAACCTGAAATCCTCCCCGTCGCCGCCGGCGCGACCACGGAAACCATGACGGAACAAAACCATCGCGAACTGGAACACTTCACGGCCGAATTGGAGCAGGTGAACACCGCGCTGCAAAAATTCGCCGAAGCCTTTGCGCCGTCGCTGGACCGGATTGAGCAATTCGTCAACATCGAACGGCGGCTGCTCGAAGCGGAACAAAATTTTCCGCGCACGGAAACGGCCATTCTGCTCACCGGCTGGATACCCAGCCAGGTCACTCCCACCTGGGAACAACGGTTGCGGGAAATCACCCGGAGCCGATGTGCCATCGCCACCGCCGTTCCGGGAAAAACGGACGCGGAGCAAATCCCGGTTCTGTTGCGGCATCCCCGATGGCTGCGTCCGTTTGAAATGCTGGTGTCCGCTTACGGCCTGCCGGGTTATCGGGAACTGGAACCGACGCTGATGGTGGCGATCAGCTATCTGCTGATGTTCGGCATGATGTTTGGCGACGTGGGCGACGGTTTCATCCTGGCTGCCGGCGGATGGTCCGCCTGGTGGCTGGGCCGCAAAAAAACGTTGCGCGATGTGGGGCTGCTGCTGTTGTTCGGCGGACTGGCCAGCATGACGTTCGGGGTGATTTACGGCAGTTATTTCGGCATCCCGGCACTGAAAAGATACGCGTTGTGGCACGACCCGCTCGCGGGCGACGCGATGGGTTTCCTGACCACCTCGATTGAAATCGGCATCGCGATGATCAGTCTCGGCCTGATTCTGAATGTCCTCAACCGGTTCCGGCGCGGCGACGGCATTGGTGGTTGCCTCGATAAATTCGGCCTGGCGGGCATATTGTTTTATTGGGGAATGCTGGCGCTGATTGTGAACTATGCGGCCTTCCAGTCCCACGATCTGGTAAAAGCCGCCTTCATCCTGTTTTTCGCGGTGCCCTTGTTGTGTTGGGCGCTTAAGGAACCCGTTCAGTTTTTCCGGGACCGTCATGCCCGTCATCCGACGGAGCCCGGCCACGGCCCTGCGGTCGTCCTCATCGAATCGCTGGTCGAAGTGTTCGAGGGGGTGCTGAGTTATTTCTCCAACACCATCAGTTTTGTGCGTCTCGCCGCCTACTCCATGAGTCATGCGGCGTTGCTGGCGGCGACGTTTATGGTCGCCGCCGACCTCAAACATTTTTCCCCCGGCGGCGGCCTGTTGGCCATCGGGGTGATCATTGTGGGCAATATTCTCGCGTTGGTCCTGGAGGGAATCATTTGCTCCGTCCAGGCGTTGCGTCTCGAATACTATGAATTTTTCGGCAAGTTTTTTTTGGGGGGTGGACAGCCGTTCAAGCCGTTCCGGCTGTTGGGCGGAAGCGAAGCTGCGACCAGTTGATCGCGGCCGGAATCGGGGATGGAAATAAAATGATGTGAGTGAAACGAAAGCCAGCGCAGGTCACAAAATGTTCGTGCAACGGCAGTGTTAACCAGGCTGGAGCGGCGATCCCGCTGCTCCGGCCACCGGAAGGGTTTTATGAAAAAACTAACTATGATGAAATTGACTCGTTGGATAATTGGAGCGGTCCTGGCGGGTGCCGCTTTGTGGGGCACATCGGCCATGGCGGCAGAAGTTCAGCAGGCCGGCAGCACCGGTGACCAGACATCGGTTTATCGGACCATCGGTCTGGGTCTGGCCGCGGCGATTTCTGTGGGCCTCAGCGTTCTCGGCGCGGGCATTGCCGTGGGTCGGATTGGATCGGCAGCCGTGGGCGCCATTGCCGAGAAGCCGGAGTTGCTGCCCCGGGCCATACTATTCGTGGCGTTGGGCGAAGGGCTGGCGATACTCGGTTTCGCTTTTGCCATGATGCTGCTGCAAAAAATGTAGGAGCGGATTGTGAAATTTTATTGCATCGCCGATGAGGACACGGTGCGCGGATTTCGTCTGGCCGGCGTCTCCGGGCAGGTGGTCAATACCGCGCCGGAGGCCGCCATGGCGTTGGCAACGGCCGCGGCGCGGCGCGATTGCGCCATCATTATCCTCACGGAATCGGTGGCGGAAAGCATCCGGGCGCAAGTGGAGCGGATGCGCTTTGAATCGCCCCAGCCGTTGATTGTCGAGATTCCCGGACCGGCCGGACCATTGCCGGGCCGCAAGAGCTTGCGGCAACTGGCGCAGGAAGCCGTGGGCATTCACATCGAAGAAAAAGGAAACTGAATGGCGACGCCGAACCCAAATTCGCCGGAAGTTTTGAGCGAGGAAATTCTCGCCGCGGCCCGGCGCGAAGGCGATGAAATCCTCCGCCGCGCGCAGCGGGCATCGGAATCGCTCCTCGCCGCCGCGACGGCGGAGGCGGACAAAATCCGCCGGGAAAAACTCGATGCCGCCCGCGCCGAAGCCGCACGGCGAAGTGAATTGATGCTGGCGACCGTTCCGGTGGAAGCCGGACGGCTGCGGGCCGCGCGCATCGAGGCCATCCTGGAAAACATTCGCGAAGCCGCGCGCCGCCAACTGCGGTCACGCCATTTTGATGGTCACGAAACGGTGGTCGCACTCGCCGCCGAAGCCATCCGCCGGATGCCGGGAACGGATTTCGTTTTGAAACTTTCCGCTGCGGATCACGCTGCCTTTGGCGACAAATTAGCCGGGGAAATTTGCCAGCGCACCGGACGTTCGCCCTTGAAGCTTGCCATTGCTGCCGACCCGACGGTGACCGACGGCGGAGTGATAGTGCAGGATGCCGATGGCCTTCGGATTTGGGACAACCGGCTGCTGTCGCGATTGGAACGGCTCTGGCCGGAACTGCGCCGGCAGATTGCCATGCGCACTGCGCTCGTCGGAAAAAATGAGCCGACCGGAGGTGCCGCATGAATGGCGCAAATCCATCCGGTCCGGTCGTGACGCGCGTGAACGGCCCAACCGTGACGGCCGGGGGCATGGCCGGCGCGCAGATGTATGAAGTCGTGCAAGTCGGCGAACTGGGACTGGTCGGCGAAGTCGTGCGGCTCATCGGCGACCGCGCGACGATTCAAGTTTATGAAGACACGACGATGCTGAAGCCCGGCGCGCCTGTCCGCCGCACCGGCCAGCCGTTGTCCGTGTGGCTGGGGCCGGGACTGGTCGGCAACATTTACGACGGGATCCAGCGGCCGTTGCCGGCAATTCAAGCGCACAGCGGCGCGTGGATCCGGCGCGGTGAAAAAATGCCCGCGCTCGACCTCGATAAACGTTGGACGTTTGAACCCTGTGTTCAGCCTGGCGCAACTATGGTCGCCGGACAAGCCATCGGCGGCGTTGTCGAAACGCCGCTCGTCCGGCATCAAATCATGCTTCCGCCCGACGTGGCCGGCAAAGTGAATTCCATTGTCAGCCAGGGCGATTACAACTTGCGCGAAACTTTGGCCGTCATCGAAACGGCTTCCGGACCGCGCGAAATCACGATGCTCCAGCAATGGCCGGTGCGCCTGCCGCGTCCGATTCGCGAGCGGTTGCGCATCGTCGAGCCGCTCATCACCGGCCAGCGCATCATTGACACCTTTTTTCCCATCGGCAAGGGCGGCGCGGCGGCGATTCCCGGCGGCTTCGGCACGGGCAAAACCATCACGCAGCATCAGCTCGCGAAATGGTCGGATGCCGAGATCATCGTGTTTATCGGCTGCGGCGAGCGCGGCAACGAAATGACCGAGGTGCTGCGCGAATTTCCCGAATTGAAAGACCCGCGCTCCGGCCGGCCCTTGATGGAACGCACGATCCTCATCGCCAACACGTCGAACATGCCGGTGGCCGCGCGCGAGGTTTCCATCTATACCGGCATCACGCTCGCCGAGTATTACCGCGACATGGGCAAGAGCGTTGCCGTGTTCGCCGACTCGACGAGCCGCTGGGCCGAGGCGCTGCGCGAACTCGCCGCGCGCCTCGAAGAAATGCCCGCCGAGGAAGGTTTCCCCGCCACGCTGCCGACCCGGCTGGCGCAATTTTACGAACGCGGCGGCGCGGTCACGACGCTCGCCGGTGAACGCGGTTCGGTGAGCATCGTCGGCGCGGTCAGCCCGCCGGGCGGAGATTTTTCCGAGCCGGTCACGCAGCACACGCGCCGGTTCATCCGCTGCTTCTGGGCGCTCGACACCGAGCTCGCCAACGCGCGGCATTATCCTTCCATCCACTGGCTGCATTCCTATTCCGAATATGTCGAGGACGTCAGCGCGTGGTGGGAAAAACAGTCGCCGGACTGGAGCGAAATACGCATCGAGGCGTTGACGCTGCTCCAGCGCGAAGACCGGCTGCAACAAATCGTCAAACTCGTCGGGCCGGATGCGCTGCCGGATTCGCAGCGACTGATCCTGTTCATCGCTGAAATTTTGAAGGACGGTTTTCTCGCCCAAAGCGCCTTCGATGAAAACGACATGTATTGTGCGCCGGAGCGGCAGGTGGCGCTGCTGCGAATCATTCTGACCCTCTACCGTCGCGGCCGGGATTTGATCCAGGCCGGCGCGCCGCTCGCGCGGTTGCGCGGGCTGGCCTGCATGCCCCAGGTAATGCGCGCTAAATCCGCCATCGGCACCGCTGAAAAACTGGTGGAATTGCAGAAAAGCGTCGGCGAAGAACTCGACGGGTTGTCAAAGGAATTTTCCAAAAAAACGGAATGAAACCACGAAATACACGAAAACGGAAAAAACGCAAATGAACATCGTCTATAAAAACGAAAGCTTCAACCTCATGGGAGCTTGCTTTGAAGTTTGTAAAGAAAAAGGCAGCGGTTTCCTCGAAGCCGTTTATCAGGAATGTCTGGAAATGGAATTGGGCGACCGACAGATCCCGTTCCAGGCGCAGCTTCCGCTGGTCCTGACCTACAAAGGACGCCCGCTCAAAAGCAAATATGTTCCCGATTTCATCTGTCACGACAAAATCGTTGTCGAGTTGAAAGCCGTCACGGCGCTGAATGACGAGCACCGCGCCCAGGTTCACAATTACCTCCGAGCCACCGGCATGAAACTCGGATTGCTGGTCAACTTTGGACATTACCCGAAGCTCGAATACGAACGAATCGTCCTATGAAATTTTTTCGTGTATTTCGTGTATTTCGTGGTTCCCAATCTAAGCCGCTGACATGAACGACTTCACTTTCAATATCGAAGATCGCGGACTGCAATATCTTGGCGCGACGCGCATTGAAGGGCCGCTGGTCGTGGTTGAGCGCATTCGCGATGTCGGCTTTGACGAGACGGTGGAAATTATTGATCCCGGCGGACGAGCGCGCTTCGGGCGCGTCCTCGACATTTCGGAAACCCAGGCGGTGGTGCAGGTTTTGGAAGGAACCACCGGGCTGTCCAATCAAACTTTGCGCGTCCGTTTTCTCGGCGAAAGTTTTCGCCTGCCGGTTTCGCGGCAGATGCTGGGCCGCGTTTTTGATGGACTCGGCCGGCCGGCCGATGGCGGTGCGCCCGCGTTGTCCGCCGACCGGCGCGATGTGAATGGCCAGCCGATCAATCCGTTTGCCCGGCGTTATCCGCGTGAATTCATTCAAACCGGTGTGTCCGCCATCGACGGCATGAACGCGCTGGTGCGCGGCCAGAAGCTGCCGGTCTTTTCCGGCAACGGCCTGCCGCACGACCGCGTTTCGGCGCAGATCATCCGGCAGGCGCGGTTGCTGGAGGAAAAAGTCGAGTTCTCCATCGTATTCGCCGCGATGGGCATCAAGCACGACGTGGCGGAATTCTTCATCCGCAATTTCCGCGAGTCCGGCGCCCTGGCCCGCGCCGTCATGTTTTTTTCCCTGGCCGACGCGCCCAGCGTGGAACGGTTGCTGACGCCGCGCGTGGCGCTGACGCTGGCGGAGCATCTGGCGTTCGACTGCGGCCAGCATGTGCTCGTGCTGCTGACGGACATGACGAATTACTGCGAAAGCCTGCGCGAAGTGGGCACGGCCCGGGGCGAAATTCCCGGCCGCAAAGGTTATCCCGGCTATCTTTATTCCGACCTCGCGAGCCTTTACGAACGCGCCGGCCGCATCGAAGGTTCGTCCGGTTCGATCACGCAGATCCCGATTCTGACGATGCCCTCGGACGACATCAGCCATCCCGTTCCCGACCTGACCGGTTACATCACCGAAGGGCAGATTGTGCTCGACCGTGACCTGTTCCAGCGCGGCGTTTATCCGCCGATTGCCGGGCTGCCGAGTTTGTCGCGGTTGATGAAGGATGGCGTCGGCAAAGGCTACACCCGCGAAGATCATCCGGCGCTGGCGAGCCAGTTGTTCGCCGGCTACGCCTACGTCAAACGCGTCCGCGCCCTGGCCGACGTCATCGGCGAGGAGGAATTGAGCGCGCTCGACAAGCTTTACCTGAAATTCGGCGAAGCGCTGGAGCACCGGTTCTTGAGCCAGGGCGAATTTGAAAACCGTTCCATCGCCACCACGCTCGACCTCGGCTGGGACGTGCTCTCGCTGTTGCCGCGCGACGAATTGCACCGCGTGAGCGACGAGATGCTGAAACAACATTACCGCGATCAGACGCAAATCGCCGTGTCCGTCGCCGGCCCGCCGACGGAAGATTGATTTTATGGCCAGGCTGAACATTGCGCCGACGAAATCGAATTTCCTTTCGTTGAAACGCCAGCTTGCCTTCGCCGAGGAAGGCTACGACCTGCTGGAACAGAAACGGCAGATTTTAATCTTTGAACTGATGAGCCGGCTCGGCCGCGCCCGCGAAGTCGAACGGGACATTGCCGAACTGCTTCGCCGCGCCCATGCCGCGCTCCGCGAGGCGACGCTCGACATCGGTTCGGCGGCTTTGGCGCGGGCGGCGCTGGGAGCGAAGCTGGATGCCGAATTGAAGCTGGCCAGCCAGCATTCCATGGGCCTGACCATTCCCCGCGTGACGTTTCGCGCCAATTCGTCCGGCATGCCCTTCGGCATAATCGGAACATCGGCGAATACCGATCTGGCCCTGCGCCGGTTTGGGGCGCTGCTGCCGCTGCTGGCCAAGCTGGCGGAACTGCAAAACGCCCTGTTGCGGCTGGCGCGCGAGCTGCGCAAGACCCAACGCCGTTGCAACGCCCTGTCAAAAATTTTCATCCCGGCTTACCGTGAAACGCTCGCCTACATTTCCGGCACGCTGGAGGAACGCGAGCGCGAGTCGCTGACCATTCTAAAGATTATCCGGGATCGTCTCGCGCAACCTTTTGAAGAAACGACCGGTCCTTGAACTGTCTTCCAGGAGATGAACCCGGATGAAGTGTTGCCGCGAAAAGGCGCAAAAGTCGCAAACTTTTAATCCACTAATTTCGCGAATGAACGCGAAAGTTAAGACAGGGCCGGAGGCCCGAAGGAGAATAGCCCGGGGTAAGCGAGTCTTAGAGCGCCACCCCGGGTAAAAGACCCAATATTTTCCAAGCCCCGGAGGGGCGACAGAAACATCAACCACGAAACACACGAAACACACGAAAGGATTCAACTCAAAGACGCCCCCGGACGCCAAATCCTGAACGCCAGACCCCAAACCAACCGCGGATGATGTGGACCTGTCCTCCGTAGCTTTTTAGCGAAGGATGGATGAACGCTGATGGGAACCGCATGGAACGCAAGGATCACAAAGAGTTTTTGAGTTTTTTCCTCTGCGCTCTCTGTGTTCTTTGCGGTCAAACCTCCGGCCCCCTGTCCGCCACTTGTCACTTGCCACGTGCCACGTGCCACTTGCCGCGTTAGGCTGAAAGCCTTTTACGCGGTCTCCAGCGTTTGATTTTCAGGATGCGGAAAAATGTCACAATTCACGGCCCGACCCTTTCACGCTTTCAAAAATCCAACCTTGCCCGCGACGGCACGACGGATAAACTGCTTCAGGTTAGGCATCGTGCGCCATGAGCACTTTTAAGACTCAAGATGGTACTTGGACCCGCAGAGTGGCTGTTCGCAAGAAGGGCACGTGGAGGACATCTGTTTTGAGGCCGTGGCTCGTGGACGACCGATTCCCGCAGGCACGATTCGTCCTGGTTGGTGGTCCTACAGTTTTGGTTTCGGCGGGCGATTTGCGGCGGGCACTTGACGCCTCCACAGCACCGGACAAGCTGATCTGTTCGGTTCGCATCGATCCCAGGAAAAGCACTATCAATGGTCAGCCAGTTCGTTTTATGGGCTGACTTGATCGCTCGCAGGCTGCTCCGGTCCAATTCGGTACTGCTCGACGGCAATATCGGCACCGAACCTCTCACTCACCTGGTGTTGGAACCAGCGGAAGGAAGGTCGGCGTTTGGAATAAAACAGGTGGCTGGTCCGGCTGCGCCGGTAATCCGATGAGCCAAAGCGGTGGAT
>Ga0187866_1003489_pt1 | contig 11743 bp, 9 predicted proteins | sample June2016WEW_11_1_3_FD_133013 | JGI IMG/M metagenome (GOLD analysis project Ga0187866, IMG submission 133013) | Peatland microbial communities from SPRUCE experiment site at the Marcell Experimental Forest, Minnesota, USA - June2016WEW_11_150 | ecosystem: Environmental > Terrestrial > Soil >... | reverse complement strand
TTCTCCTGCCGCCATGAATCCAAGGTGGGAACCGTGTGCGGTAGTGCCGCGAGCACGGGTCTGTGCGGGGGGCGGCGAGTAATCGCCGTCCCTACCGCGACCCTTTTAATCCGTGGCGTTTTGATCTACTTCCAGCTGTCAATCAGAACTCCACGGCCCAATCTGAAGTCGGTAGCGAACCACGTGCTTTGAGTTTTTCCGCCGACAACCACGATTTGAATTCCCTGGGGCTGGTTGAACGGCTTGATCAAAGCTTCCTCCGGGAGCTTTTTCCATGTGGCATAGGGCTCCAGCCCTTGCAGGGCCAAAGAAGCGCTGATGCTGGCAACCACGGCGTTCCCCCAATACGACTCGGCTGTCTTTTCCACGTTTTGCGACAGCCACTGAGCCAGCATCTGTTTCGTGTTGAAGCCGTGAACGTTTTTCAGCAGCGCAGCGACCGTCGGATCCATCAAAATGGTCGCCGAGGAACCCTGCGCAGACAGGGATTTCATGTAATCCCGGATCAGCTTGTGCGGCGGGTACAGGTGCTGGACAGAACCGACGCTCGAAATATAACTCCATCCTACACCCACCGTAACCACGCTTTCCAAAGGTTTGAATCCCATTTGAACGTGAAGCGGATCCCATCCGGCAGGCAGTTCCTCTTCATTTTCCGCGAAGCACAGATTGTTATATTGAAGATTGTTGCCCAGGGAACTCCATGCCGTCACGCGGTTATGCAAACCGCCTGCAGTTTTGGACATCAGAGTGAAAGTCCTTCCGATGACCGCGTTGGCATCATTGTAGGGGCCCAAGGCGTGTCCTCTAGGGTTCATCCCTGCTTCCTTTCGGATGGGTCCGTTGACGACAATCATATTGGCCATGGAAGTCGTTGAGTTGCCGAATGGCACACTGGTTGCCAGTGCAAGAATGATCGGCAGGTATTCCGGCTTTGCTCCCGCCATCACGGCGCAAATCGCAGCCTTTTCAACCGTCAGAGGGCGTGCGCCGCCCGGCCAGGTTACAATTTTGATGATCTCATCCGGCTTATGGCTTGTCCCCTGAAGCATCCGGGCGACTCTCTTTTCGGTGGGGAGAATGACGGGAGCATAATCGGTCCAATCCTTTTCCTTAAAGAGTCGCTGCAGGTTCTCTTCTGTGTCGGGAGGCAGGAGCCTTGCTTCAGGCTTTGCCTCGGGAGCCGGTCCTTTCACCTTTTCGTTTTCGGTCAACGGTTTGCTCAGGGCATCCACGATTGCCTGCATGGTTTGCTTGCCCGAAAGGAGGTCTTTCCCTTCGATATATTGTCTATGCACCGACTTGGGTTGACCGGCAACGGGGAAGGGGAGAGCGATATAGCGGATAGGGCTTCCATTTGTGTAAAGGAAGTCGTAGCCGGTTGCATAGCCAACAATATTGCTCCCGGCAACGCAGACGGTCGGAATTTTGAACTGTTGTTCGAGCGTCCGGGCATGTCGGCTCAAGGCCGACGTACATCCATCTCAGCCGGACACGCCAAGTATTGCGGCATCCCCCCTGCTATCCTTGATTTCTTTCCACAGCGCGGGATCGTCTGCTTCGTACCCGCCTCGTTTCATTTTTATGACCGTTTTCACGGTCGGCATGTTTTTGGCAAACCATGCCTGCATCTCCTCGAAGATGCTCAGCGCGGCTTCCGGACCGCCCCAATTGATGTCGACCATATAAACGGTCTTTCCTTCCAGCGTGTCGAGGCGGGGCGCCAGCGGCAGCCGTTCCGCAAGCCTGTTCGCCACTGCGGGGCTCAGCACTGTAATCAATGGAGCGGAATCCGATTGAGAAAAGCCGAAGGCAACGACTAACAAGACCGCTATCAGGAACGGGCAACCAAAGATCAAAAACTTTCGTTTCATGATATCATCCTCCGGCGCGATCTTAGCCCAAAAACGCCACGGATTCCACGGATTGCACAGATTTCAAATCCGTGGAATCCGCGGTGTTTTTTCTTTTATAATTGAAAGTCAAATTTACCGACCGGAGAAGGAGGACGGAATGAAGATTGACATATTTTCGCACATCATGACTGAAAAATATCTGTCGCTATACAGGAAGAAAGTGCCGGCCATAGACAACGAGATCGAAGTATATACCCGGCCGGTGGTCGATCTTCAAATGCGCCTCGGGCTCATGGACCGGTTCCCGGACGTTTTGCAGATTCTGACTGTGGCCAAGGTGCCTTTGGAGAAATTCGTGGGACCCAAAGATGCAGTGGAACTGGCCCGGATTGCCAACGACGAATTGGCTGAACTCCTCGTCAAGTATCCTAACAAGTTTTTTGGCGCCGCGGCATGCTTGCCCATGAACGATATGGATGCGGCCCTGGACGAAGTGGATCGCGCGATCGGAAAGCTGGGGTTGCAGGGGGTTCAGGTCTACAGCCGTATCGCCGGAGAGCCTCTCGACTCACCCAAGTTCAAGCCGCTGTATGCAAAAATGGCGGAGTACAACCTGCCGATCTGGCTCCACCCGGAGACGAATCCCGCGCTGGACATGGATCGGGGGCTCTTCAGCTGGCCTTATGAAACCACAGCTGCGATGCTGCGCCTGGTTCAGTCCGGCCTCTTCTATGAATACCCCTACCTGAAGTTTATCGTGCATCATGCGGGGGCGATGGTTCCGTTTTTCGCCGAGCGCTTGAAATGGTTTGCTTCGGCAACAAAGCTCTTTAGGCAACGCGATCCCAAAATTTATGAGCAGTTCCGGAATTTTTACGTGGATACCGCCCTTTATGGAAGCACATCGGCGCTTCAGTGCGCTTATGATTACTACGGCGCCGACCACATGCTCTTCGGAACCGATGCTCCTCTTGGGCCCCGTTGGGGAATGATAGAAGGCACGATCCGTTCGATCGAAAGAATGGCGATTACGGATCTGGAGAAGGAAAAGATCTTCAGTAAGAATGCCATCGAAATGTTTAAGATGGCTCTATAGAAAATACGTTCCCCGTTGTCCGTACCCCGTTCCCCGTTGAGTGGAACAGGAACGGGGAAAACAATCGGGGTCGGGGTCGGTATCGGGGTCGAAAAAATCGATGCCGATTCCGATACCGATACCGACCCCGATGTAATGGAGTGAATGCCAGATATGACTTGGAAAGAGGAATACGAATCCCTGACTCGCCTTATTTCGCAAAATCCCGAGATCGTTATCAGCGCCAGCGAGATTTCGATTCCACAGAACCTGCGGGAGGAGTTTTATGCACTCTTCGACAAGATCAGGGTCAGCCTTGTCGAGACGCATTATTCCGCGCTGCCCGTAGATGTCGATGCTTTATGCAATCATTACCTCCAGATTGAAAAGGAGGTCATCGCACTTCTTGGAATCGAGAAGATCTCCATGCCGGTGGACCTTTTTGCATTTCTGCACACGCCGAAGCAGGGTCTGGCACGAGCGATCTATAACAGGCTTTTTGATCTGCTGCAGGGAAAAATCACAGAGGATGTTTTTGAAGACCAATGCGTCGCCGAACTCAAGACCTCGTCTGCCAATCTGTTTCGCCTGGGGTATGAATGGTGGGCGGGGCTGGTTGTGATCAAGCTGCTTGAGCCGGACGAGGTCTTCTTTGTTGATCTCGATCCTGACTACAAACCCTACCTGACGGAATTGAAAGAAATTTCCTTTGGCCGTCAGGCACATCATCCGACCATCCGGATTCCAGAATTCGTACTCCATTCACAAAAACTCGGCAGATACGTGGCAGTCAAAATGGCGATCGCAGGGGAATTGGAAGAATACGCGGTTCGGTTAAAACCCGCGGTTCGGCCCAGGAAGCGCACAGGCGACACTTCATTCGCGCTGGATTCTCGTGTGATGCTTGTTTCGTTTATGGCTTCTCCGGAAGATATCCCGATTGTCGCCGACATCTATGAGCGTGTCCTTACAAGCCCGGATTGGATGGTCGAATGCATAAGCAAAGACGATATCGCGGATCCGGACGCTCTGGAAAAAGTGAGACTGCACGCCGGTTGTTTAAATCCAAATCAGGGGATGTGCCTGGTCGTGATGGATGATGATGCAAATGCAACCTTGGGGGACCTTGCGGAGAACATTCATCCGGTCGCCGTCGGTTTTGATCAATCCAAACTTCAATCGGTCGTGTCCTCCCTGAGGTAAAAAAACGCCACGGATTCCACGGATTTCACAGATTAAAACGTGTTCATCTCAATCTGTGAAATCCGTGGAATCCGTGGCGTTTTTCAATCCAAAAGAACGGCGAGATCCTCAGGGCTCAGGTTGCGAAGAAGGCTGTTGTCCTGATTGATGATTGCGTCGGCGATTTCCCGCTTCGTCTGCTGCAGCTCGAGAACTTTATCCTCGACCGTATCCTTGGCAATCAGGCGGTAAGCAAACACCGGCCGCGTCTGCCCGATGCGGTGCGTGCGGTCGACCGCCTGTGCTTCCACTGCTGGATTCCACCACGGATCCATAAGATATACGTATTCGGCGGCGGTCAGATTCAGGCCCAGTCCTCCTGCCTTGAGGCTGATGAGGAACAGCCTGCACTCCGGATCGTTCTGAAACCGTTCAACGGGGGCTGCGCGGTCTCGAGTCTGGCCGTCCAGGTACTCGTAACCGATTTTCTCCTCTTCGAGCCTGCGACGCAAAATGCCGAGCATGGAAGTGAATTGAGAAAAGACAAGCGCTTTGTGTCCTTCCTCCAGCACCTCGATCAGCTGCGGCAGCAACATTTCCATTTTCGCGCTTGGTTCATTTGCCCGCGCACGGTCGATCAGCCCGGGATGGATCGCGGCCTGGCGCAACCTGAGGAGCGCTTCGAGTATGTGAATTTTGGATTTCTCAATGCCATCGCGCTCGACACGTTCCAGAAGGGCTCGGCGATAGTGATCGCGCAGCTCGTCGTAGAGCGCGCGCTGTGCGGCTTTCAAATGGCAGAACAGGACCTGCTCGGTCTTTTCGGGAAGGTCCTTGGCAACCTGTGCTTTGGTGCGCCGAAGGATGAATGGACGCAGCGCCTGGGCCAGCAACGATCGCTGTTGCTCCTCGAGTTTTGCCGCAGATCCCTTGCCAAGTCGAAAAACGGACGCGGAACCCAACATCCCGGGGTTAAGGAATTCAAACAGGCTCCAGAGTTCGCCGAGGTGGTTCTCGATCGGCGTGCCGCTCAAGGCAAGCCGGTGGCGGCTTCGGAGCAGACGCACCGCCTTCGATGATTCCGTGGAAGCGTTCTTGATCGCCTGCGCCTCGTCGAGAACCACATAATCAAACATCTTCTCCTTGAAAAATGGAGCATCCCTGCGGAGGGTTCCGTACGTTGTAAAAACGGCATCGTAATCATCAAAATGCTCATGGCCGCGGATACGCTCTCCTCCGGTGTGTTCGAGTACCCGAAGACCTGGCGTGAAACGCGCTGCTTCCTGCCGCCAGTTGAACACGAGCGATCGGGGCATCACGATGAGGGACGGTGGTGCATTCTCGGACCCGTTTCCGTTTCGAAGCAAACGGCGTTCTTCCATCAACGCGAGAACCTGGACGGTTTTGCCGAGCCCCATGTCATCTGCCAGGCAGCCGCCGAATTCGAACTGCTGCAGGAAATGCAACCAGCCTAACCCTTCTCGCTGGTAGGGGCGCAGCAAACCATGAAATCCGGACGGAGGATCCGCCGGGGCAACTCCCTGGAAAGTGCGCAGCTCGTTGCGTACGTGCTCGAACAATTGATCGCAACTGACCTCGGGTTGCGAAGCAAGCAGCGCATCGAGCAAACCGGCCTGATTCCTGCTGAAACGTACGTGGTCTCCCTGTGCCGTCCCAAGCCCTGCCAGCATTCCGTATTTCTCCAGCCAGTCCTCCGGCAGCACGCCGAAGCTGCCGTCATCGAGAACGATGGTGTTTTCCCTGCGCTTCAGGGCAGAAAGGAGTCGGGGAATTGAGACCCGCGTGCTTCCGAATTCGGCAGCGCCATGCAACTCAAACCAATCGATGCCCGACGAGATTTGCAGTTTGAAGGAATCCGGATTTCGAAAAAGCTTCCCTTCGGCTTCGACCTGCCAGCCGGCAGCGACTAAATCCCTTACTGCACCGGGCAATCGTGCCTGGGAGATGGCCCAGATAACGGTGCCCCGATAATCCCGCTGCCTCTTGAATCCGGCCTCCTCAAATTTTCGCCTGGCCAGGTTTTCGGAATTCCCGTCACGCAGAATTTTTTGGCGTTGTGAAACCAGGGGAATTCCGGCCGCAGGCTCATCTTCGTTGGCGATGTGCCCCAGGTAATCAAAGAAAATCTCTCCGACGAGAAGAGGGGCTCCCCAGGCCTCCTTTTTGCTTTTGATGCGTCCGATGAGACGAGGCGCTGTTTCGACTTCCTGCAAACGCAGCGGCTCGGGAAGATCAAGGGGAGGAAGAGAAGGGAGTCCCACCATGGTTTCCAGCCATTGATCGGCTTCTTTATCGGGCACGAAAAAGGATTCTTCATTACGAAAGAAAGAAATCCATTCGTAGGAGTCCTTATATGGAGCGATCGATTCTCCGTAGACGAGGATTCCCTCCGGAAAAATATGATCGGGCTGCGAAATTTCGAGTTGGTCGGCGGCCCTGTGAAATGCCCCGCGGACTTCGTACTGGGAGCCTTGCGGATCCGGCCGTACCTGGACGCGAAACTCCCACGGGCCTGCTTCGTCCCAGTGCAGCGGCTGCAAATCATCAAGTTCCGGACGCCGCAGATACAAACGGCCTGTCCGCGAGATTATAGGCAAAAGTGTTCGCAACTCATAGTCCTGGGGCTCGAAGCGATAGATCGACTCATAAGAGCCGTAATACCATGTCTCGCGCTGCACTCCGATCAAACGGGTGAGGATCTCCCGGTCGGTGGGGTCCGGGAGTTCGGCCAGCATTTCGTGCGATATCGACAGAGGTTTCAGCTTCTTCCATCCGCCGTTCTTTTTGGGCTCGCGGATGTCGATCTGGAGAACGAGTCGCGTGTCGCTGGAGCGCCGGGTGTTTTCCACAACATAAAGGATCTCCTGGCCTGCATGCCAGGATGGCCGGGGTATTTGCAATGTGCGGGGTTGCTTGATCCTGGCCAGAAGACGCTGCCAGGAACGGGGCGCGGCGGCCGGGAGGTGTCTCGCCATCGGTTCGGGGATATTTGCGGCACCGGCGGCATATTCGAGATCCTCCTCCTGATCGAGGTCCTCGAAATCATCCTGATCCTCATCAAAATCGGAATCGGCAGGAATTAATTTGGCCGGGAACCCAACCGGCCATTTCCTCAGATGTCCGTTTTTCTCCAGTTCCAGAATAGTGGCCCAGACGTGTTTGCAGACTTCAGAATTTCCATCGAAGTAGGGGCAGTCGCAGGAGTAGACCAGAGAATCCTTCTCCCGCTCGAGATCGACCTCGTAGTTCTGGGAACCGGATACGCGGGCGGAGACGAACTCATGATCTGAGAACAGAATACGGACGGCCTTCCGCTCAAAGTACTCTTTGCCGCGGATTCTGATTTTCCGGCTGACGAACCGGCTCAATGTTTCAATATTAGACATAAACCGATTATTATCGCATGCCCGAAGACTCAAAGATACTGTTGGCGGACAACTGTCGGCGATCAGTCAAGGCCGGCCTTGGCTATGGATGCGCTACAGAAACAGAACGACGGCTCTTTCGCCATCCAAACCGATCCCGATCCCAAGACCGGCGCTACAGTATTAATCCTCGATCCATTGGGAAAAGAAAATCAGTGACAGGCAACTCTTTCCCTAATTTCTCAAAAGCACACTGTGCTATCTCGATTCGGGCGGGATCTGGGGAACCAGCAAGATCTTTGAATTCCCCGTTAGGGCACAACTGGAAACTGAAGGCCTGAATTCGGGGTTTCGAGGGAATTCGAGAGCGCTTATTCGACCACTGTTTCGATGAAGAAAGCGTGAAATCTGGCGCCTTGGGTTTGCCGTCCGGATCGCAATTCATCGAGGCTTTTTTCGACAGAGCCGAAAAGAATTTGTAAGCGCAAGCCCTAATCGAAGATGCCGGTTTGGGAACGATAGAACCCTGCGAATCCTGAAATTTTGGTTTTGAGTGGCATAAAGTCGGCCAGTTTGATAAGTTTTTATGTATGCCGAGGAAGATTCATGATCTTATTTCGGATCTTAAGAAAGCAGGATTTTCCCTCGTCTCTGGAGGTAAAGGTTCTCACCGGAAATATCGGCATTCGAAATTTAATGGCGCCATCATTCTGAGTGGCGGCGATAACGATGATGCGCGAGCTTATCAAGAAAAGCAGGTTCGCAATGCCATAAGCGAGGCAATGAAATGAAATCCGAAGATCGATATCTTAAGTTTATCCGCTGGGAAGAAGAAGACAACCTCTATGTAGGCTATTGCCCAGACCTCTTTCCATGGGGCGGCGTGTGTGATGGTGCTACCGAGGAAGATGCTTACAAAAAGCTTTGCATCCTGGTGCATGAGGAAGTGGAAGAATTGGTCCAGGCCGGCAAACCCCTCCCGCCCAGCAGCACCCGTCCAATGCGCGACGCTATTTCGGCGTAAAAATCATTAGACATTAGAATCGTTGACAATGCCGTCCCGGATCCGGGATAAGCGAAGTGATGCGGTGAATCCACCGAAGCGTCCAACGAAGGGAGAGGCAGAAATTCTCCATCGGTTGAAAAGCAAAAATGGTTTGCTGAAAGCTGACAGCTGATCGCTGAATTTAAAGAATCTTGGCGCCTTTGCACCTTCGAGGTTTATCATTGACATGTATGTCAGAGAGGAAACGAGGGCCGCGTCCGGAATGGTTGAAGGTTAGGATTCCAGGAAATGAGGGCTATTTCAGGCTCAAAACCCTGGTTCAGGAGCAGAAACTCAATACCGTTTGTGAGGACGCCCGTTGTCCGAACATCGGCGAATGCTGGGGGGCGGGCACCGCGACATTCATGATTCTGGGAAAAGTGTGCACGCGCGCCTGCAAGTTCTGCGCGGTCAAAACAGGATTGCCCCCGGAATATGATCTTGATGAGCCTCGCAGGGTTGCTGCCGCGATCCGGAAGCTGAATCTCAGGTATGCAGTCATCACTTCCGTGGATCGGGACGATCTTGAAGATGGCGGGGCCTTCATTTTTGCCGAAACAGTCCGCCTCACGCGGGAGTCATGCCCCGGCATTCGCATCGAAGTGCTGATTCCCGATTTCCGCGGCAGCATCAGCGCCCTGCGGGCGGTGGCTGAAGCTCGTCCGGACGTCCTGGCGCACAACGTCGAGACGGTTCCCCGTCTTTATCCTGCAGCGAGGGCGGGATCGCGCTACCGCCGTTCGCTGGAGCACCTCCGCAATGCAAAAGCTTTCGGATTCCCGACCACGACCAAATCAAGTCTCATGGTGGGCCTGGGCGAGCGCCGTGGCGAAATTCTCGAGGTTCTGAGCGACTTGCGGGAGGCGGCAGTGGACATTGTAACACTCGGTCAATATCTCCAGCCCACTCGGAAGCATCTGCCGGTCGAGAGGTTTTATACGCCTGAGGAGTTTTTGGAATACCGGGATTATGCCTATTCACTGGGATTTAAATACGTCAACTCCGGTCCCTTGGTCCGGTCTTCCTACCACGCCGAACGGCAAAACGCCACGGATTAAAAGGGGACGCCACCCTTTTCGCCAGGGCGATAGCCCTTATGGCAAAAGCTAGACGGGCGAAAAGGGTGGCGTCCCCTTTTAATCCTTTAAATCCGTGTAATCCGTGGCGTTTTTTATTATTATTATATATATACAGGCGCACCGACCATGATCAGACTCAGACGCATCGCGTTTGCCATGCTTTTCCTGTTTGCCGCTCTGCCCGCGCGTGGCGAAATCGCCCGCATAGACCTGAACGGAACCATCGATCCGGTGACCTCCGGGTTTGTGGTCCGGAGTATTGCCAGGGCGGAAAGCGAGCATGCGAATTTTCTTCTCCTACGGCTCCAGACGCCCGGAGGGTTGGGGTCGTCGATGGAAGAAATCATTACAAAGATGCTGAGCAGCAAAATCCCGATAGTCGTATACGTTGCTCCCAGTGGCGCGAAAGCGGCTTCGGCGGGCTTTTTCCTGCTGTTGGCGTCGGACATTGCGGCGATGGCGCCGGGTACAAACACGGGCGCCGCTCATCCGCTAATGGCCATCGGAGGATTTCCGGTCAACGGCGGAGAGGCCGGCAAAACTCTGTCTGAAAAAATTACCAGTAACTCCACCGCCTTTTTGCGCAGCATCGTGAGCAAACGAAACAGGAACATTGCGGAGGCGGAAAAGGGCGTCACCGAGAGCAAGTCCTTCACGGAAACCGAAGCGCTCAACAGTCACCTGATCGATTTCATAGCAAAAGACGAAGCGGAACTTTTCTCCAAACTCCAGGGCTACCACGTTCGTCTTTTTTCAGGGCAGGAAATGGTGATCGACCCTCAGGGGCAGAACGTCGTCGACTACCCGATGTCTACCCGTGAAAAGCTGCTTTCAACGATTTCTGAGCCCAATCTGGCGCTGCTCTTGGGAGTCGTCGGTTTGATACTGCTCTATTTTGAATTCACACACCCGGGATTTGTAGCCCCCGGAGTGATTGGCGGAATTTGTGTGCTTCTGTCTGTGCTCGGACTTTCTTTCCTTCCGATCAATTACGTCGGTGTGCTCCTGATTCTGCTTGCTATAGGACTTTTCATCGCCGAAGTCAAAGTCGGAGGATTTGGGATCCTCGGGATAGGAGGATTGGTGTCTATGGTTGTCGGAATGCTGATCCTTATCGATACGCCTGATCCTGCCGTCCGGATCGGACTGGCGACGGCGCTCGCCCTCGCCCTGCCATTCGCGATCATTTTCCTGATTTTGCTCGTGGCGCTAATCCGATCGCACAGGCAGAAGGTTGCCACAGGAGATCAAGGTATGGTCGGGCTCATCGGTGTCGCCGATAACGACTTTTATCGAGCCGGTCGCGTGAAAGTCAGAGGCGAGTATTGGACGGCGTATTCTTCTTCCCCGATATCTGCGGGAAAAGCGGTTAAGGTTCTGGTAGTTGAGAATTTAAAGCTGAAAGTTGAGGAAGTGAAGGAGTAAAGAAGTCATCAATGCGGAGGGAATATGGAACTTCTGCTGCTGGGAATTGTGATTGTCATTCTTTATCTATGGAGCACGGTCAACATCCTGAAGGAATATGAGCGGGGTGTTATTTTCCGTTTGGGCCGTTTAATGCCGGATGCGGCGGGTCCCGGTATCGTATTCGTCTTCTGGCCCATATACAAGATGGTGCGCGTCAGTCTTCGGACGATCACTCTCGAAGTCCCGCCTCAGGACATCATCACGCGCGACAACGTTTCGGTAAAAGTGAACGCGATCATTTATTTCCGGGTGATGAATGCACCGCGAGCAATCGTGGAGGTTGAAAACTACTTGTATGCAACATCTCAGCTTGCGCAAACTACGCTGCGTTCGGTTCTTGGAGAAGTGGATATGGACGATCTCCTAAGCCGCCGCGAAAAGTTGAACGTCAAGCTTCAGGAGATCCTGGATCAGCATACAGACGCGTGGGGCATCAAGGTAAGCCTCGTCGTAGTAAAACAGGTCGATTTGCCGCAGGAAATGCAACGGGCGATGGCGAAACAGGCGGAAGCCGAGAGAGAGAAGCGGGCAAAAATCATTCACGCCGAAGGTGAATTCCAGGCTTCAGCCAAGCTCGCGGAAGCTGCCGGTGTCATCAATAAAGAACCGGTTGCGCTTCAGTTGCGCTACCTGCAGACGTTGACCGAAATCGG
>Ga0187866_1003485_pt1 | contig 11753 bp, 8 predicted proteins | sample June2016WEW_11_1_3_FD_133013 | JGI IMG/M metagenome (GOLD analysis project Ga0187866, IMG submission 133013) | Peatland microbial communities from SPRUCE experiment site at the Marcell Experimental Forest, Minnesota, USA - June2016WEW_11_150 | ecosystem: Environmental > Terrestrial > Soil >... | reverse complement strand
GCGTCACTGAAGACAATCACTCCGTCCTTGCGGGCCACATTGACTCGAAGTTGCGCGGTGCTCAGCGTCACCTCTTTGTCGGTCGATTCCACCGAGAAGTGCGCTCCAGGCCAACTCGTTTTGATCACGGCAAGATGCTTCACGTCCGGGAAAGAAGATGTGGGCGTATAGAGGACGCGGACGATGGAATCCGAGCAGACCTCCAGCCGCAGCAGGCCGGTCTGCATGGTGAAGAGCACGCCGTCGGACTGCCTCTCGATACCCTTTTCGGGATTCAAGGGATTCCATTGCGCAACGGCGCTCGGCGCCAACCACAGCAGTGAAAGTAGAAGGGCGTATTGTTTTATTCGAGTGATCATTGGGCTCCTGAGTTCACGGAACGGCGGATGCCGGATCCGTGTTTGATCCTGGACTCTTCTTCCGGCTGGTGCAGCAGGTGCTTGCCATGGAACCCGTATCATACGCCAGGTTCGTCCAACCCGGACAGGCTACCAGAAGAAATAATCGAACCTCGGTCATGGAGTATCCCAAAGAGAGGTTTTGGGCTTAAACTTATGGGTGCAGTGTTACGAGCTCGAAACCATAGGGAGGCGCTCTTGCGTTGCCAGATTTGCCGATCGGGGAGGGCGCCGCACATTGCGGCATTGATGTTTTCCTCATCGCGTTCTTCGATCGCGGGACTTGGTCTTTTCGGGGCACTATCCATCCTGACCTTCGCCCTCGTCACCTTTGCGCAGCGACCTGATCCGCAACAGCTCTTCCAGGATGCGTACGCGGCCCAGCAGCGCGGGGATGCGGCGCTTGCTGTGAGCAAGTATGAGGAACTCATTCGACTTCATCCGGAGATGACCGCGGCGCGCGCGAACCTGGGCATCGCCCTCGTCGCGCTGGGCCGTTTCGACGAAGCCATCGCCCAGTATCGCGCCGCACTCGAGCAAGTCCACGGCGACCCGGTCCTCCGGCTCGACTTGGCACTGGCTTGGTACAAAGAGGCTGAGTTCGGGAAGGCTCCCTCCGAGCGGAGGCGGGCAGGCCGGGCTCGGGGCGCATACGTGGAAGGCTATGGGTGTGCCACCCCCGGCTAGGAGGGTGGGGCGGCCAGAAATAACATAGCCCCCGGGGGGCGAGATTTCCATTTGCCGCGCGTGTTGCATTTTTCTTGCAGTTTTCTGCCTCGGCGGCAGCTTATCCCAATGTTTTTCAAGTGTTTAGGACTATCCCAGGGGATATACCGATTAGCGCATGTATGTAGCATCATGCCACACTGGGCGGCTCGCCCTCTTCTTGATAGGCTATACTTATAGCCTATAATCCGCCGGCCCCGCCGCCCGCCGGCTTCCACCCCTGGTCCTTCGGGAGGGCGTCCGCGAGACTGGCCTTGGGCAGCCGATCTGAGACCGAAGCGTCGCCAGCCTTGTCGCCCGGCCCACCACACTCGGTCAGGTTGAGGTAGGCATAAACGGAAATGCCGTGCGGCCGCATGTCGCGGGTAAACGCGCTGACCTTTTCGACGGGGCGCGTGGTCATGGCTGACCCGGGCCAGCATAAGGCGCAGACTACCTGGAAGAGCTGGTGCCCCCCGAGCGCGTTCTCCGATTCCCAATCAGATGGCTCGGACCTGAAACAGGATTTTCTACTGCACAACGCTGCACACCCAAAAGCACTTGAGTTTCTTCCTGCAGGAATGTATAAAGAGGTTCGCCACTTGGCAATGCGCCCTTAAGGATGTGTTCCCTTGCCAAAGCAGCCCGAAGCCTTTTCCAGGGTCCTAATCGACCAGGCCCTCAAGGACAGCGACTGGGATCTGCTTAACCCCCGCCGTGTACGTTTCGAGTCGAGCGGACGCGATGGACGCGCCGACTATGTGTTGCTCGGCCAACGCGGTCCCCTCGCGGTTTTGGAGGCAAAGGCCGAGGATAAAGACCCGTATGAGGCCAAGGAACAGGCGCGCGGTTACGCCGAGAACCTTCGTGCTCCCTTCGTCATCTTATCCAACGGGCGCGAGCATTGGTTTTGGAACTACGCTCGCGCCGACCAGCAGGACGCCTACCGAATTGAGCGGCTCCCTTCACCTAAGACCTCGAACGCAGGCAAGGGTGGGGATGCAAGCACGCATTCAGCGCGGCCACTGGGGGAAGGTCGCCAACACTGGCCACTCCCCACATCGCAGGAGTATTATGTCGGTGTCCTTGGCTCTGAGGCTGATTTGTGCTTTAATCTCCGAATTGAAGACAACGCATTACTCAGTAAGCGGTTTGCCAGCGCGCCCTTCGGCTTGACACCAGGTAGAATCCGAGACGAAGAGGACCTTACATGCCACGACTGACGGAACAGGAGCAGCAGGAAATCATCCGCTTCCTGGAGGCGGATAAGCCGCTGCCGGACAAGTACCGCTTCCTGCTGTTCGAGGAGAAGCGCGAGGTGGAGCTGGTCTGGAATGGCAAGACCAGCGAGGTCTGCAATATCGTGCTGCCCTTTCAGGTGATTGAGCAGGTGGACGAGCCGCGCGCCGAGAAGCCAGAAGACACGGCATTGCAATCGGGTCTATTTGACGCGCGGGGCCGCCAACTCAAGGGCTGGACCAACAAACTCATCTGGGGCGACAACAAGCTGATCCTCTCATCGCTGAAGAACGGCCCGCTGCGGGAGGAGATCGAAAAGCAGGGCGGCCTCAAGCTGATTTACATTGACCCGCCCTTTGACGTGGGCGCGGATTTTTCGATGGACATTGAGATTGGTAACGATACCTTCACCAAGAAGCCCAACATCCTGGAAGAGATCGCCTTCCGCGACACCTGGGGTAAGGGCACCGACAGCTTCATCGCCATGATCTACGAGCGGCTAGTATTGATGCGGGATTTGCTTGCGGAGGATGGCAGCATTTATGTGCATTGTGATTGGCGGGTGAATGCTTACATCCGTGCTGCATTAAATGAGTTATTTGGCGACTCCTGCATGGTATCAGAAATAATATGGAGGCGGTCAACAAGCACAGGAAGTAGCAAGGCTATATCCAACAAATTCCCATCAAACCATGACACCATACTTTTTTTCTCAGAATTACCCGGCAAATATAAATACGAGCGGCAATATATCGCGTATAGCGAGGATTACCTCAAGAGATTTAAGTATGATGATCAAGATGGAAAAGGCTTGTACCGAATAAGCGACTTAAATACTTATTCAAACGCAACTCTCGAAAGACTTCGCAAAGAAAATGCCCTTATCGAGCCCAAGACGCAAGGAGCAAACTACAGCTACAAGAGATATCTTAGCGATACAAAAGGTATTGTCATCGACGATGTTTGGGCCGACATTAACTTTGTTAATCCTATGGCATCGGAGGGTACTGGCTACGCCACCCAAAAGCCCGAAGCGCTTCTTGAACGCATCATCAGCGCATCCTCCAACGAAAACGACCTAGTGGCCGATTTTTTCTGCGGCTCCGGCACGACGGCGGCGGTGGCGGAAAAGCTGGGGCGCAAGTGGATCGTTACTGACCTGGGCAAATTCGCCATCCACACCACGCGCAAGCGCCTCATCGGCGTGCAGCGGGAGTTGAAGGCCGAAGGCAAGGGTTACCGCGCCTTTGAAATCCTCAACTTGGGCAAGTACGAACGCCAGCACTACATCGGCGTCAACCCCAACCTGCGCGAGGCGGAACAGCAGAAGCAGTTGGAAGAAAAGGAAGCCGCCTTCGTGGATTTGATCCTGCGCGCCTACCGCGCCGAAAGGACCGATGGGTTCAATACCTTTAACGGCAAGAAGGCAGGGCGGCTGGTGGCGGTGGGGCCGGTGAACCTGCCGGTGACGCGCCTGTTTGTGGAAGAGGTGATCCTGGAATGCCGCCAGAAGCACATTACCCGCGTGGACATCCTCGGCTTTGAATTCGAGATGGGACTGTTCCCCAACGTGCTGGACGAAGCCCGCGCCAAGGGCATCGACATCGCCCCCAAATACATCCCCGCCGAGGTGTTCGACAAGCGGGCGGTGGAAAAGAACCAAGTGGTATTCCACGATGTGGCGGCTATCGAGGTCACGCCGCACGTGAAGAGGAATAGCGTGGCAGTGGAGCTCACTGACTTTTCCGTGTTCTATTCGCAGGACTCCATCGCCGCCGCCGAAGCCACGCTCAAGGACAAAGCCAGCAAGATCGTGGTGGAGCGGGGGCAGATCGTGAAGGTGAGCAAGGACGCAAAGGGAATCGTGAAGCGGGAGGTGCTGACCAAGAACTGGACCGACTGGATTGATTACTGGGCGGTGGACTTCAATTTTGAGAGCAAGCGCGAAATCGTGCGCGTGCCACGTGACAGGATGAAACAAGCCCGGATGCCTGGCATGGAGGAGCCCGAACAGTTGGACCTGCCGGAATATGAGGAAGTCTGGACCGGGGATTACATCTTCGAGAACGAGTGGCAGTCCTTCCGCACCAAGAAAGACCGTTCGCTGGAACTGACCAGCGTCTACCACGAATGCCTGCCGGGTCGGCGCAAACTGGCCGTGAAGGTGGTGGACATCTTCGGCAACGACACCATGACGATTGTGGAGGTCACTGTGGGAGGGAAGAAGTAGGAGCGTTCATGCTTTAAACCCATCGAAATCGATGGGTTTAGATACCGTTGCCAGAATCACCGCAGGTTCATCCAATTAATGAACCCGGTATAATGCCAAGGGAAGCTGAGCGCAAGGGGGCAACACAATGAGAGCTCTGGAGGACCGGATGAAAGAGAAATTGCCCATCAATGTCGATGTCCTTAAATGGGCAAGGACATCTTTGTCCTTATCCCCGGAAGATGTGGCACAGCGGCTTGGAGGTCGCTTCAATACCGAAACCGTTCTGGCTTGGGAGAACGGCCAGGGCTCCCCAACGTATCCGCAGCTTGAGAAACTAGCTCACGAGATCTATAAACGGCCCGTGGCAGTATTCTTCTTTCCGGCCGTTCCGGAGGAGGAATCGCCCAAGACGGAATTCAGGACGTTGCCTGATACGATGCGAGCGGTATTGCCACCCCAGATTATTAAGCTATACCGCAAGGCCAAGCTTTTCCAACTCAACCTTGAAGAGCTATTTGAAGGTGAGGCGGCAGTAAAGAAATCTCTGCTGGATACATTCGCCCTGAGCGAACACTCCCAGATTGAACCGATCACCATGGCCCTCCGGCAGACGCTCGGTGTCTCAATTGAGGAGCAAGTAACGTGGCGTTCCACCGAAACCGCATTCAAGGATTGGCGAGAAGCCCTGGAAGGCCAGGGCGTATTCGTCTTCAAAGATGCGTTTCGGAACGATGAGCTCTCAGGTTTCTGCCTGTACGATAGGAAGTACCCCCTAATTTTCGTTAACAACAGCATGCCCGACTCTCGCCAAGTGTTTACGCTCTTTCACGAACTGGCACATCTCTTGTTCCACTCGGGCGGAATCGACTTCAGAAGCACAACGGTCGTTCGCGCCTTCGAGGGATACTACCGCAATGTCGAAACAACCTGTAATCACTTTGCCAGCGAGTTCCTGGTGCCTCGCGATGCGCTCGATACTTCCGGAACGGAAGTATCGGAGGCGCAGTTCGCCAGACTTGCCTCATATTTTTCGGTGAGCCGTGAGGTCATTCTTCGGAAGTACCTCGATCGCGGCTTAGTTACAGCAAGCTACTACGAAAAGTTGGCGGCAAAGTGGGCTAAGCAGGCCCAAGAGAATCGCGAAAAGCCGTCCGGTGGGGGAAATTATTACTACAACCAGAAAGCGTACCTGGGGGAGAGGTATATCAATCTTGTCTACGGCAAATACTACCAGAGCAAAATCGCGGCGGATTCAGTTGCCGAATATCTTAATGTCCCGGAACGGAGCCTTCCAGCATTTGAACACTTTGTTCTGGAGGGAGGAAAGCCCTGATCTACATTTTCGATACGAACTCCCTATCAAACGTCCTCAATCATTACTACCGCGATCGGTTCCCTTCCTTCTGGGAGAAGTTCGACGTTGCCCTCAAGGACAAACAAGTAATCTCTGTACGGGAGGCAAGGCTCGAGCTTGAGCGCAAATTCGACGAATCCGTTATTCGCCTATTAGAGATAAGCAACCCAGATTTCTTTGAAGATCCCACCGTAGAAGAGCTGTCCTTTATTACAGATATATATTCCATCCCACACTTTCGGCAAAATCTCGACAAGAAGAAGCTTCTTCAGGGAGGCTATTTCGCCGACCCTTTCATCATCGCGAAGGCTAGGATCAAAGACGCCATTGTGGTCACCGAAGAAGATCAGCCTCCCCATGGCGCCCGGATTCCGAACATATGTGAACATTTTGGGATCGTTTGCGTCAAGCTGGAGGGATTTCTGGTAATTGAGGACTGGAGGTTCTAATCCGTCATGGCGCTGCATCCCAACTTTCCTGAATCGCCCTATGCCATTCTCGACCCGGCAGTACGCTGGTTTCCGGCGGATGAAGCCCTGCGCGAGAGCAGCATGGACAAGCTCATGCCGCCGCTCGTGCCGGAACTGCGCCGCAAGGTGAAGGAGTGGCGGGACAGCGGCTATGCGGGGGCGACGGGTACCAGCCGCAGCCTGCTCAACTGGTGGTTCAACACGCCGCACCTACTCCCCCAAACCGACGGCACAATGGCCGAGTTCCAGTATTATTTCGCCCAGCGCGAGGCGCTGGAGACCATCATCTATCTGTACGACGTGGTGGGCGTGCAGGACAAGTACGACCTGATGCGCTTCGACAGCAGCGGAGCGGTCTCCAGCGGCATGTTTGACGAGACTTGGCGGCGCTTTGTGGTGAAGATGGCGACCGGCACCGGCAAGACCAAGGTGCTGGGCCTGGTTCTGGCCTGGAGCTTTTACCACAAACTCTATGAGCCGGAGTCCGGGCTGGCGCGCAACTTTTTGGTGATCGCCCCCAACATCATCGTGCTGGACCGCATCCGCAAGGATTTCGAGGGCCTGCGCATCTTTTTTGATGACCCTGTCTTGCCTGACAATGGCGTGGGCGGGCACGATTGGCGCGACGATTTCCAACTGACTCTCCACGTACAGGATGAGGTGCGAATCACCCGCCCTACCGGCAACATCTTTTTGACCAACATCCACCGCGTCTATTCCGGGGACAACGTTCCCGCCTCGCCCGATGATGAAGACATGCGGGATTATTTCCTGGGCAAGCGGCCCACGGGTGCAACAACCGACTCCAAAGTGGACTTGGGCATGATCGTGCGCGACGTTGATGAGTTGGTGGTGTTGAACGACGAGGCGCACCATATTCACGACCCGAGCATGGCTTGGTTCAAATCCATCGAGGACATCCACAACCGCCTGAAGCAGAAGGGGGGCGCCCTCGCCCTGCAAGTGGACGTTACTGCCACCCCCAAGCACAACAACGGCGCGATTTTCGTGCAAACTGTCGCCGATTACCCGCTGGTGGAAGCCATCAAGCAAAATGTTGTCAAGCATCCCGTTCTGCCCGATGCCGCCAGCCGCGCCAAGTTGGTGGAACAGAAGAGCGCCAAGTACACCGAGAAATACGCCGACTACATTCACCTGGGCGTGATCGAGTGGCGCAAGGCGTACGCCGAACACGAAAAACTGGACAAGAAGGCAATTCTATTCGTGATGACCGACGACACACGCAATTGCGACGACGTGGCCGAATACCTCGAAGGCCGCTATCCCGACCTGAAAGACGCGGTGCTGGTGATTCACACCAAGAAAAACGGGGAGATTTCCGAATCGACGTCAGGCAAGGACAAAGAGGAATTGGATGAGCTGCGCAGGCAGGCCAATGAGATTGATGGCCTGGACAGCCGTTTCAGGGCCATCATCTCGGTGATGGTGCTGAAAGAGGGCTGGGACGTGCGCAACGTTACCACCATCGTGGGCCTGCGCGCGTATTCCGCCCCGAGCAACATCCTGCCCGAACAAACCTTGGGACGCGGCTTGCGCAAAATGTACCCCAGCGCCGTGGAAGAATACGTCAGCGTGGTCGGCACAAACGCCTTTATGGATTTCGTGGAATCCATAAAGGCGGAAGGCGTGGTGCTGGAGCGCAAACCGATGGGAGAAGGCACTGCTCCCAAAACGCCGTTGGTAGTTGAGGTTGACAAGGAGAATGAGAAAAAGGACATCGACGCCCTGGACATCGAAATCCCCGTGCTGACGCCCCGCGTCTACCGTGAATATAAGAACCTGAGCACGCTGGATGTGGGCGCGCTGGGGCACCAGCGTGTGCTGTACCAGCGGTTCAGCGAAGAGGAACAGCGGGAGATCGTTTTCAAGGACATCACCACCGGCGAGGTGACGCATACCACCATTCTCGATACGGCTGGCATTGCCGATTACACCAGCGTGATCGGCTACTTCGCGCAGACCATCATGAAGGATTTGCGGCTGGTCAGCGGTTACGATGTGCTATATGGCAAGGTCAAAGCCTTTGTGCAAAACGAGTTGTTTGACCGCTCGGTGGAACTGGAAAGCCCCAACACCCTGCGCAACCTGTCAGAACCGGCCGCCACAAGAACTCTCATCGAGACTTTTAAGAAGGCAATCAACGCTCTGACCGTGCAGGACAAAGGCGATGCAGAAATCCGGGACACCATTAAGCTGCGCCAGACGCGACCCTTTGTAGCAAAGGACCAGAGCTATCTCATCCCGACAAAGAGCGTGTTCAATCGCATCATCGGCGACAGCGATTTTGAACTGCTGTTCGCCCGCTTTCTGGACGATTGCGACGATGTGGTTTCCTACGCCAAGAATTATCTGGCGGTACACTTCAAACTGGATTATGTGAATGCTGACGGCGACATCTCCAACTACTACCCGGATTTTTTGGTCAAGCTCTCCGCCAAGCGGATTTTCATTGTGGAAACCAAAGGCCAGGAGGACGTGGACGTGTCGCTCAAGATGCAACGCCTGCGGCAATGGTGCGAAGACGTCAATCGAGTGCAGGGACAGGTGAAATACGATTTCGTGTATGTGGATGAGGAAGGCTTTGAGAAATACAAGCCTGCTTCATTCAGGCAATTGGTTGATGGGTTCAGAGAATACAAGGAGAAGACATAAACATCACCGACCAGGGGGCATCGCGTCCTGCGGCATCCTGGTGCGGGGCAGTCTGGGCAACAAGCTGTCACCGCAGTTGGCATGAGATTCTACAGGTGAGACGCAATGCGTCTGAGTAGCCAGTCCGGGACTGAACGCGTGAACGCCTCTTCGGCTTCATGGCGAAGCCGACGGGTCCGCTGTTGGTTTCCGTTGTTTGACTGTTCCATTGACCTTGGCTCAAGCCGTTGGCCATCCCCATGCCAGGCATGATCTTGATGAGTTCCGCAGCATCGCGGCCCTGGATCGCCATTTCGCTCACCATGTCCTGGTTCGGGGACGTGCTGTTTTCGCCAGTGTCCACCGGCGCCACGGCAGCGGCAGCGCTCACGACTTCGACCGTCGTCGTCGCCCCGGCCACCTTCAGGGCGATGTTCGGCAGCGTTCTGCTCTCGTAGGCGTCCAACACGATGTTCCTTTGCTCCCAGGTGGTGAACCCCTTGGCCGAAGTCATCACTCTGTATGAGCCCACCTGAAGTAGCGGGAAGCTGAAGAAACCAACGCTGTTCGAAACGATGTTCTGAGTCGCGTTGGTGGCCTCATTCTTTAATGCCACGTTGGCGCCGGGAATAACCGCGCCCGTCGTGTCAACAACGGTGCCGCTCAATGAAGCGGTCGCTACCTGACCGAACGCGGGTATTTGAGAAAGTACCAGGACTGCAATAAATAGCACTGCAAAAGCTGCCCCGCATCCAATTTGGCGCATTCCCAGAGCCCGCCGAGGCTGGGGACAGCCGGATTGGTGCAGATGATGCTTTTTCATGGATTTTTTCTCACTTCGTCTCTGATAGGAGCCAAGACCGACTGGACTTACACACGCAGCCTTTCGCCGCGCGTACACCAGACAGGTGCGCGGTAACAGAAGGTTAAGCTTGTTAATTCTCCTCGACTTTTAGTTACTCCGATAACTGGCTTGTTTTCAATACGGCACGGCTGGGGTTTCACCTGTAATGGGTAACGCGGTGTCAAGCCATCAAAAATGTTACGCTTCACTTTACAATCAATGGCGCTTGGTGATATCTTTATCCCAGCTTTTTGCCTCTGGTCTACGGATATGGCGATGGTGGTTCACAACCACGACGAGAGGGGCGAGCTCGAGAATGTTCTCAGTTCGGGCATCTTCGCCAAAGCCCCTGGGCAGGCCAAGCTGCTCAAATACATTTGCGACGAGTACTTCCTGGGTAGGGCCGACCGGATCAAGGAATACAATCTCGCCACGGAAGCCCTGGGAAGAGCAGCGGATTTCGACCAGAACCGAGACGCCATCGTGCGGGTTGAAGTCCACCGGCTTCGGAGGAAGCTGAAGGAGTATTACGAAGGCGAAGGAGCAGGGCACGCCCTCCGCATTGTGATTGACCCTGGGCACTATGCGCCGCGATTTGTTCCTCGAGACGAAATGCCTTCGGCCGAGCTTGAGGCTGATTCGGGAACTTCCGAAGTCCGCGAAAGCCAGAACTTCGAATTGCCGCAGCAGATGGGCCAGGGAGTTACAGCCGATACCAAGCCGTCGGGTCTTCATGCCTTGCCTATTGCCGTGGGAGGGCTTGTTCTTACCGTTGTCATGGCGGGAATTCTTCTTGAATGGCGGAAGCACGCGGGGGCCTTGGTAAAGGCATCGCCGGCGGCCAGTCCCTCCTCGTTAGCGGGCTCCCCGGTGGTGGCAGGAGCGTTGGACTCCGTGCGCATCCTGTGCGGTTATCCCAAGGACAAGTATATCGACCGCGCGGGAAATTCCTGGCTGGGTGACCGGTATTATTCCGGGGGCGCGACGTCCAGCCAGCCGCCGCAATTTGTGGCGCGCGCGCCGGATATGACGCTGTACCAGACCTTCCGCTCGGGGAATTTCTCCTACCATATTCCGCTCAAGCCCGGCAACTACGAGCTGCATCTGTACTTTGTGGAGACGCACTATGGGCCCGGAAGCCTCTCCGGCGGCGGGGAAGCCAGCCGCCTGTTCGACGTTCTGCTGAACGGGAAGCCCCTACTCAGGATCTTCGACATCATCAAAGACGCCGGGGGGAATAACATCGGGGATGAGCGAGTTTTCAAAGACGCGACCCCGGCTGCGGACGGCTATCTGCATTTGAGCTTTCAGGCGCTGATCGACTCGCCGATTCTGAATGCGATCGAAATCGAGCCGGCGCCAGCGGGGAAAATCAATCCCATTCGCATCGCGGCTCAGAATAATTCCTACACCGACCACGCGGGCGACATCTGGAGTCCCGACCGCTATTACAGCGGTGGGCAACTGGCCGTGCATATTACTGCCAAGCCGGTCAGCCAAACCTCGGATCCCAGCCTTTACTCCGCTGAGCGATTCGGCCATTTCAGTTACGCGATTCCGGTCGCCCCGGGCAAATACAGAGTCACGCTACGACTTGCGGAGACTTATTGGGGTGTCGAGAGCCGGATTCCCAGTTTGCCTGACCAGAATGGTTCGCTCGAGGGTGGAGCCGGGAGTCGGGTCTTCGATGTCTACTGCAACGGGGTGGCCCTGCTTCGCAACTTCGACATCTTCAACGCGGCGGGTGGGCCCTTCATCGCAGTGGAGAAGACGTTTGATAACCTCGAGCCCAATGCTGAAGGCAAGCTTATGCTGGCTTTCGTTCCTGTGAAGGATTATGCGAGCGTGACTGCTTTGGAAGTCGTCAATGAACCCCATT
>Ga0187866_1003483_pt1 | contig 11759 bp, 6 predicted proteins | sample June2016WEW_11_1_3_FD_133013 | JGI IMG/M metagenome (GOLD analysis project Ga0187866, IMG submission 133013) | Peatland microbial communities from SPRUCE experiment site at the Marcell Experimental Forest, Minnesota, USA - June2016WEW_11_150 | ecosystem: Environmental > Terrestrial > Soil >... | reverse complement strand
GTAGGACTGGCGGCCGCCCGTCTCGGCGAGGATACTCGCATCGCTGTTTTTCAGCACGACCACCGAGCCCTGGATCAGGCCGCTGGCGCTGGGGTGCCGCTTCTCGTACCGCAAGAGCCCGTGCTCCAGCGCCTGGTTCGCAATTTGCTGCACCCGGGCGTCCACCGTAGAGTAAACCTGGATATGTCCCTGCAACAGGTCCTTCTCGCCGAGATCGGCGCGGCGGACTTTGAGTTCTTCCAGGACGTTTTCAACGACCGCAGACGCCCCGATCGTCTTGTCCTTGTGCTGCGCGACCGTCTGAATCGGGCGCTGCCTGGCCCGGCTGGCCCGGTCCGGAGAAATGAACCCGCGCGCCACCATAAGCGCTAGTATTTGATTCCTGCGCTGCAAGACTCTCTGCGTTTGGCTCGCATTGGGCGCGTAGTAACGAGCCGATTTTACGGTGCCTGCCAGCAGCGCTGCCTTGTCCGCATCATCCGCGGTGAACGTGGCGAGAGGCTGGCCAAAATAGTATTCCGCTGCCCTCGCAAACCCGTACTGACCGTTTCCCATGTAAATCAAGCTGGCGTATCGGGCCAGGATTTCTTCCTTAGCGCGGCGTTTCGAACCGAAACGCGCCTGCATCTCTCCTTCGACCCACAACGATAGCCGGATCTCCTCCAGCTTCCGAAACAGCATGTTGACCATTCGCGCACCGATCACGCACGACAGCGCGCGAGCCACGACTTGGCTGTGCCGGAGCTGATCGCTGTTTTCTCGAGCCGTCATGGTTCTGAGAAAATAGCCGCGCACGAGTTGTTGGGTGATGGTCGATCCGCCCTGCGGGAAGATCGCGGCGCTATTGGCCGCGTTTCGCCCTCCCATCTTCGTAAGGCGCCCTATCAGATTCCGGATCCTGAGCTTGCACAGTACGCGAGCAAATCCGGAGTAGTCCACTCCGCTATGTGAGAAGAAGTTCTTGTCCTCCGCGGCGAGGATCGCGCTGCGGACAATGGGCGGGATGTCCTCATACCTGGTGATCTGGCGGTACTCCGAGGCCATCTCCATGAGCGGCCGGCCGTTGACATCGTAGACGTGGCCGATGGTGGGAAGCTCGAAGCGGCTGAATGCCTGCAGGTCAGGCAGGTTGGTTCGATCAAAACAGATGTAATGGATTGCCCCTGCAACCAGAGTGGCCGCAATGATTGTCGTGCAAACCAGAACGCGAACGGCGCCACGCCGCCAGTGCAGTCTGCCGAGGCGGCTACCACGGATTCTCCGGGCCGCCGTCAGGGCGCCCACCCGCACGCGTTTTAAGCAGGCTCGAGCAAAAATCGCCGAGGCCCATCGCCCGCGCAGGGAACGCTCCGCAGGGTTCATTCTGTCATGGCGGCAGTGCCTTGGCACGACTCGCCATACCTTGTGATGGAGTCACGAGGAAAAGCTGCCGAGGACCAATAAAGCATCATGAACTCCACCTTGCCGAACGCGCGCCGGTTTCACACGCAGATCCCTTTCGAGTCTGAGCCGGAGCCCTCTTGTCTGCCTAATCTAACCTATACGCAGACTCTTGCCGTCATCGCGCCGCTGGAGGCTCCTGGTCGCCTGGAATGCCGGCCAGGGCGCGATAGTACGCAACGGCCCGGTTGATCGAAGAAGACTCATGTCCCGCGGTCAGCCGGCTCGCGTTCTTTCCGGTGCGCACCATGCTGTAGTACCGCCAGACGTTCTCCGATTCGCGATCCAGAAAGTAGGCCGACTGCATCTCGCCCGGATGGAAGAGCGTCAGAAAGAGATACCGCATCGTGCTGACGTTCTCGACATCGAAGACCAGCCGGTTTGCCGAAGCCTCTGCCACGTGCATTCGGTAGATGGCCTTGCCAGAAAGGTTATCGACCTGTTCAAAGTAGAGTACCTTGCCTGCCTCCATCTGATCGGGCGTGAAGTCTTCGCGGCGTTGACTTGGCTGCGAGCCGGTCAGAGCGTGGGCGTCCTCAATCAATGTCTGCCACTGCTGGTGAGTGGTCGACCAGTAGCGCATGCCAGCGAGTGCTGAAATTGCCCCGATGTGGCGAAGCAAGCCCTCAGCTTCCGAGGTGTGACGAAATCGCGCGACTGTGGTTATCAACGTCCCAAAGCCCACTTCGGTCCAGCTGGTGCACGCGGGTGGTCTCCAGTCGTGGCCTAAATCGGACTCGCTCCAGAACTTCACGCTGGGCGGACTATCCAGACCGGGATAGGGCGGAACGGGTTCCTTTCCGCATGGCGGCTGCGGTCCTGATTGCGCATAGCCGTGCGCCTGGTATAGCAGCATCACCGAGAATACAAACCGAATCATTGTTCTTGTCCGGGGCCTGGGTCTGGACAGACGGGCGGAATCGTCGCCGAGCCAAGCGGAACGCTGGAGTCTTCCACGCGTTGGGCTGGCAGCGTAAACACCTGCCGCCGCAAAACCCGGTCGATTTGAAGGCCACATGCCGGTGTCGCCGTCCACCGGCATGTGGAGTTTGCTTGTGAAGCGGACAAAGCACCTATTGCCAGTGCCCCTCCACTAAAACCCAGCTGTTCCCTCGGCGAGTCCAGCGATGCGCTACCCAGCGGGCACGCGCCCGTGGAGGCGCTTCCCACCTTCCCGGGGTCCAGGCGTACGCGTTGCCATTCCAATTATGGTACCCGGAAACCCACACATGGTTACGGCTGGGCCGCGGCGCCCGCCTCTCGCTCATAGGACGGGGTGGCCGGATCTGAACCACAATTTCGGCCACCGCAGTGCTGAAGGTCAGCGCGGCTGCGAAAGCCAATCCGATCAATCGCTTAAAAACCATAACACGCTCTCCTTTTCTTAGTACCAAACTGCGAACCAATCCATCGGCAAGTGCACTACCAAGCTCTTCTCCGTCTGATGGCGTGATAGAGAACCAGGAAAACCACTGAGCCGATAACCGCCACGAGGAGACTGTAGAGGTTGAGTCCGCTTACGCCAGAGGCTCCAAAGATCTGGAACAGCCAGCCACCGACAAAAGCGCCGACAACACCCAACAGGATGTCGAGCACTATGCCCTCACCTCTCCTGTTTACCATCTTGCTGCCGATGAACCCTGCAATCAGGCCGAGAACCAGCCAAGCCAAGAATGACATAGTCTCTCTCTGTCCCGTCAGTGAACGTAGCGAAGAAGACGACCGGCCGTATGCGCCAACTGCCCATGAGGAATAGAGCACAAGCGCAAGCAAGGCCCGAGGTAGCTTTCCCGGTTGGATCATATTCTTCACCACTCTCCGAGCTTTAGCAGTGCACGTGGGTGGCCGTATGCAAACACGCACCACGGCATAAGGCGGCTACGCGGGTGCCGGCAAAAACTGCACTCAAGTGCATTACTTTACCGGCTCTGAGCAGGAATTCGACGAAGTGCCGGGCTGGCGGGGGGTTTGAGAATCTGAGGTTGTGGGCTGCGGTCGGGGGTTTTGCTGCCCCGGCCTTGTCAGCGGCAGACTGCCCGACGGCTTGCCAAGACCGCATTCTTTTCCAGGCAGACGCCGCATCCCAGAGGCGTGAGACCGGGCTGCGCGCTACCGGAAACGATTCATTGCAGGGATGTTAATGAGCCTTGCAAAATGCGGCTCTGCGCAAGAATCTGACAGACCCCTGGTTTCATGGGGTTTTGTGGAAGGTGGGTTCCCGGTTCCGTGCGCCGGCCGCAGGCAGGCGGGCCGCCCTGGGGGCAATGCTGATAGGGGTTTCAGGGGAATCCACGCGCGCCCGGGCGCGGCCAGAGCCACACGGCGCCCAGCGCTTTGTCGATCGCTCTGCTCCCGGCCACGTTTGGGGAACAGGCATGCGCCGGTTCACCGCCGCGGAGCCGTGCCAGATTCAGAGGATCGGATCTTCGAAGGAGTATCCCAGATGAATTGTTTCCGGTAGCGCGCAGCGCGGTCTCACGCGTCTGGGATGCGGCGTCTGCCTGGAAAAGAATGCGGTCTTGGCAAGCCGTCGGGCAGTCCGTCGCTGACAAGGCCGGGGCGGCGAAACCCCCGGCCGCAGCCGGGAGCCTCAGATCCTGAAAACTCCGCCAATCGGGCACTTCGTCGGATTCCTGCTGAGAGCCATAAATACACTAACGTCTTTTCTGGCTGATGGCTGCTGGAGCCTGCTGGTCCAGTTTGATGAGGCGTTCCCTCAGGTCTTGGCCTGTGAACTTCCATTCGAATAGCCGCGCCGTCGTCTCCCAGTAGTGTTGAAACTCGAGCAGGCGCTCGGCAAGCACATCCAGGTCTTTGAAGTCGTTCGGAGTCAGGACCTTCCTGTGCACGATCGAGTACTAAAGAAGAGACGGCAGTAACCCCGGCGCGTAACTGGAGATCGTAGAGATGCGCCGGGTCAGGACGCCTTGGGCCGGATCAGCTCCTGAATCTGCTCGACGGCCTGCGCCAGGCTCGTGAGCAATCGATCTGGTTGGGTTCGTTCGAAACGCGCCTTGGCCTTCTCCGTATCGCCAGTGAACCCCCAGACTCCGATTACAAGCTTGAGTTTGGGAAAGCGTTCCCGAATCAGTTTGCACATCGTCCGCGCGGGTGTGAAGGCATAAGGCGGCAATGCGGATATGCAGATGACGTCGTCTGGTTTTATCTCAAGCAAGGCCAGCATCTCCACGAGGGAAGGGTGGGCGATCGGGAGACACAGAGCCGCGTGGCCCGTCTGCTCCAGGAGCTGCGCCAGCATGGCGGCCGTGACCTCATCGGCCCGATCGTTTGCGGGAAGGCAGATTATCCTGGCGCTGAGACGCTCCGCCGGGCTGGATTCCGCCGCGGCATCTTCGGCTGAGGATGAATGGGGCCCCAGTTGGTACTCCGAAAACTCGGTGATCATTTCGTAGATGCTGAGAAAGAGAAATTCCTCCCTGGTTGTGTCAATCGCCCCTTTGTGGCGATCCTGCTCGGCCAGGGTCAAAGCAGGTATGAGCACCGAATCGTATAACTCCACCAGGGGTTTGTCTTTCAAGAACCGGTCCACAATAGCGTGCGCCTCCGGTTGGTCCATCGCCAGTAAGCGCAGGTAGATCTGAGCTTCCGCCGCCAGAACTACTTCATCCCCCAGCAGGGTATGAAGAAAAGAGAGTTGAGGAACGTAGCGGCCCAGCACCACGACGCAAACGGTGAGAGGCGTAGACAGGATGAGACCGGCGGGTCCCCACAGAATAGTCCAAAAGACAGCCGCCACCAGCAGCGCCAACGAAGAGATTCCCGTGTGCACCCCGTAAAGCCACGGCTCGACGAAGTTGGCAATGATCAGTTCGAGGCCGGCAAACAGCAGGAACACCAGCAGCGGCGGCAGCCAGGTGTTAAAAGCTGCCAACGAGAGTGCGATCGGCAGCGCGGCGGCAACCATCGTGCCGACATAGGGCACGATGCGCAGCAGGCCGGCGACGACTCCCCATAGCGCGGGATTGGGCACGCCAATCCAGTACAGACCGAATCCGAACAGACATCCAAAGCCGGCATTGACCAGGACCTGCATCAACAGGTATCGGCTGACACGTTGCGCTGCGTCGTCGAGCGCTTGCGTCAGGATGGCGATCTGACCGAGTCCAACCAGCCGGAGAAGACGATGTCTCAAGTCGAATCTCTTGATCAGCATGAAGATGGTGAAGATGAGGACAAGTCCTGTCAGTGCCAGAGGCCGAAGAACGGACTGGACCCCATCACGAAGGTATTGCAGTCCATCTGCCGGCTGTTGCACGATCTGTACGGGCAGAGGAATCCCGGGAGTACTCGGCGCAGTGCGCTGCTTCCGATTCTGCGCCGCAGTACCTGGGGCCGGAGAGGCTGCCCCCGGGCTGGAAAGTTCGCGCACAATTTCCCTGAAGCTGTTGGCCGCAAGGCCAAACGGGCCCTTCGTGGGAACGCGCAGCGCTTCCATCTTGGCGCGAATGTTCTGCCGGTACGTGGGAAGCTTTTCGGCGACGTCGACGAGCTGAATTGCGATGATCCAGCCAATGCAGCCAGCCGCCGCTATCATTACCAGGACGGTCACGGCGACGGACGGTACGCGGCCGATGCGTGCTCTTTGCAGGAGCGCGACCACAGGGCTCAAAACAAACGTCAGAATGACGGCAAACGCCAGGGGGATCAGAATTTCGCGGGCAAGGTACAGCGCCGCGATCGTACCAAACAGCATGACCATCGCCCACTTATTGGAGCTTGGGAGCTGGCGGTCTGATGCGCTGATGGCCACCGGTACTGAAGCACTGCGCAAGTCAACCGGGCTTGTCGCGGGACCCCTCTCGGGGCGCCTGTGGAAGAACGGTCGGTTCCGGAAGAAAGCCATGTCAGAGGCCGTTGGGGCTTTCACGCCGCGGGAGGGTCCTGAACTCTTCGATTCGGCCCAAGCCGATGCTGGAGAGCCACCGCGGAGCGGATACCGCACGCCAGTAACCACAAACGAGAGCCCCCGGCACAGTGCTCGCCCGGGGCCGCCAGCCCACGAACTATGTATGAGCAGTTTCTGGGCGACACCTGAATGGCCGGCTTGATCGTTCCGGTACCCGCCGGCGGCCATGCGCGCGCAAGTTTGAAGCAAGAGGACTCGCTGGGCGACCACTCTGGACGCACTCCCTACCCATAAGATCTTGACAGCCGACTCGGCGAGAGGCAGCGGTCGGGGCAGGACGATGATCCCGAAAGGCAGCGAACTCAGCTAGCTGCGGAAAGCAAGCAACACGCTCAGATGCACAATCTGCCGTCGTAGGTGCAGATTTCGCACGTCGTGTGAGCACATTGCACGGGAGTTCATCAGGCGCACACACCACACTCACCGTCTTCGACACCCAGCCCAGGACTGCGCGCCGGTGCCCGGCCTGCCCGGGCTCTTGAACTCGAGAGCGGAGGTACGCGTGCCTGGCAATATGTGAACGGAGTGGGAGTGGTCGAATTCGCTTCGACACGTTCAGCAGAACTGAGGGCTCCCCAGTTGCTGTTTGTATCGCGGTTCCGGGAGCAGGTTGACGGGTGGTGCGCCTATTGGCATCGATCGTGCTCTTCGATCGGTGAGTATGCAGAGGAAAACTGTTCTCTTCGTCGTGGCTGCCTCGTGTGCCGTGGTGGGGCTGGTGGCTTGGCTTTTGCTCCGAGGCCAAGCCGGAACTCAATTCCGGACGGCTACAGTCGGACACGGCGACATCAACGTGGCCATCTCGGCGACCGGCAACCCGAACGCCGTCGTAACCGTGCAGGTCGGCTCGCAAGTATCGGGCACCATCATGGCCTTGTACGCCGACTTCAACACCAAGGTGACCAAGGGAGAGTTGATCGCGCGGATCGATCCGGCGGCTTTCCAGGCCAAGGTCGATCAGGGTCAGGCAAACCTCGACGCGGCGCGGGCTGCCGTGGCCAATGCCCAAGCCGGCGTGCAGAAGGCCCAGGCGGGAATCCAAGCTGCAAACGCCTCGGTTGCAGCCGCGGTGGCGAACGTAGTAAAGGCGCAGGTCGCGGCTCAGGATGCCAAGGTCAAGGCCGCTCGGCGCGTGCAGCTAGCCAAAGAGGGTGTGTTGTCCCAGGAAGACGTGGACACCGCTCAGGCGACTTACGATACCGCCGCCGCCGATCAGGACGCCTTCGTCGCACAGCAGCGCGCGGCACAGGATAACGTGAAGGTCGCACAGGCCGAGCTGAAGGTGGCGAACACGCAACTGGCAGACAACCAGGCACAGGTGAAGCAGTTCGAGGCAGCGTTGCGCTCCACCCAGATCGACCTGGACCACACCTACATCAAAGCGCCCGTGGACGGGGTGGTCGTGGCGCGGCATGTGGACGTCGGACAGACCGTGGCGGCGAGCCTCGCGACCCCCACGCTGTTCGAAATCGCCCAGGACCTGACCAAGATGCAGGTGGACACCAACGTGTCGGAAGCGGACGTGGGCCGCGTGCGCGTGGGCCAGCCCGGAACGTTCACCGTGGATGCGTATCCCGGGCAGGTGTTTAAAGGGGCCGTGACCGAAATCCGCAAGGCGCCCATCAACGTGCAGAACGTGATTACGTACGACGTGGTGATCGGCGTTTCGAATCCGGACTTGAAGTTGTTTCCGGGTATGACTGCGAATGTGAAGATTCTCGTGAATCAGCGCCCGAACGTGCTGAAGGTGCTCAACGCCGCGTTGCGGTATCATCCGGCATCCGGGACTCCGCCCCCGGCCGCTGCCGCCAAGCCGGGACGCAAGGGCGCCGCACCGGAGCAGGCTGTCTGGAACCTGGATGGGAGCAACAACCAGCAGCGCGTCATCGTCACTACGGGCGAAAGCGATGGCACGTATACGGAGGTTACCTCGGGCGGCCTGAAGGACGGAGACCGCGTGATTGTCGCGGCGCTGGCGGCAAACGCGGCTCCCGCTTCGGGCGGCAGCCCCGGCTCCCAGAGCACCAGTAGGGGCGGCAGAGGACCGGGATTCTAAGTGAGCGGGCATGGCAGCGATAATTGAAATCAAGGATCTGGTGAAAGACTACAGGCTGGGGGAGGTGCCGGTTCACGTGTTGAAGGGCATCTCGTTCGACATCGAGCGCGGGGATTTCGTCTCTATCATGGGGCCATCCGGATCCGGCAAATCCACCCTCATGAACATTCTCGGGTGCCTCGACAAACCTACGTCCGGGAGTTACAAACTGGACGGAATCAGCGTCGGAAACCTGAATCGCGACCAACTGGCGGAGATACGGAATAAGAAGATCGGGTTCGTATTCCAGCTTTTCAACCTGCTGGCGCGGACCAGCGCGGCGGAGAATGTCGAACTGCCGCTGATGTATACCGATACGCCCGCCCGCGAGCGGCACGAGCGGGCCATGAAAGCGTTGCTCGCGGTGGGTCTGGCCGGACAGGAGTTCCACCAGCCCAGCCAGCTTTCCGGCGGCCAGCAGCAGCGCGTGGCCATCGCGCGGGCCCTGGTCAACGATCCCAGGATCATCCTGGCGGACGAGCCGACCGGAGCGCTCGACTCCAGGACCAGCATCGAGATCATGGCGATCTTCCAGCGGCTGAACCGCGAGGAGGGGATCACCATGATCGTGGTGACGCACGATCCGGATGTCGCGAGTTACTCCAACCGGAATATCCACTTCAAAGACGGCAAGCTGCAGCGGGATGAGCGGATCGCGCAGCCGCGCGAAGCACGCAAGGACCTGGAGCAGCTTCCCGCCGCGCAACCCGAGGAGGAGTTAGCTTCGGTATGAATAAGCTCATCGCCAGCATGAAGATCGCGCTGCGCGCGCTGAAGGTGAACCGCACCCGCTCGGCGCTCACTATGCTGGGTATCATCATCGGCGTAGCGGCCGTGATCGCCATGGTGGGTGTGGGCGCGGGCGCCACCACAAGGATCCAGCAGCAGATCCAGAGCATCGGGAGCAACCTGATCATCGTCCTGCCGGGCAGCATTAGCAGTAACGGCGTGCGGCTTGGCTCCGGCGGGGTGTCGAGCCTGACCGAGGACGACGCCAAGGCCATCGCCGCGGAGTGCCCTTCCGTCGCGGCCGTCGCTCCCACCGTACGCGGCGGGGTCCAGGTGGTGTTCGGAAACAGCAACTGGGCCACCACCGCCCAGGGAGTGACTCCGGAGTACATGACCATCCGGGATTCCACGATGATGTCCGGCGAGTTCTTCACGGCCCAGGATGTGGATGCGGCTGCCAAGTCCGCCGTGCTGGGTGAAACCGTGGCGCAGAACCTGTTTGGCGGCAGCGATCCCACCGGCCAGGTGGTCATCATCAAGAATGTGCCCTTCACCGTGGCGGGCGTGCTCACGCCCAAGGGCCAGTCGCCTTCGGGCCAGGACCAGGATGACGTCATCCTCATCCCGATCTCCACGGCCAAGCAAAAGGTGCTCGGCGGCAACCGGGCCAACGCCAAGGCGGTAGGCACTCTCATGGTGCAGGCCATCGGGCCGCAGGCCATGGACCAGGCCCTGCAGGAGATGACGGCGCTGCTGCGGGAACGGCACAGGATACTCCCCGGCCTGGAAGACGACTTCACCATCCGCAATCTGACCGAGGTGTTCGCGGCCCAGGAAACCTCGGCGCAAGTGATGTCGATTCTGCTGGGCGCGATCGCCTCCGTGTCCCTGATCGTGGGCGGCATCGGGATCATGAACATCATGCTGGTCTCGGTAACCGAAAGAACGCGCGAGATCGGCCTGCGGCAGGCCGTGGGCGCCAAGACGCGCGACATCCTCTCGCAGTTCCTGGTGGAGGCGGTGACGCTCTCGTTGCTGGGTGGGATTGTGGGGATTCTCGTCGGGTTGACGGCTTCGTTGCTGATCTCGCACTTCGCGCAATGGTCGACCGAGGTCAGCCCGCTGTCGGTCCTGATGGCGTTCGTATTCTCCGCGCTGGTGGGAGTGTTCTTTGGCTACTACCCAGCGCGCAAAGCGGCGTTCCTGGATCCGATTGAAGCTCTCAGGTACGAATGAAGGGCTCGGAGCAGGAATTCGACGAAGTGCCCGGCGGCTTGCCAGGACCGTATTCTTTTCCAAGCAGACGCCGCATCCCAGACGCGTGAGGTCGGGCTGTGCGCTACCGGACACTATTCATCTGGGATACTCCTTCGAGGATTCGATCCTCTGAGTCTGGCACGGCACCGCCGCGCTGAACCGGCGCACGGAACCGGGAACCCACCTTCCACAGAAACCCCATGAAACCGGGTGTCTGTCAGATTCTTGCGCAGAGCCCAAGCTCCATCCCGTTGCGATCACAACCACCGGCACACACATTGTGAGAATGGTATGTGCCTCGGAGGATCGAAGGATGGCGGCTGGGTGTGTCCCGAACGGAACCCAGGCGTCCACAAGAAGAATTCCGGGTACAATCGATGGTGGCAAGGAAACCAAAATGGAAATCCTGGTTAACTGCGCGAAGACGGTGCGGCCGGCAAACATGCTCATTGTCGGCGAGGGAGGCAGGAGCGCCGCCGAGGCGCCTGAATCCGTCAGCGGCAGTTCACATCGAGAGAACTCCAAACAGCACCTATGCTATTCACCCCGCGACACTTATCGGCCCGCTCCAAGGCGATAGCTGGACCGCAGTGCTGTGATAATATGCCATGAGTCCCTATGCGCATCCTGCACATTGACACCGGCTTGGGTATGCGCGGCGGGCAGGAGTTGTTGTTGCTGGGTGCCCGCGGGTTGCGCGCCCGCGGCCATGAGCAGACTATCGCCTGCCCGCTGAACAGCCCTCTTCAGCAGGCCGCCGCGGCGGAAGGCTACCCGATCCTGCCCCTCCCCACGCGGGATCGCTATTACGCCCGCAGCGCATTTCGTATTCGGCGTTTCCTTCGCGGCCATGCTTGCGAGATCGTGCAGGCTCACGACGCCCGCGGCCAGACGCTCTCCTGGCTCGCCACGGTCGGGCTTCCGGTGTGCCGTGTCGCCAACCGCCTGGTGACTTTCGAACCGCGCAACCTGCTCTTCCACCGCTGGAAGTACACCCGTTCCTGCCACGGTGTCATCGCGCTCTCGCCGGCCGTCCGGGACAGCCTGGTGCGCAACGGCATCCCAGAGGGCCGGATTGAGGTCATCGTAGGGGGCATCGAGTTCCCAGAGCAGTTGCCGGATCCCGGCGCACGCTCGCGCATGCGGGAGGTTTGGGGACTGGGTGCGGAGGACTTTGTGGTCGGGCACGTGGCGGCCTTCACTGCCGAAAAGGGCCAGGACACGGCTCTGGAGGCGCTTCTCCGCCTGCTCCCGGCCCTCCCTAATCTGCGCATGCTTCTGGTGGGCGACGGCCCCCTTCGCCGCGATCCG
>Ga0187866_1003477_pt1 | contig 11770 bp, 12 predicted proteins | sample June2016WEW_11_1_3_FD_133013 | JGI IMG/M metagenome (GOLD analysis project Ga0187866, IMG submission 133013) | Peatland microbial communities from SPRUCE experiment site at the Marcell Experimental Forest, Minnesota, USA - June2016WEW_11_150 | ecosystem: Environmental > Terrestrial > Soil >... | reverse complement strand
TACATTGATCCTCGCCCGCGGATGCCCTTCCTCCTGAGGGCTCTCCTGTGGATGGTCGAAGGGCGCATGGGCCGCGCGCTCCTTGCCAACCGCATCCTCACCTGGTACCCGAAGTCCTTCCTCGGCTCGGGCATCATGGAGGGTCTCATTGCCCACGATGAGCCCGAGGTGTCCCGGCGCCTCCTCGGCCTGGTGAGGATCTCCACGTCGTTCCTCGTCTCTTGCCCGTTCTGCATCGACCTGAACTCGCAGGAGTTCCAGCGGAAGGGGATCACCGAGCAGGAAATACGGGCCCTGCAGAGAAGGATCGCCATGGATGAAGTTCCCACCCTGACCGTGACGGAGAAAGCCGCCCTTCGCTACGTAGAGTGCATGTGCCGCACCCCGGTTGGGTTCACGGCGGAAGCCGTGGAGAACGTGAAGACGCATTTCACTGCACGAGGATTCGTGATCCTGGCAAGCACATGCGCGCAGGTGAACTTCTGGACGCGCCTCATCCAGTCACTCGGTGTGCCCCCCGCCGGGTTTTCCTCCGAGTGCGCGGTGCTCGACCTCGACTCCTCTGCGACCCTGAAGACGAAGAGATAGGGCGGCCTACTCCAGTCCCTTCGGCGCCAGGTTCCCGAGGGACGCGCTCAGCGGATCCTGGGCGCCTTTCCCGGCTTTCACCTTCTGCGGAAGCGGCGTGTCGAACTGGTATTTCGGGTCCTTCTTCTGCCGGTGGTAGGTGTCCCGCATCTCCTTCCAGGCCGCGATCAACGAGCGCGGCGCGGGCATGTCCGCGGCGATGGCGTCCGCGAGGCGGTGCAGGTTGTAGCAGGGGACCGCGGCGTACATGTGGTGCTCGGTGTGCCAGCTCATGTGCCAGTAGATGAAACGTGAAAACGGATCGAGGGTGATGCTGCGGCAGCACAGTCGGAAGTCAGGAACATTGTCCCGCAGGCCGTTGTGCATGGGAAGGCCGATGAAGTATGTCCACCAGTTTGCGATGAACATCCCGAGGGTGACCAGCACCGCCAGCGGCCAGACCCTGAACACAATGGTCACGGCGATGATCGCGGCATGAAACGCCAGGATCGCCCATGCCCACCCGATCGCCTCTCGGCGCGTGCCCGGCTCCTCGGGCGGAAAGACCGCCTCTGACCATTCGGTGGAGAACTTTCCCGTGAACGCGAGCCGTAGCGTGGAGCTGACGAAGATCCAGAATGCCTCGAAATTGAACGTGAACAGGAGAAACAGCCTCAGTGGATGCAGCGACGGAGTCATCGGCAGTACCACCTCGCGGTCGCCACGCGGATGAAGGGTGAAGAGGTGGTGGAACGTATGGCTTCGCTTGTACTGGAAGAAGTTCGTCCAGCCCAGCAGGCTGTAGAACCGGAGGAACAGGGCGTTCAGCCATTTCGCCTTGAACACCGTCCCATGCGAAAGCTCGTGCGTGACGAGGCCGGGGATGAACGAGTAGATCGTCCCATAGATGAAGAGCGCCGCGGCCATCAGGCCCCAGAGGCGGACGGCGTAGAAATACCAGGCGGCGCCTCCCGCGACGACGACCAGCGCAAGGAATCCCAGTGACTGCGCTGCTCCCCTGAGACTGCTTCGTGTCGTGAGCTCCTTCAGCCGGTCCGGCGCGATCAGACTCCTGTACCAGCCGACCCTGAAGGTGTTCCGGACCTGGGACATGGGCTCACGCGTCTCTTTCATACGATCCTCGGCCGGTCATATTTGCATATGACAACGCAACGCGCAATCCGCAGCGAGTGTGTCCCCGCACAAGTCCCCTTGATGAGCCGTGCACCTTCCCGCCCTCGGGGGCTGATCAGGAAAGAATCGTCTCCGCGGTTCTGCAGGCGGCCCGCACTCCCAGCTGGCGGCACGCGGCGTCGGCGGCTTTCTCCGCCATCAGGCGGAACGTCGTCAGCTTCCCCCCGACGACCGTGAAAAGCCCCTCCATTCCGTCCCGCGCCGCATGGTCGATCACCGTGAAGTCCCGGCTCCACTCGTGCACGTTCGTATCCACGCGTCGATCCGCCGCGGGGGAGTGGAAGAGAGGCCGCACCCCCGACCACGAGTGACGAGCCGTGCTCTCCCGCAGTCCGGGGAGCATGTCGAGGACGCGCTCTCGGATCAGGACGATTTCCCCTTCCTCGACTCGTCGGTCGTCCGGCTGGTCGATCGGGATGGAGGTCGTGCCGGCGATGTTCATTCGTCCGCGGGGAAGCGCGATGTCCCCATCCGACGGCGGCTGAAGCCGGTTCACCGAAGTGGACAGCCGCGGCCCGTCCAGCGCCACCATTGCGCCGCGCAGGAGGTTCAGCGTCAGTTTCAGGTCCGCCCGCGAGAGGATCTCGCCGCTCCAGGGGCCGGCGGCGAGTATGACGAGCCGGCATTCCAGCTGGACCGCCTCACCCGTGCGGACATCCGTGGCGCGCACTCCGCGGATGCCCCGGCCGTCGGAGAGAAAATCGTCCACCCGGTGAAAATCCCGCACGGCGGCTCCCGAGGATCGTGCGGCAGCGGCCAGTGCCGCGCACAGCGCCGGCCCTTCGCAGACGGCGTCCTGCACGATGTACGCGCGGCGTATGGTCGGGGAGAGAAGCGGCTCGCGCCGCAGCGCCTCGGCGGCGGTGATCCGCCGGGTCGAGACACCGGTCGCGCGAGCTCCATCCTCCCACGGCTCGACGTACGCGGCGTCGTCATCCGGCAACAGCGCGAAAAGCCCGCCGGTGCCGCGGACCAGCCGCGGCGCAATGCGCGCGAGCACGACGCTTTCCCGCGCGCACTGGGCCGCGGCGACCGGATCGGACACCGCGTAGCGCGCGCCGGAGTGAACGAGCCCGTGGAAGCGACCGCTGCTGCCCGAGGCAAGGCCGCCCCGTTCGAGAAGCGTGACGCGCAGCCCGCGCAGGGACAGATCCCACGCGACGCCGCATCCCGTCACGCCTCCGCCAACGACAATGACGTCGGTCATGTGCAGGGCCGCCAGCCTCAGCCCTCCAGGATCGTGATCTTTCTCTCGATGGGGCCGGCGGGCCGCAGCGTGGCCATGACCGTGCAGTACTTGGTCTCGCTGAGCTCGACGGCGCGCTCGACGGCGGCCGGATCGATGCCCTTCCCCGTCACCACGTACTCCACGAGGAAGCTGGTGAACCTCATCGGATCGCTCGACGCGCGCTCCCCGTGCGCCTTCACCTGGAACGCCGTCACCTGCTGACGCTTCTTCTCCAATATGGAAATCACGTCCATGCCCGTGCAGCCGGCCAGCCCCACAAGAATCAGCTCGGACGGCCGAAATCCGTCATTCGCGCCACCCACCTTCGGGTCCGCACCGAGCGGCAGAGAGAAGCCGCTCGTCGCCGCGCTGCCGGTGAAGCTCAATCCCTTTTTCCACACGACTGATGCGTCCATGCAGGTTGTTCTCCTATTCTTCCGCGTCGACCGCGAGGAATTCTCCCACCGTGCCGCCGGTGATCGCTACCAGCTGGTCGAAGGTCATGGGAACGCCCGATGAATCGGTTCCGGCCGCCGGGTAGATCGTCTGATACCCGGAGAGGCTCCTGTCGATGAACAGCGCGATGCCGCGGTCCACGCCGAAGGGGCATACCCCACCGGGCCCGAAGCCGGTTGCGCCCCGTGCTTCCTCGGCGCTTGCCATCCGTGACTTCACGCCCGTGACGGCTATCAGCCTCGAGTTGGACAGTCTCCTGTCACCGGGACAGACCACCATGAAAAATCGCCCGTCTTTCCCGATGAAGAGAAGGGACTTGGCGATCTGGCCCACGGTCACGCCGAGCTGCCGGGCGGCGAGCGCCGACGTCGCGGTGCTTCCCGGGGCAAACTCCTTCGCCGCCAGCCCGTGGGCATCCAGGATCGCGCGGACCTTCTCTGGAATCATGGGGCCGGAGTCTATGAGAGAAGCACGAACGCGTCAACCGCAGGCGGCCGCGGCATTTGACCCTGCACACGGGTGAGACTACCATTGATGCATGGCTGAAACCACGGACACCGATCCTGCGCAGGCCGTCTCCAAGGAGGAGCTCGAGGCAAAGCTCACCGGAAAGCCGGACTTCGTCCTGGAGGAGTGCTACTGCAAGGGCGTCGGCGAATACTGCATCGACAACGCATTCTGCGTGCAGCTTGCCGCGAAAGCGACCCTCCCCACGCGCTTCGGGACATTCGCCCTGTACGGATTCTACGACAACCGGGAAGGAAAGGAGCACACCGCCATCGTCCACGGCGACGTGGAAGGCCGAGAGAGCGTGCCTCTGCGCGTGCACTCGGAGTGTCACACGGGCGATGTCTGGGGTTCCCTGCGCTGCGACTGCCGCGACCAGCTGGAAGCGGCCACACGGTACATCGCGGGCCAGCCTTTCGGCGTCGTGATCTACCTCAAACAGGAAGGCCGGGGAATCGGGCTGCTGAACAAGATCAGGGCCTACCAGCTGCAGGACCTCGGGCTGGACACGGTGGAGGCGAACCAGTATCTGGATCTGCCCGTGGATGCGCGGGACTACAAGGTCGCGGCAAAGATCATCAAGCTCCTGAAAATCCGATCGGTGTCATTGATCACGAACAATCCCGACAAGATCGACCAGTTGAAGAAGGAAAAGATCGAAGTCGTGGGCAGGATCCCCATCGTGATCCCCGCCAACGGGTACGACAAAGGCTACCTGGACGTGAAAAAGAAGAGAATGGGCCATATCATGTAAACACCGCGCGTAGCGCGGTATCTAAGGCCGTGTCGGGCGGTTTCAGGATTGACCATGCGGTAACCTTGACCATGCTGTCACCGGGTCGCGCGTAGCGCGGTGACCTGAACGAACTTCCGATAATAGTATTGCAGCGCCCCCCCCGTTCAGTGTAGATTGCTGTATGGCTTTCCGCAGCAATGCTGTAGCCGATTCGAACGCATAAGATGGCGAGTCAGAATGACTGGTCCAGGTCGCAATCGACTGCCGAAGATTCATTCTTCGATCTGCTGGGAGAAACGCTGTGGTCACTTGACCGCAGCGTGCGCGGCCAGTTTCTTGCCCATTTCTTCAAGTCCTTTGCGCAAATCGAGCTCTCCGACGGCGACAGCGCGGCTGCGTGGGACCGCGCCCTTGAGCGTCACCGGGAGCTTTCCGAGAGCATGAGCAGGCCTGTCTCCCTGAAGACGGCATTGATGGACGTGCTGGAGAACATGAATCTCCTTCGTGTGCCCATTCTTATCGAATACCGCGAGCTCAGGAATCTTCGGGTCAACGCCGCCACGGATCCGCTCACCGGCCTGTACAACCGGAGGTTGTTCGAAGAATATTTCCAGAAGGAATTGAGCCGGTCAAAACGTTTCAGGCAGCAGCTTGCACTCGCGATCCTGGACCTGCACCGTTTCAAGGAAGTCAACGACCGCTATGGTCATCAGCAAGGCGACCGCGCTCTGCAGCTGGCCGCCGCGGCGGCTCGAGATACCGTCCGGGCTTCAGACTCCACCTTTCGCATCGGTGGGGATGAGTTTGCGGTTCTCCTCCCCCAATGTGATCAGGCGCAGTGCACGGCTCTGAGCTGGCGGCTGCGTGCGCGCTACGAAGCCGCGGTGAAGGACTTGTCCTTCGACGTACCGCTCACGCTGGATTTTGGAATTGCGGTCTGCCCGGACGACGGTGAACAACGCGAAGCCATGATCCGCCTGGCCGACACGCGGCTCTACGAAATGAAAAATGCAGCGCGGCACCAGGTGGACGGAACTGCTCAGGAGCTCCTGGAGCTGCGCGGTGCCACCGACGCCCTGGCCGTGTCGCAGACGCGCGGGGAAACACGGGGCCGTGACAAGAGGAAATGGGAGCGTGTGCCAATGGCCGGCACGAGCGCGCATATCGTCTGGAATGAAGGATCCCTGACGACCTCCCCCGTCATCGACGTCAGCTATGGAGGGGTCGCCCTCCTGGTGGAGAACCCCGAGGTCTTCCCGACGTCGCTGCAGGCCGTGCTCCACATGCCCATCCAGCTCCCGGTCAGCGTGAATCTGCGCAAGTCATACGAGCAGCGCATTCAGGGCGCGGGAACGCGCGTCGGCTGTGTGTTCGTCACGTAGGCCCGTGCTCGGCGGTTCCAACATATATATCGCCCTTCCGTCGATGCTTATCTGAGCTCGCTCGCAACAGCTTCCATCTTCTGCATCGCAAGTTCCACCTTCTCCCGCGAGTTGAAGGCGCTGATGCGCACGTACCCCTCGCCGCACGCGCCGAACCCTGCGCCGGGTGTCACGACAACCCCCGCCTTGTCGAGCAGGAGATCGAAGAACTTCCAGGAATCCATGTTCACCTGTGCCCAGATGTACGGCGAGTCCACGCCGCCGATGCAGGGAAATCCAATGCTCGTCATCCGTTCACGGATGATCTTCGCGTTTGCCAGGTAGGAGTCCGACAGGCCGCGCGTTTCCTTTCGGCCCTGCGGCGTGTAGACCGCGGCGGCGGCGCGCTGCACGGGGTAGGAGACGCCGTTGAACTTTGTGGACATCCTCCGGCTCCACATCTCGTGGAGGGCATGAGCCTCGCCTTCCCCGTCCCACGCCATGCACTCCTTCGGGATGACCGTGAAGGCGCAGCGGGTCCCCGTGAAGCCGGCAGTCTTGGAGAAGCTCCTGAACTCGATGGCGCACTCGCGCGCACCGGGGATCTCGAAGATCGACTGCGGCAGGGATTCGTCGCGGATGTAGGAGACATAGGCGGCATCGTAAAGGATGAGAGCCTTGCTGGCTCGTGCGTAATTCACCCACGCGGCGAGCTGGGGCCGGGTGATCGTTGCGCCCGTGGGATTGTTGGGAAAGCAGAGGTAGACCAGGTCGACGCGAGACCGGGGCGTGTCGGGCACAAACCCGTTCTCCTCCGTGCAGTCCAGGTAGATCACTCCGCCGTAGCGACCGTCGCGCCAGGGGCCGGTCCGGCCGGCCATGACGTTCGTGTCCACGTAGACGGGATACACGGGATCCGGAATGGCGATGCGGATGTCATCGGCAAACAGCTCCTGGATGTTGGCCGTGTCGCACTTGGATCCGTCGCTGATGAAGACCTCATCCTCGCTCACGTTTGCGTCACGGGCGCGGAAATCCCCTTCCGCGATCGCCTGGCGCAGGAAGTCGTACCCGAGGTCGGGTCCGTACCCGCGGAACGTCGCCTCTTTGCCCATCTCCGCCACCGCCGCCTGGAAGGCGGCGACGACGGCCGGCGTCAGCGGGAGGGTCACGTCGCCGATGCCAAGACGCACGATCTGCCGTTCGGGATGCGATTTCTGGAACGCCTCGACGCGGCGAGTGACCTCGCTGAAGAGGTAGGTGGAGACGAGTTTCGTGTAGTTCTCGTTGATCCTGATCATGTTTCGTTATAGCCGTCCGTCCGATGAGCTGTCAACGCTCTTTGCGAACATCACATGATCGAGTACATTCACGCCATGGAAGATCTTCGTTATCCAATCGGCAAGTTCAGTTACGACAAGGAATCGACGCCCCAGAAACGCGCCGCCTGGATGCGGGACATCGCGGAGCTGCCTGTCCACGCACGGAGCGCGGTGGCCGGTCTCTCCCCGGCACAGCTGGACACCCCGTACCGCGACGGCGGCTGGACGGTGCGCCAGGTCGTGCACCACCTCGCCGACAGCCACATGAACGCCTTCATCCGGTTCAAGCTCGCGCTCACGGAGATCACGCCGAAGATCACGCCGTACGACGAGAAGGCCTGGGCAACGCTCGACGACGTGCAGGGCATCGACATCGAGTGCTCCCTCGTGCTCCTCCAGGGCCTGCATGCCCGCTGGAGCGCCCTGCTTTCGAGCCTCTCCCCGGAACAGCTGGAGCGCACATTCATGCATCCTGAGAGCGGTCCCCAGAAACTGGACCGCACGCTGCAGACCTACGCGTGGCACTGCCGGCACCACGTTGCCCACATTACGCGGCTGCGCGAGAGGAACGGCTGGTAGCAGGATATCCATGAAATCTCCGAAACAGCTCGGCGTGGAAGGGAAGATCCGTTCGCGGGTGAAGGGCCTCGCACGGAAGGCTGCGGACATCCTCCTGGACGACGAGGAGGTGCAGTCGCTGCAGGAATACGCGAACGTGGTGAGCATCAAGCGGCTGGGCTTCAACGACCACGGTCCGGTCCACATGCGATCGGTGGTGCTGAACGCGCTGGTGATGGCGGATCTCATGCACCGGGCCGGCGTTGCCCTCAGCCTCGAGGCGGACGACGCGGGAACCTACGAGGACAGCTGCGTGGCCCTGGTCACGGCGGGCATGCTGCACGACATCGGGATGTCGGTGGGCCGGGTGGATCACGAGCACGCCGGGGTGGAGCTGGCGCTTCCCATCATGGACAGGGTCCTCCGCGAGGTGTACCCCAACAGCGTGGGAAAGCGGGTTGTCGTGCGTTCCGTGGCGGTGGAATGCATCGTCGGGCACATGGCGACCCAGAAGATCCACTCGCTGGAGGCAGGGCTCTTGCTTGTGGCCGACGGCTGCGACATGGAGAAGGGACGGGCGCGCATCCCGATGATGATCGCCACCGAGTCGCGGATGGGCGACATCCACAAGTACTCGGCCACCGCGATCGAAAAGGTGCGCATCGAGAAGGGCGCGAAAATGCCCGTGCGGATCACCATTGAAATGAAGGGGACCGTCGGCTTCTTCCAGGTGGAGGAGGTCCTCCTGCACAAGATCAACGCGAGCCCCGCGAAAAGGTTCATCGAGCTGTACGCCGGCGTGATCGACAAGAAGATGAAGTGCTACCTCGGCTGTGACGACTGAGAACAGCCCATGACTCAGCATCCCGGCACGGAGGCCCCGCGCACGCAGGGCCCCGCAATCCTGGCGGTTGCCGCATGCGCGCTCCTGTGGAGCACCGGCGGGCTCTTCGTCAAGCTGATATCGTGGAACCCGTTTGCGATCGCCGGCGTGCGCAGCCTCATCGGCGGGCTGGTGATCCTCCTGTTCCTGCGCCGGCCGCGCTTCACGTGGTCCTTTGCGCAGATCGCGGGCGCCGTGTCCTACGCGGCCTGCATGATCCTCTTTGTGACCGCCAACAAGCTCACCACCGCGGCGAACGCGATCCTCCTGCAGTACACCGCCCCCCTGTATGCTGCGGTGCTCGGCTGGATCTTCCTGAAGGAGAAGGCGCACACGCTGGACTGGGTGACCATGGCCGCGGTGATCGGCGGCATGGTCCTGTTCTTCATGGACTCTCTCACCCTGGGCGGAATGCAGGGGAATCTCCTGGCGATCCTGAGCGGAGTGTTTTTCGCCGGAGCGATGGTGTCATTCCGGGCGCAGAAGAACGGATCCTCCCTCGAGTCGATCCTCCTCAGCCACTGCATCACGCTCGTTGTCTCCATCCCTTTTCTCTGGCAGGGCGCGCCCACGCTGGCCGGGTGGGGGGCGCTCGCCTTCCTCGGGATTTTCCAGATCGGCCTGTCGTCGCTCCTCCTCACCTACGGCGTGAAGCACGTGACTGCCGTGCAGTCCCTGCTCACCGCCGTGCTGGAACCGCTCTTCAATCCGATTTGGGTCTTTCTCGTGCTGGGAGAGCGCCCCGGGCCGCGTGCCATGGTGGGCGGGGCCATCATCCTCGTCGCCGTGACCGCGCGCTCGCTGGTCAGCCTTCGATCGGCGATGCGGCCGGTCGCTGCCGGCTGACCAGGAGGACGCCGGCGAGGATGATGGCCCCGCCGACCAGCTGGCTCCACAGGAGGCTCTCCCCGAGCAGAACCACACCACCCAGAACCCCGACTACCGGGATGAGGTTGACGTACGGGCTCACCGCGATCGGACCCAGGGCGGAAAGGGAGTAGACGAATAGAAAATTGGAGAGTGCGGAGCAGAACACGGCAAGGTAGGCGAGATTCAGCCCCGCGGCAAGCGTGATGGGCACCCAGTGGCGCATCTCCAGGAGCGCGAGGGGGACCAGGAATGCGGTGCCGAAGAGGGACTGGTAGGCCGTGATGGCGATCTCCGACAGTCTCTGGTGAAGATTTTTGCTCAGGATGATGTAGACGACCCACGAGAGGCAGGCTCCAAACATGAAGAGGTCACCGGCCAGCGACTCCCCGCCCCGGGCAGCACCGGGCCGGTTGACGACGAACACGACGCCCACCACCGACAGCGCGATCCCCAGGCCGGCGAGGAGCGAGATGCGGGTGCGGAACAGGATCCTTTCCGCGATCACCGTCACGACGGGAATGATGGCGATGATGAGCGACGCGTGCGACGCGGAGGTGAGCTTGATACCCCGGGACTCGAAAAAGAAATAGACCGTCACACCGAACAGACCGCTTATCGCCAGGGGAAACAGGTCCTTTTTCCGCAGGCGCGCCCCCGGGTCGAAACGTCGGAGAAAGAGATTCAGGATGACGGTCGCGATCACGAACCGGATGCACACCATGGTCATGGGCGGCACGCCGGAATTGAGGATCGTTTTCGAGCTGACGAACGAAAGACCCCAGAAGAGGACCGTGCCCCAGACCGCGAGAAGGGGAAGCGTCCTGCCCATGATCGGCCACGCTACCAGAAAGCAGGCACCCCGGCTATTCCCTACTCCAGCTTCAGCTTCTTCAGCTTCGGAGAAATCACCATCCGGCAGTAGCCCTCGCCCTGGTGGGAGTTGTAGTAGTTCTGGTGATAGTCCTCGGCCTTCCAGAACTTTTCCAGCGGCAGCAGCTGAGTCACGATGGGATCCCGGAGTTTCCCCTGCGCCTTCTTCCGTGAAGCCTCCGCGGCCAGGCGCTGCGCGTCGCTCGCGTAGAAGATGGCGGATCGGTACTGGGTGCCCGTGTCCGGGCCCTGCCTGTTCAGGGTCGTTGGGTCGTGGGCCTGCCAGAAGATATCGAGGATTTCCTCGTAGCTGATGAGCGAAGAGTCGAAGGCAACCTGGACCACTTCCGCATGCCCGGTATCCCCGGTGCAGACCTCTTCGTAGGTGGGGTTCGGCGTCGCTCCGCCCGAGTAGCCGGAGCTGACGGAAAGCACGCCCTCGATGCGCTGGAGCACGGCCTCGATGCACCAGAAACAGCCGCCTCCGAATGTCGCCCGATCGTACCCATCGGATTTCTCGTCCTTCATCGAAGCCTCCGCGATGAATCTACCCATACGAAGGCCGCGCGGGAAGCGCCGAGATGTCAGACGATGGACGCCGGAGCACGCCCGCCTCCCCGCGATTCAGTTCCGGCTCTCCGCGAACATGAAGCGTTTCACCTTGCGGGTCGACGTCTTGGGCAGCTCCTCCCGGGAGATATCGAAGCCGTGGGGGATCTTGTACACGGCGGCCCCCGCCGTGCACCTCTGGATCTCTGCGCGCACGAGACCCCGCACCTCCTCATCGCTCAAGGGCCGCCCCTTCTCCGCCTGCCGGGAGGCGAGGATCTCGGGATCCGGATAGACGATGGCGTGAGGGTACTCCCCGCCGTCGGCGTCCAGCCGGCCGACGACGACCACATCTGAGAGCAGGGGGCTTGTGGAAAGGATGTTCTCGATCTCCTCGGGGTAGATGTTCTTCCCGCCCTTGGTCACGATGACGTTCTTCAACCTGCCCGTGATGTACAGGTACCCGTCGCTGTCCAGCCTGCCGATGTCGCCGGTGTGCAGCCAGCCCTCCGCGTCGATGACCTCCCGCGTCTTCTCCGGCATGTTGAAGTACCCCCGCATGACGTTCGATCCGCGGGCCAGGATTTCCCCGTTGCCGTTCTCGTCGGGGTTCTCGATGCGCACCTCCACATTGGACAGAGGCAGCCCGACCGAGCCCGGCTTGTTGTG
>Ga0187866_1003474_pt1 | contig 11781 bp, 8 predicted proteins | sample June2016WEW_11_1_3_FD_133013 | JGI IMG/M metagenome (GOLD analysis project Ga0187866, IMG submission 133013) | Peatland microbial communities from SPRUCE experiment site at the Marcell Experimental Forest, Minnesota, USA - June2016WEW_11_150 | ecosystem: Environmental > Terrestrial > Soil >... | reverse complement strand
TCGGATTCCCAGAGGGACATTTCCCCGGGCGGCACGATGTCCAGGTGAGACATGATCCAGAACGACCCGTCGGAGGCCCGGCCCGGAAGAGTGAGCAGCAGGTTCGGCCTCTCGCCCCGGGGCACGCGGGGGTCGGGGGCGGGAATCGATTCGCAGGTCCCGAGGCCGAGCTTCGAGAGCCAGCGGACGAGGACCTGGGACTTCTCCCACTCTCCCGTGCCGCCGTTCTGCGGCGCAAGAGCAGGGACCGCCGTCAGGTCACGCTGCATCTCGATGATCTGATCCCGTTTCTCCTCGACGCGCTCTCGCAGCGTCTCCCGCACGTCCATGTCGCTCCTCCCCCGTGCTGTATACGGTTTTTTCCATGTCGGGGCAAGTGTTGCCGGCTGCAATACTGCCGGCCCTTGCAAAAAAGGTCACGCCGCAACAGTATTGCCTCCATGCTGCGCAGAACCCTCACCGCCGGTCTGGCCGCGCTCTTCGGCTTCATCCTGACCTCGTGCGGTGCGCGGGCCGTGGGCTACGGCGTGGTCCTGTGGGGGGAGAAGACCGGATCGCCGCAGACCGGCGCCGTTGTCGCAATCGTCCAGGAATCAACCGTCGGCTCGTCTCTCCTCATTGCCGTGCCGGGGGAGAGAAAGCCGCGCGAGTATCCCCTGGGGAGGATCCGGATTTTCCGGAGGAAGCCGGAGGCGGCGACTTTCGCGGCCGCCTACGCCCCGAACCGGGGCTCGTGGGCCGTGGTGATGAAGGAAGACACGCCGCCGCTGCCCGTGCGGGATGCCCCCACGCAGGACGGGAAGGTCGTCTACAAGCTGCAGTATCGGCAGCTGGTGAAGGTGGTGAGCAGGTCGACGGAAAAAGTCACCGTGAAGCCCTACACCGACTATTGGTACGAGGTGGCGACCGAAGACGGGTTCGCGGGCTGGGTCTTCGGGCACTTCCTGAAGTCCTTCACGGCGGGCGACGACCCCGCCGCGGATGCCCAGCGCATCCTCAGCCAGGACGAGGTACTCGCCCGGATCATGGGCACCACGTGGCGGCCGAGCTGGTTCCTCGACATGGTGGCAAAGGGTGCCATCGACCTCACGATGTTCCGCGAGGACGTGGGGCTCTTCCCCAGCCCGGCAGACAGGCTCATGAAACTCGTCCTTCCCCTTTCCACGTTCGAATTCCGCTACACGGGGGACCCGCAGAAGGCCGGGTCCGCTTCGTATACCTTCCCGGGCACGGACCTGCGCATCGACGTCCTCGACGATGAGCGCATCACTGTCTCCTACCGCTGGAAGGACCAGCCAAAGACCGAGCTGTACGTCGCGGTGAAGGACGACGTGGCCCAGCTGGTGGCTGCCGAGCAGCAGCGCCGCGCGGACCTCTACGACGGCCTGGTGAAGAAGGGGACGACGCTCCTCAGCAGCGCCTACGGCACGATCCGCCTGCTCTCCGGTATGCGGTTCAGCTGGGACGGGTTTGCCAAGCTCGTTCCCTCGCTCATCGGACCGGACGCAAAGGGCAGGGGGAGCGTGGATTTTACGCTGCATGTCCGCAAGGAGCTCATGCCGGAGTACGACGGGACCATCACGTTCATCTTCGACGAATACCCCAGGTCAGGCGTCAGTTTTCTCTACAAGTCGACGGCGGGAGGACTTCGATTCATCTCCCTGGCGAAGGACAGCGTGCAGGACCTGTTCGTCACGCACCCCAACCCTTCTGCCGTGGTCATCTTTTTCACGCAGTCCCCGTAGCCTGTGCAATGCCCCTCGTCAGCCTCTCGGGAGTATCAGTGGCGTTCGGGGAGAGGAAACTCCTCGATTCGGTCAACCTCACCGTGGCCACGCGAAGCCGCGTGGCGCTGGTCGGGCCGAACGGGAGCGGGAAGACCACGTTGATGCGGATCATGGCGGGACAGGCCGCGCCGGATTCGGGCTCCGTCGTGCGGGAGAAGGAGACGCGCGTTTCCTACGTTCCCCAGAGCACACCGGCCACCGGAATGCCACGGGATGCCGTGGGCGGGGTATCCCGTGGCATTTTGGCTGCTGCGCCCGCTCCTGACTCCGGATCCGAGGCGACAACTCTCTGGGAGGAGGCGGAGAAGGCCTTCGTGCGAGGCGCGCGGCTGGTGGAGGAGAGCGCGGCGCTGGAGGACCTCCTCGGCGCACTCTCCCCCGACTCTCCCGATGCAGAGGCCCTGCTGTGGAAACACCACGAGCTGCAGGAAAAGATCGAGTCAAGCGGTTATCACGCACGCAGGGAAGGCATGCACCGGGTCCTCTTGGGACTGGGATTTTCCGCGGATGACTTCTCCAGGCCCTGCACCGAGTTCTCTGCCGGATGGCAGATGAGGATCGCCCTCGCCCGCGCCATCCTCGAAGCGCCGGACATCCTGCTCCTTGACGAGCCGACGAACTACCTGGACATCGAGGCGCGCACGTGGCTCGAGGAGTTTCTCTCGGACTATGGCGGCGGCCTCCTGCTCGTGTCGCATGATCGATACTTCCTCGACGTCGTGGTGAGCTCCGTCGCCGAGATTTACATGACCCGCGTATCGGTGTTCAGCGGCAACTACAGCCGCTACGAAGAGGTGCGAAGCCGCGAGCTCGCCGCACTCCTGGAGCGATGGCGCGCCCAGCAGGAGGAAATCTCCCACATCGAAGCCTTCATCAACCGCTTCCGCTACAACGCCTCCAAGGCGCGCCTGGTGCAGAGCAGGATCACGGCCCTCGAGAAGATGGAGCGCATCGAGGTGCCGCCGATCGTGAAGGCGATCCATTTTTCCTTCCCCGCCCCGCCGCCCTCCGGCAGGCTCGTGCTGTCCGCGGAGGGGCTCGCGAAGTCCTATGCCGGCCGCCCGGTTTTCGCCGGCGTGGGGTTCGAGGTGTCCCGCGGCGACAAGCTCGTTGTCGTCGGGGTGAACGGGGCGGGCAAGTCCACGCTCCTCAGGCTCATCTCGGGGGGGGAGGCGCCGGATGCGGGCGCGCTCCGGTGGGGCACACGGGTGGTTCCCGCCTTCTACTCCCAGGAGAACGCTGACTCGTGGACGAGCGAGAAGCAGGTCATCGAGGAGCTGGAGGCCGCGGCGCCCACATCCCTGGTGCCCGAGCTGCGCACGCTCCTGGGGTCGTTCCTTTTTCGCGGGGACGATGTCTTCAAGAGCGTGGCGGTGCTGAGCGGCGGGGAGCGGAGCAGGCTCGCCCTGCTCCTGCTCCTGCTGAGACCGGCCAACCTGCTCATCCTCGACGAGCCGACCAACCACCTGGACATTGCATCCAAGGATGTCCTGCTCCAGGCGTTGCAGGACTTCCCCGGCACGGTGATCTTCGTCTCCCATGACCGGCATTTCATCTCGCACCTCGCCACCGCGGTGCTGGAAGTGAAGGGCGGGTGTGCGCGCTACCTGCCGGGAGACTACGAGTACTACCTCGCGAAAGCCGGCCGCGGCTCCGACGAGCAGGAACTTCTCCAGAGCCGGCCGGCGGCACCACGGCCCGCGACCGTTGTGCAGCAGGAACGGCTCGAGGAGAAGCGCCTGAAGAGCGAGCTGCGCACGCTGGAGAAGGAGGAGTCCCTCCTGATGCAGCGCCTGGAGGAGCTTGAAACCGAGAGGCACGGGATCGAAGATTCAATGGCCCGGCCCGAGGTCTACGAGAATGGTGAGCGCATGAGAGACCTGCGCCGGGAACATGAGGAAAACCACCGCCAGCACATGGAGGCAATGGCGAAGTGGGAACAGCTCGATGGCAAGTCCCGGCAGGCCCGGGAGAAGATGGCCAACTTGAGGACAGATACAGGATCGCGTTGAACGCCGGTCAACCGACGGTCCGGAGGGTTCACGAATGAGCGGGCTTTCCGAAAGGGAACGGGAGCGGTACGCGAGGCAGCTCGTGCTGCCTGCGTGGGGTGAAGAGGCGCAGCTCAGGCTGAAGGCTGCCACTGTGTTCGTGGCTGGCGCCGGAGGTCTGGGCAGTGCCGTCGTCCTCTACCTCGCGGCCGCGGGGGTCGGGCGGATCCGCGTGTGCGACCGCGACAAAGTGGAGCTCTCGAACCTCAACAGGCAGATCCTCCACGGCGAGCGGGGAGTGGGCCTGGGGAAGGCTGCCTCCGCGCAGGAGGCGGTCGCTCGCCTCAACGGGGAGGTTCGTCTCGCACCCCTGGCCGCAGAGATGACGGAGCAGAACGTGGGCGATCTGGCCGCGAATGCGGACATTCTCCTGGACTGCCTGGATAACGTGCCGGCGCGGCTCGTCCTGAACGAGCATTCCGTCAGGGCGCACCTGCCGATGGTACACGCGGGAGTAAGGGGTCTTGGCGGCCAGCTGACGTTCCTCCGCCCCCCCGCCACTCCCTGCCTTGCCTGCTTCATGCAAGAGGTTCCCCCCGAGGACCCGCCTGCCGCGCCCTTGGGCGCGGCTGACGCCGGGCCGGGCCGCGCCAACGCGACATCGAGTCCGCCGCCGATCCTGGGCGCGGTCGCCGGCGCCATGGGCTGCCTCCAGGCTCTTGAAACCTTGAAATATCTGACGGGGACCGGCGAGCGCTCGGAGAACCGGATCATCTTCCTGGACGGGGAGACGATGAAATTCGAAGTCGTGGCTATCTCAAAAAACCCCGGCTGCCTGGTCTGTGGAGAATAGAAATCCAGCTTGTTGCCTCTCCTGCACGGGAGAACTATCTTCCATTCGACGCGGGACCTGTCACGGCGAGTCCCGGTCAGAGGAGGCGGCGATGATACTCGTGCGGAACATTTTCCAGGTGAAGTTTGGAAAGATGAAGGAGGCAAAGGAAGTCTGGAAAGAGATGCTCAAGCCCTTCCCTGGCCAGGCCCGTCCGCGCCTCCTCACCGACCTCACCGGCCAGTACTACACGCTCGTCCTGGAGTCCACGTACAAGGACCTGAGCGAGTACGATGCAACCTCGCAGCGGGAGATGGCCGGCCCCGGAATGGGCGCTTTGTACCAGAAGTTCGTACCGCTGGTCGATTCCGGCCGACGCGAGATCTTCACGATCCTGGAATAAGGGAGGGCGCCGGGAACGCTCCGCGCGGAGCGGGACGCGTCTCACGACCGATACATTTTCTCTATGACTCCGCCATACATCTCAGTGATCACCTCGCGGCGCTTGCTGAGCGTGCGGGTCAATTCCCGCCCGACCTCGAACGCCGAGGGCAGGAGGGCAATCTTCGGTGCCGCGCCGCCGGGGAAATGCAGTCCGCTGTTCACCAGGTGCGTCTGCACCTCGTCCTGGAAGAAGCGGTTGACCGCCGGATTTCCTACCAGTTCCTTCGGGTCCCCCCAGCTGATGCGGCGCGAATCGGCCAGCCGGCGAAGCCAGTCCATGTTGGGAACGATCAGCAGGCCCAGCGACTCGCGTCTGTCGCCGACAAGGACAGCCTCCTGGATGTACGGCGATTCCTGGATCACCATTTCGATGGGCTCGGGCTCCACGCGCTCGCCGGAGCGCATCACCAGTGCATGCTGGATGCGTCCTGTGATCACGAGGTTCCCGTCCACCGTGAGGATACCGCTGTCGCCGGTTTCCAGCCAGCCGTCCGGTGACAGGTGCAGCCGGGTGGAGGCCGGATCCTTGTAGTAGCCCTGCATGACCTGAGGGCCCTTCACCACGATGCTTCCTTTGCGGCCCGCGGGGAGAAGCTCCCCATTCACACCGAGGATTCTCACTTCGGTGGACGGCAGCGGCCGTCCCACCGTTCCCATCACGGGCGCCTTCTCAGCGCGCATGCTCACAATGGGCGAGGCCTCGGTGAGACCGTAGCCCTCCAGGATGTTCACGCCGATGGCGGCGAAAAAATTGTCCAGGTACGAGGGAAGCGGTCCGCCGCCACAGATTATTGCCTTGAGCTTCCCCCCGAGGAGCGTCCTGATTCTGCGGCGCAGAAAGAAGTGAGATGCGAGCTTCACCGGGGAGAGAAGCAGGAGGGGGGGGAGCGCCGCGAAGATCTCGAGGACCCTCTCCTCCCGCCGGAAGCGGGGATAGCGGTCCATGATGAAGCCCGAAAATACCTGGTAGAACTTCTCGAACCGGATCAACATTCCCTGGATGAGACCGATTCTCTTGCCGATGCTTTTTTCCATCGCCTCGAGCAGAGAAGGAACGATCACGAGGTATTCGGGTGAGATGCCCGCCAGGTCGTCGAAGATTTTCCAGACGGACGGCCGGGAGAAGGCGATGGTGCATCCAAAGGACAGGCTGCAGTATTCCACCGTCCGCTCGAAAGGGTGCCAGACGGGGAGGACGGAAAGCCAGGTGTCTCCCGGCTCGGGGCTGATGCTCGCGTGCACGTTCGTGACATTGTGCATGATGCTCCCGTGGGAGAGCATGACTCCCTTGGGTTTTCCCGTTGTGCCCGAGGTGTAGAGCAATGTGGCGGTGTCGGCGGGGGTCACGCTCGCACCGCGAAGCTCGAATTGCCTCTCGCCGCGGGCGATCCGCGTCCGGCCCTTTTTCAGCACCTCGTCCCAGGCGTAGATGAGGACCCGTTCGTCACCCGTCCCGGCGTGAGGCTTGGGCCCCGAGAAGTCCATCACGACGATCTTTCGAATGCGCGGCAGGCGCCGGCGGAGCGAGAGGAGGCGGTGCAACGAGGATGAATCCTCCACCACGGCGATGTCGCAGTCCCCGTGGGTCAGCACGTGCTCGATTTCCCTGTCGGTCATCCCGGTGCCCAGAGGGACATCCACGCCCGCGCACCCGAGGATTGCCAGATCGGCCACGAGCCATCGAGGGTTGTTCTCCGAGAGGATCGCCACATGGGTGCCGGGGCCAACGCCAATGGCGATCAGACCTGTTCCCAGCTCCTTCACAGCCGCGTACAGCTCCGCGTACGTCATCGTGCGCAACCCGCCGTCCGGGCTGCCATGCTTCAGAACGGCCAGAGACGAATATTTGACCACAGATTCCTGAAGCAACCCGATGAGGGTCGGTCCCATCTCTCCCTTCCACTTGTGAATGGATAAAACCGCGGCGGACAGACCGTGTAAAGGTACAAGCGACCCCGGGGCATGTCAACCGTAGCCACGGAGGCGTAGCGCGCCGGAGGCGCGCTGAGGGCGACAGCCGGCTGCGAAGCAGACGGCGAGAGCCGCGAGGGCGGTGACCGCTTCTCGCTTCACAACGACTTCCGCTGGTGCTAATATATCAGTATGAGTGTATTCAAGACATACGATGTGCGCGGCGTCTGGGACCAGGGAATCGATCTTGCGCTCGCCTACCGCCTCGGGCGCGCCCTGCCGCGGCACATGAAAGCGAAGACCTTCCTCATCGGGCACGACGCCCGGGTCCATTCTCCCGAGCTGTACCGCGCACTGGCAACGGGCCTCATCGACGAGGGTGTGAGCGTGACGGGCATCGGCCTGGCGAGCACTCCCCTCATGCACTACACCCAGATGGATCGGAAGCACGAGGCGGCAGTCATGGTGACGGCCTCCCACAATCCGCCGGAGTATCACGGTTTCAAGGTGTTCGATTCGACGGGCGGCTCGATGAGCTACGACAAGGGGCTGAGTGACGTGGAAGCGCTCGTGTCGGGCATCACGGCGCCGTCCACGATCCCGCAGAGGAGCTTTCCTCAAGCCGACGGCCTGGAACGGTACGTGAGTTTCGTTGCTGCCGCAGGGGGAGGGAAGCACCTGTCCCGGCGGATCGTGATCGATATCTCGAACGGCTCGTCCGGCCCCGTCTTCAGACGCTTGGCCGAGGTGATGGGAATCGATGTCCGGCTCCTGAACGCGGATCCCGATGGCACCTTCCCCCACCATGACCCCAACCCCCTCAAGGAAGAGTCCCGGGTGCAGGCAGCCCGCGAGGTGGTGAGCCAGGGCGCCGCTTTCGGCGTGATCCTGGACGGCGATGGCGACAGGATCCTCTTCGTCGACGAGAAGGGCCGGGGGATCGAGAACTACTTCCTCTCCTGCCTCGTCTGTGAAGAGCTGCTCGCGCGCCAGAAGGGCGCTGCAATCGTGTACGACCTCATCTCCTCCCGTGTCCTCCCCGAGCGCATCGCGGAGCTGGGCGGGAAGCCGGTGGCGTCCCGCGTGGGATACACATTTCTCTACGACCAGATGGTCGCATCGCGGGCCGTGTTCGGGGCCGAGACGTCGGGTCACGTGTACTTCAAGGTGAGCGAGACGTACTACACTGAGTCCGCGGCCTACGCCCTCGCCGTGATCCTTCGCCTGCTCGCCTCGCGCGCGCGGCCCCTCTCCGAGCTGGTCCAGCCCCTGCGGGACCGTTACGCGCAGTCACCCGAGATCAATGTCAAGGTCGCGGACAAGCAGAAGGCGATGGAGGAAATCGAGCGGCGGTTCCCCGGCGGAAAGGTGGACCGCATGGACGGCGTGTCCATCTCATTCGACGACTTCTGGTTCAACGTGAGGCCGAGCAATACCGAGCCGCTCCTCCGCCTGCGCCTGGAGGCACGGAACGTCGGGATCGCGCGCGCGAAGACCGAAGAGATCAGGCGGATCCTGGCGCCGGGAGAGTCGCCGGCGTAGACCCCCGTCGCCATTTTTGTTACGATTTCCGGGGGAAGAGGACACGTGATCGACAAGCTCCAGAGAAACAGGAAGCGATACGAAGAGCTCCAGGCGCTCGTCTCGGATCCCGATATCATCAGGGACCAGAAGCGGTACCGCGAGCTCCGGCAGGAGCACGCCTCCCTCACCGAGATGGTGGAAGAGTTCGAGCGCTACCGGGCCATCGAGGCGGAGATCGCCTCCAACCGAGAGCTTGCGGAAAGCGCGGAGGACCGGGAGCTGAAGGAAATGGCCCGGGAGGAGCTTGCCTCCCTGGAGAGCCGGCTCTCCGCTTCCGAAGAAAAGCTCAAGGTGCTTCTCGTTCCCCGGGATCCCCTGGACGACAAGAACGTCATCGTCGAGATCCGGGCAGGGACCGGTGGCGACGAGGCAGCCCTGTTCGCGGCCGACCTCTTCCGCATGTACTCCTACTACGCGGACTCCCTGAAGTGGAAGATCGAAATCATGTCCTCCAGCCCCACCGGCATCGGCGGGTTCAAGGAAATCATCTCCTCGATCACGGGCAAGGGAGTGTACGCGCACCTGCGCTACGAGAGCGGCGTGCACCGCGTGCAGCGCGTGCCCGTGACGGAGGCGGGCGGGCGGATCCACACCTCCACGGCGTCGGTGGCGGTTCTGCCCGAGGTGGAGGAGACAGAGATCGAGATCAACCAGAACGATCTTCGAATCGATGTCATGCGCGCCGGAGGGCCCGGCGGGCAGAGCGTGAACACCACGGATTCCGCGGTGCGCATCACCCACATCCCCTCCGGGATCGTCGTGCACTGCCAGGACGAGAAGAGCCAGCACAAGAACAAGGCAAAGGCGCTCCGAATCCTTCGCGCGCGCCTCTACGAGGCGGAAGAGGAGCGCAAGCACGCAGAGAGGGCCCAGGCGAGGAAGAGCCAGATCGGCTCCGGCGACAGGGCGGAAAAGATCCGAACCTACAACTTTCCCCAGAACAGGGCGACCGACCACCGCATCAACCTCACGCTGTACAAGCTGGATGCCGTGATGAAGGGAGAGATCGAGGAATTCATCGACGCCCTGCGCATCCACGCGCAGGAGACGGCGCTGACCTCGGAGAGCGTATGACCGTGCGGACCCTGCTCACGCAGGGCTACGAAACCCTTTTTTTCGCGGAAGTGCAGACACCCTTCCTGGATGCCGTGGTGCTCCTCGCGCACGCCATGGAGGCGACAAAGGAAAAGCTCCTCGCATCGCTTCCCGACGAAGTGCCGTCCGCGGTCGAGACTCGGTTCCGGGCTTCCCTCGACCTTCGCTGCTCCGGCGTGCCGGTCTCCTACATCCGGCGCGCAAAGGAGTTCTACGGCCTCGATTTCTACGTCGATGAGCGGGTGCTCGTCCCCCGGCCCGACACCGAGGTGCTCGTGGAGAAGATCCTCCAATGCGTCCGCGCGGAGCCGAGGCTGCGCCGCGTGCACGATGCCTGCACCGGGTCGGGGTGCATCGGCATCGCCGTGAAGCGCGCGGTACCCGGCCTCGAGGTCAGCGCGTCCGACATCTCCGCGGCTGCACTGGAGGTTGCGGCGCTGAATGCCGACCGTCTCCTGGGCGGAACCAAATCCGCCTTCGGCGGCGCCCTCCCCGCGTTCCGCTCCGACCTGCTGGACTCGGTGCCCGGTTCATTCGATCTCATCGCCTCCAACCCTCCCTACCTGCGCGACGACGAAGTGGCGGATCTGCGCAAGCTGGGCTGGCGTGAGCCCGAGCTCGCGCTCGCCGGAGGCAAGGACGGGACGGCCCTCGCCGCGCGGCTGATCCGATCCGCGCCGGCACGACTCTCTCCCGGCGGATGGCTGGTGCTGGAGGCGGCGCCGCTGCAGATCACCAGGTTGTTTGCTTTCATGGACCAGGCGGGCTTCCACACCATTGATGTGGAGAAAGACCTCGCGGGCAGCAACAGGGTGATTGCCGGGCGTCTCGATCACCCGGCCCAGGCGGTGGTGGGCCATGGGTGAGATCGAGCGAGGGGAGATCCCCGCCGCCGTTGCCGCGAACGAGGTTGCGGAGCTCCTCACGTATTTCGAGGAGCGGCTTTCCGTCTACGCGCCGGAAGAGCGGCAGAAGATCCTGTCTGCGGCCGAGTGGGCGCGCCGGCTGCACGGCGAGCAGAAACGCGCGTCGGGTGACCCCTTTTTCATTCATCCACTCAGCGTCGCCTCGATCCTCGTGGACATCCGCATGGACGCAGAGGGGGTCATCGCCGCCCTGCTGCACGACGTCCTGGAGGACACCGAAACTTCACGGGCGGCTCTTCGCAGGGAGTTCGGCAGGGAGGTGGAGTCCCTGGTGCAGGGCGTGACGAAAATCTCCGTCTTGCGCGGAAGGTCTTCCACCTTCCAGCACGCGGAGACCATCCGCAAGGTGCTTTTCGCCATGGTGAAAGACGTGCGGGTAATCCTCATCAAGCTGGCGGACAAGCTGCACAACATGCGCACCCTCGGATACCTCGAGGTCGAGGACCGCACGCGCATCGCCATGGAGACCCTCGACATCTACGCTCCCCTCGCCGGGCGCCTGGGGATCTCCCGGATCAAGGACGAGCTGGAGGACCTCAGCCTCAAGCACCTGCAACCCGCCGTGTACGAGCAGATCCGGCAGTTCGTAGCGGATCGCAAGAGCGAACGGGCGGAGTACCTCGAGCGCGTGAAGGAATCGATCACGCGGGAGGCCACCGCCTCCGGCATCGCCATCACCATCGAGACCCGGGCCAAGCACTTCTACTCGATCTACCAGAAGACGCGCCGACGCGGCAAGCAGATGGAGGAGATCTACGACCTGCTGGGGCTGCGCGTCCTGTGCGACACCACGAGCCAGTGCTACGAGCTCCTGGGGCTGGTGCACAAGCTGTGGATGCCCATCGAGGGCCGTTTCAAGGACTATATCGCCATGCCGAAGTCCAACCGATACCAGAGCCTCCACACGACGGTGATGGGCTTTGCCGGGAAGATCATCGAGATCCAGATCCGCACCCATGCCATGCACCAGACCGCGGAGAACGGGATCGCGGCACACTGGCTGTACAAGAGCGGCGTGCTGAAAGACGGGCAGAAGACCAAGGAGCTCTCCCTCATCAACAAGCTGCGTGAATGGCAGGGAGCCGGGGCGGTCTCGGGTGATTTCCTGGACGAGATCAAGAAGGAGCTGCTGCGCGACTCGATCTACGTGTTCACCCCCAAGGGCGACGTGGTCGAGCTCTCCTCCGGCTCCACGGCCATCGATTTCGCTT
>Ga0187866_1003469_pt1 | contig 11797 bp, 12 predicted proteins | sample June2016WEW_11_1_3_FD_133013 | JGI IMG/M metagenome (GOLD analysis project Ga0187866, IMG submission 133013) | Peatland microbial communities from SPRUCE experiment site at the Marcell Experimental Forest, Minnesota, USA - June2016WEW_11_150 | ecosystem: Environmental > Terrestrial > Soil >... | reverse complement strand
TCAGGCTTCTGGCCCGCCGTCATGAATAAGGCTGCCGAATGCAGTCTGTGCGGCGAATGTGAGGAGCGATGTCCCTACCACCTCCCTATTCGTGACATGATCGCAGAGCACTATGAGCAGTACGAAAGAGACAGGACCAACTATCAGAAGTCCATGGCTTCGTAATAACTCATACGGTTGAAGGTGCCGGCCTGCGGGCAAAGATAACAGTGAGGATTCCTAGGATGGTCACCACGGACGTAAATCCCAGCACAGGCCAGGTCTCGGGCTGATCGAGCTGCATGATCAGCAGGACATCCATAATCATCATGCCAAAGAAAAAAGCTAGGTAACGCGGCCAGACCCTGCCTTCTTTCCCTGCCAGTGCCTCGATCAGCAGTATGATTACGAAAGGTATAAGCAGTGCGTCAAAGGCCTGCACATCCGCATCCGTTTCTGTGGTCCCGGCGGGCAGGCGGATAAGGTAATATATCAAGCCCAGAGACCCCAGCATGATATAAGAGAGGCAGGGCAGCCATTTCTTCAGCCGGCTGGCCTGCTGCACGGAAGGAGCGAACAGATCCTCCTTACGGTTTCTCTCCACAATGATGTCAATTACTATGAGGATCACCAAAATTGCGCTTACAGCCGCCGTGTCCGGATGCGACAGCCATTCCATAGAGATGGGGATGATTAAAATGGTTGCCAGAAAAGCCAGGACCCAGGACACGGTCCGACGGTTGAAAAAGGCCAGCCCCACCGCCAGGAAGGCCATGGATTCACCATAATTGTGTCCCCAGTGCGGGTTTTGCAAAAAAGATTGATACCAGGGAAAGAGCCACAGTCCCAACCATAAAAACCCCATGAGCAGCAGTGGCAAACCCCCATTTATATAAGTCCCATCGATAACCCTGGCCAGTTTATTCATGATTCTCCTTTGCCCCCTACATAAGACGGGTATTGCCGTCCTCAACAATTCTATAGCAAGGGGAGCGGCGCGTTAAATTTCGTAGAATATTCTTACCGGATGAAACGGAATGCTATACTATTCGTATACAGGGACTATCAGACAGCGGTTGAAAAAGTGACAAATTCCGTACTTATAATGTTGCGCTACCCGGTTGCCGGCAAGGCAAAGACGAGGCTGGCTGCAGCTATGGGGCCGGAGAAAGCCGCCGAATTTTATCGTATATGCGCCCGGCAGGTTTTGAGGGAAATGGGCAACCTCCCCGCTCAAGTCAGCAGGTATGTTTTTTTCACGGACAGTACGGACCAACAGGATGTGGAGGAGTGGGCAGGGCCCGGTTTCAATTTTAAAGCGCAGGCCGGGAAAGACCTGGGCGAGCGCCTCATCAATGCTTTCACCGAGGTTTTCTCGGAGGGAGTTGGGAAAGCGGTGATAATTGCCAGCGATGTGCCGGATATCTCCGCCGATATCATTAACCAGGCTTTGGAGGTCCTTGATTGCTGCGATATCGTGCTGGGACCCTCACATGATGGGGGTTACTATCTGCTGGGCATGAGCAAGCTGCACCGGGAGCTTTTCCAGGGCATCCCGTGGAGTTCTCCAGAGGTGATGGAGAGGACGCTGGCCAGGGCTGACGAGACAGGATTGACCGCCTGCCTATTGCCCACTCTCATCGACATCGACAACTTCGAGGATTTTAAAATGTGGCTGTCGCTATGCAGCAATAGGAACAAAGCTATGGCCGATTTCATTAGCTGCCTTAACCCATCCTGACGGGTTTATTGGGGACGGCGGCTATAATTATATAAGGCCATCATTTTGGAGGGGAAATATGAGCTATTATGAGCCCGAAGACCTCAAAAGGTTTTCTGAGATAGGCGATTTCAGAAAGGACCTGGCAGACAAATTTTTTTCGTACTACGGGGCGAGCACATCCACCGAAGGCGCATTAACGATACGTGAAAAGGCCCTGATAGGGCTGGCTGTTGCTCATGCCAAAGAGTGCCCTTATTGCATAGATGCCTTCACAACCAAATGCCTCGAAGCGGGGGCCGACCCGGAGCAGATGACCGAGGCGGTGCACGTGGCATCGGCGGTAGGTGCAGCCGCCATACTGGTCATGGGCGTCCAGATGCGTAACGCCATGAAACGCAGCGGGGTTTAATGGAATCAGGATGAGCGACATGGTTAAAGACCTCCGGAGGGATAGCCCGACCGGAGATAATAGCGCCGAGTTCGATTTCACTGCTACGCTGGGACAGCATGGGCTGGAAATAAACCCGGTATCCGTGAGTACGCTGCAGATGAATATCACCAGGCATTGCAATCAGGCTTGCACACACTGCCATGTGGACGGCTCACCCACCAGGACAGAGCGGATGGAGCAGCAGGTGATAGAGCGCTGCCTCGAGATACTCAACGGCGACACGAGGATAAAGATACTGGATATCACGGGCGGCGCCCCGGAGCTGCACCCTGAATTCAGGGGACTGGTGGAAGGGGCGGTCAAATCAGGCAAAAAGGTGATGGCGAGACATAACCTCACTGTGATGTTTGAGGACAAAACCGATATAGGAGAAAAAAACGAGGGCCTAGTGGAGTTTTTCGCCCGCAACCATGTAGAGGTCATTGCTTCACTGCCCCATTACCAGGAGTTCTTTACAGACAGGCAGCGCGGCGCGGGTGTCTTTAAGAAAAGCATCGCCGCACTCCAACTGCTGAACGGGGCCGGCTACGGCCATGACGGCAGCGGACTGGTGCTCAACCTGGTATATAATCCTGCCGGGTTTTTCCTGCCTGCTTCACAGGCGTCGCTGGAGGCCGATTTTAGACGGGAGCTCCTCAACCGGCACGGCGTTGTATTCAATCACCTCTTCGCTCTCACCAATATGCCCATCAACCGTTTTAAAGGCCAGCTGGAACGTTCCGGGACTTACCGAGACTACATGCACAAGCTGAAGGATGCCTTCAACCCGGCAGCCGCCCAGAATGTAATGTGCCGCAGCCAGATGAGTGTGGACTGCGACGGCAGGGTATATGACTGCGATTTCAACCAGGTGCTGGGGCTTCAATCCAACCTTTCCGGTCCTGTTACGGTCTACAATTTCAACTACGATGAGTTCTTGGAGAGGCGCATCGTTTTCGGAGCGCATTGCTTCGGTTGCACGGCAGGATCGGGGAGCAGTTGCGGCGGGGCCACCACGTAGCTAAACCGGCGGCTATGTCTTTACAGTATAAGCTGTGGCCTTTAAATCCTTTTTGAACAACAGCTCCCACGCCATCCAGGCAGCCAGTCCTACAAATTCTATGGCTACCAGCCACAGGTTCTCTGAGTAGGGCAAGGTCTGATAGGCCGAATAGCTGAGCACTACCAAGCCCGACCATACGATGGCATACCTGTAACGGGTGAATACCGAGAACGCAACCAGGGGTGTTAAATACCAGGGGTGAACGATGGTGGAGCAGAGCAGATAGGCCGTCAGGCAGAAGAGCAAGCCAGTGAATATGGTCTGCCAGCCAGCCGGCTTCTCCCCCCAGGCAATGACGACGATAGCTAGCAGCGATATAAAAGAGAGCGCAACGCCGGTAACTGCAATAGTATCGTAACCTTTGATCAGGTAACCGATCCACCTGACTATATAGTAGAGGCCGGCATTGAATTCGAATACATTGAAATAAAGGGACAGGCTGGACAGGAAATTCGAGATGGATGGAACGCTGAGGAATGGCGCAAACAGGAGCAATAAAGCAGCGCCCACAATAGCAAAATACAGGAGGCTTTTACGCAGGCCCAGCCTCTTGATCAAGAGTGGCAGGAAGATAAGCGGTATCAGCTTGGAGCCGACCGCCAGGCCGAAGCTCAACGCCGAATAGATTTGCCGTTGCCGGATCAGAAGGTATATGGCCAGCAACAAAAAGAAGATCATGAGCGCTTCCGGATGTAAGTTGCCGGTCAGCTCCATAATGACCAGGGGATTAAAGGCGTAGAGCAGTACCGAAGATGGCGGAAAACCAAGTAGTTTGGCGGTCTTGCCGAGGAGAGTTAGGGTGCCGAACTCGGCGGCCAGCATAAAAATGCGCAGGAAAATGATATTGACCAGGAGATTGCCACTGCAGATTTTGGCGCTCAAGCCGAAGATGAGCTGGCATACCGGCGGATAGACAGTATAGTAGTTCTGTGAGTTCAAGTGTTGGTAAAGGACAGGCCCTATCCCCTGCACAACCTGCCCGCCCTGCATGAAGGCCGACGGCAATACCAGGTAAGGGTTATAGCTGCTGGCGAGAAACAAGCCGTCCCAGATAAACCTGAAATAGTCGTCCGACAGGTTGGGCGTCATAAAAAGCAGGGATAGCCGGAAAAGCAGTGCAGCCCCAATGGCGATCTTCCAATTTTTAGAGAAGGCCTCGCTGCGGATTATCAGCAGGTATAAAGCGAAGAGGAAAAAATACAGTGGCAGGACCTGAATAAAGCTGGCCCTAACAGTGAAGTAGCCCAGCCAGATATAGCCTGCGAGGGAAAATAGGATAAAGGCCGCCTGGAGCGCTCTTTGCTTTGTCATCCGCCTATTTCTGTATTGACCTGGATTGCCAGATGGAATAGCCGGCCACCACGCCGAAACCCAGGGCCAGCATGACATGGAAGGGCAAGAGAGCGTATTCCCGCAGGTAGAAGGCCAAAAACACGCCGCTCATAAAATACAGCGAGAGCAGAAATTCCATCATGGTGATGATGTCCGCACTGTTGACCAGGTATTTTTTCCCCTTCCAGCTATCTGCACTGCTGTTGATGTTATATTTGGGAGTCCTTATGAAAGGGATTTTTTTGCCGGCATAGCCCTCGACGACCGCCACAGTATTGTGCAGCGAGAATCCCATGGAGAACGAGAGGAACATAAGGAAATCCTTTAGAAAGGAGGGAAAGGGGACGGCTTTGCCGGACCCTCTGGAAGCCCGAAAGAAGAAGCCGAGCGCCAGCAGGCTCAGTAGGGAGAAGGAAGCGTATAAATAGATACCGGCATATTGCGGATAGCCGTTCTTAATGAAGAGGAAGGGGATGCTCAGCAGCGACGAGATAAGGATGCAAGGGAAAACGGTGCTATTGGTCAAATGGAAAAAGGCATGGATTTTGGTTAGGGCGGTGATTTTGGGTGATTTAAAAACCTCAGCCAGGTTTTTCTTAGCGCACTCGGCGGCCCCCTTGGTCCAGCGGAACTGCTGGGTCTTGAGTGCGCTCATGGTAACGGGTAGCTCGGCGGGTGTGCCCACTTTTCCCAGGTATTTGAACTTCCAGCCCTTGACCTGCGCCCGGTAGCTGAGGTCGAGGTCCTCCGTCAATGTGTCATTTTGCCAGTTGCCGGCATCGAGGATGCAGGCCCTGCGCCACACTCCTCCCGTCCCGTTAAAATTGATGAAGTATCCGCCGGCGTAGCGCCCCTGCTGCTCGACATTGAAGTGCGCATCCAGCCCGAAGGCCTGCAGGTGTGTCAGCAGAGAATAATCTTCATTGACATGTTGCCATTTGGTTTGTACTACGCCAATCGAGGCATCCTTAAAATGAGGGACGGTATTGAGCAGAAAATCAGATGGCGGCAAAAAATCGGCGTCAAAGATGGCAATGAAGTCGCCCTTTGCCAGTGCAAGCCCGTAGGCCAGAGCACCCGCCTTAAAGCCTGTGCGGTCGCTTCTTCGAATATGTGATATGTCGAATCCTCTGGCTTTGAGGGCCTTGCATTTAGCTTCGGCCAGGTCGGAAGTCTCGTCGGTCGAATCATCCAGGACCTGGATTTCAAGCCTGTTTTGCGGGTAGTCAAAGGCGCTTACTGCATCGATCAGCCTTTCCACTACATACAGCTCATTAAAAACGGGCAGTTGCACCGTCACCAGAGGCAGGCTGTTCCGATCGGGCAAGGGCGCAGCGTCGTTTTGCCAGCCTGGTAGTGCATTCTTGCCATGTTTGAAACAGCGGTAGACCAGGTTGACCTGTGTCAGGCTGTATAAAAAGATAAACAGCAGCGGTATAGCGTAAACTGCGAATACAACTATCATCCAGACTGGAATATTGGCCATCTCTACCAGTCCTGGCTACCTGTACCTCAAAATGGCGCTGAGTATTTTGTAGCCGGCCATGATTGTTCCCCTAATTGTACCCGATATTTTGGATTTGCCGATTCTGGTACGATATCTGACCGGCACCTCGCAGATTCTCAACTGCTGCCTGACGGCCTTCAACTGCATTTCAATCGGCCAGCCATATGTTTTGTCCCGCATGTCCAGCGCCATCAGCTTATCGAATTTTACGGCCCTGAACGGGCCTAAATCCGTGAACCGCGCTCCGTAAAAGGTCTTTATGAGCCAAGTTGCCAGCCGATTGCCGAAAATCTGTTGCGCCGGCATGGTGCCCTTTTGAATTTTACCCAGGGTTCTAGAGCCCAGCACCAAATCGAAGTTCTGTTCGAAGATCGGTTCGATTAAGGCTATCATCTCCTCGGGATAATCGGAGTAGTCGGCATCCAGGAAGACCACAATATCCGGTTTGTCGGGCCCTAATTGAAGGTATTCGACCCCCTTCATGCAGGCAAACCCGTATCCCTGTCTGGGCTCATCCACCACTATGGCACCCTTTTCCCGGGCGATGGGGGCAGTGTCATCGGAGGAGTTATTGTTTACCACTATTATCTCGGCAGCCAGCCTTTTTGGAATATCCGCCAGGACCTTTCCTATGGAAGCTGCCTCGTTATAGGCGGGTATGATAACTGCAATATTGGGAGGCTTCGCGCTTCTATTCAACTCTACCCCTTAAAGACATAGGTCAGCCATTTATGCCGGGATACCTTAGGAGATTTTATAACTTTTTTACTTTCCGCGTCATTGTTTTATGACTATTCAAGATGCAACTGTTTAATATAGGTGCTATAAAAGTAACGCAGAAATGTTCGAGGAGGTAGGCAATGGCTAAAGAAAGTGTATCTAACGAGGTATTGTTGGACGGGGCGCAAATGAGCCTGTCGGCTTTGCTGGCGGGCACTATGAGTTTCCTCAAGAAGCGCAAGATACCCATCAAGGACTGGGTGAATTACATCGGGGAGCAATTCGAGGGCTCGTGGGAAGGTCTGGAGGGAGAGAAAGTTGAAAGCGTGATGGAGCATTTGCTGACGCTCGAGGTGCTGCCGATGGGAGCTGAGGTTATGTCCAGTAAGACCACTGGCGGAAAAGCAGAGGTCATATTAACTCCCCTGCCGAGCCGAAAGGTCTTGAAAAAATTCGGCACCACGCCGGCCGAACTCCTCGGCGACTTCGGCGTGACGGCCAAGGAAATGGCGTCAATTTACGGGATGTTCGCCCCCGCCGCGACTGCCATCGGGCTGAATTTTTCCTACGGACTGGTTGATGGCAAGCAGGTGTTGAGTCTCGAGAAAGCAGGCAGCAAGGCCAAGAAGAAGACCAAGTGAGAGCGGGCTCGCGTCTCTAATTATGCGGGTTGATTATCACTGAAACAGGTCTGTTTCCTTGTCATGTGCAGTCGGATTGGCCAGGTAAAGAAATTCTTTGCCTGCAAAAATAGCTGCTTTATTCTGGCGTAGCATTTGTACGAACTGGCGGGCATCCTGCTGGGATCTGTGGCATTCGACGGCCCGAATTTTCAGTTCGAGAAATCCTGTTATGTCTATGGTCGTGGTGACCTCGTCATCGGGACGGGTTACGATGCCTAACTCATCAGCGTTGGGCACGAGGCTCGCCGGGAGCGTTACATAGTACAGTTTGGCCGGCTGGCTAGACGTCAGCTTTTCATAAGCGGCCGTTGCCGCCTTGCCGATGGCTATATGGTCGGGGTGCCGGCTAACTCCGTCCGGGCCGAAGGTTATGACCACCGCAGGCTGCACCTTTTGCATTATGCCAAGCACTTTATTGGTGACCTCGTTGACGGGGGCCTTATCTAAATCTGCGTCTATATAACCCAGGAAATATATATCCCGGATATTCAGGATAGCGGCTGCACAGCGCAACTCAGATTCCCGCGCTGTACCGGTATCGACATCGGCGGGTACGTCCAGACGTAAACCCCGTTCGCCTTTGGTAGCGCAGATCAAATCTACTGGAATATCCTGCCGGGTGTATTTGAGAATGGTCCCGGCAAGGCCGAAACTCTCGTCATCGGGGTGGGCAAAAACCAGTAGGATGCTGCGTTTCATAGGGCATCTTTCATATTATGAATGTTTAGACCTGCTCGGGCAGAACGGGTGGCGGTTAAGGTTTGAGCGCCCTGATAATGGCAGGGTCGAGTCCCGGGAACTGAGAAAGCCATTCTACCCTTTCCTTCTTTAAAATCTGGCAAAGCTTTTTTATCTGGTATTCCGAGTAGTAGTTATTTAAATCAAAGCGTGACATATCCAGCCCGGGTATCTCGGCCGGCACTTCATATCCCCAGAAGTCATCCGTTTTCCATACTATCTTATCCCTGGCTAGCATCTCCAGGATTTTCACTGAATCGAACACGGTTATCTTCTGGCCCCGTACGGTTCCGCCTACGGTGCCGGTATTCAACAGGTAACACTGCATTTGGGGATTATCTCGCAGGATTTTAAGGAAAAGGTTTCCTTCCTCTTCCTCCGAGCCGACTATGAATGGATTGGTACCTACAACCCGGCGCGGCTTGCCGGCCTGGCTGGGATCGCCAGCTGAAGTCTCGATAGATTCGCCCAGCATGAAGGCCGCAGCTCCCCACTCCCTGGATAGCCTGACCACGGGAGGGATGATCTCGTTATGCCTGGTAATGAAAACCAGATTGTCCACCCGTTCCAGATCGATATTGTTATCGGTGAAGGCTATATCACGCCTTTTAACCATGGCACGGCCGTTGGAGGTGAGCGTGGAATCGAAGAAGTCCACCTTGCCGGTAGCTTTATCGACATGCACATTCTCAAGTATTGCCCGCGGGCTGATGGCAGCCGCGTACAGTAGCGGCTGGGCGCCCGGTTCCAGCGCATCAGTCTTCATATAGAACGATTCCTCGGTCCCTACTGCGCTGCCGTCCGATTTCAAGATCACGACATCATCCTGGCGGATGATCACCCTCTCGGGCGGGCGCAGCCAGTGGGAATGGCAGGCCAGCGATGTTTTGCCGGTGCCGCTGAGGCCGAATAACAGGAAGCCTTTATCCACCAGCTTTCCATCCTTCATCACCCGTAATATCTTGCTGGCTGCGTGAAGCCCCAGGTTGCCTTCTTTTTTAGCCCAGTACATGACCTGGCGCAACATAGCTTTCTTATTCTCGCCCTTATAGTCGCTGCCCATGATCAGCGTCATGCCGGATTCAGGGAAGACCAACACCTTCTTTTCCGGCCAATCGGGGACGGTGATGGTGATAAAGTCCGGCCCTCCCGACTCCGACGGGAACAGCGTATTGCCCCACATGAGGGGTATGCGCGGATAGCCGGCAACGACATAAACGCGGCATTTTCTTTTGTAGCCCTGTTTCTGGCACATCACACGGTCGAGCATGATCATATCCTTGTCCTTCAGATATGCCATAACGTCCGACACAAGATCCATGTACTCTTGCTCGGGTTCGCCCATGACCACCTCCGTAAATTTGGCGATACGGTTGCGCACCCTGGTAGTAACGGCGAGGTTGCCGAACTCGGTAATAATCCCTCCCTGCTCCAGTGCCCACTCCCTGAGCTGATCTTCGGAAGGATTATCGATGATCTTTTTAGGCCGGAACTGTTGAGAAAAAATATCCCGCATATAGTTTTCTGTTTTAGGCAACATTTGTATTTATTATACTATATTTATCGTATTGGAGGTTTAAAAAGACCGGCCATCTGTACGGGCGATCTATGGCGGTTCTTCCCCACCCTCATATTGTATTAAAATAATACGTTATGGTTTCACAAAAAGGATCGCGGGGCAACCACATCTCCGACGAGCCTGTTGGGCTTGCCTATACATTCAGAGCGCTGCGCGGCCGCAACTACCGTCTGTTTTTCATCGGGCAGGGCATATCGCTGATCGGCACCTGGATGCAGCAGGTAGCCATGAGCTGGCTGGTCTACAGCCTGACCAATTCGGCCTTTTTACTGGGTGTGGTGGCGTTCTCGTCGACCATCTTCAGCTTTATCCTGGCACCTTTTACGGGGGTCCTCGTCGACAGGCTGAACCGGCACCGCATTGTGGTCATAACACAGGCCCTCTCTATGGTACAGGCCCTGGTGCTGACCGCTGTGGTTATGACTGGCAACGCGGCTGTATGGAACCTGATACTTTTGAGCGCTGTGTTGGGCGTTATCAATGCGGTCGATATGCCGACACGCCAATCATTTGTAGTGGAGATGGTTGATAAAAAGGAGGATCTGAGCAACGCTATTGCCCTCAACTCATCATTGTTTAACAGTGCAAGGCTGATTGGTCCTACTGTTGCTGGCATACTGGTTGCCACCATAGGCGAAGGGCTGTGCTTCCTTTTGAATGGTTTGAGTTTCATCGCCGTCATAGCCTGCCTGCTGGCCATGAGGCTTACGCCCAAGCCGGCCGGGATCGAGCACCCGGATGTCTTCAAGGGCATGAAGGAGGGGTTGAAATATGCCTTCGGATTTGCGCCTATAAGGTATATTATCCTGTTGTTGAGCTTCGCCAGCCTGGTAATTATGCCTTATACCGTACTTCTGCCGGTCTTTGCCATGCAGATACTTAAAGGGGGCGCCAATATATTTGGGTTCCTGACCACGGCCGCCGGGGTCGGCGCACTAATCGGAGCTATCTACATGGCAACCCGCAGGAACGTGGTCGGGATAATCAAAATACTGGTGTTAGCGTCCCTTATCTTCGGTGCAGGTCTAATAATGCTGTCTTTTACCAGGATGCTGTGGCTATCGCTGATAGCCATGGCGCTGGCCGGCTTCGGAATGGTGGTAACCATGGCCAGCTGCAATACTTTTTTACAGAGCATCGCCGATGATGATAAACGCGGCAGGGTTATGGGCTTTTACGTTATGGCGTTTATGGGATTGGCCCCCTTCGGCAGCCTGCTTTATGGGGGTCTGGCAAGTGCCATGGGGACCCCTTTAACGCTGATGATTGGAGGCGGGCTTTATATGGCAGGTACTATATTATTCGCCTGGAAATTCTCCTCGGTAGGTGCTGTGATGCGTGACGTATATCTGAAGAAAGGAATTATATCGCCGCGGGCCGACTGACCTGCCAAACGTGATTGTTACAGTGCTGGTATTCCCAAAAACGTACAAGGCAAAGACGGCTTACTGAGCCGTCTTTGCCTTGTAAATGTCAGCTTATAATAGTACTAGGCTTTGCCGATGCGGAACATCTTCGTGCCGCATTTTGCGCAGACACCCTGCGTAGCCGGTTTGCCATTCTTCATCTTGATGGCCCTGGCATTTTTCATTTCCCTCTTGGCCCTGCATTTCATGCAATAAGCTTCCATTAATTTACCTCCTACGTATTTACGATTAGAATAGTGGATTGTTTGAGGCTTGTCAAGTAGGGCTCCGTATCTGCGGTAGATATGATTGGCAAAATTTCTAAAAATTGAACGTAAAAAAATATAAAAAATTCGTAAAATTTCATGCAGGCGACCTTCGTAAAAAATGATAAGGTACCCGGCAGGAACATCCATGAGAGAGATTTTTCATGGTCGGAGAGGCGTTTTGCCACGGCAGTCCCTTTTTCCTATAATTGGCAATTACCGGAAGGTATATTTTTCAAGTTGGATCTAGCTATGAAATTGGTAGCGCTGGTCGGGATGCCCGGCTCTGGTAAATCGGAGGTAGCCAGGGTCTTTGAATCCAGCGGATATAAAAGGATCAGGTTTGGAGATATCACGGATGAGGAAGTGGG
>Ga0187866_1003461_pt1 | contig 11828 bp, 15 predicted proteins | sample June2016WEW_11_1_3_FD_133013 | JGI IMG/M metagenome (GOLD analysis project Ga0187866, IMG submission 133013) | Peatland microbial communities from SPRUCE experiment site at the Marcell Experimental Forest, Minnesota, USA - June2016WEW_11_150 | ecosystem: Environmental > Terrestrial > Soil >... | reverse complement strand
GGCCTGTCGGACCCGTGGGTCCCGTGACTGTCGAGTCCGCGCCGGTCGGTCCGGTGGGGCCGGTAGGGCCTGTGGGTCCACCTGACGGCGGGCCGGTCGGACCGGTCGGGCCTGCTGGCCCCGTCGGCCCGGTCGCGCCTGCTGGCCCCGTCGGCCCGGTCGCGCCCCCGCCGCCACCTGTCACGGATAACGTCTTGGTCACGGGATCAACGGCCAAGCCAGACCCAATAGGCCCGGCAACCGCATCGTTGCCTACGCCCGTGGTTATCAAAACCTGATTCGCTGGCTGGCTCATTTTACAAAGACCCCACTACCCAAGGCTCGCCCACGGCATACAGCCAGTAAGCTGCCACCGTCAAAGTGACTTCGAGGCTGCCCGTGCCCACTGAATTTGTGGCCGTAACCGTGAAAGTGCTTTGACCCGAGGCGGACGGGCTGCCGGTTATCAAGCCCGTCTCAGTGTCAATTTCCAGTCCATCCGGCAGGTCAGTCGCGCCGAAAGATGTAGGCTCATTGGTGGCCTGTATCTGGTAAACAAACGGATCGTTTTGAGAGCCTGTGACGGCATCTGCGGAAGTGATTTCTGGAAAGTACAGTACGCCCGGCGTGTTTATGATTTCATTCTGACCAGCCAGCGCGTCGCCTACGCGGTCCAACGTCAACCGCACTTTGACCGTTATCATCAAAGCCCAGCCGGTATGACCACGATTCTTCTCAGACTCCAATTCCAAGACCATGCCGGTAGTAACGCGCGCCTCAGTCACGTAGGATATGCCCAGCGTGTCCCCAGCCGCGCACAAGGCCCGCGTGATAATCCAGCGGAGTATATTCGCGCCCTGCCAAAGACCGGAGTTTTCGTCTTTGAAGGACAGACGCATATCGCCCGTGAGCACGGTTATCACGAAGACCGGCTCGGTTTCTATGTTCTCGCTTTGCGGCGCCCAGTTCTCAGGCACGTTGCCCGGTATGATTTCCACTTCCGGGCAAGCGCCAGGTTGGAGCACGCCTGTCTTGCGCGGGTTCTTGTCTTTGGTGTAAAGGATTTGGTTGGCTGGTAGGACGCGCGCCACGAAGGCCGGATCGGCGTTAAGCCAGGCCCACAACTGTTCGATTATAGGCGTGTACGGGTCGCGCTCGGTGAGATCAATCGGGGTGCCCATTCACGGCCTCTTTTTCCTTCACTATGCGCCGGTAACTCGCCCCTGATTTCCAAGCCTTGTTGCAATGCGAACATAACCAGTATTCGCCATGCCGTTCATGTTTGACGTACCCCTCGCAAAAGGGGCACGTCTTTTCCTCTGTCTCGGCCATGTTACTGACTCAACACTTTCGGAGCGTAATCCTTAGCCAAATCATCCGTGGCCGTATAGCCGACTTTGCGCAAGCCCGCGTAAATCGTGGCGGAAATCTCATCATCCTCGTAACCCAGCGCCTTGAGGCGGGTTTTCTCCACGCGGACATTTTCTTCGTTGTATTTTTTTATCATGTCCGCTTGGGTGTTGTTGTGAGCAATGATGCGGTCAAAGAGCGCCTTGTCCTCGTTGCGCCAAGAGGTCAGTTCCGTCTTTTCAGCATCGGTAATAACCAGCGGCGCAACTTTTGGAAAGTATGGACGGCGCCCCACACCGAGACTCTTGGCGTCAAAACATCCCGCCAAAAAGCACAGGCATAGACTACCGAATATCAGTCGCGTCTTTAGGTTGCGCATTGCTTGAATCCCTTTCGTCAAGAAGCACCCCTTCCGTTTTTCCCGCTTCAACTTCACCCTTGGCGGCTGATTCAAGCGAATCCGCCCGCGCCTTATCCTTCGCGGCTTGCTTGCGCCCCCACCACTGAAACACAAGGTATCCCACACCCATAATCGCAGCCGTAATGACAGTGCCAAGCATCAGCGCAGTTCCTCTAAAAAGGCCCGGATTACAACCACTGGCACATACAGCCCGCTTTCATGGTCAAGATCGCCGTTCTTTGGTGTACCAGCCACGGCCATGCCGATTACTTCTCCTGCCACATTCAGCACTGGTCCGCCGCTCATGCCGTGGTCAAACTCAATCTTCATTTCATGCCACGCCAAGCCGCTCTTGAATTTCCGCGTCAATCTGCCAGCGTATCGCTTCACGTGCTCGCCGCGCGCCGAGGCGTCAAGACTCAATGATTCTCCGGTTTTCAGCTCATCAGCGGCCAACTTCAACGCCGACATATCGGTATCGGTTTCAAGCAAGCACACATCGGAGTATTCATCCGAAGCCTTCACCCGACAGGCAATCCAGTCGCCCTTGACTTCAATCCGCAAGGCATCATAAAACTTGCCAGATTTCCATGAATCAAATACGTTATGCGTGGCCGTCAACAGCGTCCGCTTGCCTATGGCAAACGCCGTCCCGTGGCCGGTTATGGACTCGCCCTGGTATTGCCGCTCGTAACGCAAACGCACCACAGCGTCATTTGCTAGTGCTGGTAGACAGAGCAGCCCAAGCCAAAACAGCCTTTTAAGCATTGTGCAACCCTCTTACTTCGTCGCGGGCTGAGTAACCACCACGGTCAGGCCCTTGCCTTCGGCCAGCGCGGTTTGAAATTTCGTCCACGCTTCAACGGCGTCGGCGATAAACTCAGGCGCATCAGCGACGATAGTGAAGACGCCGCCCTTGGCTTGCGCGTTAATTTCAGCGGCAGCCGCAGGAACGGAAGTCATCAAACCCGCAATGTCCGAACGGACATGCGAACTTGTGACGAGACCGGCAACTTCGGCTATCACGCCCTTGCCGCTCTGAAATGTGCCAACGAGCGTCCCGACTAAATCAGCCGCATCGTCCAGCGCGGCTTTTGTATTTTCCAACATGTTTCGATCCTCCTAAAAAAGACGCCTCAGTCCTTGCCGCCAGCTTGCAAGTTCACTTGCATCAAACACGGCTTGGTCATTAACAGTTGTGTTAATTGCTGCTGTCCCTGTATTTGTTCACGCGCCGCCGCCGCAACCTCCTTAGATGCCTCAGTGTTATTCTTCACCACATCCCGCAAGTCTTGAATGTGCGCCTCTTTCGCCGCCTTAAATTCGGCATCCCGCTGGTCTAGCTTTGCTCCAAGTCTTGCCGTCAAGGTCTCATGCGTTTGCTGCAACTCCACTTGCGCCCGCGTCGTCATAGAACGCGCCCACTTCACGAAGAACCACGTCAAGGGCACAAACAACGTGGTGATGATTCCAGCGTCAAGAGCGTACTTCTGGAGAAACTCCCACATGATGCCCGTCTCCGTTGTTTTTCTTTTTCCGTTCCACCGCCCCGCACACCATGCACGTCCAGGGGTCTTCTTCGTCGCGCCGCGTGTGTTCCGAAGTCTTGCCACAAGCCGTGCAGTGCGCTATCGTGCTCAGTCTTGGCTTGCGCGGCGCGTCCACTTTTGTTTCTCCTTGCCTTCTCCTCTCTAAAAAAATTTATGTTGACACCTTTGAAAAACATTATATAAAGGTTCCCAAAGGAGGCTGTTATGGCAAAATCTGATTACGCAAAGTACAGTGAATATTATCGGAATTATCACAAAAAATATTACGCCGAACACAAAGAAAAAATTCAGGCTTACTACATTGCCAATAGGGAGAAAATTATAGCCAGATACAAGGCATGGCGCAAAAACAACAAAGAAAAGTGCAAGGCGCGTTCCAAAATTTATGAACAGCACAGGCATAGAAGCCCCATTCTGAGAAGATTTTATGATGTAAAAAGAAGTTGGAAAAGAAAACTTGCCATCATCAAAAAGTATGGCGGCGAGTGCAAATTTTGCGGAGTTAAAGACCCTACTTGTCTTAGCCTGGATCATATCAATAATGACGGATATGTAGAAAGACGCCGCGAAAACGGCTCCAACACATCTGTTGGATTTTATAGAAGACTTCTCCGTGCGCCCGTTAGGAGTGACTTGCAAATTCTCTGCATGAACTGTCAATGGCGCAAACGAATGAGAGGGCCGGATTATACTAAATGGCCTGATATTAAATCTTCTCATTGTCCTGCTCCCTTTCAAAAATAACGGGCAGGGCATTTTTGCCCCGCCCGCTAAAGGGCTACTGAATTGTCAGTCCGGCCTAAATCTTCACGTTCGCATTGAAGATGCACTTGGGCGAGCGGATCACGGGCAGGAAGTTATCGCCCATGATGACCAGCAGCCGGAGCGGATCGTCCAGGGACTTGGCATAAGCCCACTGGCCGTATTCCATCTTGTAATCGGACAGGTTGACGCCGGTTTCGCCCACCAGGTCAATCGTCTGCGGCACAAGCTCGCTGCCTTCCACCAGGTCGTACCAGCCGCGGTTAGGCTCAGGCGTGAACACCACCTGATCGTCGCCGAAGATGCCGTTGACGGTTTCAGCCGACATGGACCCGCCTGGGTTGGTCTGCGCGTTCACCAGGAAGGCTTGCTCCATGCTGTGCCAGGTAAGGCCCATGAAGCCGTCAGGGATTTCGTTCTGTGTGGCGGCTTCCAAGAACCGTTGCTGCCAACCCGGATTGTGCTTCAAAAACGCTTGCAAAACCGTGTTTTGCAGGAGATAGCCGAAAACATTGGCGCCGTAGAAGGCGTGGGCTATCGGGAAGTTGGTCAGCTTGCGCGCGGCGATTTTGATTTTCTTGATTTGGGCAATGATGTCCGTGCCAGCCGTGTTCCAGCCGGCGGAGATAATGTTGCCGTCGCCCAGCGGGTTCAAGCGGCCCGTATTGCCAGCCGGAATGTTGTAGCTCACGGTCAAAGCCGCGTTGGTGGAAGAAGCCTGGACTTCGCCCACAGTGTTGAAATAAATGGCCTGATTGGTGAGCACGCTGGTAACGCTGGCTGTGCGCAGATTGGAGAAGGTTTGCTTGAAGTCAATTATCTCACGCTCGACTTCATCCGAGGCCGCGTCCTGCATTTCCGTGGTGTTGGGCTTGAACAGCGCCAGCAAAGTGTTGGCGTTGAAGGCGATGTTGTGCGAAGTGTGTACGCAGGAGAAGGCCCGCGCGCCCATGCCCTTGGCTTCAAAACCTTGGCTGGGGCTGCCGAAAGCCGAGGCCCGCGCCATGCGCCGCTCGCCCTCTACCACCGTGGCCTCGAAGACGTTGCCCACGACTCTCCGGCCCACCTTCATAAATTCAGGCGGGATAACATCGGAGGCCAGGCCGGGTTCAACCTGCCGAATGATGCCGCTAAGATTCGGCGCACCAAGGATTGCTTGAAGATTCGCACCCGCCATTGTCGTCGTCTCCTACTTGAAAAGTTCCCTTTTACTCGCGGCCTTTCAGCCGTCGGTTACACCGTGCCCGGCAAGAAATCGTCGTCAAAGTGCAGCGGCCCGCCAGCATTGCGCAGTTGAGCCTTGAGCCACGCATTGAGCGAGGTATCCAGGCCGTAGCCGATTATCATGGCGGTACGGATTTCCGCGCCCGTCAAGAGTCGCGGCAACTGGATACTGATGCGCTGCAAGGTCACGGGGTTAGCCACCCAATAACCGAAAGTGTCCTCGAAGAGCGTCACGGGTGTTTCCGAGCCATCGGTGGGCTGCACAAAGCTGCCCGCTATGAAGCGCCCATCCACGCCCGCCGTGGTGCGCGTGACCGAAGCCTTCACGCCGCCGCCCGAAGAAGCCAGGGCCGTGCCGGTCACGTCCACTTGCGCCAGCGAGGATTGAGCCACGCCCGCATAGCCCGTGCCGCTGAAAGTCAGGGTAAACCCGCCGGCCACTGAGGATGCAACCAAAGCGGCTATCACGATGCCATTGGCTACACCTGTAATGGCATCCAAGTATCCCTGCACCGTGGCTATGGAATCGCTGTAGGCGATTTGCTGCGTCTTTTTCCAGACACCTGCGGCTGTCATAACCCCCAGCACGAAAGTACCGGCGGTAAGGGTCGCGTCGAAGCTCACGGTCTGCACTTCATTGACAGCCGGGGAAGTGATGGAAACCGAAGTCGGGTAGGACACAGCCGCCGAAGTGGCTGTGGTCAAGCTCGTGCAGTCCACCGTGGGGTCTTTCTGCTTGAAGGTGGCATACGGATAACCTGTGAAGGCTATGGTGAAGATGCCGTAGGTGCTCACGATGGTAGCGCCGCCCGTCAAGGTCACAGTGACGGCATTGGGGCCAAGCACGGCGTTGATGGCGGCTTGGATGACCGCAGCCGTGGCGTTCCAGGCTATCGCGGCTGTGGTGATAGTCTGGTCTGACCGTCCGCCGGCCGCATTTTGCTGGGCCAAGTACAGGGTGATCGTGAAGGTGCCCGCTGTGGGTTGAGTGTTGAAGGTGATGGTCTTGGCATCGTTTCCGCCCGAAGTGGCTACGGCTGAATAAGCCACAGACGCCGTGCGCACCGTGCCGCCAGCCGTGGCCGGGCCGGTAATTTTCAGGGTGCCGCTGGCACCCAAGCGCCGGTTGATTTCCGTGGCTGTGGGGCCGTCCACATACATCGTGGAAGCGCCGTTGGCTATAGCGGCCAGCAAGCTGCCGATGATGCTGGCGCCGTACAGGTTGGTGGCCGAGATTCTGCCCAGCACGAGGCCCGCGCGGATGATGTACTGATTGATCGGGTTGCCGGGGTCACTGCAATTCTGACCGTCCACAGACCCGCCGACAGGGAAATAACCTTCTGACCGCGGCGCGCGGATGAAAAGGTTGCGTACCGGGGCAATTACATCCGTCCCGACACCCGGCTGCATCTGGCGATTGAGAACATTGGCAATCATGGCTGTCTCCTGCTGGATTCCGCTTTAACTGCGCCGTTTACTTCTTCTTCCCGATCCGCGCTTCGCGGCGTTTCAAAAATTCCTCGTCCTCTTTTTTCTGTTCGGCTGACTGGCCGGTTTGGCCGGGTACTTCACGGCTCAAACTCTGGACTTGTGGGCCGGTCTTCTCGCCCAAGGCAACGGGGGTGTTGTCCTTCAAAATCGCGGCAACTTTGCTCACCAGGTTGTCTTCGGAGCCTTCTTCACAAGACAGCGCCAGGACGTTGCGCGCATTGGCGGGGCCTACCAGCAAGTTCACCAAGCCGTCACGCACCTTGGCCGTTATGCAGCCGGCGGACGCGAGGCTGTCAAGCTCAGTCTTACCAGCCTTGGCCACCATGCTCAGGACCGGGGCCGGGATTTCCCGGCTGGCCGCCAGCTTGGCGTTGGCCACATGGGCCGCGTTCAATTTTTCGTGGGCGTCTTTCAGGGCGGAGAAGTGCTTGCACATGGTCGGGACGGCATTTTCAGGCTTGAGGCCCTTCACGTCGTCATGCTCCGCGCCCAAGTGCGAAGTTAGGGCTTCCTTGCACATGGAGAAGGCTTTGCTCAAAATGGCCTTGTGGTCAATATCTTTGTCTTCGCCTTCTTTTTTTTCTTGAGAAGCCATTTGAATCTCCTTGCCGCTTTTTCCTTCGTTCGCAAGCTGTACGATATATTCTACGCCGCCCCCTTCTGTTAATTCACAAGAGAGAGAAAATTTCAGGGCTTCAAAATCTTTTTGGTTTGGCACAATCGGCTCAGGCGTCACGGCTATATGCTCTATGGTCTCGCCGTATTCATTGCCCTTGCTGTCTTTGTACTTTGGGTTGATCTGTATGGAGACCTGCTTGACGCGCTTGGCTATGCCCTCGCACTCCGCGTCTGAAAAATCGCAAGTGCAGTAGAGCCGGTCAGGGTCGAGTTTCTTGTCTTCCCCTGTGCGCCGGTTTTCTATGGTAGCGCCCAACGGCGTGCCGCCGCGCGCCATGTCGCCCACGTAGCCCAGCGTTATCAGTGAGGCAATTTTAGGCAGAGCCGCGCCGCCACGCGCGTACACGTCCGAAAGCATCTGATCGCCCTTGTGGGTCGTGAATATCGGGACACGGATGCCATTGGCTTTCATCTTATAAAAATTATCCACCAAGCCATCCATGCGCTTGGCGTCCATTTTCAGAGTGAAGCCTTGGACGGGGTGCTTGAACTCGCCGGAGAAAATCAGGTCTTTCAGATACGGACGGCTGGGGGCTTGGTCGTCGCTGTGCGGGATAAACAGCGGGTCTTCGACTTGAGCGGGGGCAATGCGTTCAAAAGTCTTCATGTAAAATTCTACGCCGCCGCTGACATTTTATTATTTTTTGCGAATCACAAAATCGTCGGCGTAGAACAATTAGCGACAGTTGGCAAAGGTAAAGCAATGGTGCAACAAAGATTTTTAACCGTAGAGGAAGTGGCGAAGATTACGCGGTCGCACCCCAACACCGTGAGGTGGTGGATACACACCGGCAAGCTGAGGGCTACGCGCTTTGGGCGTCGGTGGCTCATTGAGCCTGAATCTTTGTGGTTGTCGGGAAAGAGAATTAAATTCCCAAAAGGAACAAAGCCATGACGCTCAGGCTCGCGCCGAAAAGCAAAGAGTACGGCTTTCGACTTGGCTGCTCTGACCCGGATGAATTTTGGTGGCTGGATAAGGTCTGCATCTTTGGGCCGCGTTCCACGGAAAAAGGCCAGACACGATGTATGCAGGTTGCCGCTTGCCTTCTCCAAGCTGAACTTCACCGCCAAGATTACAAAGCGCGTCACCTTGCGGGCAAGGAGTTCGCGGAGGCTTACGCTCAGAAGCATCTTTGGCGGGCACAAGCAAAACTTTTTGAGGTCAAGTAATGCTGATAGACGTACAGGTTTCGAGCAAGGCCAACCCGGAGCACGGGCACGGCCTGGGCGACACGGTGCAAATGCTCCCGGTCATCCAGGCCGTCCAGAACGCCGCCCCCGATGGTGTGCGTGTCCGCGTCGTGACTCGCAAGCCCTTCAAGGATTGGGTGGCCTTGGGTGGCTTCGATTGGCGCGCCTACGAGCATCCCGAAGACTATCCGCCGGCCAGCATCACGCTTTGGCCTTACCGCGAGTCCGCGGTGGACACCGATCTTCGTTGCCTGGCTGAGAACACGAATAGGCAAGCCCTTTGGGCCGCCAACGTGAGCGTGAAGCCCGCGCGCTGCCAGCCGCATATTTCGGTTGAAGCCCGGCTGTGGGCTAAAGAGCGCCACGCCGAATTGAGCAAGTCCGGCCAGAAAATAGCTTGGCTTTCGCCTTATGCCGCCCATCCTATGCGCACATGGTCGCGGCGCCGCTGGGTGGAAGTCTTCGCGGGCCTGGAGGACTTGGGCTGCGCCGTGGCGGGTATGCAATGCCGCTATGACCCGGTAAACGTTATGTGGTTCCCCGGCCCGATGTTTCAGGACGTTTGCGCTGAGAGGACTGCGGCGCTGTTTGAACTGGCTGACCTTTACATAGGCAATGATTCCGGTCTGACGCACTTGGCCGGGTGGCTGGGTGTGCCGTCTATAGCCGTGCTGGGCACCACAAACGGGCGGGTGGTTTTCGGTTGCTACCCTACCGTGCGCACCATAGACGCGGGGGCCTCGTGTGCGGGCTGTCTTGGTCAAGGTACGCGCGGCTGGAAGCATTGGTGTAACAACGGCTGCGATGCCCTGGACGCTATAGCGGCGACCGATGTTTTGGAAATGGCAAAGGAACGCTTACATGGTTTCTACATCCCGCGTCGTGAATGGAAACGTACCTGAAAGGACCATCATGGAAAAAGTCATCCACCCGCCGCAGTTCAAGGTCACAGCCGTAAAAGAAAAGTGGATAGTCCGGCCTGAGTTCCGCCAGAACCAAGACGGCTTGCGGATAGAGGCTTGGATGCCTTATCGCGGGGCCATACCCACTAACCTTTGCAGATTCTTCGGCCTGATTTATGACGACATGGGCAACATCATCTACCGCCTGCCGCTCAAAGCTGAGAACATCGAGGGGGCCTTCAAACTGTTCCCCGTAGAGTTCGAGAAGTGGACGGCGGCTGTGAAGGCTAACCAGGAAGCCGCTACCAAGGCGGCGAAGGACAAAGCGGACGCCATAGCGCGGGCCGCAGAAAAGGAAGTGGCTAATGGCAAACGATCCGAAATTGCAACCGGCCACACACCCGGACAAGTTCAAGACGCGGGATGATTTTGTCAAAGCCTTTTGTCCCGGCAAGGTCTGTGCTGAAATAGGCGTGGCGCAAGGCTCTTTCAGCGCGGTCATACTTTCGGCCAAACCTGCACAACTGCACTTGATTGACCCGTGGATTTACCAATCCACCGAGTTCTATCCGGGCGATCAAGCCAACCGGCCTGACAACGAAAACTTGGCCGCGCACCAAAACGTCATCCGCAGTTTTGCCCATCTTCCGGGCGTGATAATCCGGCGCGATTTTAGTTTCGACGCTGCTCAAAAATATCCCGATGGCTTCTTTGACTTCGCCTTCATAGACGCCATACACACGTTGCCCATGTGCTTGGCTGACTGTGTGGCCTGGTGGCCGAAGATTCGTAAAGGCGGCTGGCTGACCGGCCACGACTTCAACTTAGGCGAAATGCCCGGCTGTCCCGCGCTTTCCGTCAACGCCGCCTTACAACAATTTCTCTTCCTTATTCACCGTGAGAAACTTGACCTTGTGACTTACGAGCAAGATTCATGGGGCATACAGAAATGAATGTAGCCATCTTCATCCGCTCGTACTGGCGGGACGCGCCTTGGCTGGAGTACGCGCTACGCAGCATCGGCAAGTACACGCGCGGCTTTGCTTACGTCATGGTAGTAGTGCCCAGCCGGGACCATGCCTTTTTCGCGCCCTTGCAGGCCAAGTACGGCTTCCGCCTTTACGAATATGGCGTGGTCAAGGGTAAGGAAATGCTGCACTCCGAAGTCATGCTCTGCCGCGCCGATGAAATTTGCCCGGATGCTGACCACATTCTCTTGACCGATTCAGATTGCGTCTTTTGGGAGCCAGTGACGCCGGCGGATTACATGGTGAAGGGCAAGCCCGTGATCTTGGGCAAGTCTTTCGCCACACTTGCCAAAGAAGTGGACAGTCCTTCCAGCCAAGCTATCGTGCGCCAATGGCTGCCGGCCGCCCGCAATGCTTTGGGCTTCGAGCCTACACATGAGACCATGACACGCCATCCGGCCATCTTTCACCGGGGCCTGTTCACGCCCTTCCGCGCCGCCGTGGAGAAGCACACGGGCCGGGCCTTTGATGACTACGTGCTGAGTTGCCGCAACGAATACCCGCAGACCTTCGCCGAGCTAACCAGCTTGGGCAACTTTGCGCTGCACGATTTCCAAGACCAGTATTTCTTTGCGGACTTGGACGGCCCGGAGGCCAAGGCCACGTCGGACAGCGGCGCGCCCGTCACAGCCTCAAAGGTCAAACAGTTTTGGAGTCACGGCGGCATAACCCCAGCGTTAAGAACAGAATTGGAAGCCATCTGTGCTTGACCTTTCGCGCATAACACTCGTGACGGTAGCCACACGAGAACATGCCGTATGCCGTGAGGCCATAGCCAAGCTGCGGGAAGTGGCGCGCTTCGGCAAGGTGATAGTCTTCACCAACGCGCTTGAAAGTTATCCTGAATACCGCCGGTCTTGGGTGGCCTCGCGCGGCTGGAAAGATTGGTGTGTCTGGCGGCTCACTGAGTTTCCAAAATTCCGCTATGAGTTTTCAGACTTCATTTTGTTTGTAGAATCGGATGCGGCCATAGTCAATCCCGCAGCCTGGACGGACAAGTTTTTTGAATGGGATTACATTGGGGCACCGTGGCATGACCGAGTAGTGGGCAATGGCGGCTTCACGCTCATATCTCAAAAGTTCCTGGCCGCGCTGGACAAGCTGGACTTGCCGCCCACAGTCGAGGCTTGCCACCCATGCGACTTTAAAATGTGCCACGATTACCGGGCCTGGTTCGAGGGTAACGATTGCAAATTCGCGCCGGCGGAAGTGGCTGACAGGTTCGCAAACGAGACCGGGGATTATCTTGGCGCATTTGGCGTCCATAGCCGGT
>Ga0187866_1003454_pt1 | contig 11841 bp, 13 predicted proteins | sample June2016WEW_11_1_3_FD_133013 | JGI IMG/M metagenome (GOLD analysis project Ga0187866, IMG submission 133013) | Peatland microbial communities from SPRUCE experiment site at the Marcell Experimental Forest, Minnesota, USA - June2016WEW_11_150 | ecosystem: Environmental > Terrestrial > Soil >... | reverse complement strand
TTTGCGAGGTCCTCGACCGCGTGCTCAACAAGGGCGTCGTGGTGGCCGGCGAGGTGACCATTTCGGTCGCCGACGTGGACCTCCTCTATCTGGGCCTGCAACTGGTCTTGACCTCCATCGAGACCGCGCGCGAGAGCCTGGGGAACGGGCGGCGGGGAGCCGGTTTGGCGCTTGAAATCGGAAAGGGGAAGACCAATGGAAGCGGTCGCAACCACGCGGGTCGAGTCTGAATCGATCCGCGACTTTGCCCTCGTGATGCAGCAGGACGACAAAATCCAGCCGCGGGCGCGGCACCACGGAACTCCGGGCCGGGGCCGCCTGGATTTGGATCCGGAGCGTTTGAAAAACGGTCTCGGACAACTGGTCCTCACGGTGGTGAAGCTCTTGCACGAAGTGCTCGAGCGCCAGGCGCTCCGGCGCATCGAGGCCGGCTCGCTCACCGCGGAACAGATCGAGCGGCTGGGCCTCACCTTGATGGGCCAGGCGGAAGAAATCGATCGCTTGCGAAGAGAGTTCAACCTCGAAGAGGACGATCTGAACCTCGATCTCGGTCCCTTAGGGAGGCTCTTCTAGAACAGGAGATTCATCATGCCCCAACAGGCAGTTACGCACGCGTTGCAGAGTTCCACTCTATCCGATGTCCTGGAGCGGGTGCTGGACAAAGGCATTGTCATCGCCGGCGACATCAAGATCAAGCTGGTGGACATTGAGTTGCTTTCCATTCAGATCCGCCTGGTGATCTGTTCGGTGGACAAGGCCAAGGAGATGGGCATGGATTGGTGGGTCAACAACCCCGTTTTCTGCAGCCAGGCTCCTCCAGGACAACTGGAAGCTTCTCTTTCCAAGCTCGACGAGAGGCTGGCCAGGCTGGAGGCTTCCGCGCCGCGCGAGGCGGTCCCCGCTTGAGCTTCTCTGGTAAAATCGGCCTGGAAGCCATTCTTGGCCGGTGCTGGGCGCGGGCTTCAAACCCGTTGTGCGGTATTTTGTGCCGCGGGTGGGTTCGACCCCCACTGGCTTCCGCCAACTATCTAGCCTATTTTCAATAATTTAGCGGCTCGTTTTCCAATTGTACCAGTTTTTGTACCAAAATCCAGCTTGGAAGTGGCCGCGTCAAGCACCCGTTGGAAGCTTTCCACGAACGGCGCATAGTGCTTCTCCGTGGTCTTGATGCTGGTGTGACCGAGCAGCAATTGGACCGTGTGCAGGTTCTCTCCCTTCTCCAAAAGCGAGACGGAAAATGTGTCGCGGAACCTGTGCGGGTGGCCCTTGACCTTCGCCACGGCCAGCACGCGCGAAATGGTCTTCCGCGCGTTCCCGATGGCCGTGTAAAGCTTCGAGGCGTCGTTCCAAAAGAAGTACTCCCCGTCGCCAGGTAACGCCGCCAGCGCTTCCGTAGCAGGTTTCCCGAGCCGAACGTGCAGCGGGACGCCGGTCTTCATAACCCGCAGCGAGAGCTTGCCGGTCGCCAGGTCCACGGCCGCGCGCTTCAGTTGGATGGTGTCGGATATCCGCATCCCCGAGTAGAGCATCACCAGGCACATGGCCCGCGCCCGCGCCCTGGTGCGCTCCACCGTCTGCGGGTTATCGTCTTCGATCTTGCCGCACCTCTCGAGGATCTGGTCTGCTTCATCACGGCCAAAGGGCACGGTAGGGGGTCCGTCTTCCCGCGGCGGTTCAAGCTCCTGGGCGAAATTCTCAGGCATCCATCCCCGCTTCTTTTAGAAGGCACGGAACGTGCGCAATGTCTCCAGTTCCTTGCTGCTGGTGGACGGCTTTATCTTGCGGCCGGCGCGAAAGTCCATCAGCGCCCCGAGGTCAATTCCATCCATCGCGTGAATCCCTCTGGACGCGCAGAAGGCCGACAGATGCGCCAGCGTCTTGGTGTAGCTCCTGACGGTGGAGTCCGCAAGGTTCCGCGCCCGGCAGTCGCCCAGATAAGACTGTACGCACTCATCGACGTTGACCACGGCGCCGGCCTGTTGCGGCTTCGCTTCCCACTGTTCAACGCGCTTGACGGCGCGCGCCCAGTCGCGCAGTCCGGCCGGCTGGCGAAAGCGTTTCCCGTTCAAGTCCCCCGGCGCACCAGATCGGGCAAGAGCATCTGGTGTAGTTCTGGCCCTTCGCTCGGTGCGGGCATTTACGGAGGTGACGGCGCTAGAGGTTCAGCATGTTTTACCCGGCTTTAGCATTTCGCCGGCGCTTCCGCCAGGGCGGACAGCCGCGGGGCTCGGAGGCCATGCGAAGAAGAACTTATGAAGAAGAGATGGTTGAGTTTTCTCTCCGCGGCAGTGGCCGGGCGGCCTATTTCACGCCACGCCTGCGAAGGAGCAGCGCGAGGGCACCGCCGGCCATCAACGACAGGCCACAGGGTTCCGGAACCTCCTCGAGCGCCTGATAAGAGGTGCCGGCCTGGTTCAGGGTGAAGTAGCCGGCCATGTAGCCTGCGTTGTCAATTGCGAGAATCGAAGTGCCCCAGCCCCCCGCGTAATCCGGAATCAGGGTCTCGATTTTGGTAAAGGTGTCGTACGCATACGGGTGCGTTATCCCGGAACCGTCAAGATAATAAGCGCCGACGGCCACTCCGTTACCGCTGATGCCGTTCAGGTCGCCATAGGTGTACCCATAGTTCGGGTACGGGACTGGTGTGTAGTTCGTCCCGTCGTACGTGAAGCCCACCCAGCTAGGCACGGAATAGTTGCCGATCAGCAGACCGCCATCATCGATTCCTTGAAAATACGTGTTCGGGTAGGTATACCCGGGATCGTCAGGCAGCACAGTGAAGCTGCCGCCGTTGTAAACGAAATTGCCTGCGCTGTCGTAGCCGACGATCTCGTCGGAGTTGTTGATGCCCGCCAGCATGGTGCCTGTGTTCAACGGACGGTCCACAGTGGTGAACGTGCCGGTGATATCGGTAAAGCCATGCTGGCCGGAGGCGTCGCTGTAGTACCCGATGATCTCGCCCGAGTCGTTGACGCCTGTTACAGACGTGTCAGTCACGCCGGAGAAGGGGACGGTAATCTCGGTATACACGCCGCCTTGATAGACGAAGCCGTTGGAATGGCCGCTAGGGTCGGTGAAGTAGCCCACGACCTCGCCGTTGTTGTTGATACCGGTGGCCGCGGAGTTGACCACCGTGCAGCCCCCGCAGGACACGTTCAGGACAATGTAGTCGGCCGAAGCCGGCGTGACGAACGCGGCCATAACAGCCAAGGCCGCAATGCAGTGTAGTCCGCGCATGGTCCCTGATTCCTCCCGAAGAGATCGGTTTCAAAACCACCCGACTGCGCCCGTTTCCCCGTCGCGATCCGGTTCCGTCAAGAACTGGATTTCAGTCAGGAGCCGCATTTCGCCGTCTCAAGCCAGGATTTCCATTTTGCCATCCTGGCCCGGTTTCGATTATACATCCAACCGCATCTTTTGGAGCTATTTTTCTCATTTCCCCATCCCGAACGACTGCGGCGGCCCGGGAGGGGCCAACTCCGGCTCTTCCCGGTACAGAAGAACCCGGAAGTGCCCCATTTCAACCAGAATTTCCATTTTGGCTCCCGGCTTTTGAGTATTGTACACCCAGCAGCCAACTTTTGATCCTCCGAAGTGCAGTTGTTTGCAGTTTCCTTCTTTGGGAGCCATTGCCGAAGTCCGACAGCGTCTTTCTGGGTGGAATCGTGGAGCGCGATTCCACTTTCTTGAGCGAGGCGTGCCCATCGCTGCGTTCCCCAGGCTCGCCAGAATCGCCTAAAGCCTTGGCCAGAGGCCACGACAGCGGCTAGGACGCGTCGGAAGCTCGCGGGAAGGTGTACACCACGCCGGCACGGCGAGCATAACGCCCGCCGATAAGCGGTATGCGCCTTTCAAGGTATCAGCGGAATACGTCAGTAAGCATCACCCGGTTGCAGGAGGGTATTACGTCGCTTACAAAGATGGGTACAAGTCTTTTTCGCCAGTGAAAGCATTTGAGGACGGCTATACGTTAGTAAAATAATGAATCCAGCCCCAAGTTCTCAGAGCGCGAATGAGAAAACCGATTTCGCTGCTAAGGAAAAAGGAACCAGTCCACTGGCTTCTCCCCCTTCTCGCCCCTAATCGGTGGATGAGGGGAAACCGTAACTGCGCCGAATCCTATCCTGATAGACCGTGCTCCTGCATATACCGAAGGGTCATCCATACGAACAGGGCTTTGTCGTGAGTATGGTATAAGCTGCAAAAAACAACCGCACGGCTGTCCATCCAGGAGGTCGGAGAATCCGAAACAGGAGTCCCGAAGGAGTCCTTGCAGAGCGTCTGAAAGTCAGCCGTGCCTCCAATGGCCATCATCTCACTCAGGAGAACTTGGAACGCGACCATCTCAAGGATATCGTCCTTGAAGTACAGATATGCCGAGGTCCCTGACATCTCAGAAGAACCGCGGCTCGTGTCCAAATTGGCCCATACCGGAAATCTGCCGCCGAAGCGGGAGATCTCGCAGTTCTTAGCCCAATAGATGACGTATCCGCTGGGGGGCTTCATCGCCAGGCGATTCAGCAGTCCGAGCTTCTCGCATCTTGCCGATGCGAGTTTCTTGACCTCCAGCGGTTCGCTCAGTGAGAAAGCCACGCCATTGACATGCAGGTCGATGTCCATAATGCCCGAGATAATAGCACCCCGCACGCCGCGCGGTGGCATAATCGGACCATGAACTCCTGGGGCGATACGGGAGAGTATTTTTAATTGAGCGGCAGAATAGGTCTATGCATAATTTCATTCGCCGGGCTATGATGGACGCCATCCGTTATCATCCAGATCGCGAGGACGAGACCCGCGCGTATGTGCAGGCGTTGTTGGACGACACTACATCGCCCGGCGACCCCTACGAGATCGCAGTTGAGATTCGGAGGAGGTTTCCCCCGCCGCCTCCGAAGCCACCGCGCGGTTCTGGGGGCGGCCGAGGCCGAAGGCGCGATTCACGTCGATGGGTCTTCGTGAATCGAAGCGCGCCCTGTACGTGTTTTTGTAGGGTAAAACCGCGAATCGTGCGATCAGCGCGAAACCTGCGACTTTTGTTTTCAGCAACTTGCCTGTTTTCAACAGTAGAGCGCAAGTCGACCCCCACTGGCTTTCGCCACCTGCTCCTCTAACTTCGGAAAACACCGGACTACTACCCAAATTCAGTCCGAAACCGCGTTTCCCGCCCGGTATCCTTCGGGTAGGCCGCCATGAAGTGGTTTCTGATCGTTTCCGCGGTTGCGCTGGCCGGCCAGGCGGCCGTGCGCGCCGACGCCGAGGGGGACCGCGCGGACACCTCGCGCGGCGTGGTCACGCTGCCGTCAGTGGGGGGCAGATCTGAAGCCGTCCCTGGCGTCGTAATCACTTTGCCCGCTCCCCCCGCGCCGATTGCCGCGCCCGAGGCCGAGCCTCCAAAGGTTACCGAAACTGCCGTCCCGCGGATTCCTCCAGCCAGCGACGACCACCCGCCGGTTCTGCGGCGGGCCGCGCGCGTGTATCCCGCAGGGTTCGACAGCGACAGCGCCCTGTTCTGCCAGGCCATGATCGGTCTGTGGACCGAAGCCGACGCCCAGGCCTTGCTCGGGGAACCCTCGCGCCAGCGGCTCGCCATTGGCGAAGATCCGTCGGAAACCGGCCTCATCTTCGCTTTCGCCGACCCTACCGGACACTACCAGGAGTTGGAACTGGATTTCGCCAACACAACTGGCGTCTTACGAGGCGTTTTTGCATATCCGCGGAAGATGACGTGGCAGGAATGCCGCCGCCTTTGGGGCGCCCATGTCGCCGCCCGCAAGGCGAACCAGGGACGGACCTTTTATTCCTACCTGAATCGCCGGTTGGATGTCCTGGTGGACCCCGCCGGCAAGGTGATCAGCCTGGGTCTGTACTGATCCGGCTGGCCTTGTCCGTCCGTAAATTATCGTAAAGAAACCGCAACCTGGAGCCCCCCTGGGGCGTTTAATACGTAAGGTGAAGTTTCACTGCGCCGAGAATAGGCGTATAGTGTAGCTATATAGGAGTTGTCGGAAAATGAGACGTCTTTCCGCATTGCCCGTGGCAGTTCTGGCCGCACTCGGCCTGCTCGCGCCGGGCGCCTTCGCCGACGATAAGAAGAAAGATCCCGAGGCGATTGGCGACCGCGACGTTGGCAAGGGCGTAAACTTCTACTCCCTCGAGAAGGAGATCGCTCTCGGCAAACAACTGGCGCAAGAGGTGGAGCGCCAGGCGAAGATCATCGACGACCCCATCATCGCGGAGTACGTAAACCGCGTGGGTCAAAACCTGGTCCGCAACTCGGACGCCAAAGTGCCGTTCACCATCAAAGTGCTGGATTCCGAAGAGGTGAATGCCTTTGCCCTGCCCGGCGGGTTTTTCTTTGTGAACTCCGGCCTCGTCCTGAAAACCGATACCGAAGCCGAGCTGGCCGGCGTGATGGCGCACGAAATCGCGCACGTGGCCGCGCGCCACGGCACACGGCAGGCCACCCGCGGGGAGCTCATCAACATCGGCACCATTCCGCTGATCTTCATGGGCGGATGGACCGGTTATATCATCCGGCAAGGCGCCGGCTTGGCCATCCCCATGGGCTTTCTGCAATTTACCAAGGCGTTCGAAAGGGAAGCCGACTACCTGGGTTTGCAGTATCTCTACAAGTCCGGCTACGATCCCACCGCGTTTATCGACTTCTTCGAGAAAATCCAGACCCTCGAGAAGAAGAAGCCCGGCACCATGGCCAAGGTTTTCTCCACGCATCCCATGACGGACGACCGCATCAAGTCCGCCCAGGTCGAGATTGATAAGATCCTGGTGGCCAAGCCCGAGTACGTGGTGAACACTTCCGAGTTCAACGATGTGAAGGGCCGGCTGAACATGCTGCACAACCGCCGCAAGGTGGATACCAACAAGGACGACGGCCGTCCGCGCCTGCGCCGCGCCCCCGGTAGCGGCAACGGACCGGTGGACCAGAACGAGGACGGCACCACGCCCAAGACGGACCAGGACGAGCGCCCCACCCTCAAGCGCCGCGACGGCTGAGAGATTGCGCCTCCAAGCATCGGTACGCGCGCCGCGCCACGATTAGTTCTTCGTTGGTGGCCAGCGCTAGCACAGTGACGCTCGAGTCCTCCGCCGAAACCATCCGGTCTCCGCTTCCGGATTCGTTCTTCGTCCGGTCCAGCCGCATCCCCAGGAATTCCAGCCCTTCGCAGCACGCCCATCGCAGCCGGGCGGAGCTCTCGCCGATCCCGCCCGTGCACGCCACGGCCTCCAATCCGCCCATGGCCGCCGCGAACGCTCCGATGGTCTTCTTCACCTCGTACACCAAGACCTTGAGGGCCAGCCCGGCGCGGCGGCTGCCCTCGGCCGCGGCGGCCTCCAGGTCGCGCACATCGCCCCCCTCGACGCCCGAAAGGCCCGCCAAGCCGCCGCCCTTGGCAAGCTGGCCGCGAACGTCTGCGGCACTCCATCCGTGGCGCTCCATCATGTAGAGCACCGCGAACACGTCCAGGTCGCCGTGGCGCGTGGCGTTCTCCAGGCCCGACTGCGGTGAGAACCCCATGGTCGTGTCTACCGACCGTCCACGGTCGATCGCGCACATGGACGAGCTTCCCCCAAGGTGGCAGCTCACCAGCCTCACCTGGCGTCCCAACATCGCCGCCACGCGCTCGCCGATATACTGGTGCGACGCTCCGTGGAACCCGTACTTGGCCACGCCGTCTTCCAGCCACGCGCCCGGAACGCCGTACAGCCGCGCGTGCTCCGGCATGGTGGTGTGAAACTCCGGCTCAAAGGCGGCCACCATCGGAACCCCCGGCATGGCCTGCCGGAAGGCTTCGATGGCCGTCAGGTAGATGGCGTTGTGCGCCGGCGCCGCGGGCAGGAACTGGCGCAGCGCTTCCACCACTCCCTCATCCACCACGAAAGTTCCGCGATACTGCGGGCCGCCATGCACCGCCTTGAGCGCCACCGCATCGATCGGCGTCCCGCCGGTCGAGATCCGCGCGATGGCGTCCCGGTAATTGCTCACGCGCTCCTGCCGGCCCTTCGCCAGCACTTTCTCGGAAGGCATTTCCAGAATCTGGTACTTCAGGGATGTGGTTCCCAGGTTGGGGATCAGCAGGTTCATGGCGCTTCAGTACACCAAGCCGAGTTGCTTGAGCGTCGCGCCCGGTTCTTCGCCCTCGAACTTCGTCAGCGATGCCTTTTCACGGCCGTTCTCCAGGGCCACGCCCGCCGGGGTGCCCGCGTAGGGGAAGACCTGTCTCAGCTTCTTGAGGTCGGTCGAAATGGCCGCTCTCAGACCGGTGTCCTGCAAGAACTGCGCCGCGTACTGCGGCTGCTGGATCGCAATGGCCACCACTTTCGTGTCGCCCCAATTAAAGTGCGACATGCGCCTGGCGGCGTCGAAACAGTGCATGCACTCCGGGTCGAAGAAATACAGGAAGATCTTGCCATGTTCGAGCGAGTACGGCTGGCCGTCCACCACGATGGTCTCCGGCGCCTTCACGCCGGTCTGCCGCACGGCAGCCACTCCGTAGGAAACCAGCGCGAATACCACCACCGCGCCCAGAATCAGAATGGCGCTCCGGAGGCTTTCCGGCGGCCGCGACCAGATTCCCGCCACCACCGCCAGCAGCAGCATGAGGCCGTCGCCGATAAAGAAGCCCGGCCCCACCACCCGCTTCACCCACGGGAAGCAACTGCAATCTTCGCCGCGCAGCACGTTGTAATTCACCGCGAAATACGCCAGGAAGGCGAACAGCAGGATCCCGGTGAGAATCGAGCCCCAGCGCCGGAACCGCGGCACCAGCAACAGCACACCGCCCAGCGTCTCCACAATCCCGAACACCAGCGCGGCCGCCAGGCTCATCGACTCCGGCACCCTGGCCTGCGCCATGCGCACGGCCGCGCCTTGCGCGTCGGTGATTTTCCAAAGACCCGAGAGCAGGAACAGAAGCGAAAGCAGGATGGCGGCCACCCAGCTCAGCGCGGTTTTCCAGCCCGGCAACTCCAGCGAGCCAAGCCCTCCCCGCGGCTGTGCCATACTGTCGGTCATGGTCCTCATTGTAGCCCTTTCATCGATTTGGAAGGGGCTGGCGCTGGCCGGGGTTCTGCTGGCCGCGCCCACCGGCGTCGAGCTGGTGGATGAGGTGTACCAGATCCCCGCCGGCCAGTGGCGGTACATCGAGGTCAGTCTCAAACAGCAGCCGGCCCTGGTTTCCGCCACCTTCCAGGTGCTGACTGGCTCCCCGCCGGCGCGCATCGCTTTGATGCGCAGACAGGATCTCGAACGGCTGCGCGATGGCCAACCGCACGGCGTCATGGCGGTGACGCCCCTGGCTTCACACGGCAATCTCTCCTACTACGTTCACTGGCCCGACGACTACGCCATCGTAGTGGATAACCGCGCCGCCCAACCCTCCGCTGTCCATCTGCGCATCTCGCTCGAATTTGGGAGCGGGCCGGGGCCGGCCGTGACGCGCCTCTCGGCGCGGCGGCAGCTCGCCGTGATTCTCATTAGCTTCGCCGTCTTCTTCGGGATTGTGAGCTTCTCGGCGCGGTGCCTGTGGCGCGTGGTCAAGGGTCCCCCAGTCAACGGCGATTGACCGGAGGTCATTGCCACGGTTTACGAACTAGCGGACTTGGGCGTAACCGCGATGCCGATTCAATCGCAGACCGGCCCCGTCAACTCTACAATGGGGAAGCTTCTCTGGGCCATCCAGGCGTGGTATGCCGCGACGGAGGGTTACAGCCTTTCCAATTCAGCAGCCGCAACGGCAGCGCGTACACCAGCCAGTGGTTGAACGGGAAAGAGATCGTCGCCACCGGCCGGTACAGCCCCGCAGGCCGATGGGCCAGTATTCCTGGTGCAGGATCAGGTTCAGGTTTTCGACGGTGGCTCCTCGAATACGCGGATCATCCAGCATGATCGCCGGCGAATCCTGGGCAAAACCCATGCCTAATGAATTCGCGTACGCCAGCAGCGTGATGCCGGAAGTTCAGCCGGCCTGCTCAGAAGGCCGGCCCGTCCGGCAGCACGGATCGGAACGGGGCCGCGGGGCACGCATAGCGCTCCATCGCGGTCTGCTGGATCTCGCGCGCCCGATCGGTTTTCCGCGCTTCGAGAAACGCCTGTGCGAGGTCCACCGACGCCTCGCAGAGGTCATTGCGCACGCGCGGACACGTCACATCGAGCGCGGGTAGACCGCGTGAGTAGTCGATCGCACAGGAGCCGCCCGGAATTCTCCGGTACAAGTCCCGCAAGGCAAACATGGTGCCGGGATCGTTCGGGCTCACCAGGGTCTTCTCGACGAGCGCGATCGCCGCCTGTTCCGGATTGCCGCTGGCCAGGTACCCTTCCCAAATTGCGTCGTAGGACAGCGTCGCGGCGGGATTCAAGCTCCTGGCGTGCCGGTAAGCTTCCAGCGCTTCGGCGTCAAGCCCCAGCCTGGCGTAGGCCCCCCCCCAGGTTCCAGTACAGTAGCAGGAACCCGAAACGGGCCGTGAAGGGCTTTCCGTGCGCGAGGAGATCTTCGTCGTACTTCTTCTCCCCTGCCCGGTCGGCCTCCCGGGCGCGCAGCAGCACGGCGAGTGATTCCCGATACAAAGCGCGCCCCTGCGCTGTCAACATGCCCCCCATTAATTCGCCTTTGGCCCCGTAGTACACTCCCAGGTTGTTCGGAGTCAACACACGAATTAGCTCTGGCGGCAGCGAGCGGACGATGCCCCATGCAGTCTCCGATTCCTGAATCGCCCGGTCCATATTGCGCACAGGGTCTTGCGTGTAAAGTGTGTCGGCCAGATTCGCGCGCAGCCTGGAGCTGTGCGGCGCCACCTGGACGTCCGTGGATGCCAGCGTCAAATCGTCTTTCCAAGCGTAGTTCCGTGCCAAGGTACGAAACGTGAACAGTGCGATGACAGCCGTTAAGACAGCCGCTGTGAGCCGCTCCCGCCCCAGACGATGCGCTAGCGCCGCTACGGCGATCGCAAACCCCACGGACGGCAGATACAAGAACCGCTCGCCCAGGATGGAGCCGATCGGGAACAGCAGATTGGATGTGGGAAGCAGCGTGATGGCGACGAATCCTGCCGCGAAGAAGATCAATCGATCCTTGCGGTGTCGCGCCAGCGCGAAGGCCAGAATGGCGCCCACCATTACCAGCGCGAGCCAGGCCATAGGATCCAACCAGCCGGCTAGGGGAATCTGGTTGTAGGAGCGGTCGCAGGTGAGGTGGAGCGGCCAAACCAGCAACCACAGATCCAGGCCGATTACCTTGATGGCGGTCAACCGCGCCGCCCAGAAATCGGCCCCCACAATCGGATTGTCCAAAAACCCGAGCACAGGCAATGGCAGCGGGTCGAAAACGAGCCGGCGCACCCACCAGAACAGGGCCAGAGAGGCCGCCGCCGCTGCATACGCTGGAATACGGCGCAACACGCCTTGCCGCCCTTCGCCAATGCCGAAACTGATGTCCCAGAGCAGCATCAGGCCGAGCAGGACCGCGGCGTTCTCCTTGGAAAACACGCCGGCGGTGGCGATGGCGAACAGGGCCATGGCTGCGATCTTCCGACGCCGGTCCGGCATGTCCAGGCTGCGAACGTAAAGCCACAGGCCCCCGAGGACGGCCATGGCCGCCAGTTCGTCCGCCCGGCCCGCGATGTTCATGACGGACTCGGTGCCGATCGGGTGCACCGCCCACAGTGCGGCCGCGAAGAAGGCGGGCCATGTCCGTTTCAGCAGCCGCAACGACAGCGCGTACACCAGCCAGACGTTGCCCAGGTGCAGGAGGAAGTTGACCCAATGGTATCCCGCGGCGTTTTCGCGATTCCCAAAGATCGCGTAGTTCAGCAAGAAAGAAA
>Ga0187866_1003453_pt1 | contig 11841 bp, 10 predicted proteins | sample June2016WEW_11_1_3_FD_133013 | JGI IMG/M metagenome (GOLD analysis project Ga0187866, IMG submission 133013) | Peatland microbial communities from SPRUCE experiment site at the Marcell Experimental Forest, Minnesota, USA - June2016WEW_11_150 | ecosystem: Environmental > Terrestrial > Soil >... | reverse complement strand
TGCATTCAACGCGGGTTTCTCAGCAGGATATCTGAAAGGATGGAACCTCAAGAGATCGGCCGACTTCGCGAACGCAGCAGCCGCGCTCAAGACAATGAAGGGCGGTGCCAGAAACGGTCTTCCCCGAATAGGCGAATTGGAGGCTTTCATGCAATATGAACACAACTGAAGGTCCAGTCTCATTCGACAAGATCTTCCACACCCGAAAACCTCTGATTGGAATGATCCATCTTCCACCTCTCCCGGGGTCTCCACGGTACAAAGGCGATGGTATCTCCGGGGCAGTGAATGCTGCATTACGTGACGCGAAGGCTCTGCAAAAAGGAGGCATCGACGGGCTGCTAATAGAGAACTACGGGGACTTGCCGTTCAAGCCAACACCGACCGATCCTGAAACTGTGGCCTCGATGACAGCCATCGGGCAAGAAGTGTCGAAGCAAGTTGACCTTCCAGTAGGGGTGAACGTCCTTAGGAATGGAGCTATCTCCGCGCTCGCGATTGCCCATGTGATTTGTGCACGTTTCATTCGAGTAAACGTGTTTGCTGAATCTCTCATTACAGATCAAGGTATCATAAGCACGTGTGCACATGACCTGATGCGGTTCAGGAAACAACTCGGTGCATCAGACATCGCTGTCTTCGCTGACGTGCGCTCCAAGCACGCGGTCCCGCTTGCATCTAGACCAGTCGAGGAGTCAGCTCGCGATGCGGCATATCGAGGAATGGCTGACGCACTCATCGTAACCGGGCTACACACCGGTGCTGAGCCTGACAGGGATCAGTTGCACCGAATTAGGGTCAGCGTACCCGATCGGCCCATCCTTGTCGGCAGTGGACTAACGGGTCGAAACGTAGCGAAACTGCTTAGAGAAGCTGACGGCGCAATCGTGGGAACCTACCTTAAAGAGAACGGTGTGATCGAAAAACCGGTCGATGAGGGTCGTGTGAAAGAGTTGGTCAGAGCCGTAGCACGGCTTCGACAAGAGTAGCGAAACAAGATGCCTGATTGACGTCAACTGTCCAATAAGAAAAGGGGGAGAGGGAGAAATCGGAATGCTGCGATGGTGTTCTAGAGGTCGTCGCAGACCCAGAAACCGCCGCACCACTGAAGAAACGCTATGAATTCCCATAGGTGGAGTTGAGTTACTGCACCAACTGTAGGAGCCTTTACTGGCTCTACTGGCTTTGGTTCTACATCGCCTTTGGATCAGGAGCCCTACGGCATTATGGCGATAGCCAACCATGTTGGCTTCCCCCAATACGCTGACCCTCAACCAGACCCTATATGGGGCTACACCAGGGTTGACGAACGCATTCTGGAGAAGTTCAACTGCGACTTCAGGTATCTCACAGTGGGCAGCTGGAGTATCAGTGGGGATCCGAAGGATTGGCAGTCTCTTCCGAACGGGTGGATTCAGACAGGCTGCGGCGTGTTGTGGAAGCCAGGCTACGGCGTTAGTAGGCAGGGTGTTCGACGGATGACGGTTGCACCGGATGATCAGCAACCGGCGGCGAGATTGAAGACGTTGAAGGACATGGAGGAATATCCGTACTGGGTCAAGACCGACGAGAAGAAGACACGGGAGGCTTTGGAGGAGAAGGCAAGCGTGGCGGGTAGGATCGCCAAGAAGATGCATGAGGAGACAGATTACGCGATATCAGGTGGGGGGGTTCGGATATTCCGCAGAGCAGCATTATCGTGTTCGCGGTTTCAGTCAGTGGCTTATGGATATCAAGAAGAACCCGGAATTCTATCACGCGTTCGCGACGAAGCTGTGGGAGATAGGCAGGGACCTCGCGGAGATCTACCTCAACCAGGTTGGCGACTACGTTGATAGGGTGAGCGTAACGCCAGGCGATCTGGGGACGCAGCGTGGCCCGATGGTCTCCCTCGAAGATTTCAGGGAGTTCGTTCTACCCTACGTGAAGAAGAGCTGTGCCTTCGTAAGGAAGTATACGGGCGCGCGGATTTATGCTCACGCATGCGGCTCAATCCACTTGTACGTTAAGGATCTGGCTGAGGCAGGGTTGGATATGATAGGCCAACAGATTACGCCTTACACGTTCCGGATGGAGCCTGAGAGGCTTCATAGAGACTATGGTGACGTGATGACGTTCTGGGGGGGCGTAGACACGCAAGTGGTGTTGGTGAGATATACGCCGGATCAGATCAGGGATTGGGTGAGGAGGGTCATTTATGGGTTGGCACCAGGACACGTCGTCGCATCCAACCAATGCCATACAGGGCGACGTGCCTCCTCAGAACATATCGGCTGCGAATGAGGCCGTGGAGGAGTTCAGCAGGACTGTATACGGAAACGACTAGTCAGCCGTACGAGAACTTGGCCTAACATTGCACATGAGAACTAGGCGTGCCTGACAGATTCGTTGACGCTTTCGGTGATCGAGTACCATCATCAGTACTTGCTAGACGCTACACTTGCTGCTGTTCCTCATCTATGTACTCTGATATGTCGTTGAGAACGCTGGGGTTCAATGCTTCAAGTTCTACCTGAAACAGTTCCCCGTATTTTCCGTAGAAGGATTTGGCTCTGGGGTCGGCCGCAATCCTGTAGACTCTCTCGAGAGTTTGGATTGTGTCCGCGATTTGTGATACCTCGTTTCTCAACTCGCTCAATTGACGTACTTTGTTGTAGAGGCCCTCTTTGACTGACTCGCGTTCCTTTCTTGTGTCGATTACCTCAAGTAATTCTTCGTGCCATTTCTTGGTGTTTCCAATGAGCTCGGCGACTTCGTCTTTGACTTCTTGTCTGAGACGACTGTCAACTGTCCGGATGCGGTAGTGACTGTCTGACGGCCAGCGCTAGTTTTTCTATGTCTTCCTCTGTGTGTGAATATGAGAATCCATGATGATAGATGTGTCTAGGCAGAAAGCGAATGCCTTTATCCTGTAAACGCTTTTGAAGTCTCAGGAATTCCTCCCCCGTTCCGCTGTCTGAAGAGATCGCTTCTCTGTAGTTGGTGACCTCATGGTCGCTGAAGAAGAATGTGAATTCTCCCCCGAGTCCTTCAACTCTTATGTGCGAATGTAGTTCGGTGGATATCTGCTCAACGCTCGTTCTGAGCTTGTCCGTTAGATGATTCAGATGTTTTGTCACTTTGCCATCTCTTAGTTCAGCCATGGTCGCTTTGCATGCTGCTACTGCCAGATGGTGCGCATGAAACGTGCCTCCGAATATGACGCCTCCGAATCCTCCAATGGAGCCTCGTTTCGTGTCAGGACCTGAGATTTCGAGTATCTCCTTCTTTCCCACTACTGCAGCGATTGGATAACCGTTCGCGATTGCTTTTGCGAATGTCGCGATGTCCGCTTCGATACCGTAATATTCCTGTGCACCTCCTGGTGCGCCGCGAAAACCAGTTATCACTTCGTCAAAGATCAGAAGTACGTCGTTATCTTGCGTGATCTCCCGGACTGACTGAAGATAGCCTTCCTTTGGCATGATCGCTCCGCAATTGTGCATGATTGGTTCCATTATTACGGCGGCAATGTTCTTCTTGTTCTTCTTGACGATCTTCTCCATTGCGTCACTGTCATTGAACGGGGTCACCAAAGTGTTCTTGATTACGTCGCGCTGTACAAACCCAGCTGACTCTGGAATCGTGCGGGGCGTCTTCTTAGGTCCTGCTTTGTCCAATGGTGGTCTGTAACTGGCGCAGACATAGTCGTAGGTCCCGTGCCAAGCTCCCTCCAACTTGAGTATCTTCCTCCTTCGAGTGTAGGCTCTGGCCATGTGTATTGCGGACATTACGGCGTCAGAGCCTGAACCTGCGAATCTAGCCATCTCTGCATGCGGGATCATCCTTACTAGTTCCTCAGTTGTGCTCACAGTGAGTTCAGACTCGTATCCGGATGCAAGGCCTGACTCCATTTGCCTCCTGACTGCTTCGTCTACTCGTGGGTAAGCGTGGCCGAGCACTATTGCACCATGGTTGACGAAATAGTCCACGTACTCATTTCCATCCAGATCCCAAACCTTGTTGCCCTTGGCCTTCGAGAAGAAGAGTGGATATGGCTTCAGATACCTGGCGTTGCTATGCACTCCTCCTGGAATCACCTTGCCTGCCCTTTCAAACATCTGTTCCGACTTGCTCAATGACATCACGCCGAATGACATCACAATATTGGCTCAATTCATATGACCTTTTCTGAATGCCAAGCCCCGTATTGCTTGCGGATTGGTGATGCCCGCTCTCTCTCGTGCTCGGGCCTTTTGGTACCGGTGCAGACGTCGGCTGAAACAGAACACATGATCGGTGACAAGGAGATTTCTCTGATTAAACCCACCGCCTATCTCATCAATACAGCAAGAGATTCCGTGGTGGAAGAGAAAGCACTCATTGGGGCTCTGAGAAGGAAGAACATTGCCGGAGCCGGACTGGATGTATTTTCATGACGTTTGACGTTTTCGGATAGAAGCCGAAGCCCGCCTCGGCCTCACTGCGGCTCCTATGGAAACGGTACTGGGGACTCGGGAGAGAAGAGAAAAGCGTTATTCTTTTTCCATGAATTACGCAAAAGAGGCAAACAGGGTTCTAGTGCTACCTATCTTACCAGGAGGGTAGGTTCCTATGATTGTACCTGTTGTGTCGCGCGACACAATTCCATGCTTAACTATCCTTTGAGGGAGCTGGAGGGTCCTCGATAGTTCTACGACCTCTGCCTTACCAGGAGGGTAGGCTACTTTGGCTAGCTTGGAGTATTCTGGCCCGTACCCGTCCACTGCATAGTTTTCCGGAGAAGTTATCGTTACCCTTCCGTGGCACTCCCATGAAACGACGATTTGTCGCCGACTTCTCTGACGATCCGAGAGCACGACCCGCTACAGGAGCCAGGAGACGCAAGCGCTAGCGCTCTGTCAAAAAGGGGGTTCAGCGCCCCTTTTTTGCCCAGCATCTGTGAGGAAGATTCAAGATGTTTGGAACAGATTCGCATATACAACGCAGAACTCCGCTGGAGTTTGGAAACCCCGATCGAACCGCAATCGCTTAGAGGTTAATAAGGTCCAGCTTCAGGTTCGTCTGGCTGAGGGTACTTGAGTGGATGAGGAAAAAATCCTAGACGCAATTGATGGCATGGAAGATGAGATTGTGAGATTTGCTCGGGAACTAATTCAGATCCCGAGCGAGGTACCTCCGGGAAACTACGAACCAATCATAAACTACTATACTAACAAGCTGAAGCAGTGGGGAATAGAACAACGGGTCTTAGAGAAACCCGGACTCGCTAGACGCAAACCGAACGTGCTTGCGACTCTCCCAGGAATGGACGGCAAGCGGACTCTCATATTCTCATGTCATCTCGATACCGTACCCGGCGGAGATGGGTGGGAACCCTTCAGCGCGACAATAAGGGATGGCAAGATTTTCGGCAGAGGAGCTATGGACTCTAAGGGCGCAGTAGCGGCTTTTACGATGGCAGCTAAGGCCTTGAAGGACTGCGGGATCCAAATGAGAGGCAATTTGGAAGTTCTGACGTTTACCGATGATGAAATTGGAGGAGAGGATACCTGGCACTACATAATAGAAAATCAACTCGTGAAGGGCGACTACATTGTCAGCGAGGGTGGAGGACAAGCGATAATTACGAGAACATCAAGCAGTGTCATGGTACTCGAGATTATCGTGTACGGGAGAATGACTCACGCCCAGACTGCACACACACGATCACGGGGCATTAACGCAATATGGAAAATGAACAAAGTCCTAAACGCCCTGGACCGATACAATCAAGAGTATGAGGCAAAGACCTCTCGGATTCCAGGTTTAGAAAGATGCTACATGAACCTCGCTCTCGTCAACGGCGGCATTCCTGGTATATGGAACGTTTTCCCAGACAAGTGTTCTGTGCAGATCGAATTCCGAATCGTTCCAGAATATAGCCCCGACGACGTGGTCGCCGAGATAAAAGATGTGATAAGGCAATTGCAAGATCAGGATCCCGACCTAACTGCTGATGTGAGGGAACTGTGGAGAGTGCCTGGATACAGCGTCCCCGAGAATCTCCCCCTCATACAGAAGCTTCAGTCAGCCATAGCCAGAGTCGCTGGGAAACGCGTTCCAGTCGGAGGAATCAACGGATTCTTACCATTGGGGCACTTTCAGAAGATCGGAGTTACCGGTGTCAGTTGGAATCCGGGCCCCTGGGAAGAATGCAACCTTCATCAGAAGGATGAATTTCTCAAAATCAAAGACCTGATCGACGGAACTAAGATTGCTGCATTGACCGCGATGGATGTCCTGCAATAGTGAACATCTTCGATCGCGCGGACTCGTCTCAAGAGACCCTTAGACGAGCTATGAGGTAGGAGTGCGCCTCAAGAAACTGCTTGACAGGTATCGGAAGATTATGGATGAAATCAATGGCGAGCGAAAAGCGGGGCCGATGAGGAATAGACCTTACGGTCACTATCTAAACACAGACTTAGCAACACGTGAGGCAGTCGTGTGTCTAGATTGCGCGGGGCCGCTTCGCCATCCAATCCTTGCAGATTCCCAGACCGTCCAGCGCGTCTTTTCCGAATGCGTCTGCGCCCACCGCTGCGGCGAGTGCGGGAGTTGTGGCAGCGCCACCGATAATCGCCTTAACATCCTTCCTAACACCCGCTCTCTCTAGGCTCTCTAGAACAGCCCGTGTCCCTGCTGCGGTCGTTGTCAGAAGAGCAGAAATCGCCACAATGTAGGCGCGAATACTCGCCACTTTTTCGACAAAATCCTTGGCAGGCACGTCGGCGCCTAGATCGGTCACCGCAAAACCGCCAGAGCTGAGGAAAGTTGCAACCAGATCTTTGCCGATATCGTGAATGTCACCTTCGGCGGATCCAATTACAACCTTGCCGGAGACAATGTTGGGTTCATCCTTTACGTAGGGTTTCACGATGGCCATCGCCGCTTTCATCATCTCACCAGCGACCAACAGGTCCGTCAAGAAGTAATCACCTTCGCTATACTTCCTTCCTACCTCAGCCATTGCCGTAGACATGGCATTAATGACGTCAATCGGCGGTACGCCTTTCGTTACGGCCTCCTCGACTAGCTTCTTGACCCTTTCGATATCGGATCCAACTATGGAATTCGCTATCTCCTCCAATACTGTTCTGTCCATTTCCGACACTCTCACTGGGTCATTATTGGATATTTCCCGTATTTTTTCGCCGCTCTTACTAGAGCGATCACGTTGTCCACGGGCGTCTGCAGGGTAATTTGGTCGGTCGTGGATAGGATGAAACCTCCAGAATGTGCGCCTGCCCTTATGTTGTCCACAACTATCTTCTCCACTTTGTCAGTGGATGCCAACTCAAGCTCAAAAGGCGTAATGTTACCTCTAAGACAAACATCGCGGCCTATCTCACTCTTCACCTTCGCAAGGTCGCAATCTCCTTGAGGAGGGGGTTCAATGGGTCCAAGACAATTCACTCCAGTATCCCTTACGAGTCCTAGGAGTTTCGCGCATTTTCCCTCGAGGAAATACTGTATCTTGACCCCTGCCTCTCTGGACGCTCTGGTTAGAGGCTCGCCAATGTATCTCTTCCAGTCCTCTGGACTTATTATTGTATAACCGTCGTAGGTGCCTCTGAAAAAGATGAGATCTACTTGGTAGTCTCCGCACGCGCTTATATAGTCTATAATCCACTTACCATACATCTTCATGTATTTGTCCACCGTCGCCCTGCGCCTCCAGAAGTCCAGTAGACCGTCTTGCATACCCCTCATCGTGAGCCAGAAAGCCATTGGAGAATTACACCGGACTGCAACTATACCTTCATCTCCGACCTGGTACCTAGCTTGCTCGTACTCCATGAAATCGATCCTTGTCGGGTCCCCGAGAACATACTCAACCTTCTCCAGATCGTCCTCAGGGTCGTCAATCATGTACTTCCTGTTGTCTACGCCGACCTTACCGGCAAGGCACACGAGCTCTTCGGTCAAAGGGCCTTTTGGAGTGTCATAGGTCTTATGAATTAGAATCCCCCTCGGGTGCCTATTCACCTTGAACGATTCTCTGGTAGTGTTTTTCGCGGCGCTACACGGAGCGAAGAGGATCGCATCCATGCCGAGTCTCCTATAGGCTTCCAGGTCAGATCTCCACCTGGGGATATATCCCTTGGCTGGAATCTTTTGCTCTAGCATTGACATACGTGACAGATCGTCGAGGTCTAGTCCAAGGACTACGCTCGAGTACCATCCGATGTAGGGAGCTATTGGCACAACGTCAGGCTCTCTGTGCTCTAGAGCTGCAAATATCCTCTCTCTTGAATTCATTCTATCGTCCGCTTCTTCGGAGAATCAGTAATACCAGGTGTCGCTCGCTTTCGCTTTGATTGCCCCTATAGTAATTGCAGTCATTTACATTCACCGGATGCTTGTCGACACTGCTGCGAAGACCCCAAACTCCGCAAGGCATTATCTTGATGAGTCAGCATATGAATTGGTCTGTTTCACCAGGCCCTAATCCGCTTGTTCAGGGTGTCCTCCGGCTCGTCGGCTCAGGCGTCGTAATTTGAACCCTCACGGGAGATGACTGATTGTGTGTGATTTTGTGAAAGACGTTGTGTAGTGTGTGTTGGCTTGTTTAGTGCGTCGAGACCCTGGTCCATGAGACCGAGTATGTGACTGGGCTGAATCCTGAGCTGCTAAAGAACTGGGCTCCGCGTCCGGATGAGTGAGCGCAGCCTGATGCCAGCCCGTAAGCGAGAGGGAAAGATGAGCTCGGTAGAGCTAGATGCAGGAGAGCGGAACTGCGAAACTTAACTCGATCGCTGACCATGCGAAGAACGGCTGGCCTTGGATAAACTTGGGATCACCAACCAGGATCACAACATCTTTCATGAGTGGGTCAGCTGGTGCGCACACAAAGAACTACTCTAAACGACGACGAACGGCCTCTCCTACTCCTGACTCCGATCGTTAATGGATTCCTCCCCTAACGACCAAGCAGGCGGACGTATACACATCGACCAGGATGCACATTCACAGACCATGACGGGCGCAACGAGGAGCAGGCATTTTGTGTGCGTAGGTATCATGGTGCGCACACACAAATCCTCAGGACGAACGTTCAAATTCGGGTGCCTGACACCAACGTAACATACAGACAATAATACCAGTCACCGGTAGTTCCCGTGCAGGCTATCCGCCCAAATCAGGTTGAAATACCCTAGGGTGCTGAACAGGGAGCGCCCGATCTTATTCTCCTGCAAGAAGGACGCAGATGTCTAGCCTACACGAAGCCCTCTGTCAGCTGCTCAGCGCGGATGTGGTGTGCTTGGTCGATGCTGAGGCCTTTTTCTATCAGGCTGAGCACGTCGCCCTTCTCTTCCGGGAACTTGTATCCGTCGTGGTCCTGTCTGAACAGCCAAACATGCTCAGAGTCTGTCCAGAGGGACGGGTTGATGTAGTGGTCGAAGCAAACCTTGCTTGTTACCTTCAGGTCCTGAACTAGAGCCCAGAGCTCCCTCAGCTCCTCATGCGGCGAAAGCAGTTGGAAGCTCCCGTTCTTCCATTCGTCGAAGAGCGGTGAACCCTCGCGTGGCACATAGCGCCTGATCCTCACGTAGTCAGGGTTGATCTCGTTCAGGACCTGGGCTGTGCCCTTCGCGTTCTGTTCAGAGAGGCTTCTTCCGCCCAGGCCGATGATGCAGAACTCTGAGAGTTCGAAGTCTGCTTGCTTCACTTTGTTACCGGCTAGGATATGCTCCTGGGCTGTGACGCCTTTGCAGACGCGTTTGAGCACTTCGTCGTCGCCAGACTCCAAGCCCACATACAGCCTCGACAGGCCGGCTTCACGAAGCTGTTTCAGCTCCTCGGAAGTCTTCTGTGTCAGCGTCTTTGACCGCGCGTAGGATGTTACCTGCTCGACGCTGGGGAAGGTCTGTTTCAGATACCTGAGTACCTGCAGCAGTCCTGGGGTCCGCATGATCGGGGTGTCGGCGTCCTGCAGGAATACGGTTGCTCCACCTGAGCCAAGCCAGTTGAAGACTGAGACGATGCTCTGGTAGTTCCGCATCTCATCTTCGGCTAGTTCTCGGAGCTCCTTCCCGTACAATGTGTATGGATCCAACAACCGAGCAACCCACTCCATTCCGTCAAGCCTCCTCGCCAGGCTCTGGAGGGATTCGCTAATCGCCTTGGCCGCGTCTACGTCCCTTAGGATCTCCGCAGGGGTCCTGAGCTGGAACTTCTCGCGGTTGTACGGGATTCCATAACAGAACCCGCACATTCGCCACGGGCAGTTGCGTGTTGCCCGTATAAGAAGCGAGTGTCTTCCCCCCTCCGCCGTCGGCCTAATCGGGCCCATCTCGAACGAGCACTGCTTCATTCCTTCAAGTTCAGGGAAGCTCAAGGCACAGGATTCTCCCAGGGTTGATCAATGCGGTTCCCGAAGAACCCGCCAGAATCTAATTTAAGGCTTCCCGGCTTTCGGGCTGCCTGACGAAGCCTCGATAATCAACCAACTGGGCTTTTCCTGGGTGCTAAGGATTCCGAGTGATGCATGAGAGCTTTCGATGAGTCTGTAGAACGAGACTGCCATCATTGTCTTACTTAGGATTCATGGAAAGCGTGTTCCCGGAAACATGAGTGATTTACCTGGCTCGAACTTGATCATCGTTCGATTGATTTGTGTGGGTGTCTTGGTGCGCGCCACCACCCCCAAAATAGCCGAACGACGACGATTCAAATTCCTATGTCCGCAAGGGGCACACGTAGAGACGCAAACGACGATGGACGGACTCTCCTAACGAGCTCGTGAATCCAAACACCTGATATTTGCATCTGTCCTTCTAATGCGACGAAGCAGCTAAGGCCTGGCTTTGACTACACGGATCTATTATGGACTGTCCACCGTGGAACGGTCAAATCATACACACAGAAAGACCAGAGGTTCTTCCTGTTCAAGGGCTTCCTGGACAGTTAGCTGGAGGTCCACTTCTGTTTTGCTCGCTTAGTTGTCAAGAAAGAATTCTTTCTCCCAACTCGTCGCGTTCACGCGCACGTGCGTCGTCACTTCGGCTGATTTGTGTGCGCGTGCACCAAGGTATACACCATACACACACAAATCCATAGTAAATCTAATTAGCTCCGGGAAAAACTCCACAACGACAACGAGGCAGTCCACGGATGCGATACGGCGCTGGCAAATACCAATATGAGCTGGTTGACGACTGGGCAAAGCTGCCGAAAGGCTGGAGCTTCCTGGACGTTGGCGGCATTGCCATTGACAAGGAAGATAGAGTCTATGTCCTGAATCGTAGTGATAATCCTGTAATCGTACTTGACCGTGATGGTAGCTTAGTTCATTCTTGGGGTAAAGGATTCTTCAAGCGCGCTCACGGCAGCTGCCTTGGTCCGGATAACTCCATCTACTGCACTGGTGATCGAAATCATATCGTGGCCAAATTCACGCATGATGGGCAACTTCTGATGACGCTGGGTAATGCAGGTCAGGCTACGGACACAGGCTATGTACGAACCTTTGACTATTGGGAGAGCCTGACGAGAATAGTTCGTGGCGCACCACCGTTTAACCGCCCGACGGGGGTTTCAGTCTCGCCGAAAGGTGAAATCTATGTGGCTGATGGTTACGGCAATGCCAGAATCCACAAGTTCTCCGCTGATGGCAAGTTGCTGCTATCGTGGGGAGAACCAGGCGGCGAGCCGGGTCAATTTCGACTTCCCCACTCAGTGCGGGTAGACAAACGAGGGCGGGTATGGGTGGTTGACCGGGAAAACCACCGCATCCAAATCTTTGAACCCAATGGTAAGTTCCTCAAGCAGTGGACTAACCTTGTCCGTCCGACCGACCTTTTCATAGATAATGAT
>Ga0187866_1003447_pt1 | contig 11848 bp, 8 predicted proteins | sample June2016WEW_11_1_3_FD_133013 | JGI IMG/M metagenome (GOLD analysis project Ga0187866, IMG submission 133013) | Peatland microbial communities from SPRUCE experiment site at the Marcell Experimental Forest, Minnesota, USA - June2016WEW_11_150 | ecosystem: Environmental > Terrestrial > Soil >... | reverse complement strand
TGCAAACGAACAGCCACTGCATCGAATGGTCAATTAGTTATCGCGATAGTTGATAACGAAGACGCGACCTTAAAAAGGTTTTACAAAGAAAACAATCTTGTTCGTTTGCAGCCGGCAAACAACGCATACGAGCCGATTTATTCGGACAATTGTCAAATCCAGGGTGTAGTCATCGGCCTTGTCCGAAAACTCTAACTTTTCGTCAACCTCGCCACGGCGGGCAAGCGGATATTGTCACATTATTCTACTTAAGCCACTCCTCCGCCAGCAACTCCAAATCCATTAAATCCACACGGTTATTCCCATCCTTGTATATGTCCGCTTTTATACCGCTGGTTAGCCACTCTTGTCCCATTATTGCAAAATCCGCGAAGTTAACTATGCAGTCGCAGGTGAAATCGGCGGTTAATTGTCTGCCTTGCGGCGTATAGGGCGGTACCAGCTGGATATTGTCGAACATAACGTTGCCGTCGCCGCCACCGAAAATGTAGTTGTCGCATCTGACACCAAAACCTATGGCGAAGCCGGTTATCGCATTCAAATTTACAGGATGTGGAGTGCCTAAAGCGTTGATGTCTGTAAGAGCGATGCGCCACGATGTCCAGTTATCAACCTGCTGAGCATAGGGATCTGGATTCGGGTAAACAGCAACATTACCCGCTGTATCTTCAATTGCCACATACATCCTGTCGTAAACAGAATCAGCCGCGTTAGTTGGGGAGCCGAGATAATCGATTCGCAATGTATTAGGCTCGGGGAAAATAACGCCACCGCCTGTAAAACTGACGCCACCGCTGTACGGACGTTTGGCCTCTGAGAAGCCCATGGCCGCGCTGTCGTGGTAATATGAGTATCGCAGATACTTCCCGGTTGAATCTCGTATCAAAGCGAGTCCAGCATTGCCGATGATTGTGGGATCGATGCAACCGGTCGGATGATAACCATTATTCGGCCAGTTGGCGTTTACATCGTCGGTGCTGTTGTAACGCTCGAAATCATCGATGAAAAGACCGGTTCTGAAGGAATAAACAGGGCCTCGCCATATATTAGTGTCGTTGACCTCATCGATTCGCCAGTAGTAAGTGGCACCTGCTTTAAGGTCGACGGCTAAATAATTAGGGGCACTTTGTCGTGGGCTTTTGTAGATGATTGGCGTTGTGGTGGTCGCGTTATCTACCTCGCTATAATCCGTGCCGAAGTAAACGTCGTGGCTCGCAGCAAGGCGTCCCGGACTCCATACGAGATTAACATCCGGCAGTTCACCAACGTATAAACCAGCGATATCATTACACGCCGGCTTGCGACAATGCGCATATAACAGGGCATTACAATCCGGCAAATACTCATCAGCGCCCATATCGACGACTGCTGCGCCGGCACATCGGCCGCTCATTATTCGTGTTTCGCCATCAATATCCGTAGCCGGCAGGCCGCCGGCAGGCGTATTCGTCCCCGCATCGACGCAAGGCGAGCACATCTTCAGGTGATAACCATCCGCCTCGAACATAGGATACTCTTCGATATTACCCACGCCTTCCCACCCGCCATCGATATCGCTGTAGGTAACATTGGCATACCCTGATATTTGTTCCCCCTCATTGCCCCACATGATACTGTTCGTCACTGTTGTGAAACCGGGATAACCGCTGTATATCCCACCCCCATAATCGCTGGATGCTGCGTTTCCACTGAAAGTGCAGTTGGTTACTGCCAGGTTGCCGAAGTTGAATACCCCACCGCCGTAACCGCCATAATTTCCAGCAAAAATGCAACTCGTCACCTTTGCGACATAAGGATAGGAATAATTATATATATATATCCCTCCCCCGGAACCTCCGTAGTTTTCAATGAATGTGCAGTTTGTAATTATTGTGTTTGAATCGTAGCTGTTCGAATATATCCCACCGCCTGATTGTGCCGAGTTCCATTTGAACTTACAGTTCCTCACCGTCGGACTGCCATTGCTGTTGTACATCCCGCCACCGTAGCCGTAAGGGTAATCGCTGTTAGCATCGCCGCCTGTGATAGTAAAGCCGTCTAAGATGGCCGTTGCATTTGTATCACTGCCCGTCACAACGTGATAGCTGTTGTCCGCTCGGCAGGGGTCGTTAAGCAAATCGCAGGGTTCGGCGACTTGCCGGTCATTTTGCAGGAGGTCGCCGCTGAGGATGGTTTCGTAAACAGACGGCTTACGGTCTTCCAACGTCCCTCCGCCCGCTGGAAAACCGCCATAGATAGTAACGCCATTGATAAGCTGGAACGTCGCTGCCCTGTTGCCCGTGCCGTTGGGATGTGCGGAGTTGATGTCGGGCCAATAAATTCCCTGCGCCACGAGTATTTCATTACAGTTAAAATCCTTTGCTGTCTTGAGGGCATCCTGCAGATTTGTAAAGGCATCTGCCCAAGAATACCCATTATTGCCCACTGTGGCACTTGCATCCACGTAAATGGGACACCACCGGCAGCACACAGAGGTATTTTCGTAGGCGTTTATATCAATGCAATCGCCTCTCATTTGGCAATAGTTTGTGATTGTGCTGCATGGCGTGACATTGTGTTTAACCATAGCGACCAAATTAACGCAACCAGATGCAGACGGTGGAAAATCTATGTTCCATGTCACCGTGCGGGTATCAGGGTTGTAATTCCCATCTGATGAAACATAGTTCACTTCATTCGGCAGGTTATCGGTAATCATAACGTTAGTATCACCGTAACCGTGAGCATTGTAGCAGATAATGTAATTTACATCACTGCCGGGATTGACGCAGCCGGTGATATTATCAACCTTCGTAAGCGTAGGACTGCATACAGGAGTATGTTCGTAAGCAGTACTGAGGTAACCTTCACCTCTTATTTGACATTCGTTTGTAATTGTGCTACCCGGCTTTGCGCATTTCACCCTGACTTTCAGAATAATACAGTTTGAATCCCCGGGCTTCAGTGTTCCTATTTCCCAGATAATTTTATTAAAGTCGAGAATTTCATTGGGCTCCGGCACCGATGATACAAACTCCACCTCATCCGGCAGATAGTCAATGATATTCACATCGTTGATATCCGGGCAGTTCACATCACCGTGATATCTGTAACAAATCGTGTAATTAACATCATCCCCCGGCCCGACACAATCACCATCGTTGACATCATCAACCTTACTAAACTCCAAAATACAGCGGTTAGCACATATGTTACCTATGTTCAGATTATCGATGGCGAAACCGGCTGGTTCAGATGATATTATGGCAATACGCCAGCGAGCAATGCAACCTCCCTCGATATCAAAATGTTCAATACCAAGATCAGAGTTTATTTGTTCCCCCAGTTTATTGTCATATTGGTCAAACCACTCAATGCGTGTCGTTTCCAATTCGTCAAAATAACCCGCATCCAGAGAAAACGAAGATACGGCCATCGGGGATACACCATCGCTCGGATTCACAAACCTACCTTCGATTGCACCTTGAAACAGAGGCGTTCCTGATAAAACAGGGCTAGTAGGATTTGCTCCATCTGTAGTAATAAACGGGCTGTCACCTCCAAAAATTACGCCTCGGTTGGCGTATTGGTTTGTTATATATGTATCAAGCGGGAATTCGCTGAAAGTGATAACATCAGAGCCTTGCTCCTCTTGTTGAGTTATCTTGACTTTGGCATTCGTAACATACGGGGAAGTACTTCTTTCTAAAGTGTTTGCTTTGGTTGCGGCGGAAATGCTGGCGGTGATAATAATTAGTGATGAAATCAGAAAATACTTTTTTGCTGACATTTTTGCTCCTCCTTTAATAAGTGTGTTAGTGTGTTAAAAAGTGCGTTTTTTACATCAAAAACGGTTTCTCCTCATAAAACCGACAACGAATACAACAAGTATCTACATATAAAGTGCATCGAGCAAGCAAAATGTTACATATTTTTTTTGCAAAACTACGCAAAAGATAATTTGGGCAGTTTGTGGCCTCGGTTTAGTTGCATACGGAAGAGCAGGGGATAGGACTTGTAAGATTACCAGGGGGCCATTAGAATCGCGTAAATCTAAGAAATAGATTGGTTGGGTAATCCGCCTACGGCGGATAAAACCCCACCTTACAATTTTTGTGCCCCTTCGACTTTGCTCAGGGCAGGCTTTTTTGTGGCTAAATTAATATGCAGATAAGATTAAGGTTTTTGGGGGCAGCACAGAACGTAACAGGTTCAAGGCATCTTCTTGAGGTTGATGGAATTCGTCTTCTTGTTGACTGCGGGCTGTATCAGGAAAGGCAGTTTCTTGCGAGAAACTGGGAACCGTTCGCGGTTCCGCCTGAGAGCATAAACGCGGTGTTTCTCACGCATGCTCATCTGGACCATTGCGGATTGCTGCCCAAGCTTGTGCGAGAGGGCTTCAGTGGTAAGATTTACTGTACACAGGCCACGGCTGAAATAGCACGGATTATACTGCTGGATTCGGCCAAGATACAGGAAGAAGACGCCGAACACAAACTCGAAAGACACCAAAAAGAAGGCAAAACGGGGCCTTATCCGGAAGCCCCTCTTTACACGACAAAAGACGCGGAGGCCTGCTTCCCGCATTTTGAGCCGGTTAAGTATCGCCAACAGATAAACATCGCTGATGGTGTAGCAGTAACTCTTTGCGACGCCGGGCATGTTCTTGGCTCGTCGATGATACGGGTTGACGTGAATCGTAACGGCGATAAAAGAACAGTGTTGTTTACCGGTGATTTAGGCAGGCCCGGCAGGCCTATTCTGCCTGACCCCAGCGTTCCCGAAAAGGTGGATTACATTGTTATCGAATCGACTTATGGCGACAGGATTCACTGCGATACCTGCGACGTGAAAAAGCAGATGGCGGACGTCATCAACGCGACCAAAGACAGGGGCGGCAACATCGTTGTCCCCAGCTTCGCGCTGGAACGTTCGCAGGAAATCCTGTTTTACATAAAGGAACTGCTGCTTGAAGATGCCATACCGCACCTGATAATTTTCTTAGATAGTCCTATGGCAGCCAAGATTACCGAGATTTTCAGGAATCATCAGGAATTGTTCGATGAAGAGACACAGGAGATGCTCCGGGAACATCACTCGCCCTTTGACCTGCCCGAATTGAAGGTTACGGCGACAAGCGAGGAATCAAAGGCAATCAATCATATAACGGGCACCGTAATGATTATCGCCGGGGCGGGTATGTGCACGGGAGGCAGGATCAAACATCATTTAGTCAATAACATCTCACGAAAAGAAAGCACGATAATGTTTGTTGGCTATCAGGCGATTGGCACATTGGGCAGGTTAATCGTCGATGGTGCAAAAGATGTGAGAATCCTCGGCCAGAAATACAAAGTCAAGGCGAAAGTGGTGCAGATAAACGGCTTGTCGGCTCACGCCGACAAGAACGAGATGCTTAACTGGCTTAAAAAATTAAAATTGCCTCCCAAACAAATCTTTCTTGTCCACGGCGAACCGGAGAGCGCACAGGCATTCGGTGCTTTTTTAAGGGCAAAAACCGGCTGGCAGGTCAGCATCCCCGCCTACGAAGACCAGGTCGTACTTGACTAACCGTTGCGGAGTTTGTGCAGGATATGCCAGTATGCGCCCCGTGCACCGGTCTTGATGGCATTCACCAGTTCGGTATTGTCGTTGTAGTTGTGGTCGCCTGCTCCGAGCGAAGTCGAGGGGGTTAATGCCGCATCGGCTTCATCTATCGGCTCGAAGAATCTTTTGTCGCCCGCGATTAAATCTTTTATCAATCTCGCCGGGTTCTGGCCCAGCAGGTGTGATATGTAAAACGTCGGCCTGAACAAATTCACAGGGCCGGTATATTTGCGTTTAATGTTCGGATTTGTTTCCATCGGGCCTTCGGCAGCAGCCATAATCGCCATATCGGTTCCGGGATAAATTCGCACGCCGAGTGGAGCACCTGCGCAGTTGGGATTGATTTGTTTGATGAAGTCGATTGATTCCCTGACCGATGCGGGCGTCTCGCCGGGACCGCCAAAAATCAGGTCAATCATCACGGTGATTCCGTTATCTTTACACCACTGAACCGCGTTGGCGAGGTCCTGCCTCGTGTGCCTTTGGCGATAGACCCTTAGCATCACTTCGCAGCCGGAATCGCCGGTAAAGTCGATGCCGATGCATCCGGCCTTTCGCATAATCGCCGCCAACTCCGCGTCGAAGGGCACAACCGCCATATACGCATACCATTTCAACTGCTTGCCTAAACCTCGTCGCACGAATTCTTCGCAGACCACGTATGCGTGGTTGCGCGAAACGTTGAATTCGGAATCGCAGATGTGCAGCACGTTGATTCCCTTGGTCAGCAGCGTTTCTGCTTCGTCTGCGACTTCCGCCGGCTTACGCACACGCACGAAAGTCCCCTTACTTATCCGGTCGGCACAGTAGATACAATTGTGGCCGCAGCCGCGTTTGGTCTCGATGCCGAGTTGTCCGCCGCGATTGAAGTAAGTAACATTATCAATTGTGTCCCTGCTTGTGGATAGCGACAACGGCTCAGGCCACATCGGCTTGTTAGTGCGAACCTGCTCATCTTCCCACCAGGTCAGGCCTGCGACCTTGTCGAATTGCCATCTCCCCTGTAATTGTTCATACAGGTCGATTATCGCCTGCTCGCCGTCGCCGCGAATGCCGAAGTCGGCTTTCGTATATTTAACAATCTGCGGTGCGAAAATCGAGAAGCCTACGCCGCCGACAACAATCGGTGCGTCGGTGAGTTTGCGAATAGCCGCTATCTGTTCGGCCAATCGCGGAATAAACCACTGGCAGCTTGGCCAGAAACAATCATCGATGTTGCGAAACGATAACCCGATGAGTTCAGGATTGTGTTTGCTGAAATAATCCCGCAGAGTCGCATCTGCGTTATCGGCCAAACACAAATCAACCAGGTCAACTTCGATACCGGCCTTTTGGACAGCCCCGGCGATGTAATCCAGACCGACCGGGGCAATCGCCGGCTGCATCGTATTGGTATTTATTAGTGTCAGCATCTTGTCGTGTTACGTGTCTTGTGGCTTGCGTGCCTTGGCGCGTTTTTCTGCGAGCCAGCTCAAAAACAGTCCCAGCTCGAAAAGAAGATACACAGGGATAACCATAGCGAACAGAGAAATCGGGTCACTGCCCGGTATTACGGCAGAGCAAATAATGACGACAGCGAGGAAGACATATTTTCTGGATTTCTTGAAAAACTCGGCTGACATTATGCCTGTCCTTATGAGAACGAATATGGCTATGGGCGTCTGGAACGACAAGCCGAAGATGAGCATCATATTCGCCATAAAAGATATGTAATTGGTAAACGTGAAGTTGGAGCTGACTCGAAGAAATTCCCTGTTGAAATAAACGAAGAACTGCAGCGTGGCAGGCGCTATTACAAAGACGAAAAGCAAAGCCCCGGCGACGAAAAGCGAAGAGCATAAAGGAACGGCGATATAAACGTATCTTTTTTCGTGGGGATAAAGGCCTACCGACACGAATTTCCACAACTGGTAGAAAATCCAGGGCGAGGATATTACCACCGCCGCAATCATCGCTATTTCCATATAGCTGATAAAACCTTCAGCGGGGTCGATGCTCTGCAGGCGGGCGCTTTCTCCCATTGTTTTGATATAAGGCACTTCAATAAATGCTATCAGGTATTCGCCGAAGCACATGCAGATTGTGGCCGCTATGCCGAATCCCACCAGCGCGTAAATAATCCTGAATCGCAATTCCTCAAGATGGTCCCCGAGGGACATCGTAGTATCCGGAATAGTCGATTTATCGGCTTTGCTGTTCATCGAAGGCATGGGAATGAACGGACGAATTTTTGGCCAACTCAAACGGTCTTTTTGGAATCGTCATTAGTTGGAGCTTTTTTTATCTCGTTGACGATATCATCCTTTGTATTCTGGACCTCGTTCTGGACCTCATTAAGACCTTTCTTGAACTCGCTCATACCTTTGCCGAGATTTCTGGCCAGGTCGGGTAATTTTTTCCCGCCAAAGATTACCAGGACGATTAAAAGAATCCATACCCAGTCCAGACCCTGCGGCATCTGGATTGCCATTACATTTTGCATACATTCAGTCATTTTGGTTTTCCCTTTAAATTTTATGTGAAGCTCACAGAAACAACATAATAAGTGATAAATCGGCAATTATCAACATCAAGATTAAGTATTATACGCCTGCGAATCGGCAGGGTGCTTATTTTGTCGCGGTTATCGGCACGATTTTTACGTCTCTGTCGCGGTCTTTGGCCGTATCTATTATGTTGCCCATTTTGTTAACCGCGATACTGTGGCCGCCATAAACCCTGCCCGACCATGGTCCTCTGCTTATCCTGCCTACAGGATTGGTTCCCAAAACCATCGCGCCGGTTCGCTTCGCGGCTTCTGTAACCACCTTATGAAACTCCTCGCTGTGCGCAGGCCATTTTTGCTCTTCTTCCGCGTAGCCATAAGGCACTAAAAGCAGGTTCGGTTTCAGCGCAGCCATCCGGTCGAGAAGGTCTTGGCGATGAGTGTCGGCGCATATAAGAAGGCCAATCTTACCGAATTTGGTGTTCACTGTGGCGATATCGGATTCGTTTCCCGGCGTATAAGGTGGGGACATCAATTTTTGCGGGATGTTTACCTGGCGGTATTTGAGCAGAATCTGGCCTCGGTCATCGATAAGAAGGGCGCTGTTGAACAATCTTCCCATTTCAAATTCCTCAAGGCCGATACAGAGATATGTCCCGTATTTTTTCGCGAGTTCACAAAGCTGCTCCGAATCCGGCCCGGGAATTGTGCAGGCCCTGGTGTGCGCATCGGAATTGAGCCAGCCAAGCATTGTCGCCTCGGGAAAGCATATTAGCTCGGCGCCTTTCGATTTGGCCTCGGCTATGGCGTTTTCAATCCGGACGAAATTGCCGCTTCTGTCGCCGTCGAGGATGACTATCTGGCACATAGCGATACCGGGGCCTTTGCGTCTGGACATAACGTGGATGATTGTGCCTATGACGACAATCGCCACGAACAGCCCGCCCCAAACGGATACCCCCTCGCCTGTGCATAATATGTTAAACATTTCGCCTTGTTTCCCCAAACCAGATTGATAAATGATTACCGATTATTATGCCCTCTGCCGGCAAATAATCAATCACCATTTTTCTTCCTTTGGTTTTCCCTTGACTGTTGCCGGCTAAAGGCAAGGATTTTCATCATCGCAGTTGAATTGTCGAGTGTGATTTCGCGGAGCGGCGGGCGGCGCAAAGAATTTCGGTGACTGTCATATTATTTTCGAGAGACGCCAGCTCATGCGGTTTTATCCCGCCATTAACCATCGCCGCGAGATAAGTCAAAGAATCACTGTAAGGAGATTCTATTGCGTTGGCGGTTATTTTCTGCTCGGGTTTTCCATCGATGCGCAGAATTGCTGTTTTACCGTCGATAGTTTGAATTGAGCCGGCTGTGCCGTAGATTTCAATGCTATCCCTGCCATAGGGCCAGCTCCATGAGGCCATTATGATGACCTGTGTTTGGGGATAGGTGATTATGACGGTTGCGTCATCATCCACTTTTGTGTAGATGTCCGGTTTTGTCTGCCGGGTAACAGCAGTTACGGAGAGCGGCTTTTGATTGTTCAAAAACCATGTTGCCAGATTTGCGCCGTAGCAGCCGAAATCAAAAAGAGCGCCGCCTCCGTTTAATTTCGGGTCGGTCAGCCAATTGAGGAATTCAGGCGAACAGTTGATTTCCTTCGGGCCTGAATGGCCTTTATAGAAGATAATTTTGCGAATCTCGCCGATTGTCTTCTGCTCGATTACTGTATCGCGGACTAATGTATTCACCGGTTCCCAGGTTGACTGGTAGTTGACGAGGACTCGGATGCCTGCTTTCTTTGCGGCCTTGGCCATAGCGGCTGCGTGCTCAATACTCACGGCCAGCGGTTTTTCCATCATCACGTCTATATGATGCGAGGCACAGGCCTGGACAACTTGCAAATGGTCGAAGGTGGAGGTATGGGCGACCACGGCCTGCGGTTTGGCCTCGTCGAGCATTTTATTAAGGTCTGTGTAAATTATGGACTGTGGAAGATGGTATCTCGCGACGTATTTGGCGGCAAGTTTGGCGTTTGGTTCAGCGATGCCGACAAGGGTGACGTCCTTGCGGCGGGGAAGTTCTCTCAGCAGGCCGGTAACGTGGTCGTGGGTGAGGCCGGCAATCGCGAGTCGAAAAGGCGGCTTGGCGTTAGCGTCCGCTTGCTGGTTTGAGTCGGATGGTGAGGCAGCAATCGCATCTATATTAACAATACCATTGGTTTTGTTAATATTCTTGTTATCGTTGCGACAACTTGTTGTTATCGTTGCGACAGCGAGCAGGATTATTATGGTTCTTGCGGACATAATTTCGACTCCTATATTTTGAAAGTTTCGAATCCGGCGTTTTCCATTTGATACTTTACCGCCTTCCAAACCCGATATGTTACCATGGTCTCTCCAAATCGCAACCGTCTGCTATCCTTCCTTTCCGCAATTTGACATAGGCATCGGCGGGGGGTATAATAATCAACTGCTTTTGGTTCGATGTTGCTCACCACATATAGGGGCAGACCCGAAAAAAGCGGGATTTGGTAATTTATGCATATACGTTCCGGGCGGGCGAGAACATTAGAAACCGCCGTTGGCGTGCTGATTTTGCTTATTATGGTTGCCACAGCGGTCGGCATCTATTTTGTGCAGCGGGATTTTAATATGGCCCGGTTTGGCATCGCGTCGGAGCAGGGGAGCGGTGGCGATTTCCCGCCCGTTGGCAAAGCCGAGACATACAACACCGATAATCTTTACGAGAAAATCGACGGCAAGGCCCCTATGTATCAGGAGGCCGGTTTTGTTAAGCTGACCACCCAGCGGTTCGCGGCCAAAAACAATTCCGAACTGGGATTCGAGCTTTACGTTTACGATATGAACAACGCGAAGAACGCCTTTTCGGTTTACAGCAGACAAAAAAGGGCGGATGTTATCGACCTGAGCGACTTGGGGGCGTCCGCGTTTGGCTACGTGGCAGGCAACGCGATTTGCATATCGCTTGGCAAAAATTATATCGAGATGATTGGCTCAGCCGAATCGAACGAGCTTGTTGACTGGATGAAAGGTATCGCTAAAGACCTGTCCGCTAAATTTAAGCCAACTGACAAAGACAGGATAACCGAACTGGGGTATTTACCGACCCAAGGCACGGTGGCCGGAAGCTGGAAATTGCAGATTGATAATGCCTTCGGCTTTGACGGTCTTACCGATGCTTATTCCGCACAATACAAATCGGGCGATAAAGCGGTCTCGATATTTTTCAGCAAACGCAAAAACGCTGATGAGGCGAAAACAGTCGCGAAGAATTATTATGATTTTCTCATAACCAACGGCGCCAAGGCAGTCACGGTTGACAGCGAAATTCTCAAATCGGCCGGCGCATCTGTCGTGGATTTTTACGGTGCCTTCGAGATTGTCTTCCCGGTGGGCATATTTGTCGGGGGTGTTCACGAAGCGGACAACAAGCAGGCGGCGGAAAAAGGTGCGGAAGTTTTGATTGACCAGCTTAAAAGGGTAACTGGAGAAATCGGTGGCTGACCAAAACCAAAATAATCTCGGTCGAAGGCAACTGCTTGTCCGCGGGGCGAAAGCGGCGGCATCAATCGCCGCTGCTGTTGGCGTCGCTCGCTGGCTTTATGACCCTAAAGGGCCTGGGGCGAAAAACGAGGAAGTCAGCTTTTTGGGGACTTTAGCGAAGGGATTGCCTGATTTTTCGGTGCCGCGTAAAGATGGGCAGGTGATAAGTATCGTCAAAGGCCAAGACAGGTCAAAAACTGTAAGCAAGGCG
>Ga0187866_1003441_pt1 | contig 11863 bp, 12 predicted proteins | sample June2016WEW_11_1_3_FD_133013 | JGI IMG/M metagenome (GOLD analysis project Ga0187866, IMG submission 133013) | Peatland microbial communities from SPRUCE experiment site at the Marcell Experimental Forest, Minnesota, USA - June2016WEW_11_150 | ecosystem: Environmental > Terrestrial > Soil >... | reverse complement strand
TCTTCGCTCAGGCAAGAGCCGACCCACGATATCCGGAACTGGTCGAGAGAATCCGGAAGCAGTGTGGCCTAACGAAATAGCAGACACTGGGATTCAACCAAAACTATCAAGCTGCTCACATCCAACGACAACTATCTATTGCTAGGAAGACTGCAGGCAATATAGTCTTGGCATGAATAGCAATCGGGCATTGGAGAAAATCACAGCAGAAGTGATTTGTTGTCCATCCACAGTTCGATTTCCGAGATACTGCTTGACATAATGGGGAGCCTGGGGATGGAACGAGACACAGCCCCAAGAAGAGGCACGTATCAGAACCTCTAACGATGACTCACCACAAGGCAATTGCCAGTTCTGACAAAATCGCGACCTTAAACCGTTTGACTGTGTATCGGCATTTCTTTGGGTTGAAGCAAGAATTTGGGCGTACTTCAACTATCGCAGCAACAGCTTCATGTTAGGCGTTGATGTAGTAGTGGCTGGGTTCCAGAACAATGACACTTGATGTTGTGCCATATATGGCGGCTGCGGTAACCGCGCATTCACTATTCCTTTCCGTTGGGGGACTAATGTCAGTTAACGCAATTAGAGCACTGGCCGAGCGTCAAAAGGATTCGTGGGACTTCTACGTACAAACGAAAGGACGCCCTTCGCGTGCAACTAGCCTAAATGGAAGGTTCGATGCGATTAAGGCTGGAAAGCAGAAGAAAAATATTAGGAAATTGATGACGGCAAATCTTCTTTGTGGACTTTTTGGAATAATCTACGCGCTTGTCATAATTGGCTTTCTCGCCCCTAAACGACTGGTTCTTACTACCCTCGATCTTGCTCATTATGATTCAGGCCATTGTGTTCGAGGTCACAACCCTAGATGCAATGGATTATGCGGGATCATGGATGGTAAAGCCTGAAACTGGCTTCACCATCACACCACAGCCCTGATCGGTTGGGAAACGCTGGTAAAGAGACGAAGAATCGGATTATACCCTCAAGAATAGCAAACTTATGACGAGAGGGGTGGGACTTGCCCGAGACTACCGCTGAGCGTCGATGCCGCGAACAACTGCGCGGTTTGACGTTTTCGACTGAAGACGGTCACAATTTCTGCAAGCTTTGTGAGTTGTACCAAGTCAAAGAAGGAGGCGCATGTGATTCGTTGGTTGAACTCTTTCGTCACCTTACCAAGAAGCATCCATTCGAGTACTCGGTCTTTCTCAAGATGCAGGAGTAGAGGGGTTCTTCATCACCGGCAAATTGCCTTTTGTTCGAATCTCACGGTGTGGGAAACTAAGGCGAGCTCTTGGACTCTGCACTCCAGACGAAGACGACATATTCCAAGAAGAAAAGAAGACCGTTCGCAAGGTCTAAGGGTGCTAAATCCCCTATGCTTGGGGTTGGATTTGACGCGGAGCCGAGGGCATTTGTCAAGAAATTTTCTATGACAGGCTGGCCTACTGCGCCGAGAAACACCACCCAGATCACCCACACAACGAAAGCAAGCACAAAGCCCACGAATTTACTACCGCCAATAACAGGAATTACAGCCCGATTCGCCCTTATCACAACGATTGCCGGAATCAACGACGTTATGATGCCTGTGTGTAACCATATGCTAGTTGCCAAGTCGAAGAAAGCCAACACCATCAGCCCGGCGGCTATTCTTTCATTCCATTATGAGTGAGCATACCTGAGAGTAAACCACCGAGGAACGGTTCCGCTTTCTTGTATTCTGTCAGAAGGTTCTCTTGAGTGAATAATCCTCGGTCATACGTTCCTGCGTCCCTTATTTTATGTCCCATCAAGTATTGAAGCGTAACTTCGTTTACCCCCGCTTTCTGCATCCGGTCTTTCCAGAAGGGCCGGAGTGTGTGAGTGTGAACCTTATGTTGTGTGCGGCCTGAGGAAGTGGGTTCGGGAACTTCTCGGAGTTCAGGTACTTTATCACGGGCGTCTTCTACGACCTCTTGCATTCTGCGTTTTCCCCACTTTGTATTCCCCATCTTGTCTCTCGCATTTTCCGTTTTGGCCATTTTGAAATGCCAAACGAAATCAGTTTCGTCCCTAGGTATTTGTCGAATAAGGCTCATTGTCTCTGGGTGAATGAGAAACTTGTATCGACGATTGTGTTTGTTCACGTTCTGATTTAGGATGTTTAGGAGTTTTGGGGGTACATTGACCAAACCCCAATTGTCCGCAAGATTCTCGATAAGTTTCCATTTCAAGCCTGTAAGAATACCGACACGCTGTCCGGTTTGAGCTAGGAAACAGATAACCGCTTTCCTGTCGGTCAAGTCTTGCGTGCGAATCATCGCCCTTAGTTCGTCATGCGTAAGTAGCTTATTCCCTTCGAACCAGTTCGGGTGGGTCTTCGTGAGCCATCTAGGTAGACCCATCAAGGGAATATCGCGATTGCTTTTGAAGTATCCCAGAATAGCCCGAATCTCCTTGCTGATCGTAGGGGGAACGCGGTGCTCTGTCTCTCTTTGTCTGTAATATTTGATCAAAAATCCCTCAATGACTTTATTGTCTTCCTGGAGAACCTTCACAGCATCAGTTCCGTTAATCTCGCAGAAACGCGTCAGGAAGCCGTTGTTTTCATTTCTGGAATTTTGGCTATAGTTATCCAACCAGCGGTTGCGAAGATCAACTTCCGACAGTACTGGCTTGGGCGCGAGGCTTCTAGGAGTAAATTTCATTCCACAATGAGGGCAAGTAACAAACACGTCTGTGCTTGACATAACTCTCTAGAATGAGATAACATCGCATTACCCACATTAGAAGTTTGCCATTGAATAAAGAAAACTGTTTGTTTGTTTTCTACTTTAGCCGTTTGAAGCTCCATGTTCCGATTCCGATCATTACAGCCGCGAAACCGGTTAGGATTAGGAGGTTGAGTGCGATGGGGAGTTGGGAAGAGCCTAGGATTAGGCCTCGCAGTCCGTCCACGGCGTAGGTGACTGGGTCGAGGATTGTGAAGATTAGCAAGTATTGTGGCAGGTTCTTGAGTGGGAAGAGGGCGCCGCTGAAGAAGAACATTGGAAAGACCAGAAAGCTTACGATCAACTGAAAGCCCTCCACGCTCTCCATATTCGACCCAATAATCAAACCAAGGCTCACCAACGCCGACGCGAGGATGAACATGAAAACGAAGGAGAAAAGCACCACGAGGAATGTGTAATTTATCCCAAGGACTAAACCGAACGCCAGCATAGCGCATCCCTGAATCAACGCGTCCGTGCTTCCACCAACCATCTTCCCAGCAAAAATAGTCGTCCGCGAAAGCGGGGCGACGAGCACCTCCTTGAAGAAATCAATCTTCCTATCCCACACAATGTACAGGCCGAAGAACACGGAGGAGAACAGGATCGACATGGCGAGGATTCCTGGAAATATGAAAACCTGGTAGTTGACGCCACCCAACGAAACCGCGGACCCTAAACCACCCCCGAAGACCACAATCCAAAGCAGAGGAGTAATGAGAGATGACACGATGCGCGACTTTTCCCTCGAGAACACCTTAATCTCCCGGTACCAGAGCGCGTAGAATCCCTCAAGCTCGCCCATTCAACGCCCACTCCTTACACGGGCGATTCGCTCAAACATGCCACCTTCACCCGACTCCTCCCTAATCTCGCGCCCAGTGTAATGCAGGAAGACGTCGTTCAGCGTCGCTGTACGAACCTCCACAGAATCCACCGCACCAACCATCCCTAGAATCTCCTGCAAGTGCATGCTCGCATCCTTCACCGTCAACCGCAGCGTGCTCCCCGACTGATCTATGCTAAGCACATAGTCCAAACCTTTCAGGCGTTCAATGTTCGGCGACCGGACGCGAAGCTTGATAATCTCCCCACCCAACTTCGACTTCAACGCCGACGGAGTATCCAAGGCCGAGACTCGGCCGTTGTCGATTATGGCCACACGGTTACACAGCCTATCCGCCTCATCCATGTAATGCGTCGTTATGATAACCGAGACCTTCTCGGATTTCACGAGGTTCTCAATGTACGCCCAAATGTGTTCCCGAGTTTGGGGGTCCAGTCCCAACGTGGGTTCGTCGAGGAGGAGGATTCGTGGGTTATGCAGTAAGCCCCTCGCCAACTCCAGCCTCCTACGCATCCCACCCGAATACTTCTTCACAATATCATTCGCCCGGTCCTGCAGGTCCACTAACCTGAGGACGTAGTCCATCCGCTTCCGGCGCTCCTCCTTTGGGACGCCGAACATTAAGGCGTGTAAGTACAGGTTCTCCCGTCCGGTTAGGACGTCGTCGCTGCTCGGGTCCTGGAAGACAATGCCGATAGACCGCCGCACATCAGCCGGGTGCGTTATGATATCATGCCCATTCACCCGCGCAGTCCCAGAAGTAGGTTTCACCAAGGTGGCGAGCATCGAAAGCGTTGTAGTTTTCCCCGCCCCATTAGGGCCGAGGAGCCCAAAGATCTCACCCTCATCAATGCTCAGGTTCAACGAATCAACAGCCAGCAAGTCACCATACCGCTTCGACAAACCCTCCATTTCAACGGCATGAACCATTGAGCATCAACCCATGCTACGGACTGGGTTGCGTGTCTTAAATTGACTGGGCTGCGCCAGAGGACTCATATGGCCGATTCAGGCTGAAACGGGCGTAGGGCTATGATACGAGCTTGAGGAATTCCTTTTTTGTAAGTTTGGCTTGGTCGATTATGCTAAGTAGAGTTCCGGGTTTGATTTCCTCACGACGCGGAACGGACACCAAGTTCCCGTCGTTACTCAGAAGAATGTGACTTCCGCGTTGCCGAACAGGTCTGAATCCTACTCGTTGAAGTGCCTTTAGGACGTCACGCCACGAGAGAACTGGCAGCCTAGACGCTGACAGTTACTAGTTCCAGCTTGTCAGGTTTCCGTGCTTGGGCCCGCGCTTCCAGCTCCTCGAGAACTAGTTCAATTGCCTCTCTAATGTTCAGCAGTGCTTCCTTCTCGTTTTCTCCTTGGCTGATAGCGGCGGGCAACTCGACGCATCGTACAGAATATCCCCCGGTCTCCTCTTTCTTGAGAGCAACAGTGAACGTAATGACCCTCGACATAGCCTATCGACAATCTCTTGCGGTTGGTGTCATTTATGCTTCACCGTCGTCCGCGAGCAAGTCGCCCGTACCGCTTCGACAAATTCTCACGTTTTCCACAAGGTCTTTTATTCCCAGCAATTCCTCTTTCCGTTCAGAAGCCCTGGTCGTCGTAACGCTTGAAAAAAACTCTGATTACCGTGGTAGCACTGGTTTCCGTCCTGATTCTACTACCCACCATTACCTATGGTGAGGGGCAGTGGGTCAAGTACTCGGGCAACCCGGTGTTGGGGCCTTCATCGAGCGGTTGGGACGCCGACTATACGACTGCTCCTAGAGTACTCTACGAGGGCGGCGAGTTCAGAATGTGGTACAGCGGCGGTAGGTCAGCAAGTAATGGTATTGGTTACGCGAATTCTACAGATGGGGTTTCATGGAGTAAGCATCAAGGGCCGGTCTTATTGCCCGGTTCGGCGGGCACTTGGGATAGTGTCTCAGTGGCCCTGGGGTCAGTCCTCTGGAATGGAACGGCCTTCATGATGTGGTATAGGGGAACGAACCCCATCACCTACCAAACCGGGGCCGTAGGTTTAGCGATATCCACGGACGGGGTTTCCTGGACGAAATACGCTGGCAACCCAGTCCTGAAGGCGACTGCGATTGATCAGCAATACATAGCCAGTCCCTACGTGGTCAAAACGCTCACCTACAACATGTGGTATACTGGGAGAAATGCAACCTACTCCAAAACTAGCCCATACACAGAAATTCTCTTCGCAACCTCATTCAACGGAATCAACTGGTTCAAGTGGCCACATCCCGTGTTCAGGCCTTCGGCAGATCCTACGGCATGGGATTCTGGCAGCGTGTACTCGCCCTCAGCTTTATGGAACGGCACAATATTTTGGATCTGGTATTCCGGGGTGGGGCAGAGTTTCTTGAACCCGCAGATTGGAATCGCCACCTCACCCGACGGAGCAACCTGGACACGTTCCCCTAACAATCCCATTCTAAGCCCCGGTGCGCAGGGGGCCTGGGATTCTGCAGGCGTTGAGCAAACTGACTTAGTATTCAGCGGGTACGGCTTGATGCTCTATTATGACGGGCTGGGACTCAATACAGGTGGAAGAATAGGAATGGCCCAAGCTCCGCAGGGTTTCGCAATTCCAGAATTTGCATCCGAAGTTCTTCTACTCACGGTTGCTATCTGCGCGGCCGTACTCTTCCGAAAACGCATCAGGCGAAACTAACCTCTACTGATCTCACAAGCGAGACCGCGCGTTTCGAGCAATGTCCTAAAATTCTACTTGAGCGCCGTTATTTCCACCAGGTGTAACTACGTTTAACAGTCAACGAGACAATGTGGACGCTAGTGGAGATTGACTAGGATTGTCCAAAGCGAGCGGGACTCAAGCAGGCGGGAAAGCAGGTGGCAAGAAGATTCTGTGGCTTGTTTCTATCGTCCTAGTCGTAGTAGCACTTGGCGCAGGCCTGTTCAGCTACGTTGGGGTGACTCCTCACACGGTCACGTTAACATCAACGAGCTTCGCAACAAACACATCCATAGTTACAAGCACTACGACCATAGCCAGTGTCAGTACTAACACTTTCACGAACGTGATAATAACGACTGCCGCTGCCCCGGTGGGAAATCTGTATGCTCAACAGAATTGTTCGCCCTCCAATTGTCAGCAGCCATGCTACTACAATAATTGTCAAGGGTACTGCTACAACAATGACTGCGACTTTAACGTCTGCCAGTCAATAGGTTCCAATAGCACTCAATGCTCCGGCTACTTGTACCAGGATAAGAACGGATGTGTGGAACTCGTAATTCCGATAGGCAGCCCAGTTGCGCAGCCATCATACCAGTTTTACACGCTGCAAGATTTGCCCTCATCCCACCCATCCTTCGGATCGTGGGTGACGGTAACTGGGATAGTGTATCGTGGCTACAATACGGGCCCGAACGGCGCTGCCTGCCCAGGCAATTACATAGTCGTAATCTCGATTTGAAAAGAACTGGGCTTGAGACTTAGATTGACTGGTTGTTTGCAGCCAACTGTTTGAACAGGTATTATATCTGATAAGTCGTAGGCGAGGCATCGGCCCGTTCCGAAAGGGACGGCGATTCGAAAAAAGGCACCATAGCCATGATCGATGCTACTCCACTATTTGTGACGGCTGCGGTCGTTGGCACCATACACATGTCGGCACCTGACCATTGGGCAACGCTAGCGGTTCTAGGCAAGACCGGACGCTGGACATCGCACAAGTTATTGGGTCTCTCTCTTCTAACCGGAATAGGTCATGTTACGTTGTCGATTATTCTTGGGTTTGTGGTGGTAGGAGTGAGCAGTCTGTTCTCAAGCTTGTATTCGAATTACCTTACTGAAGCTGCAGCGGTGATCATGGTAGTTGCAGGGTCTTTTGTTGCGTTCAGAGCTTTCAGATCGAAGGACAATAATCAGCAGAATGGAAACAGGTTGAGTTCCGGAGCGGCCCAGAGCTTAACGAAGACCGCCGGCTACTTCGCGGTTCTCGGCGCAGCTCTTTCCCCTGACCTGAGCATTCTGCCAGTGTTCTTAGCCGCCTCCCCCCTTGGGCTCTTCCCGGCGCTTTACACTATCTTGATTTTTGCCGTCAGCTCCATCATAACCCTGCTCATACTCGTGCTCGCGTTTTCCAGGGGATTGGCTAAAGCGTTAGAAAAACTCCCGAGAAAATACAACGACGCCATCGCAGGGCTCGTAATCGCCGCAGTCGGCATCTACATCTTGATCCTGGGCTAAGTTACATTGCAACGTACTGGACGTGCCTTAGTTTTTCGCCTTCTGGGCGCCATGCAAGTTGCTTGTCCACGCGCAGCTGCATGAAGTTAACGACATTATCCACAACCTTGTTCAGCCGGTTTATGGCTAGGGAGTCATTCCTCAGTTTCTTCATGTCTTCTTTCGTGTTCTCAGCTAGGTTTGAGAGGTTATACCATATGCCGAAAGGCGGGAGGATGTAACCCAAGTTCTGTAGGACTACAAACACGTCCCAGGCTACTTTGTAGGCCCCGTCCTCATGGCCATTCACGAATATGCCGACGGGGCGGCCGGCCCAGTCTACCCGTTCGATTTTGAGTGCGATATCCTGCAGGTTGGTCAATCGGTCCAGGAAAACTTTGAGGCGGCTATTCATGCCCTCCCAATTGATGGGCGTAACCACAATCAGCGAGCGTGCTCGGATGAGCTTCGGGTATATCTTGTGCATGTCGTCATGCATGTTGTTGCAGGGAAACCTGCAAAAGTCGTCTTCAAGTGAATAGCAAGCCCAGTTGTGTTCGATCTTGTGCTTCGCCAAGTCTACCCAATCGTAGGTTAAGGTTGGGTGGGCTTCCTTGAGCCTTTCAATGATCTTGGGCGCGATGAAGCCACTTACGATATGGTGCGGGTGGGCGCTCGCACTAATGATGAGCACATCCAAAGGCGGCTGTTCAGCGATGCTCCGCCACATCTCTATGCGGCGGTCTAGGAATTCTCCCTTCCCTACACTCTTCGTCAGGTATTCCGCAACGGCTTCTTCCTCTATCGGGTAGGTTGGTTTGTGGGTTAGGTTGTGGGCTGTGATTTTCTCTTTGGGTTGAATTAATTCCCAAGGCGCTTTGCACTTGCCGCATATCTTTGGTGGAAGCTTGCCTGTATATTCATCCATACAGATCAAGCATTTCCAAACAGCACTTTCATTCCTCTGCTCCTGAGGTATTTCTAACGTGACCCCAGACTCTTCTTTAGCATGCTTTCGTATGGAGATTGGTTCTCGCGAGACGAGAACATCGTCGCCTTCGACTTTGACCGCGTAACTTTCCACCTGCTCAGGTGCGCCTTTCGGGGCCTTACCAGTCTTCGGGTCGTACCTGTACCCATGCCACGGGCAGACAACGTTCCCATCCTTATCGAAAGCACCGTCAATCAGTGGCCCGCCCATGTGTGCGCACACGTTGGATATGGCGTAGTACTTGTTGTCGATCTGGAAGATCGCAACAGACTTCCCGTCAACTAGCCCTAGGTATCGGTTGTTTGAGAAATCCTTCCTCGAGCAAACCCGTACAAACGATTCCATAATATTCCATGAGCTTGAGATGTATGAAAACCTAACCTACTAGGATTCAATCATAGGAGAGCAAATAAGAGAAATCCGCTCTCGCCACAAATGAACTAGCATGACAACCGATGAGGAGATATTGGAAGAGTTAAGGAAGATTCGAGAAGCACTTTCACCGAAACCCACCCCGCCGCCACCAAAGCCCAAAGGTCTGTGGGCCGAGTTCATAGAATTCATCGGCAAAGCAGGAGTAATCGGGTTGGCTATAGGATTCATAATGGGTACCTACATAGGCAAAGTGGTTTCTGCACTTGTTCAAGATCTCATAATGCCCATACCCGGCGCGCTGTTAGCTGGAGGCGATTGGAGAAAAGCGGTGTTTACCCTGCCGATAGGACAGGGGATGAATTTTGCAGTGGGCGACTTTGTTGGTGTAATGGTTGATTTTCTCATCGTCGCAGTAGTCGTCTTCTTCATCGCTAGATACGCGGAAAAAGTTATGGAAAAGAAGGGGTGACCCAAGAACAACCTCGAACCATCACGAATACTAGGACGCCTACGAGATATACGGGATTTCTTCTGATCTTTCAGTTACGGTTATTCCGCGGTTGCCGGATGTCAATTCCTTCAAGAACCCGCTAGGCTCAACGCAAAGCTCCGGCGGCAGGGTGCCTGTTTTAGTAATTCTCCCTGAAGCAAGCCACTGCGCAATTATGGACGGGGGCGTCCCAGTGCCCACCGTCCCTCCACCGATATTCCAACGTTCGTTTGGGACGCTGACTGCATCAACACAAATTGTGAACGGTTTTCCGTCACGCTTTCCGAAGGCCTCAACCCTCTGGCAATCAACATCTAACTCAACATTGCTCGGCTTCGGGACGGAATCAACAACGGAAGTCAAGACATCGTATGGAATGATGTCCTGCCCTTTCACCTTGACGGGTTTCTTGTTTGTCAAGCCGAGTTGGGCCAAGAGTGCAATTGACTTTGTGAATTCGGGCGGGTACGCGACTATGAAGTCCATGTTCTCAATGCCCTTACCGAGCGTGAATGGCATTGTAGCCAACTCAGAATGAATCGTATAGTACCCCTCGACTATGCCTATGGGTTCGGGGAGAACGAAGGACTCCTTGTCTGAAAGCGCAGGTATCTCCTGAATCTTCCCATCGCGGAATATGATTGGGGGGACGGTGAACTCGTCGAGGAGCGTTCGTATGGCGTAGGGGACTTGGAATCCTCCACCGCCCTTGACAACCCGCGAGCCACTACGCAACTTCAACGTGTCAATCGAATCCATCTTGCCAGCAACATACGCGCCCATCACGTTCATTGTCCCCGGCGTACTCCCCATCCCTAAAACGCACGTCACATCCGAATCCTTCGCGGCGCCGTCAAGCTCCAACTGCCGCTTCGTCATATGGTAAAGGCCTCCAAGGTCAAGGTAGTGTATCCCAGCTGAAATAGCGGCCTGCATGACGTGCAAGTTCAACTCGTACCAAGTCGAGTTGATGACCACATCCCACTCTCGCATGATTTTTGCTAACTGGGCGGTGTCGCGGGCATCTGCAGCAAGCGCAACAGTGCGTTCATCCCTCAAACTTCGCGACGCAGCCTCAGCCCGTTCGAGATGGAGGTCCGCGACCCCCACCCGTTCCACAGTCTTATTCTCTAAGAGGTCTCTAATCGTGACCTGCGCCATCGCGCCCGCCCCACCGAGCACCAAGATCTTCAAATCATACTCATCTGTTACCTCTTTGGTTGGCCATTACTTTCATTCGTCTTCAATCCTAAAGGTGTGTTCTTGCGGAAGATTGGGGTACTCATCAGTTGATGAAGACCGCTCGTTTAGCGATGTGTAGGTTTCATACCTGAATGCTGAACGGTCCGATGTTGGGTAAGGCGTTGCTTTTGACCGAGCGTAAAACCCTGACTAGGCGAATGGTCTAGCTGGCCTGGTGAATGCTGGGCGAGAGCCGTGAGGTTCGCGACCGTCGCGTCTGCAATTGAAGCGATGGTATGGGAATCCGAGACTGACGGTAATCCCTCAGTCGATGCAGACGAGTTACCAACCGACAAGGTAACAGAACCTTGGAAAGAGTGGAAACATCATTCGTCCGGCTTGAGGCCTGGTTGAATGGTCTTTCGAGGTTCGCCATATCGAGAATCGCCCTAATTCCTTATATGTTGAAATGTACTACACAACTACAGGTGCTGGATTTGAAATTGGACTATGATGGTTTGAATGAATTGTTCGACAAGGGGGCGTATCACAAGTACCAGCGGGTTGGCCTGAGAGGCATCAGGGCCTGGTTTACCCGACCCAGCATCGCGTACGTACCGCTCGTAATCGCATTACTCTACGCGGTCTCAGGCGATTACATATCACTATTACGCCATCTACGAATGGCCTTCTAGAAGCGATTGCTTAACTGGGCATCTAGCGTTTGTCTATTGGAACGACTTTTCTGTCTCGTGGGCCTGTGTACTCTGTTTCCGGACGAATCAGCCGGTTGTTGGCTACTTGTTCGAGCACGTTCGCTGACCATCCCGCGGTTCGGCTCGCAGCGAATGTCGCTGTGAACAGGTCCGTTGGCAATCCCACTGAATCCATAACGACGGCTGAGTAGAATTCCACGTTTGTGTACAATTTCCGGTCCGGCTTGTCCTCCTGCAAGACGCGAATACCCGTTTCTTCGACTTGGCGGGCCAGCTCGAAGAATTTCTTG
>Ga0187866_1003436_pt1 | contig 11873 bp, 5 predicted proteins | sample June2016WEW_11_1_3_FD_133013 | JGI IMG/M metagenome (GOLD analysis project Ga0187866, IMG submission 133013) | Peatland microbial communities from SPRUCE experiment site at the Marcell Experimental Forest, Minnesota, USA - June2016WEW_11_150 | ecosystem: Environmental > Terrestrial > Soil >... | reverse complement strand
CGCTCCGCCACGAATTGCAGCCGCTCGTCGATGGTGAGAGTAATCGGCGTGCCCGGTTTCATGTCCGAAGCGGACTGGGAATCGATGCCGCGGCGCTTTACGTCCGTCAGCATCCGCGCCTGCCCCGGCTGGCCGCGTAGTTCCGCATCCAGGACCTGCTCGATTCCCGCGTTGCCTTTTTCCTCGAAATCCACCGACCCCAGAACATGGGCCGCCAGCGTCCCCTTCGGGTAGTGGCGCTGGCTCTCGTCTTGAATGTGAATCCATTCCAGGCGCAGATTGCGCAGATTCTGCGCTTCCTCGTAGCCGATCTTGCGCTTGACCCAGAGAAACCCGTGGTGGTTGTCGTGCGCCCACTTCATCTTGCCGTAGAGAGCCGTACGGTCCATGTGCAGCACCAGCGCCAGCAGTTCGGAAGCGACTCCCAGGTCCGGCGCGCGCAGCGGGTCGATGGAGACGGACTCCGTTGGCACGCTCATGGCCAACGGCTGGCCGGTGCGGTCGAAGATCGTGCCCCGAGGCGCGGGGATCTCCACCGCGACCACCTGGCGCGCCGTCGCCAGCTTTGCATACTCCTGGTGATGAACGATCTGCAGCGAGATGATGTTCAAGAAGATGGCCGCGCCCCAGATGAGGACAATCCCGGCGAGCCATGCCAGACGACGATCCACCATGCCGCGCTCCGTGACCAGGTCACGCCTCCGACTTCGTTACTTCACCATCGCCACCGCGCTGTCGCCTTTGGCGTTCAGACGCACGACCTGCCCAGGAAATGGCGCCACCAGGTTCTGCCCTTGGGCGAGCTTCTCCAGCCGCTGGGGACTGAGAAGCTGCGCTTCGTCGAGCTCCAGCGTGCGCTTCTCATCCAGCAACTGCCGCTCCTCGACGCGAAGGGCCTGCAGTCTGTAGCCGGCGAGCGTGCTGGCGACGCTGGGAACCAGCACGCTCGTCAGCACAGCCAGCAGAAAGCAGGCCGCTCCGATGGCCGACCAGCACGCGCCGCGCGCTTGCGGATCGGGCTCGCGCACCAAACGCGAGTTGTCGATTTTCTTGCAATGAAGAAACACGTCTTCCTGTGGGAGCGCGCGCAGTTGGAACGGGTCCCGCTCCGGCTTGATGGGGGACAAGGCCGGGAGACCGGTCTCACTGGTTTTTCGGAAGAATGCTGGCAGCGTCGCCATGGTCTTTCGTTCCCTTTCTAGTAACTAGGTGACTGACACAGGCATGCCCAGGCGCCGGGGTTCCCCCCTTGGGGGCCGTGCGCCGCGTGGACGCTGGTGTCTCTCACCGAATTTGGCCGCCCTGCTAAGGGCTTTCCAGCGCGCGCAGCTTGGCGCTGCGCGAAGCCGGGTTCTGCGATGTCTCTTCCTCGCTTGGCTGGAGCGGGTGTTTCGTGAGAATGGCCGCACGCCCTTCCCGCGCCAGCGCTCTGAACTTTTGTTTCACCTTCCGGTCGTCGATGGACATGAAGCTGATGACCACCATCCGCCCACCGCTGTTCAACAGCTCGGGACCAATCTCGAGCAGCCGGTCCAATTCGCCCGGCTCGTCGTTGACCGCCATTCGCAAGGCCATGAAAGTTCTGGTGGCCGGGTGCAAACGGCCCGTCCGGGGCACGGCCCGCTCCACTACACCGGCCAGGTGCAGTGTGCTCCGTATGGGCCGTGCCCGGACGATTGCTCTGGCTACCTTCCGCGCCCTCCTTTCTTCGCCCAACTGAAAGATCAAGTCGGCGAGCGCCTTCTCGGCGGTGTGATTGACGAGATCGGCCGCCGTCATGCCCGTGGACTGATCCATGCGCATGTCCAGCGGTCCATCCGCCATGAACGAAAATCCTCTCTCCGGCGCCGTGAGCTGATAGCGGCTCACACCCAGATCCGCCAACAGTCCATCCACCTTCTCGAATCCCGCTTCCGCCACTGCTTCGGCCAGCTCGCCGAAGGGACCCCCATGAAAACGAATGCGCCCGGCCCACTCCGCGGTGTTGCGCCGCGCCAATTCCAGCGACTGCGCGTCGCGGTCGTTGGCAATCACCAGTCCGGTGGTCAGCCGTTGCGCGATGAGGCCCGCATGCCCCCCCAGCCCGGCTGTGGCATCGAGATAAACTCCGTCCGGACGAACCGCCAGCAGCGAGAGCGATTCCTCGGCCATGACGGAAAAGTGCATACGCCATCAGTTCAGCCCCGCCGCCTCCAGCTTGGCTACGTCGTCCACCGGGCTGGTGGAAGCCTCGCTCTTGCGTTCCTGGTAGATCTTCTCGCTTAAGACTTCGATCCGGCTGCGATAGGCGTACAGCCGCACCGGCTGGTTCTCAATTCCGAGTTCGCGGCGCAGTTCGGTGGAGAACAGGATGCGGCCCTGGCTGTCTATGTCGGCCTCCGCTCCCAGGTCGGCGGCATTGAAGGCCACGTTCCGCGCCGTTTTCGGGTCTTCGCGGTAGGTGGCGAAAAACTTTTCGTTTTCTTTCCAGACTGAAATGGGGTAGATTTGTCCTATGGACCTGTCCAGGCTGGTGACGAAGAACCGCTTTTCCGCCAGGGCTTTAAAATACTGCTGGAGATCCGCAGGCAGTTTTACACGTCCGCGGTCGTCTAACCGGACAGCGTACATTCTTCGCGGCGGTTCGATCTTTAGCGGTGGCTGAGCTGGTTGGTCCATTTTGGCCCAACTATGGCCATTTTTGGCCACAACTAATGGTGCCACAGTACTTCACGTTTGGCAAGAGTTTTTTCAGGATATCTTACTGATAGGGACGGAGTTACCACAATACCATCAGATCTACAATTATCACGGGACACACAACATATGGTTGTTGTGGCGAAGAGGAAGCGAAAGAAGAAGGGGCCGGGTTTCCCCGGCCCCCGAGAAGGAAGTTAAGCTTTTCCGCGGACTGCGCCGCGAAAAAGTGGCCCCTGCGGGGCCACAGAAGTCAGGAGTCGAGGAAGTCAGAAGCCGGAACGCGCCACACACGCGGGGTGATTCTGGCTTCTGACTTCTGACTTCTCAACATCGACGAGTTTTTGTCGATGTTGGCGCCATAAGCGCCTACTGGATGGGTATCTTGGCGGTGGCGCTGTAAATCGGCGTGCTGGAGCCGACCGGTATCACCCCTATCGAAAAGGCCACGTTGTTCCCGGTGACCGCGTCCGAGGGTACCTGGAACGGAATCTCGAACACGCCGATCAGGTCTAGCGCAACTCGGGCGGTGATCACGCGAACGCCTTCACCCTGACCGAGGGTGTTGGTCACGCCCATGATGACCGCGCCTTGCACAATGGCATCGGAGCCGGGGATGGCGGTCGCGTTGGTGCCCACGGAAGGCGAGGTCACGCCGAGACCGGTCGCATACGCCCGGACGACCTCACCGCGGCGAGCCGGGTTTGTCAGGCTTGCAAACGATCCATCCGGCCGGATGATCACCGCGCGAAGCACGCCGTCGGACATCTGCGTCTGGAAAATGCCCGGGCTGGCCGCCAGCACCGGGACGCTCACCGTGGCCGATCCCGAGCCCACGGCCACCGTGACGGGAACCGAGCTAGCGGGAGTCACCTCGCATGGAACCTGGACCGTGATCTGCTGCTGGCCACTGACGTTGGCGACGTTGAAGATGGGAGCTGCGGTGCCGTTGAACGATACGGCGTCGGATGCCAACAGTGTCGGCAGAGGGCCAAACAAGCTGCTCGGAGTCACGACGCCCTGAATACCCGGCGCTACTCCCGGAGCAATGATGGTGGCGATGCTGCACGGCGAAATGGATCCCGCCTTGAAATCGGCGCCATTATAGAAGCTGCCGGCCGTGAGAGTGGGGCCGGGCGGCGTGACCGTCAGACTAAAACTCTGGCTGAAACTGCCGGTGCTGGCCGTGACCGTTACGGAGCCGGCTGTCGAGCCAGCCGTAACCGAAACTTGCGCGCGCCCGTTGGAATCGGTACTCACGATGCTCGAGGACAGGGAAGCCGAGCCGGTAGCCGAGAACTGCACGGCGACGTTGGCAGCCGGCTGCCCATTGCTGGCGTTCACCTGCACCACCAGGGGCAGACCGAAGGTTGCGTTTACAAGAGCGGTCTGGTTATTGCCGGAGATGATCTGCAAGCCGGTGACGGTCACGATAGGCACCGCCATTTCGGTGAAAGTCACGTAGTTGTTGGTGGTTGGACAGGCGGGGCACGCCGCTTTGATTTGCACGGCGCCCGAAGCGGCTCCTGAGAGAGTTGCCACGACCGTCGCCCGGCCGTTCACATCCGTCGTCGAGCTGGTGCTCGAAAGGCTGGCGGCGCCAGCCGGAGTCACCGTCCAGTTGACCGTCTGGCCGGCCACGGGCGAACCCGCGGCAGTGTCCACTTCCACCTGGAGCGCGGATGCCAGCGTCTGGCCAGGCACGGCGGATTGGTTGTTGCCCTGCGTGACTTTGATCAGTCCCGGCACCGCGGCTGTAACGGTCAGATTCATCGGGCCAATGGGGAAATTGGAGAACGGAACGTAGTTCGGGTCGGGTGGCGGCACGCCTCCCGCTCCCACCAAAACATAGAACCTGCCCGTCCCAGGGACACCACCGAAAACCGGCGAGCAGGTGGCTGTCCCGTTGGCATCGGTCAAGACGGTATTGGCTTCTCCACCGGCGGCCGCCGCGCAGTTCACCACCGGCCCTAAAGACGGGTCCTGGTAGTTCACCAGTTGGACGCTGACGTTTGGAATGCCACTACCTCTCGTGGCATAAACCAAAATTTGGATGGGCGTGCTGCCCGTAGAGCCCGCCTGCCCTGCCAGAGGCTGCCCGACCAGCAAAGTCTGGACGACACCGCCGGGTGGGTACGTGATCATCACCGACGGATACGCCGAGTTGCCGGCGTCGTACAGCGCCTGGGTAAGATTGAACGCCACAGCGGCATTGCTGGTGCTGGCAGTCACCGTACTCTGCGAGTACTGGTAGAATGGCGAGCCTTGCGGCGGCATGCCGGAATAGGCATAGGTATTGAGCGCCGTTCCATCGGACGCCGTGGTGGTTGTGGACCCTGAAAGAAGCGATGCGCCGTAGCCGCCCGCAGTGATGGCCCAGGTCACCGTCACGTTAGCCTGCGGAACACCGTTCGAATCGGTTACGCGTGCCTGCAAGGGCGTGAAAGCAAAGCACAACTGGCAGATCAATTGACCGTTTCCGTACAGCGTGGAAATGTTCTGCGCGGACGCCGGATGGGCGCAGAAAAGCCCGGCGACCACCGCCGCCAAGACCACAACTCTGAATTTGTTCAAGATTACCTCCTCGTTCGATCGATGAACGCGACTGGATTGGAAAGGACGCGGTGAGAATTGTAGTGTACCACGTCTCGCGGCAATGCGCGAGGGTGGCGCGGCAAAAAAAAGAGGGGAGCGAAGCGCTCCCCTCTCTCAAACATCAGGCTAACCGTTAGTGCGTCAGAGTTTCGGGGTTGCCGCTACGGGTGCTGGTAGAACTGCCGAGAATCAACGCCAGATACCCGTGAGCCAGATTGCGCGCGCCCAGATCGCTGATGAACGCATAGCCATGCGCCAACTGGAAGTTGCAGATCGCGATCATGTAGCCTTCGAAGTTCGGCGCGATCACCGAAGCCTGGAAGGCGTACTTGGTCGGATCTGGGTTTCCAGAGGCGATGCTGGGCGTCACAAACTGCGGCGGCGCATTCTGCCCGTAGAAGTTCAACGCGCAGGTGCCCGCCTGCGGCTTGGTGCCCATCGGATCTGACGTCGTGTTCATAATCGCAATGCCGGTGTCGAATCCGACCTGGTTGGTTATGAACGGGAACAACAGACTCGTCTGGCAAAGGACGATATTAAAGAGGTTGGACGCCGTTGACAGATCCGCGAATCGCGGCACTGTCAGCGAGCCCGAGAAGGCCGCTCCAGCGCTTGCCGTGAACGACGGTGGAACCGGAGCGAAGGTCATATTCACCGTCGCCGTCCCCGCAGGCGGAGAGTTGCTGCCTGGGGTGGCAGTGTAGGTGACCCACACGCCGAAGTCGAAGTTCTCGGGGGTCGCCGGGTTGGTGTTGACGACTTCCCAAACCGCGGAGCCGGACCCAGCCACTAGCGTCACCGGGGCATAGCCGTTGACTTGGGTAACACTATTCCCTATGACCGTATAGCCGGTGGCCGGCACAGTCGGAACCGTCCCGTTGCTGTCGACACTGGTATCGGTGAGCACCAACTGGGCATACGAGACTGTCGAGTTTGAACCAATTCCGGTTCCGCTGCCTATATTAGGCGGAGTAACCGGGCCAGTACCGTTCAGCGAGGTCAGGTTGACAATGTTGGAGGTCGAGACCCAGATTGACACGCCCGCCGGAACGTTGTTGAAAGCGGCCTTCAAACGGGTACCGTAATCGGCGAGGCCGGCATAGCCGCTCGGGTTGTTGGAAAACCCCGAGATCCCCGAGTATATGAACCCGGATTCGGAGTTGTAGATCGCACCCGGGATGTTCTGGCCGGTGGCGTTGTTCATCTGTCCAGCCCCGGCCACGTTGGAGAGCGCAGCCACGCGTGTCTTGAATGCCGTACCGAAGTTCTCGGTGAATCTCAAAGCGGCAACAGCATTGCCAGCGGGGGAACTGGTCGAGAAAGAAGCGCTGCTGCACTGGGTGAAGTTGGCCCCACCCCCGCCGCCATTGTTGCCGACGTTGCGCATACCGACAGTGAGGCCGGGCTGCACGAAGCCGGCGATCTGGACCGGTGTGTAGATCGGCACCGAAGTGTTGCCGCTGATGGAAATCGACGCCAGCACTTGAGTTGTACCGGCCAATCCGCCGCCGCCCAAACCGTTGGCATTGACGCGAATATTGGACATGCGGAATATGCGTGCCGCACCAGCGCTAGCCGGGGGCATGATCGGAATGCCAAAGAACGTAACCTGGTTGGAATTCACGACGCCCGAGAACATGTTGGCGCCGACTTGGTTGGTGGCGCCGGTGAAACCGGTAGTCACGTTGGCCGCCACCCAATCTTGGTTGCCGAGCTGTTGAACATACTCAGTGCAGCCACCAGAGCCCGCGCCGACCAACGAGTACGGGGCGCCACCGGTGCCGCAGAGTACCTGGGAAGCGAGCGGCCCCCAGCCAGTCGTGGCCGACTGACCGGCATTGTAATACTGCGCGAGACCGGAACCCGGCTCATCGATCATGAGCAGCGCTTCCGACGTGTTGGTGTTAAACAGCGTGGGGGAAATGCTCGAGTAAGTCAGCAGCCGGCTCGTCACGTTGGTGCCGAAACTGACCGTGATGTTGGCTATCGGAATCATACTACCCTGGATGAGGCCAGGAGCCGTGCCAAGAGGCGCACCGCCCGTGCAAGTGAGCACGATATCGCCAACCAACTCCGTCAAGCCCTCGGAACGTAGCGTCGGAGGGACAGCCACGCTAGCAGTGCACTGGAATGAGCCTGTACCAGCGCCGCTATTAGCTACCTGCGCGCTGGCGAACCCCGCGAACAGGGCTAACACAGCCAGCGCAGTAATCCATCTGCGAAAATTCATTTCCTTCTCCTTGTGAATTGCAAATTTGAATCGGTCGAAGTTCTCTTCCAACCTGAGCCTCAAAGTTAAGTCTCAAACCGTTCAGTCAACCTAGGGAACTTCTCCGTGTCGGGCGGAGAGCCAATTTTCCAACGGCCGTCAAGCCGGCCGCCGGGCCTTACTGAAGTCTAACCCGGGGCACATGGTCTTTACTGTCTTCTCTTCTGTGCTCACCGGACACAAACGCAAGATTGCACACCAAAACCAGACGCGGTAAAGATATTCATACCTGATTGCCGGCCCCGTGTCAAGAGGAATTCCTTCCCTTCGTTGCGGAGCGGTGCATCTACCCGCTTAAGTCCTTTACTGATCAAGCTGGCCCGATTAGACCACACCGGGAGCCTCCGCGTCAATGGTTTCGCGCCGAATCGTCCCATTTATCTTCATTGAAGGGCTATGGCTATGGTATTGCTCGCCTGCCCCCCCTGTTTGAGGGTAAGGGAAACACCTAAGCCCGGGGGCGTGGCCGCCGGAATCGGCACGTTCACTTGATATAGACCGACATAGCCCGGGGCCAGGCCGGCGAATGGCAATGGCCCTGGCAACTCCTGGCCGTTGAGCACCGCGGTTACCGGCGTGGTGGTCACCGAAAGTTGCCCTTGCCTGGTCACCGCTCCCAAGCCGGTCGCGAATACCATCAGCACCTGCCCGCGGGGCAACGGGTTGGAAGGCCCATTGATGCTGTAATCCTGGTTCAACACCGCGCCCGCGGAACTATTGTCGATCCGAAAAATCGCGGGCGCCACGGCGGACACACTCACGGATTGCTGGGCGACGCCATAGGCTGAGCGCACACGCAAGGTGTGGGTTCCTGGCGCGATGCCCGGCGGAACCTGGGCGTTGATCTGAAACGGAGAGGAGAAGATCACGGTTGCGGCCGTGCCATCCATATCGACGGTGGTGGCGCTGCCCGGCGCGGAGAGGCCCGTGCCGAAGATCGACATGATACCGCCCGGCGCAATGCCACTAATAAAGGTGGCGGCATTCACCACCGCGCTGGCAGTGAAGCTGACATCCTGCGGCCCCACCACCAGGGCAAGCAACGGCCGGGTGGCCTTGTAGGTTGCCGCGGCGCTCCCGGAGATATCCGTGGATGAACCACCCGAGGCCAGGTCCGTCACGAAGGCGCGGTAGGGCTGAGCGGCGCCCACGCCAATCTGGCAGGCCGGCTGGCTGCCGTCGCAGACGTCGATACGCGAAATCAAGGCACCCGCGGCCGGCGGGTTCCCCGAGGAGTCGACCGCATCCAGCAGATCGAGCGGGACGCCGCAGGATCCCGCCGCGGAAGTCACGTTGAGCGCGAGATTCTGCATCAGGCTGGCCGGTTGCGAGAGCGCCCCCAGCATGAACCGGGTGCCGCCGGGACTGCGCAAAGCGAACCGCACCACGCCCCGCAGATCGGCCTTCCAGGTTCCGCCGCCGGCGGCAAAACCATTGAAGTAATCGTTCAGATTGGCGCGCGCGAACAGGGGGCCGGGGTCCTGAATGACAATGGACCCGTCCGCCGCTAATCCAATGGCCACCACGAAGTGGCCGCCGGCGAGCGTGCCGTCGAGCGAGAGGCCCAGCGACAGCAGCAGCGGCTCGCCTTGCGCCACCAGGTCGGCGATAGTGGAGACAGTGGGATTCTGCGCCGTGACATCCACGCCGCCGGTGAATTCCGCGGCGCGCCAAAGATTCACCACCTGCTCGCCGGAATTCGGATTTGAGAGGAATCCGTCGCAGAACTGGTTGCCCTTGGAATCCGTCACACACCAGGCATCGAGAAAGCGGTTCAGCGCACCCGGATCGGCCGCGCCGTTGGGCGATGGCAGATCACCGCGGTTCTGGTGGTACCGCAGAATCGACGCCACCGCGGTCAGCAGCGCGCCTTTCTGCCCAATGGTGGCGGTTCCGTTGCCGAGCGGCGTGCTTCCGGCGGCTTCGAGTTGCGGGAAGCCCGACAAAGTCGAAGGCTCCGATATCTCGCCAAACGTCACCGCATTCTGGGCGATGGACGGCGCGTTAGCCGTCACCAGCGTCACGCCCCGGGAAGCCGGCAAGCGCACGAAGGTTTCCGCCTGCCCGGAACTATCGGTGGATGCCGTGGTGAGGGAAAGCTGCGCCCCTGGTGACGCCTGGAATACCACGGGCGCGCCGATCACCGGCGCACCGGACGAATCCAGCAGGGCAATTCTCAGCGACAACGGCAGCAGCGCCCCCGGCGACCCGGTCTGGCTGTCGCCCTGTACCTTGGCGATGGCAATCCGGTTGTCCGCAAAACCCTTGATCGTCAGAGTGCCATTGGCCGTGGAGGAGCCCTGGGTGTCGGCCGCATGAATGCTCACGGTCCCACTCTTCGACGACAGCGGAATGAACATGTCCCAACTGTAGGCGCCGTTCGCCGTGGTCACCAGGAAGTCGGGCTCGCCCGAGACCGACACGCGGATGGTGCTGTTGTTAGGGAACCCGACGATCGCCAGGTGCGCGCGGGCGCCGGCCGCAATCGAGGTGGGCGTGACCACAACTCCCGGAGGGGCCTTGGGCGCCGGATGCGCCACCGCGGCGGCATCGCCAACCGAGTAGGTGATGTTGCCGCCCTCGAAGTTCTGCTGGTGCACGCTGCCGGTGATGAATTCGTCGCTGACCGGCATTCCAAAACTGCCCGCGGCCCCGCCGATGGCGTTGTAACAGGCGAGAATGAGGCCACTCACGAAATACGCCTGCCCCGCCCGAGGCCCGGCCGTCACCCCGTAGATGACGCCATTGGCGAAGTTTTGCATGGCGCCCGAGTTGGCGCCGGAAGTGGAGAAGGCGGACGCTTCCGACGACGGGGGGCCGGCGGCCCCGGTCTCGTATTTCAGCAGCGCCCATTTCGACAGGATGATGCCGCTCACCAGGCGCACGGGATTGCCCGCCAGGGCGGCGCTGTTTTGAAATTGCTCGGTGCCACCGGCGGTCTGATCGCTGGTGGGATACCCCAGAGCGCCGGCCGGACCGCCCAAACCCTGGTACCGGACCAGCACGGCTCCGCCCACGACATACGCCACGCCCGCCTGGTCCGCTTCCGCGACCATGTACACGGCCGCATTCGGGCCGCTCGATTGCACCATCTGCACGTAACCGTTGCCGGCTCGAACGGCGGGGCCCCCGACCGGCAGTTCGACCGAAATGTTGTTGCGCGTGAGCGCGGCCTGGAACGCCTGTTGAACGGCCGCGGGCGCGCCATCGCCCACCTGGCAGCAGGCCATGGTTACGACCACGTTTAAGGTGGGGCTTTTCACTCCTTCGCTGGACGCCACCACGCTGGCCGTGCCGGCGCCCACGGCTGTGAGCACGGCCGTCGAACCATTCGAACCAGTCGCCTGCATGGCAATCACGCGGCCATTGCTGGTGGTCCAGGAAACCACCCGGTCCGTCAGCGGAGTGTTGTAGGGATCGAGCGGCGTGGCCGTCAGCGTCAAGGTGTCGCCGTAATTCAGAGCGGCGGTTTTGCCCAAGGGCGCACCCGCCAATGCCACCGAAGCCACCGGCTGCCGCACGACGGGAGGGCTGCCCGTCATGTATTCCAGAGCGCCGCCCTCAAAGGTTTGCCGGTGGGCCCCGGTGGAGGCGACCAGCAGCACATCGGACGTGGGCAGACCGAGGAATCCGGTCGGCCCTCCCTGGGTGAGGTACAGATCGTACATCGGCTCCGCGACGCCGAAGACTTGGCCCTTGTTCGCCCCCGACGTGATTGAGTAAATTATCCCGGAGGCGTACGTCTGCGCGGTGGCGGTGGTGCCGGTCGAGGCCGTCACGGCGGTTTCCACGCTCACCGGACGTCCCGGCCCCCCGGCGACGCCGCCAAGATTCATCCACTCGGTGTAGAAGCCCAGCCGGATGGTGAGGTCCTGCCCGGCCGGCAGGGGAGTCGTATAGGCAAACAGCGCGTAGCCCTTGTCGAAAAAGTCATAGGTGCAAGTGTTGACGAGATCGAAATAGGGGCAGCTTTGCGTGTCCGTCAGGGGATACCCGGCGGTCGTCACACCGATCGAAGTGTAATCGGCATACACGTCGGGCCAGAGCTGAACCACGGTGTCCAGGTTGGTATTGGTCAAGGCAGCCACGGTGGAACTCACCGTGACCAGCGCGAATTTCACGCCGGAATCGTTGTTGGCATCGGCAAACTCCTGCACGTAGCCGCTGGTTCCCAGCGCTTTCACCGTTCCCAGCGGCGGCAGTGAAACCAGGTACTTGAAGTTGTTCCGGTAGAACGCGTTGAAAAACTGCCACACTAGGGTCGGAGTGGGCGCGCCTTCGCCCACGGTGATCAGGTGGCTGAGCGCGATGCTGGCGGTGGCCGACTTGGTGG
>Ga0187866_1003432_pt1 | contig 11878 bp, 8 predicted proteins | sample June2016WEW_11_1_3_FD_133013 | JGI IMG/M metagenome (GOLD analysis project Ga0187866, IMG submission 133013) | Peatland microbial communities from SPRUCE experiment site at the Marcell Experimental Forest, Minnesota, USA - June2016WEW_11_150 | ecosystem: Environmental > Terrestrial > Soil >... | reverse complement strand
GCCACTCTGGCACAGTCCGGATTCCAGGCTCATCGACCATTCGAAACCAAGGCCGTTTCCAGGCTCAGCCTGTGTTGGAAATAAAATCAGATTCCAGGCTCATTCTTGGATTGGAAAATGCTCCGTCACCGCGCCACCGCCGCCTCAATTCTAGTAGAATGGCCCTGGGCCGAAGAAAACACGCTGCGGGGAGATTGTTTTGATGGAAGCGATGTTGGCGCTGATCGCGGGAGTTGCCGCCGGAGTACTGGCTGGGTGGCTCTATTTCCGCTCCCAGCGCGCGGTGCTCGAAGAACGCCTGTTGGGCAGGGAACGCCAGATCCAAGACCTGGATGCGCGGATCATGGAGTCGAAGGGCCGGATCGACGCGCTGGAGAAGGAGAGGACAGAGCTTAAGGTCTCGGAGGCGGAATTGAAGGCCCAGCTTACGGCTCTCGAGGACGCGCGGCAGAAGCTGGGCGAAGCGTTCAAGGCGCTGTCCGGCGATGCGCTGAAGAGCAACAACCGGGCCTTTCTGGAACTAGCGAAAGAGACGCTCGAGAAATACCAGGTCGGCGCAAAGGGCGAACTGGAGAGCCGACAGACGGCGGTTCAGGAACTGGTGAAGCCAATCAGCGAATCGCTGGAGAAGGTGGATCGAGAGCTGCGCGAACTCGAGAAGAACCGCGTGGACGCCTATGCCGGGCTGAGACAGCAGGTGGAGTCGATGGCGGGCGCGCAGTCGCGGTTGCAGGCGGAGACGGCGAACCTGGTCTCGGCGTTGCGCACGCCCCAGGCTCGCGGGCGGTGGGGCGAAATCCAGCTCCAGCGGGTGGTCGAGATTGCCGGCATGGTCGAACGTTGTGATTTCCTGCGGCAGGAGTCGGTCAGCACGGAGGAAGGCCGCCTGCGCCCGGACATGGTGATCCTGCTGCCGAACAATAAGCGCGTGGTGGTGGATGCGAAGGTGTCGCTCAAGGCCTATCTGGAAGCGCTGGAGGCGCCCGATGAGGCCGCCAAGGCCGAGCGGCTCACCGAGCACGCACGGCAGGTGAAAACGCACATCACGGCGCTGGCCGGCAAAGCCTACTGGGCGCAGTTCACCCCGACGCCGGAGTTTGTAGTGATGTTCCTGCCGGGCGAGGTCTTCTTCAGCGCGGCACTCCAGAAGGACCCTTCGCTGATCGAATACGGCGCGGCCGGGCGCGTGATTCTGGCCACGCCGACCACCCTCATCGCGCTGCTGTGGGCCGTGGCCTACGGCTGGAAGCAGGAGAGCCTGGCAGAGAACGCGCAGGCGATCAGCGACCTGGGCAAGGAGCTATATGGCCGGCTCGTGACGCTGGACGAGCACTTCGACGAGCTCCGCAAGGGGCTGGAGAAAGCGGTGGAGTATTACAACAAGGCGGTGGGATCGCTGGAATCCCGCGTGTTTGTGAGTGCGCGCAGGTTCCGCGAGTTGAAGGCCGGTTCGGAGGAGGAGATCGAACCGCTCCAGACCATCGATCAAGTGCCGCGCGCCCTGGTCATGCCGGCCTCAGGCCCAGGCCCGGGCGGTCTGGGAGAATGAGTTTGCCGCGCTCGACCTGGACACCGGAATAGGGATCGTTGGCGATGAGCAGATTGCCGTCCAGGTCGGCGTAGTCCACCAGCGGTGACAGATGAGCCGCCGCGGTGACGGATACCGAACTCGAAATCATGCAGCCCAGCATGGTCTTGAGGCCCAGCGACTTGGCGACCTGAATCATGCGCCAGGCTTCCAGGATGCCGCCGCACTTGTCCAGCTTCACGTTCACGCCGTCGTAGATGCCGGCCAGCTTGGGAATGTCGGCCGGGTGAAGGCAGGCTTCGTCGGCGATGATCGGGAGGTGCACGCGGCTGTGCACCCAGCGCATCTCCTCGACCATGGCGGCGGGCATGGGCTGCTCGACGAACTCGACACCCTGCTTTTCGAGCCAGTTGATCTTGCGGACGGCCTCCTCTTTGTCCTTCCAGCCCTCGTTGGCGTCCACGCGCAAGGGCTTGCTGGTGACGCTGCGGACGGCCGCGATGGTGGCCTCGTCGGTATCCAGCCCGACCTTGATCTTGAGGACCGGGAAAGGCTCGGCCTCGCGCACCTTCTGGCGGGTGATCTCGGGCGTGTCGATGCCGATGGAGAAGGTGGTGACGGGCGCATCGCGGGGGTCCAGGCCGAAGTAGCGGTAGAGCGGCACGCCCAGCTTCTGGCCGATCCAGTCCAGCAGCGCGATGTCGATGGCGGCCTTGGCGGCGAACTGGCCATCGACGCGCCGGAAGACCTGGGCCATCAGCTTTGAGAACTGCCAGGGATCGGCGGAGTCGAGCAAGTCGCGGACGGAGTTGACGGCCGCCTGGGCCGAGTGGGCGTCCTCGTGGTAGCGGACGATGGGCGCGCCTTCGCCCAGGCCGGCGACGCCGTCCCGGGTGTAGCGCAGGTGCAGCGTCGCCCGGTACTGGCTCGAGGACATCGTGGTGGTCCAGGCATGGCGCAGGTTCAGCCGCACTACCTTGGTCTCGACCGTCGCGGCCTGGGGGGCGCCGCGCGCCGCCAGCGGGACGGCCGCCAGCGTTTCCAGCCACTCTCTGCGGTTCATTTCAGCCTCCGGGCGGCGACGAATCGCTGAGACCAGTATGGATCATCGAGGCGATCGATGCGGACCACGGGCTGGTTGTGCGTAGTGGCGCTGATGAACTGGCCGTCGCCCAAGTACATGCCGGCGTGGGTGATCTTCCCGGCCGGCTGGCCGAAGTAGAGCAGGTCCCCAGGTTGCAGGTTGTTGCGCTCGACCGGCACGAAGCCGCTCCAGCCGGCTTGCGGATGGGCGTCGCGCGGGATGATGACGCCGCGGCGGCGGCAAAGCATCTGGACGAATCCCGAGCAGTCGTAGCCGAAAGTCGAGGTGCCGCCCCAGAGATACGGCAAGCCAAGGAAGCGTTTGCTGAGGGAGATGAGGGCGGGGAGGGGCATTGCGGCACCCTCGAAGGCAAGGTCGCCGCGCTGGACCCAGGCAGCGCCGCCGTCCACCAGGCGCACTTCAAGCCAGCGCGGGTTGTCCTCCGGCTCGGCGAGGATCTCCAGGCGCGTCTCGAAGGGCAGGGTCAGCGCGGGCTGATGCCTGGTGACGTCGGGTTCCCGGTAGAGGTTGGCGAACAGGGCCTCGACCTGCGCCACGCGGCCCTCGGTGGCATAGGGTTTCCGGCCTGCCGCCACTCTCCGGAAGGAGGTCTCGGGCATCCAGCCGATGTAATCGTCGGCGGTGCGGACCTTGGCCCAGCCGCCCTGCTCTTTGAGCAGAACGATGCTGTTGCCGTAAATGGCCTGGGACACCACATCGGCCTGCTCGGCAGCCGCGGAGTACATGTTGGCGACCGGCTGGCGCACAACGCCGCATGGTTCGGCGGCCCCGAGGGCCATCGCCAGAAGAAACAGCATTCGAAGCGCCCTACCGGTCCTGCACTATGATGGCGTAAGACGCGGAAGTGCGGTAGTCGACAGACACGGTCAGTGGTTGCAGGCCGGCCGGAACCAACTCGGAAAGCAGGATCAGGATCTGGTGCTGCCCTGGCGCATCAGGCACGGGCACGGCCGGCCCTCCAAGCTGGTGGTCAATGCCGCCCACACTGACGTGGAGGCGGTCTGCGGCAACGGTCACTCCGGAATCCGCGAGACCGGAAACCCAGACGATCAGCAGTTCACCCTTGTAGGCGGGGTGGTTGGAGTCCAGTGGCACGCCGCCGTCGAGCACCGCGGTGACCGCCGGGGGCGGGGGATCGATCCAGACCGCAATGGGATAACTCGCTGAAAGGCCGACATGTAGCTGCAACATCGCGTTACCCGGGCTAAGGCTCGTGGGCACCTGGAAGGTGATCTGTTCCTGGCCCAGCGCCACCACGGGGGCCGCAGCGCCGTTAAGCGTTACGGTCGGACTGGTATCGGCCGGCAAATTCGACACCGACAGCAGCGCCATGGCGCCAGGATACACCCACGGCTCCCGGGTCACCGCGTTCACCAAGTCGGAACTCGCCACCACGGCCAGAGGATTGCCGGGCAGAATCTGGAAGCCAGAGGGTTGCGAGATCACCTGGAAGCCCGAGGTCACGCTGACCAGGGTGGTGCCGGTGGATGCCGCAGCGGAGACGACCACCTCGGCGCGCAACCGTGTTGGGCTGAGCACCCACAGCCGCTTGACCCACACGTCGCTGGATCCGAATCCGAGCCAGGTCTCGCCGTCGGTGAAGTCCGTGTTCACACCGGTGACGTCGATCATCGCTTCGGCGCCAGCGGGAAGGTGACTTAGTAACAGGGAGATCGACGGCGGGCCGCCCGGATCGTAGGTGTACGTGGGCGGGGCTTGGGCGAACAAGGAGGTTTGGCCATCGCGGTTCAGCGCGACAATGTTGGCGCGGTAGTTGGAAGCCCCCGGCGGCGGCGTGACCACCAGGGCGCCGGTCGACTCGTCAAAACCGTTCACCGTGGCGAGCAGTCCATCGAACAGAATGCGCGTATCGGCGGCGAAGGCGCTGCCGGAGACCGTCACCACGCGGGCGCCGGTGGAATCCACGCCCGGCGCGACGGAAGCGATCCAGGGCGGCGGCTGGCTCGCCAGGGTGAAGCCGGAGGGCAAGACATAGACCTCATCCCCGGCCGAGAACACCAGATGCCTGGGACCCTCCCCCGAGAACGGGGTGAACAGGAGATTCACCTGAAGATAATCGTTGGGATTCAGGGAGTACGGATACACACCCTTGGACGGCACAGTGGCCGTATTGCCGAGCACCGAGACGCCCAATCCCGGCGTCGCCGCGCCGTTGGACAACAGTCCCGATCCCGTGGCCACCAACCATCGGCTGGGAATGTCGAAGTTCTCGTAAGCCGGATGTACCGCACTCCAGACGGGGAAGCTGAAAGTCGTGATGCCGTAAAGCGTGGGAGCGGCCCGGCGGTCGACCGAAAAATCGATTCCGGAGGTCGTCGCCCCGGTGCTCACCGGCACCCTGACGGCTTGCTTCTGATCCTGGGTGGCGGGATAGAACTGCGTACGGAAGGAACCGCTTGCGGGAATCGACTGGCCAGAGGAATCCAGGGGCAGCACAATATCCGTGGCACCGAGGTCCAACTGCGCCGAGGGAGGCAGGGTCTGAACGTAGACGTAGTACTCGGAGGGATAGAGGCCGTCGATGCGGTAAGTGCCGTCCGGGTTCGTCAGTGCGCTCACCCCCTCTCCGGAGGGATGCAATGCCACAACCGAAGCCAGACTGACGCCGCTGCCCGACATGGTGATCCGCCCGGAAAGGCTGCCGAACTGGGCGCCCCACTTGGCATTGGGATATAGCAGGGAGAGGCCCGCGATGTCGTCATCCTTCACCGGACGGGCCCTGGTGGTTGCCCGGGTGACCTCGGTGGACATGGCGCTGGAAGTGAGCGTGTGCTGCAGGCCCAAGGCGTGACCCATCTCGTGGACGATGATCAACTGAGTGTCGTCCGGAAAGCCGCCGTAGCTGGGGAGTCCGGAGAGGTCGCGGGGCAGGATCACGACCGAGCGGAGGATGGGAACGAAGGAGCCATCGGCTCCGGTCGCCATGTCGGCGCGGGTGGTGGGTCCCCCCATCCCGAGCAGGCCGGGAGACAGCTCCTCGAACAGCACTTCCATGTGGGGCGTGGACTGCGCGACGCCCTGCGTGAACAGCCCGCCGTAGGCCACCCGCAGATCCGAGGTGCCGACCGCATTCCAGGTCTCGCCCGCCCGCCGGATCTGGCTCAACAGCGCCGCGAAGCTGTCTCCGGCGGCCATCCGGGACGGGCCTGCACTCGAAACAAAGTAGTACAGGGTCTTGTTGCGCAGGGCGGAAAGATCGAACTTCTCGGGGATGGGGCTCGACGAGCCCGAAGCGTAGTGCACGAAATGGTAGTACGCGGAGGCGGTTGCAGCCAGTCCCGCGAGCGCCAGCGCCATCGTTCCGGCGCGCCTGATCAGGCGAAGTGCAGGAGTCACTTTTGGCCTCCTGAAGCCAGGGTGGCTCTCACCTGCTTGCGCAGGTCGCTCAGGCGGAAGGTCACGGATCGATCGCTCACGCTGAGGCCGTTGGCGGGGTCGATCATCCTCTCGGTGGAAGCCCCTCGCGTGGCCACGCTCTCCCCACTGGTATTGAGGCTCACCTTGAACAGTCCTTGCGAGAGGCCGATGATGTGCGTCAGCCCGCTCGACCCGGTCCACAGGAAAAGCACCAGATCGCCGCCCGAGACGAGCTGGGGGGCTCCGGAAAAGGTCTGCCGCACGCCGCCGGCCGAGCCGCCTGGCACCACCACCTCCAGAGCGGTGGCGCCCGAGCTCTTCCACCACTCGGATACCTGGAGGCGGTAGTGCGTGTAGATGATCGGGCCGTGCTGCCCAGCATAGGAGCTCAGGACCCGGGCCCGCACGATGGCGGTGGACTTCTGAATCATGTCGTCCAGGCTGAGCTTCTGAAGCGTGGCGGCCGGCAGCAGAGCGGCCGAGGAGGTCGCCAAAGCTGCATACAGGACTATTCCGCGCATAGTAGCACCGACTAGCAAGGAGCAATCCGGTGGCCATCAATAATGATGCAGAATCAACCCCGGAGGCGCCCGATCTGTGTCCCCCCGACACAGGGCCGGGACAAAGCCGCCCCGTCCCGGCCAGCGTCTACTGGTCGCGCACAATGAGGATGGGGGTATCGAGGGCGTGGCGGACACCGTTGATCGTCTGGCCGAAAACCAGGTCCTGGATGCCTGTATGGCCGTGGGCGCCCATCACCACGAGGTCGGGCTTAATCTGGCGCGCAAAGCGTACGATCTCCTGTTTCGGATCGCGTGAATAGCCCACAGCGACTTCCACCCGAATGCCCTGGGCGCGGAGGGATTTCAGGGTCTGATCGAGGTACTTGGCGCCCTCCTGGATCTCCGCCGTCGAGGCCAGCGATCCGTAGACCTGACTGGTTACATCTTCTTCTATGTGAATCAGATAGAGTGTAGCGTCGTGGAGGCGCGCCAGCGCGGCGGCGTGGGCGATGGCCGCGCGGTCGCGCGCGGAGTGGTCGAGCGGGACCAGGATGCTGCGGTACGCCGGGACGGCCAACTCGCCCGCGGAGGGTTCGGGCAGCGCCACGGCCTCCTGGCGCCTGGCTCTCCAACGTGGCAGCCAGGGCTGGAGGGCAATCCACGCGAGCAGCGCCAACAGGCCGACGAGCAGCGGGATCACCGTGAACAACAGGAGAGGGCGGTAGCGTCCCGCCGCCTCCAGCCACCCACTCATCGTCAGCCATGCCAGCCGGATGTTCAGGCCGACGACGATCACCGCGGCCAGCCATGCCAGCAGCCGGACCCAGCCGGAGTTGGCGAAAGCACCCATCCGGCCGCGGTCGTTCGTGAAGTGGATCAGCGGGATCACTGCAAACGGAAGCTGAAGGCTGAGAATGACTTGGCTCAGAATCAGCAGTTGAAAGCTGCCGTGGTCACCGGCCACGTAGATGGTCAGGGCCGCCGGAGTGATCGCCGCCAGCCGCGTGGAAAGGCGCCGCAGCCAGGGGCGCATCCGGATGCTGAGGAACCCCTCCATGACAATCTGGCCGGCCATGGTGCCGGTCATGGTCGAAGACAGGCCCGAACACATCAGAGCCACGGCGAACAGAACGCTGGCCAGGGCGGTCCCGAGCAGCGGCGCAAGCAACTGAAAAGCCTGCTGGATTTCGGTCACCACGATGTGGCGCTTGAAAAACAGGGCGCCTGCCAGGACCAGGATCGCGATGTTCACCAGCATGGCGCCGTTCAGCGCCACCAGCGAATCGATGAGGTTGAAGCGGCAGGCCGTCGCCTTGTCGGAATGGCTGTCGCCGATGCGCCGGGTCTGCACCAGCGCGGAGTGCAAATACAGGTTGTGGGGCATCACCGTCGCGCCCACGATCCCGATGGCGATGTAGAGGTTCTGATTGTTGAGCCGAGGGATCAGGCCGGCGGCAATCTCCGAGACCACCGGCCTGGCCATGACGATTTCCACGAAGAAGCAGGCCCCCATCACCGTGATGAGCGCCAGCACAAAGCCCTCGATCAACCGGATGCCGAACCGCGATAGCCAGAGCAGCAGCAGGCTGTCCAGCGCGGTGACGAGGACCCCCGCCAGCATAGGCAGCCCGAACAGCAGGTTCAGGCCGATGGCCGCGCCCAGCACCTCGGCCAGATCGCAGGCGGCGATGGCAACCTCGCACAGAGCCCACAGCGCCAGGTTCACGGCACGTGGGTAGCTCTCGCGGCAGGCCTGGGCCAAGTCGCGGTGGCTCACGATGCCCAGCCGGGCCGACAGGGTCTGAAGCAGAAGCGCCATCAGGTTCGACAGCACCAGCACCCAGAGCAACTGGTAGCCGAAACGCGCGCCGCCCTCCAGGTCCGTGGCCCAGTTGCCGGGATCCATGTAGCCCACACTGACCAGGTAGGCGGGACCGGCAAAGGCAAACATGCGCCGCCACATCGAGTGCTGGGACACGCCTACCGAGCCATGCACCTCGGGCAACGACCGCGACGGCTCGCCAGCGCCAATCATAGGTTCTGTGAAAGCGGTTTAAGCGTAGTTTACCACCATGCCAGACCCTGGGGAAGGCGCTCGGGTTGCGGTAAGGCTTCAGGCCGCCGGAAGACTCGAAGAGCAGCCATCACACGTTACTTGAGATCTTATCGCTAGTACTAAGTAAATAGAGAGGATGAGTGTCGCAGATACGATCATGACGAGGCTGGCCGCCACTCGATAGAGCCGGATTCGTCCGCGCAGTAACTCATCAATTCCACAAGCGGTTAAGACAGTAATTACAAAGTGGAAGATGAAGACAGCCCCGGCAGGCTCGCTGGTCCAGCCAAGTTCGCGGCGAGGATGTGAGCCAGCCGCTCGCTTTCGATCAGGGTGGTGGTTTTCAGCCACCGGTGCGAGCTGCTAGGATTCGACCATGTGCAGTGAAATCAACAAGTTGAATGTTTGGCCTGGAAAGTGCCCCAATCCGCGGCGGAGTGGAAGGAGGATGACCATGAAGCGCATGCTGTTGACGCTTTTATCTGTCGGCTTCTTCCTCCCCTGTCTCGCCTGGGCCCAGGAAGACTCCCCCGAGCGCGGGGTGGCTCGCATCAGCCTGATCGACGGCGATGTTTCGGTGCGCCGCGGCGATTCGGGCGATTGGGTGGCGGCTGCGGTGAACGGTCCGCTGGTGGTTTACGACGGCGTCCTCACCGGTCCCGGGTCTCGAGCGGAGATCCAGTTCGATCATGCCAACATGCTCCGTCTGAGCTCGGAAACCGAGGTTCGCATCTCCGAGTTGGAGAACCAGCGCTACCAGGTGCAGGTGGCGCGCGGCACGGTGATGCTGTCCGTCCTCCGCGACTCCGATGCACAGATGGAAGTGGATACGCCCAACGTTGCGGTGCGACCGGTCAAGCTGGGGATGTACCGGATCGGGGTGGGTCCCGACGGCCAATCTGAAGTCACGGTCCGGGAAGGCGAGGCCGAGGTGTTCACGCCCAAGGGTACCGAGCGCGTGCATCCGGGCCGCACCATGCTGGTCCGGGGCCCAGCCACCGATCCTGTGTTCCAGATGGCGCGCGCGGCCGATCCGGACGACTGGGACCGCTGGAATGAGGGTCGGGACCGCAGCCTGGAGCGCTCCCAGAGCTATCAGTACGTGAGCCGCGACATCTACGGCGCCGAGGACCTGGATTCTTACGGGCGCTGGGTCGATGTGCCCTCGTACGGTTGGGTCTGGAGCCCGAACGGTGTTGCGACCGACTGGGCGCCGTACCGCTACGGCCGGTGGACGTGGCTGGATTGGTATGGCTGGTCCTGGGTGAGCTACGATCCCTGGGGCTGGGCGCCGTTCCACTACGGGCGCTGGTTCTACGGCGCGCCGTACGGCTGGTGCTGGTTTCCAGGCCCGATCCATGAGCGCTATTATTGGCGGCCGGCCCTGGTGGCGTTCTTCGGGTTCGGCCGCGGAGCTGGTGTGGGCATCGGGTTCGGGTTCGGCAACGTGGGCTGGGTGCCACTGGCGCCGTATGAGACCTTCTATCCCTGGTATGGGCGGCGCTACTACGGCGGGTACAACCGGACCACGGTGATCGTGAACCACACGAACATCACCAGCCTTTACCGCAACGCGCGGGTGGCCAACGGTGTGAGCGGGATCGGCTCGAACGAATTCGTGCACGGGCGGATGGCGGGGGCCGTTCGCGTTACCGAGGCCTCCCTGGTGCGCGGACCGGTACCGGTCACCCCGGTCGCGGAGAGCCAGCGACTCACAGACCGCCAGGTCCGCGTGGCCAATAGGCTGAGCAATCCGCGCACGAGCTTCTATTCGCGGCGGGCGGCGCCCGCAGTCCAGCGGATCCCGTTCGAGCAGCAGCGCCGCGGCATGGAGCAGGTGGTGCAGAGGAGCTTTGCCGGGAACGCCGCGGCGGCGGGCCGGCAGGGCGAGGCCGTGCAGGGCGGGGCAGCGGCCATGCGGACGGGCGCCGAGCAGAGCTCCAGCGGATGGAGACGCGCCGGGCAGCCGGCCAGCGCCCCCGCGGATCGGAGCGCCAGTTGGCGGCAGTTCGGGGAGCCCTCGAATCGTGGGTCGGCGTCGACGACGGTGACGCCGCGGAGTGACGGCAACTGGCAACGGTTTCCGAGCCGGACCAACGAAGCGCAGCGCGCCGACCGGCCATCAAGCGGCGTGACGCGCTCCGAGCCGATCCGGATCAACCCGCCCATCGTGCGTGAGCGTTCCGCGCCGCGCTACGAAAGCCGGGGCAGCGTGAGCCGGGCGACATCGAGCGCACCCAGGACCAGCAGCAGCGGTGGTGGCGGATCCCACAGCATTGGTGGCGGCGGATCCCACAGCAGCAGCGGCGGTGGTGGATCGAGCCACAGCGGAGGAGGGCATGGCGGACATTCCCGCTGAGCCAAGCGACAAGGTTTCTTCCCTCAGGCCTGCTCTTTGGAAGCCCACCATGGAGCGGGCCATTTTTTTGTGGCCAGGCACGTCACCAGCTTTTCGGCTTCAGTTTCATCCCGTCCAGCACGACTCCGCTTTCCGACCGAACCAGCTTGAGGCGGCGCAGCGGCGGGCCGCTATCCGCACGACCCCCGACAACCGTGCTTCGGCTGCCTGCGCCCGGCGTTACGAAGCCCCCGGCCTCCGCTGCCGGCCTCAGCTCGACCTCCTCGCCGATCACCTGGAAAGCGCCGCGCTCGGAGTTCCGGACGCTGGTACCCGCGCCCGCAGCGATCCAAGTGTGCAGATAGCTGCCATCGGCGTGGAAGTCCCAGGTATGCAGTGTCCGGCCCTCGTAGCCGAAGTACTTGCCCGCAAAGCTACGGCCCGATGGGGCAGGAGACGCCGTTGCGGCAGCGGGGGATGGATCGGCGAAGGCCTGCTGGTTCTGCGATTGTTCCGCAGCCGCCGCGGACAGGAAGGCGGCCGTCGAGCGCTTCTCGTCGCCCTTGTCTGCGCAATACCGACCCAGTTTGCGCTGGATTCGGGCGGCGTCCTGGAGGTCGCCCCAGGTGTGAGTGGCGATCATCTCCGAGATCTGCTGCTCGATGAAGTTAGTGGGCCGGCGCGGCATTCCGCAGGTGTCGAAGTCCTCGGCGCGGCGGGACTGAAGGGCGAGCAGGGCGCAGGGAACCAGGAGAACTGCCGTGAAGACGCGGGCAGTGGTGCTCATGGATGCCTCGGTACGGAGATCGGCGGAGGGATGGGCGGACTTGAGCGGCGGCGGCTCCCAAAAGTTTACATAATATCCGCAGCCGGCACCTGACGCACCTGGCCACCAGCGGGAGAACCCGAAAGGAGGCCAGCTACGCGAAAGCTCACCGGGTCAAGACACATTACGCTGCAGACCGACGCG
>Ga0187866_1003417_pt1 | contig 11909 bp, 8 predicted proteins | sample June2016WEW_11_1_3_FD_133013 | JGI IMG/M metagenome (GOLD analysis project Ga0187866, IMG submission 133013) | Peatland microbial communities from SPRUCE experiment site at the Marcell Experimental Forest, Minnesota, USA - June2016WEW_11_150 | ecosystem: Environmental > Terrestrial > Soil >... | reverse complement strand
CACTGGCGGCAACAGCGCTGCTGGCCGGCCTGATCGTCGATACCAAGAAGTTCAGTTTCGCCACCAGCGCCAACACCTTCCGGAACGCGGCCTGGCTGCGGGAGGCCGGAGCTGATCCGGCCGTGATCCAGAGCCTGTTCACCGACAGCCTGGATGTCATGCTCTACCGGGCACGGTTGCTGCAGAGCGTGGAGATCGTCCACGGCCGGTTTGCCCTGACTATGGACGAGCAAGTGTTTCCGGAGGCCCAGATAGCCGCCTCCCGGGCGGCGGATACGCTGCTGGAGGTGAACCAGGTAGAGGCCTCCTTTGCCCTGTATCCGACCGGAGAAGGGGTGGGCATCAGCGCCCGGTCCCGGGGGCTGATGAATGTCCAACGAATCATGGAGCAGATCGGCGGCGGCGGCCACTTCACCGTAGCCGGAGCGCGGCTGAGAGATGCAGGTTTGCAGGATGTACGCCGGCGGTTGCTGGATATTCTGTCGAGCGAGCAGGAGGAGAGGGCATGAAGTCCATGAAGCTGATTTTGCGGGAAGACGTCAAGAGCCTGGGGAGGAAAGGAGAAACCGTAAACGTGGCTGAGGGCTATGCCCGCAACTTCCTGCTTCCCAAGGGACTGGCGGTTCCCGTGACTGAGGGCAAGCTGAGGGAGGCCACCCTGATCCAAGATGGGCGCCTGAAAAGGGAGGCCCGGCTCCAGCAGGGCGCGGAGAGCCTGGCTGCCCGCCTGCAGGGCCTCACCCTGACCATCGCCGCCCGTACCGGAGAGTCGGGCAAGCTGTACGGCGCCGTCACCAACAAGGATATTGCCCTGGAGTTGGAACGGGTGCTGGGCAAGCCCTTCGATAAACGCAAGCTCGAACTGACGGAGCCGATCAAGACTCTGGGCGCCTTCCCGGTGACGGTTCGGCTGCACCCGGGCCTGGCAGTATCGATCACGGTGACGGTGACATCAAAACAGTAATGAGTAATGAGTAATGAGTAACGAGTAATGAGTAAAATACATCAGCGAAGTGTATTCATCATTAACATTTCGGTGTCAGAACCGAGGCTAACTGATTCCAGGCCGAGCGACATTCTCCATTTGGGAGACGGTTACCCTTTGGGCGCGAATCCGGCAGTCGAGTGAGCCCATGAAAAAGATGCCTTGTTTTTATTTTGTTTTCAAGGCCTTAAAGAGACCCATCACTTTAGTAGTAATAAGTCTAAAAGCAGAAGTGTTCTATATACTCATCACTCATCACTCATCACTCATCACTTGTTTTTAGGGGGGACTGGAGGATGGCGGGAGCAAACCGGAAAGGCCCGCTGGCATGCAAGGTTAAAGAATTCCCTAAAGAAGGCCCGGCCGCAAACTTGAAACTCAAGGGGCGGGTAGCCGCCCTCTACTCGATCCTGGGAGAGATCTACGGCCCCGAGCGGCTGGTGCTGAGAGCGAGCAAGCTGGGTGTGCTGGATGCGATGCAGTCCTCCGACCTGTCGGAGCAGGTGCTGGCGCTGCAGAAGCTGGTTCACGGCGACCCCACCCTGGAAAAAAAGCCGCCGGCCCGGCAGATCCCGGGCGTGCTCCAGGGCATTGAAGACGCCCTGGCCCAGATGGTGGCCCGGCGGGTGGTGGAGGACGATCTGGAGAAGAAGATCGCCGAGAAGATCCAGGAGCGCCAGGACCAGTATTTAAAGGACATAAAGGCCCAGATCCTCAAGGAGAGGGGAGGGCCTGAAAGCGCCGCCACCTTAAAGAAACTGGCGATTTTAGAGAAGATGAGGACGGTGCGGCTCAACGCTTCGGTGGCGGAGGTGCTGCGGCCCGGCAGCCCGGAGGAGATCATCGGCCAGGAGCGGGCGGTCCGGGTGCTGATGGCCCGGTTGGCGGCCCCATACCCGCAGCATATATTGCTCTATGGGCCGCCGGGAGTCGGCAAGACATCGGCCGCCCGTATCGCCCTGAAGAGTGTGCAGGCGCTGGGGACCGGCACCTTCCGTTCCGATGCTCCCTTTATCGAGGTGGACGGGTCGACCCTGCGCTGGGACCCCCGGGAGGCCACCAACCCGCTGCTGGGATCGGTACACGACCCGATCTACCAGGGCGCCCGGCGCGATCTGGCGGAGAGCGGCGTTCCGGAACCGAAGCTTGGCCTGGTGACCAACGCCCACGGTGGGATCCTGTTCATCGACGAGATCGGCGACCTGGACCCGATCATGCAGAACAAGCTGCTCAAGGTGCTCGAAGACAAGAAGGTCACCTTTGACTCATCATACTACGACCCCCACGACCCACAGATACCCCAGTACATCAAGGAACTCTTCGAGGGGGGAGCGCCGGCGGACTTTGTCCTGATCGGGGCGACTACCCGCGACCCGGAACAGATCAACCCGTCCTTCAGGTCCCGCTGCGCCGAGATCTATTTCGACTGCCTGACCCCTTGGGGCATCCAGCAGGTGGTGCGCCAGGCCGCCCGCAAGCTGGGGGTACGGCTGGGCGCCGGGGTGGCCGAGGCTATCAGCGACTACACGGTGGAGGCACGAAAGGCCACCAACATCCTGGTGGACGCCTACGCCATGATGCTCTACCGGAACGGCGGCGCACCGCCCGAGGGCCGTTGCAGCAACCCCCGGGTTACCATGGAGGACCTGAAAGAGGTGCTCCAGGCCAGCCGGCTGGCGCCCTTTGTCACCCAGCGGGCCGAGGCCAGGGGCGAGGTCGGCAAGGTGTTCGGACTGGCCGTTTCCGGTTTCCTGGGCACCATCCTGGAGATCGAGGCGATCGTCTTCCCGGCCCGGGAGGCCCACCAGGGGACGCTGCGCTTCAACGACGCCGCCGGCACTATGGCCAAGGACTCGGTCTTCAATGCCCTGGCGGTGCTGCGGAAGGTGACCGGCAAGGACGCCTCGGATTTCGACCTGCACGTGAACCTGATCGGCGGCGGCAAGGTGGAGGGCCCCTCCGCCGGGGCGGCGATCATGCTAGCCCTTTACAGCGCTATCGAGGGAGTGCCGCTGCGCCAGGATGTGGCCATCACCGGCGAGCTCACCATCCAGGGGCGCGTCCGGGCAGTGGGCAGCGTTCCGGAGAAGATTTACGGGGCGCGCAGCATCGGTGTGCGGAAAGTGCTGATCCCCGAGGAGAACGCCCGGGAGCTGTCGGGTGAGCTCTGGGGCGTGGAGATCGTCAGCATAAAGGAGATTGCGGATGCCCTCCCGCACATCCTGATGGACGTTCCCGAACAGTATAAAGAAAACTAGGCTTGCGCCGAGCCGACCGGGGTACCCTCTGGGTCGGGTACCCCGCGAAGGCGGAAGCCTTAGTTGCACTTTCGCAGGCTCTGAAGCTTCGCTTCAGGCTCAAAGCACGCCTGCACACAGGTCCAGGGACGTAACCGCTCTTATTCTACCGCTTCGAAGAAGCGGGGTATTAGAGCGGGTGGTCCTCGGGGAAAGGATACCCCCATGGAACTTCAGGATCGCCTGCCACCGTACAGCCAGGCGGCAGAACAGGCTGTTCTGGGCGCCCTGCTGCTTGCCCCGGATAGCTTTGCCACGGCCAACGAGATCATCAGGGCCGAAGATTTCTACGTACCGGGCCACCGGGACCTCTACCGCGTCCTGTACAGCCTGAGCGAGGCCGGCTGCCCCATAGACCTGGTTACCGTGACCGAGGCCCTGCTGCAGCAGGGCCTGCTGGACAAGGTGGGGGGCGTCGGCTACCTGGCCTCCCTGGCCGGTGCGGTGCCCACCGCGGTCAACATCGGCTACTACGCCCGGATCGTAGCCGAGAAGGGACTGCTGCGCTACATCATCAGCACTTGCTCCCAACTGGCTGCCAAGGGCTACGACGAGGGAGTAGAGGGCGAACACCTGCTGGACGAGGCGGAGCGGATGGTGCTGGAACTGAGCACCCGCCGCCAGAGTCGCAGCTACCGCTCCCTGAGAGAACTGCTCCATGAGGCCCTGGAGAGGATCGAGAAGCTGTACCAGAACCGGGGCAGCGGGGTGACCGGCCTGGCCACCGGGTTCAAGGACCTGGACGAATTGACCTGCGGCCTGCAGCCGAGCGACCTGATCCTGCTGGCGGCCCGGCCGTCCATGGGCAAGACCTCCCTTGCCCTGAACATCGCCCGGAACGTGGCCTTGAGTAAAACCGTGCCGGTACCGGTGCTGGTCTTCAGCATGGAGATGTCCAGCGACCAGGTAGCCCAGCGCCTGCTGTGTTCTGAGGCCAGGGTCAGCCAGACGAACCTGCGCAAGGGCTTTATCAAAGATGATGAGTGGCCGCGCCTGGCCAAGGCGGCTGCAGAACTGGCGGAGGCCCTGATCTTCGTGGACGACACCCCGGGCATCTCCCCCTTCGAGATGCGCAGCAAGGCCCGCCGGCTGCGGGCGGAGCGCAACGTGGGGCTGATCGTGGTCGACTACCTGCAACTCATGCAGCTCAGCAAGCGGGCGGAGAACCGGGTGCAGGAGATCTCTGAAATATCCCGCTTCCTGAAGTCCCTGGCCCGGGAACTGGACATCCCCGTGCTGGCCCTGTCGCAGCTCAGCCGGGCGGTGGAGCAGCGCAGCGACAGAAAACCGCAGTTGTCGGACCTGAGGGATAGCGGCAGCCTGGAGCAGGACGCCGACCTGGTGATGTTCATCTACTTTGAAGACCCGAAAATGAAGCGGGTGGCGGACGTTATCGTGGCCAAACACCGGAATGGCCCCACCGGCGAAGAGAAACTGGCCTTCCTGGAATCGTACACCAAGTTTTTAAATTTTGAGGAATCCGAACCCCCAGATTTCAGAGAAGACCGGACGATGTGATGTGAGAAGTGAGAATTGTCGCACATTCAAAATGGTGGTTGGAACGAAAATATGTCCCATCGGTGCCGCGCCTGATATACGGGCGTGGTTATTTTTTGAAGCCCAACGCTCAATGATCAAGCCTGCGTTGCTTGACAGTGAATACTGGTTTTGTTAAGATCTACCTGTTGGGCTGAGAGGCGAGAGGTGAGATTCTCGTTGGCATTGGCAGGCTCTGGGCTTAGGCGCCCGCCAGGGGGCGGGCAACCGCCCACTTCTCAAATAGCACGGAATGAAAGGGGGAGGCAATCATGGCTGGTTATGATGTCATACTTGTAGGGGCCGGCCCGGCGGCGATCTTCTGTGCCCTGGAGTTGACCTGGCAGCACCCCGGCCTGAGGCTGCTGATGCTGGAGAAGGGGCGTGACATCAAGGAGCGCCGCTGTCCCTCCCAGGAGAAGCAGGCGCCCTGCTTCAACTGCTCCTCCTGCGCCATCGTCTCCGGATGGGGCGGGGCGGGAGCCTTCAGCGACGGGAAGCTGGCTCTTTCCACGGAAGTGGGGGGGCTGCTCGGACAATACCTGGAGCAGAGACAGTTTGCCTCCGGCATTGACTACGTGCACCAGGTCTACCTAAAATTCGGGGCTCCGCAGGAAGTCTATGGCCTCGACCGCCAGGAAGAGATCATAGGACTGCAGCGGCGGGCGGCCCTGGCCGGCCTGAGGCTGGTTCCGGCCCCGATCCGCCACCTGGGCACCGGCAGGACTCAGCAGATTTTAATAAAGATGCAGGACTGCCTGCTGAAGCAGGGGGTGGAGATCAGGACAAAGACCCCGGTCGCCTCCCTGCTCACCGAAGAGGGAGTGGCTGCCGGCGTGGTCACCGAGGACGGCGAGGAGATCCGGGCAGAGTACGTGGTCTGCGCTCCGGGTCGTCACGGCTCCGAGTGGATGAGCCGGGAGGCTGGCAGGCTCGGCCTGCAGATGCGAATCAACCCGGTAGATATCGGCCTGCGGATCGAGCTGCCGGCGGTGGTCATGGAGCCGGTAACCAGCCTGACCTACGAGGCGAAGTTCATCTACAGCACCCCAACCTTCGAGGACACGGTGCGCACCTTCTGTATGAACCCCTATGGGGAAGTGGTGATGGAGAACACCGACGGTGTCATCACCGTGAACGGTCACAGCCATGCGGAGGCCAAGACCGAGTACACCAACTTCGCCTTGCTGGTGAGCAAGAGCTTTACGGAGCCGTTCAAGGAACCGATCACTTACGGCAAGTACGTCGCCAGCCTGGCCAACATGCTGGGGGGCGGGATTATTGTACAGAGGCTGGGAGATTTGATATCCGGACACCGCTCGACGAAAGACCGGATTTCCAAGGGCCTGGTGATTCCCACCCTGCAGGAGGCGACTCCGGGCGACCTGTCGCTGGTGCTGCCATACCGCCACTTTACCGCAATACTGGAGACGCTGAAGGCCATCGATCAAGTGTCTCCCGGGGTCTACTCCAGGCACACCCTGCTCTACGGGGTGGAGGTAAAGTTCTACTCCTCCCGGCTGGATGTCTCCGATGAGTTGGAGTCGGGGATCCACAACCTGTTCGTGGCCGGGGATGGCGCCGGGATTACCCGGGGCCTCGCTCAGGCATCCCTGAGCGGGGTGGTGGTGGCCCGGGCCATCGGCGGGCGATTGGGCACAGAGGTCGGGAGCCGTGCCTGGTCGACCGACGCTTTTGCGGGCATCGCCGCTAAAGCGGGCGTGTCAGAGGCCGGAGAAAACAAAATCGGATAAAAACATTCTGAAATCTGATTTTCATGATCACACCGGCGCGGATACTTCTGACTTCAGTCAGGAGAGGAAGCGCTACCATCCTTTGGTATTGTAATCTTTCAACCGATATGGTATAATACGGCATAGGTTGAAGGGCGGTGATACCTTGGACGATAGTTACATTCTGCAGGACAAAGTGATGCTTACCATTAAATTAAAACTCCACGTCACATCGGAGCAGCAAGCACTGTTCCTGAAAACTATGGACTCCTATCGTGACGCCCTCAACTACACCAGCCGCTATGTCTTCAACGAACTTAGCAAGCGTTGCAACAAGCGCAAACTAAATGATTTGCTTTACTCGGAACTCCGCTCACGGTTTGGCCTCGGGGCGCAGATGGCACAATCGGTCATCCGCAAGGTCTCGTCCACATATCAGGGTGAGTGGACAAAGATCCGGCAGAATGCCGAGCACCGCAAGAATGGCCATACCAAGAAGTATTACAGGGGTCTCAACAATCCACCCGCTTTAAAGTCTCGCACCACCGAGATGGTTTACGGAAGGGATTACTCTCTCGGAAAAGACTACATGGCCTCTCTCCTCACCCTGGAAGGAAGGGTTCGTGTCCAGTATGAAGGGTGGGAGAAGCATCTTCCCTTGCTCAACTTACCTGACTGGAAGGTTGGTTCCGCCAAGCTCTGGTATGACAAGCGTAAGAAACAGCTATATCTCACGGTGCCGGTTTGCAAACAGTTTGACATTGACATCAACTCTATGACCAAAGTTCAAGGTGTCGATGTCGGTATGCGCTACTTAGCCGTTGTCGATACCGGAGCAAAGCCACATTTCGTCAAGGGCTCCGAGGTGCAGCACAAGAAGAGACATTTCCAAAAGCTGCGGTCCGGTTTACAGATGAAAGGCACTCGCTCGGCAAGGCGCCGCCTTGTAGCGATCAGCCAGCGAGAGAGACGGTTTATCTCTGATGTAAACCATCGGATCAGCAGCCAGATAGCCAGCCCTCAGGTTCTGACAGGTATCGAGGACCTGACCCATATCCGGGAAAGGATCTCTACCAAGCGCAGGGATAAAGAGATGCGTCGCCAGGCTGAGCAGTGGTCGTTCGCCGACCTGCACGAAAAGATCATCTACAAGTCAACCATTGCAGGAGGTTACGCCACCAGGCAAGATGCCCACTACTCCAGCCAGGCTTGCCCGATGTGTGGTCACACCAGCAAAGCCAACAGACCGAATAAAGGGCTACTCTTTACTTGCGGGGCTTGTAATTACACCCTGCACGCCGATCTGGTCGGTGCCAGGAACATGAGAAACAGGACACTGATTGCCCGGCAGGACCGGGCGATCACGGGGCGTCTTTCAACCGTCCCTTATGTGGATTCTGATGATACCGGGCCGGACCCGGCGGAGGAAAGCCACAATCCTCTGACTTTAGTCAGGGGTAGTTGAAATTTGTAATTCAGCACTGTTCCGACATCAGACCCGTGTGCAGGTCGTTGTATTCTGTATTCATTTTCGGTTGATCAAGAAATTGTTGCGCCAATCTGCTATAAATAGATTTGGAACATACCTGGGCATGATTTAGGCAGGAGGTTGCAGGGGGGATCGGATATGCCTGGTGTTGTGATCGTGGGTGCGCAGTTTGGCGACGAGGGCAAGGGCAAGATGACCGATTACCTGGCGGGCCGGGCTGAATGCGTCGTCCGCTACCAGGGTGGCAACAACGCCGGCCACACCGTGGTGATCGGGGGGCATGAGTTTCGCCTGCACATCATCCCGTCCGGAATCTTCTACCCGGAAAAAGTCTGTGTTATCGGCAACGGGATGGTCATCGACCCGGAGGTCCTGTTCCAGGAGTTGGACGACCTGCTGAACAAAGGGCTGAAACTGGCGCGCCTCTACATCAGCGACCGGGCGCATTTGTTAATGCCCTACCACCTGCGGCTGGACGAGGCCGAGGAGAATTACCGGGGCGCGGGGCGCATCGGAACCACCAGGCGGGGTATCGGCCCCGCCTACACCGACAAGGTCGCCCGGTTGGGCTTCCGCACCGGCGAACTGCTGGAACCAGGCTGGGAGAAGCGGCTGGAGGCCATGACGCTGGAGAAGAACCGTATCCTGGAGCAGTTCTATGGCAGCAAGGGCTGTGAGCCGGAGCTGGTCATCGACTTGATGCGGCGCTACGCTGAGCGGCTGCGGCCCTTCCTGACGGATACCTCCCTGGTGCTGGCCGAGATGGCCGCCCGGGGCAAGCGCATCCTGTATGAGGGCGCCCAGGGAACGATGCTGGATATCGACCATGGCACCTACCCCTTCGTCACCTCATCCAGCCCGACCGCCGGAGGGGCCTGCATCGGAGCGGGTGTCGGTCCGACTGCCATCAACCTTGTGCTGGGGGTGTGCAAGGCCTACCTGACACGGGTCGGGGAGGGGATCTTTCCCACCGATCTGGATGGCCCTGTTGGCGAGGAGATCCGCGATCGCGGCCGGGAATTCGGAACCACAACAGGCCGGGCGCGCCGCTGCGGCTGGATTGACCTGGTGATGCTCCGCTATGCGGCAAGGGTCAACGGCCTCGATGGATTGCTCATCACCAAGCTCGATGTCCTGGACTCTTTTCCTGCGATCAGGCTGTGTAATGCGTATAATTGCAGCGGCAGCACGATCAGGGAGTTCCCTGCCAGCCAGCAGTTCCTTCAAAGTTGCGAGCCGGTCTACGAGGACATGGAAGGCTGGCAGCAGGACACGTCCGGTGTCCGGCGCTACGAGGACCTGCCCGCAGCCGCCCGCCGCTTCATCGAGCGGATCAGCGAGGTGACAGGGCTGCCGGTGATGGCGATCTCAGTGGGACCTGACCGGGAGCAGACCATCATGCTGCAGGAGCTTTCCCGCATGGCGCATAAAGGATCGTTCTGATGAAATTGCGCATCTACAGCGCGGGCACAAGAATCAAAATGAAAATAACTGGATGCCGGTCACAGGCTGCGTACCCTGTTCCAGGCTGGTGCGGCGGCGCCCCGCCGGCCCCGCCGGCCGCAGGCTGTTGACAGTGAGCTTCATGATGTTGTAACATAATCGTGTTGTATTGCGATATGATAATGTTGTGAGCCATTAGCTCAGTTGGTAGAGCACCTGACTTTTAATCAGGGTGTCCGGAGTTCGAGTCTCCGATGGCTCACCAAAATTCCCTTGCAGCACAAGGGATTCAGGGTTTAAGGAAAACTAACAATTGGCAACTTATGGGTTCTGATCTTAATCCGATCTTATTGTACCCGGATTAAGGTTCACTTGGTGAATGCGGACTCTCAGGGAAGATCCGACCTTCCATGGCGAGTGCCGCATTTTTCTGTCTCTCGAAGGTATCATGGTCATAGCCTCTTGTCGTCTGGACATCGGCGTGCCCATCAAGTTCTTGGACCTTCCGGAGCGACAGATAAAAGTCTTGCATGTACGTGGTGAAGTTGTGCCGCAAGTGATGCAGAGTGGTCTTGGGCGGAAGCCCCGCTTTCTCGCAAATCTTTTTAAAATGCTTAGAGCATGTTTTTGGGTCATATGGTTTGCCGTCTTCCCGGCAGAACACCCAACCCTCATCCTGATAGCGGTCACCCATGGCCTCTTTGATCTCCTGCTGCTTTTCCCAGTGCTGCCGCAGCAATGCCAGCACTTCCGGACCCAACACGATGAAACTTGCCTTGCGTTTATTGCTGTTTTTGCCCTTTTCCTTCCTCCGGTCTTTTAGGGAACAGGGCTGGATTCCTTCATGCGGGAAGCGTTGCACGGCCATCTTGATAAAGATTTTCCCTGTGTCCAGATCCACTCTCGGCCACTTGATGCCCAACACCTCACCGCGGCGCTTGCCCTGTGTGGCGGCGATGCAGTAGGCGGGGTAGAAGTAATCGTCCCTGGCGTGCTCATGGAATGAGAGGAATTGCTCCCTGGTCCAGATCGGCACATCGTCCTCGTCATCTCCGTCAAGTTCGTCCGGGTCGTCGGGGTCAACCAGGTTGACGGCAAAGCTCTTTTTGAGACCTGCCGGGTTCTCTTCGAGATATTTTAGGTCGATAGCGTACTCAAACATTGCATGCAGCACAACCTGTATATACTCGATGGTTCGCTCGGAATAGAATTTGACCAGATCGTTCTTGCCAGGGGTTTTCTTTTTGCTCGGCTGCGGCTCTTTTTCTTTAGCCGCCAGAAGATCCCTGACCTGTTTCGGAGTGATCTTACTGGCTGGGACATGCCTCAGGGTTGGCAGCACATGTTTCCGGAGCGTATCGCCGTAGCTGTAATATGTCCTCTTCTTGTTCGCTTTAGCGACGTAAGCTAAATATTCGTCTGCAAGTTCAGTTAGCGTCATTCTGCTGCTACAAGGCTGGCACTTTCCCTCCTGGACTGCCACCAGGATACGTCTGAGTTCGTCGTTTGCCTGCCGCTCTGTACCGTGCAAATGGCGGCTACGCTGGTGTTTTTTGTCGGTCACCGCGTCAGGCTCGAACCACCGTAGCAGGTAGTACTCATCCTTGACAATTTCGGTAATACTTCCATCTCCAACTCCACGGCGTTCTTTCGGTTTCTTCGCCCGTGCCAAAATATTCCCTCCTTCACTCCCGCTCGGGCTTAATTGTTATTATCGCGTCCTAAAAACTTATTGACAACCTTCATCGGAATAATGAAGCAACGTCCGACTCTTTCTGCTTCCAGTTCCCCGCGATCAATAGATGCATACACCGTCCGGGGCTTCACACCAATGGCGGCAGCAAATTCGTGCGGCCGCAAACCTATTCTGCCAGTCAGGTCAATATCATCGTTTTTCGTGGCAGTCACCTCCTCTACTAAAAATAACTTCCTAAAAGTAAATGCCCCGGCCAACAAGGGCCAGGGCAAGGTGCAGCTAGATCCCCGTAACCTGTCCCTGGAAGGCAGAGATCCTTCGCAGAAACGGGGGTAGGCTGCACGATCTCAACTGCCCAGATCTATACCCAGGAATTTTTTCTCTCGGCTACGGGCGTTTATTTGCCCCCTGCCGAAAAGGTATGCGCGTACCATGCGTTCAGACGCCGGCCATATAGCAAAGACACCAGAGCATCGACAACCTCGCCGTCCAGTGTATGACGCTGCTCTAACAGATATGAGATGGCGCTATCGACCGAAAAGGCTGGCCGGTAGGGCCTGTCAGTAGTCATTGCGTCGAACACATCGGTCACTGCCGCAATTTTGCTGAGATCATCAATCTTGTCACCCGTCAGGCCGTCTGGATATCCGCTGCCATCACATCGTTCGTGGTGGTTTAGAACGATGTCCAGGGCGGCGTCGGGCATCAAGCTATGGTCGATGTTTTCTTT
>Ga0187866_1003414_pt1 | contig 11924 bp, 6 predicted proteins | sample June2016WEW_11_1_3_FD_133013 | JGI IMG/M metagenome (GOLD analysis project Ga0187866, IMG submission 133013) | Peatland microbial communities from SPRUCE experiment site at the Marcell Experimental Forest, Minnesota, USA - June2016WEW_11_150 | ecosystem: Environmental > Terrestrial > Soil >... | reverse complement strand
CTTCCCGGTGTGGAAAGCAGGGCAGTGCTCCGTGCAGCGCCCGCATTCCACGCAGGTGTAAGCTTCGAGAGCGTCGATGCGGGTGACGTCTTTGCCGGTGTCGAGACCGAAATCCTCGTCGCCTTCGAGCGGTGGAATGCGGCTGAAGCCGGCGCGCCGCAGAAACACCGTCAGGGGGCTGAGCGCCAGGTGCAGGTGCTTGGTGTGGGGAATCAGCGGGAGGAAAATCGCCAGCGCCAGCGTGTGCGCCCACCAGTTCGCCCGGCCCCAGAGAGTGCCTTCCGGAAGCCACAGGCCGCCGAGGTAGGTCGCCATCAGCAGGAAGATCAAGAGCGCGATCACGCCCGATTCCGGCGACACCTCTCCCAGCCACACCGGGCGCACCAAGAAACGGCGGATGAACAGGCCGGCGATGGCCACCGCCACGGCCACGGCCCACACCGCCACGAACCCGAGATAGAAACTCCCAAAGGCGGTTCCAGCGGAGAGAAAGCGCGCGCCGAACGCGGACGCCACGTGATTGACGGTGGCCAGCGCAAACGCGCAGAAACCCCAGAAGATGAAGGCGTGGGCGAGGCCGGGCAAGGGCCGCTGCCCGATCACCTTGCCTTGCGCCATCACCTCCCACAGAAGCTGGCGGATGCGCGGGCCTGGAGGCGCGACCTCGAAATCGGGGGTGGGGCGGGAGCCGCGGATGGCCCGGAGGACCTTGCGAAAACGCGCCCAGAACAGCGCCAGAGACGCGGCCAGCAGCGCGATCAGAGCGAATCGTTCGGTCCACGACACGCCGGTCATATCGGTCAGATCTGAATGTAGCATGGGAGTGTTGCGCGCGGTCCGCTAGAATAGGGCTTTCGGAGGATACTTGCGCATCGTCGTTTCAGGAGCGGCGGGTTTCATTGGATCGCACATGTGCGACCGTCTTCTGGCGGACGGCCATAGCGTCGTGGCGCTGGATAATTTTCTGACCGGGAACCGCCGAAATATAGCGCATCTCGAAGGCGAGCGGCGCTTTTGTTTTATCGAGCAGGATATCACGCGGCCGTTCTCCATCGAGGGGCAAGCCGATGGCGTGGTGCACATGGCTTCTCCGGCCAGTCCCAAGGACTACCTGGAGCATCCCATTGAAACGCTGGACGTGGGATCGGCAGGGACGCGCCGCATGCTGGAACTGGCTCGCGAAAAAGGCGCGCGGTTCCTGCTGACCTCCACATCGGAGTGCTACGGCGACCCGCTGGTCCATCCGCAGGTGGAGACCTACTGGGGGAACGTGAATCCCGTGGGACCGCGCTCCTGCTACGACGAAAGCAAGCGTTTCGCGGAAGCCATTACCATGGCGTACCACCGCAAGCACGGCGTGCGGACGAACATCGCGCGCATCTTCAACACCTACGGCCCGCGCATGAAACTGGACGACGGCCGCGTGGTGCCGGCGTTTCTGGACCAGGCCCTGCGCGGCCAGCCCCTCACGGTTTTCGGCGACGGCTCGCAAACGCGCAGCTTCTGTTACGTGAGCGACATGGTGGAGGGGCTGTGCCGGCTGATGCTCTCCGAGGAACGCTACCCGGTGAACCTGGGGAATCCGAGCGAGCTGACGATCCTGGAATTCGCCGCGCGCATCCGCGCCATGACCGGGAGCAGATCGGAGATCGTGTTCCAGCCGCTGCCCGAGGACGACCCCAAGCAGCGCCGTCCGGACATTGGCAAGGCGCGCGCGGTGCTCGGCTGGGAGCCGCGCGTGCCGCTCGAGGAGGGGTTGCGCCTCACGGTCGAGTATTTCCGGGGGCTTCGCCCGGCTCGTTCTGGAACACCCTGAGTCAAACAGGCCCGGCCATCTCCCTGTTTTTCTAATATCGCTACGGTTCTGGCGCCGCGGCTCCCCCTCGGATAGAATTGTTTCCATATGCGTTGCCAATGGCGAATTCTGATTTGCGTCTTGGTCTGCCATGCCTGGTGTTTGGCCGACCCCCTTTCGTGCGACATGGCCGCCTATCGCGCCCAGCCAGGGCTGCGGGCGCAGGTCGCCGGCGAAGCCTTGCAGCTTACCTGGGATGGAGCCAGAGGCCAGGAGCTGCGCGCCTCTTTCGGCATCGAGAACGGCGTGCCCGTGGTGCGCGAGCTGGCCGTGCGGAAAAAGGGCGGCCAGTGGCAAGTCCTGGGACGGTCCCTCACCCCGGAATTCGATACCGTCAGCGGGAAGCGCCGGATCGGCACCGACCAGCTCGCCCCGCTGCGACAGCTTGGCATCACCGACCCCAAGGTGTTGGACGCGAAAAAATGGAATGCCTTCTGGGATGCCCCGCTACAGGTGCCCGGTCTCGGCGGCCGCAATGAAGACCTTCCCCGCAAGCCGGAGGAGATCCGCCGCGGCGTCGCCTCGTTCCACGCCAACGCTTGCGCCGTCAAGACGGACGGCGCCCGCATCGAGGTTTCCTTCCCCGGCTTGTCGATGGGGATCTTCTCCGGCCGCCTCCAATTCACCGTCTACAAAGGGACCAACCTTCTGCGGCAGGAGGCCATTGCCAAGACCGATGAGCCGGACGTAGCTTACAAGTACAACGGCGGCTTGAAGGGCTTCCGCACCGGCGAGGCCAGGCGCGTGGTGTGGCGCGACGTCGCCCGGGGCTGGCAGAAATACGAGTTCGGCGGCTCACCCAACCAGGGCCCCGTGGGTCTGCTCGCCCGCAACCGGCTCGGCATCGTGGAGACGGCCGGTGGCTCGGTGGCCTTCTTCCCCGCTCCTCACAAGTTTTTCTGGGCGCGCGAGATGGAACAGAACCTCGGCTACGTTTACTATCGCAAGGACAATGAGGAGTCGTTCGCCGTCGGCGTGCGGCAGCCCGAGCGGGAAGGGTTCTTCCGCCCTTACGGATTCACCGACCAGGTTTGGAACCGCCGGGTGAGCCAGTCTCGCGAGTTTCGAAACAATTTCGCCCTATACAACGCGCCGCCCGGAACCTGGCAGCGCATGGCGGTCTATTTCTACCTGAGCCCCGATCCCCCGCCCGCCACCGCGGAGGCCGTCATGGCTTTCACCCACGACGATCGGTACAAGCCGCTTCCCGGCTATCAGGTGGCGGCCAGCCACTTCCATACGCACATCAACGAGGAGATCAGCGATGCCGGCACGTTGGATTGGGTTCCCGCGTGGATTCCCACATTCCGCGCCCTGGGTATTAACATCGCCATGATGTCGGACTTCCACTCCGACAGCCACCCCAGCGATCCCGGCCCGATCCGGCTGGCCGAGCAGAAAGTCTACTTCGACGCCAGCCGCCGCCATTCGGACCGGGACTTCCTCATCATTCCGGGGGAAGAGCCGAACCGGTATCTCAGGGCGCATTACACCACGGTCTTTTCCAGGCCGGTGTACTGGACCATGGTTCGCCGGGAGGGGCAACCGTTCGTCGAGACCATGCCCGAGTACGGCAAGGTCTATCACGTCGGCTCATTGGCCGATGAGATGGAAATGCTTCGCCTGGAAAACGGCTACGTCTGGCTGGCCCATCCGCGCACCAAGAGCTCCGACGGTTACCCCGAGGCCATCAAGGACAGCGTGCAGTTGAAGAGCGACCGCTATCTGGGCGCCTCCTGGGAATCGCTGCCGGCGGATCTCTCCCAGGCCCGCCTGTGCGAGGAGCGTTGCTTCGGCGTGATGGACGACATGAATAACTGGGGCGGACCCAAGTACCTGGTCGCGGAGGGCGATACTTACACCAAGTACCCGGATGACGAAACCTACCCTGCCCTGAGTGTCAACTACATCAAGCTGGACCACCTTCCCCGTTTTGACGAAGACTGGTCGCCCATCTTGAACGCCATGCGCGCCGGCGACTACTTCCTCACCACCGGCGAGATGCTCATCAAGCGATTCGCGCTGGAGGGCTCCGGGACCAAGCGCGCGGTGGTTGCCGATCTGGAGTGGACCTACCCGCCGGAGTTCGTCGAGGTGGTGTGGGGCGACGGCCAGAAGACCGGCCGGCAGATCATTCCGGCTACGGATCTGCCTCCCTTTGGCACGCACACGTTCCGCATTCCGGTGGACCTCAGCGGCAAGAAGTGGATTCGGTTCGCCGCTTGGGATTCGGCCGGCGACGGCGCCTTCGCTCAGCCCATGCACGTTACTCCATAAGAGCGCGCAGGGCGGAGCAGGGGAGAGGCGTGCCTCTCCCCTCGAGTTTCTACATCTTCGACCGGCTCCCGGATTTCGACGCCGCAGGCTGCGGAGTCTTCCCTCAATGCTTGCGTGATGCCAAAGCCCCGCAGGGTCTGTGTGGCAACATCGAAATGGCTGCGTCCAGGCGCAACCTGTTGTGGTCCCTTTGCGCGGTCATCACAATAGGTGGCCTCAATCTGTAGTTGCCACACAGACTCTGCGGGGCTGGTGATCTGCGGAACTCGGCCCCAAAATGTAGAAACTCCAGGCGCCGGCACTCGTGCCGACGCCTGGCCTGCCCGATGTTGCGAACACGTGTACTTCGTTAATGCCCCAGGAACTTCTCGAGTTTCGAAACTTCCTTCTCCGCCAGATCGAGGTTTCTTTTCGCGGCCACGGGGTCGCCCCGCTGCAAGGCGGCGTCGGCTTCGCCGAGAAGGTAATCCATGCGCTGCGCGGAGGCTGCCATGTCGGCGCGAAGCCCCAGCCCGGAGCGGGCCTGTGCGCTGCGCAAAGAGTCCAAACCGGACCTGACGGTTCCAGCGCGGATCTCGAGCAGCACCACCTGCTCGCGGACTTTCTCCAACTGCTCCGCCTTGGCGGCATCCACGGCTCCCGCCGCGGGCGCTTGCCGAGCTTGCTCCGGAGCCGCCTGCGGGGGCGGCGAAACCGGCTGTGCGACGGGTTGCTGGGCCGGCGCCGGGCCCGGTTGCAAAGCGGTGGGCGCGGCGCGGCGAACCGGCTGCGCCGCGGGTTGCGAACGCTGCGCGGCGCTCTGGACGACGGGCGCGGGCGTCTCCACCGGCGGTGGGCTGGCCGGTTGTGCCTCCGGCGGCGCGGGAGCCGGGGTGGGCGCCGCTGCCACCGGCGCCTGGGCGGGCATCGAGGCCTTCGGAGCGGGCGTGCCTTCGGCGGCCGTGCGCCGGAATTTCGGAATCTGCGTTGCCGCGAGGACGATCACCGCGATGGTGGCCAGCGACCCCAGGGCGATGTATAGCCCGCGGTGACTGCGCGCGGCCGGAGGAGGCGGCGCGACCGCCACAGGCGCCGCCGCTGCCGGGGCAAAAGATGCCGCCGCGGCGGATGTCGCAATTGGAGCCGCTGCTGCAGCCGCAGCCTCTCCCGGCCCTTGCACGCTCAGAAGGGCCGCCCGGAACGCGTCGGCGGTCTGGAAACGCTGCGCCGGATCCTTCTCCAAAGACATGAGGATGATCTCGCTGAGGGCCGGAGGCAGGCTCGGATCGATCTGAATGGGCGGCGGCGGATTGGTTCCCAGGTGCGCCGCCATGATGGAATACTCGCTGTCGCCCTGGAACGGACGAGCTCCGGTGACCATCTCGTAAAGCGAGATGCCCAGCGAGTAGAGATCCGAGCGCGGGTCCAGATCGACGGCGCCTTGGATCTGCTCCGGTGACATGTAGTACAGCGACCCCACGGTGCGCCCGGTCTGCGTGAGTTTCCGGTCCGCGGCCATTTTGGCGATGCCGAAATCCATCAGCTTGACGACGCCGCTGGGCGTGATGATCATGTTGGCCGGTTTGAGGTCGCGGTGGACCACTCCCCGGGCGTGCGCGTAGGAAAGCGCCGAGAGCACCTGGGTTACGTAGTCGATGGCTTTGTCGATCGGCAGGGGGCCGGAGCGCAGAACCGCCTCAATGGTGACGCCTTCGACGTACTCCATCAACATCAGCAACTGGTTGTCCAGACGCAACGCCGTGTGCAACGCGGCAATGTTGGGATGATCGAGGCTCGCCTGAACCTTGATCTCGCGCATGAACCGGTCCGCCAGCTCGGAATCGCCTTCGAGAACGGGCAGGAGGACTTTCATGGCCTCCACGCGGTCGGAAATGACATTCCGGACCTTGTAGACACGCCCCATTCCGCCGGCCCCGAGGACTTCCAGAACCTCGTAGTCGCCAGCACGGGAACCAATTTCGTAGTTCATGGATGCCTCACCGCCTCCGTTTGTCTCTTAGATTATACGCCGCTCATCCTCTCTCGCCTACCCTACCAGCAGGCACAAGCGGAGCAACTCCTGGAGACTGACTTGGAGCGACCTCTCGACAGCAGCCGGGTCGGACGGGGTGCCCTCTGGGCCCGGCGCAACCTGGCCCATGGCGGCGACCAGCGCTCCCCGGTCACGGGTTCCATCGAGCAGCGAGACCAGGGCGCGGCCGGTCGCGTCGGGGAGGTCGATGCTTTGATGCCGCTGGTTGGTGACCATGGTCAGGCCCAGCGAAAGCTGGAAGCGCGCCAGTGGACTCGCAACCGGCCGCTCGCCGATCACCGTAGCCACGCGAGGAGGCTGCTGGCAGAGCTCGATCGCCTCGGCCTCGATCAGGCGCATGAGCATATCGGCCGCGTCCTCCGGCGGGTACCCGCCAAGGGGAAGTTCGGCTACCGGAACGGAGCCAGGCCAGCGGGAAGCCAGGAGGCACAGCACATCCTTCACCAGAGGGTGGTTGGTGGTCAGGCTTCTGCCCTGCGAGAGCTCGAATTTCTGGGCACCGTCCGGCTGCGGCTCGGCCAGCTTCACCCGGGAGGCGGCGGCGAGCGCCTGAAAACGGTCCAACTTCAGTGCCCGATCGAGCGGGATCTCCTTCCGGCAAAGGATACTCTCCCGGAACTTCCGGCAGTCCAAGAAATCGCCGTACTGCCGGGCCGCGAGCCAATCCTCAGCCGGCAGCGGGAGATCGCGGACATCGTCGCGCACCGGCTCGGCGTCTCCCAGGTACTGCAACCCATGGCGGGCGGCGTGCTCGATGAAGCCCAGCAGATAAACCGGATCGTTGGTCTCCGCCAAATCGTCGTGAAATATGGCTTCCGCGCCTCGCGCCAGCAGATTCTCCATCTCTTTGCGGATGGCGGCGCGGCCGGGCTCATCGGCGGGACGCGCGGCGATGAGACGCGCCACTTCGAGCGCCTTTTCGATCCGGCTCCGCGACGACGGCGCGCGGCTGGTGTGAAATCTCAGAAGGTCCCATACGTAGCGCCGCAAGTGGCTGCCCGGCAGAACGTTATAGCTGATGTACGCGACACCGCCGGAAGCCAGCGCCGCGCCGCACAGCGAGAGCAGCCGGTCGCGAATCTCGAAAGGCACCCACGAGTAGAAGCCGTGAGCGATGACATAATCGAACTCGCCCTCGGGTTTCCAGTCGAGCAGATCGGCCTGGCAGAGCTCCAGGTTAGCAAGGCCGAGTTTCTGAGCCATGTCGCGCCCCCGCGCCAGGGGAACAGCGGCCCGGTCTACGCCGGTGAAGCGGCCCTCCGGGTATTCGAAAGCCAGGGGCAGCAGGTTGCATCCGTCGCCGCAACCGATTTCGAGGACGCGCCATCCGCTGACTGGCGCTGGCGTCATTCCCGCGATTGCCGCCAGCGCCGCTATGCGCGCGGGGTGAGACTGCGGGCGCGGCAGGCTCGGGTACGGAATCTCGTCGTAGAGATCGGGCAAGGCCTTAGTACGTGGCGCTCACCGATGTCGAGCTGCCCTGTGCGTTGGTGAGCACTACCGAGACGGAGGCCAGCGGGGCAGTGCTAGTGGCATTCGTGATCGTGAAGGGCATCGTCAGCGAGAAGTTGCTTCCGTACTGCGCCGAAGTGGCGTCCGCATACCAGGTCGTGAAGACCGTGGAGAGCGAAACTGTGGCTGAAGTGCTGGACAGCGTCACGCCGGCAGCCGGCGTGAACGTGACGGCGGCCGAGACCATCTCGCGCGAGGTGGCATACCCCACCACCACCAGGTTGAAGCCGGCGCTGGTGCGGGTGACCGTCGCGCTTTTGATCACCGGCGCGCTCTTGGCGATGTGCAGCGTAGTCGGCGTCGCCGACGAAGGAGTCACGTCGATGCCCGCGGCAGTCAGCTTCAGAGTGAGGGTGATGGTTCCGGACACGGTACCGGTCTGCACGCCGGGCGTGGCACCGGTAAAGACCGCCTGGGTGGTATTGGCCGGCACCTGGAAACTGACGGTACGCCCGCCGGTGGTAAACACCACTTCCTGGCCGTCCGGAGAAGGAGAATCGGGGGCGAAGGTTAAGGTGACCTGCCCGGTGATAGCGAGCGGATACGTATTCCCGATGCTGATCCCCAGAGCCGGTTGCGTGGCCGGCGCGGCCGTAGCCGGCAACCCTGTAATGGTGGCGGGTGGCCCAGGCGGCACTCCTACCGTCACGGCGAATGCCTTCGTGGCAGTCTGGCCGCCACCCGTAACGGACACGGTAAAGGTAAATGTGCCCGGCGCGGACGGAGTCCCACTGAGGGAGCCGGCGGATGGATTCAGCGTGATTCCCGCCGGCAATGCCCCCCCGGAAATCGACCAGGTATAGGTGATAAGATACGGCGCACCTCCACCAGTCAGGGCCAGCGTCTGGTTATAGGGAGTGCCCACGGTGGCGGGGGGCAGTGGGCTGGCGGTGGTGATGGTCAACTGAACGACCACGATGGTGAATGCCTTGTTAGCGGTGCGCGCGGGCGAAGCCGAATCGGCAACCTGGACCGTGAAGTTGAATGTCCCGGTCGCCGTGGGCGATCCGGTAAGGCTGCCCGCGGCACTCAGCGTGAGACCGGTCGGCAGCGCACCGGCGGAGACAGACCACTGGTAGGGTGAAGTCCCACCGGTGGCGGCAAATACCAGGGAGAATGGCACGCCGACCATACCGTCCACGCTCCCCGGGATCGGATATTGGGTGGTAATGGTGAGCGCCGCGACAATCCGGATGGAGAAAGCCGCGCTGTCCGTCTGCTTGTTCTGGTCGGTGACGCCGATCGTGAAGGCGTAAGTTCCGGGAGTAGTCGGAGTGCCGGAAAGCAGGCCGGTCGTCGTGCTCAAGCTGAGCGCGCTGGGGATGGAACCGCTGGCGACACTCCACGTGTAAGGAGTGACTCCGCCCGTGGCCGAGAACTGCTGCGAATACGAAACCCCGACGGTTCCGTCCGGCAGAGGAGGAGCTGTAGTTAGTTTCACGCCAGCGGCCACCGTGATGGTGAACGCCTGGGTCGCCGTGCGCGCGGCCGAGTCTTTAACCTGGATCGTGAAGCTGAATGTCCCCGCTGCCGTAGGCGTTCCGGCAAGGCTGACCGTGGTGGTGGTGTCTGTGGTGGCATTCAGCGTGAGCCCGGTTGGCACCGTGCCGGCGGAGACGGACCACTGATAGGGTGGAGTCCCGCCCGTAGCGGCAAATGCCTGTGTGTACGGCACGCCGACCACGCCGCCCGGCAGGGGAGCTTGCGTGGTAATCGAGAGCGCCGCAACAATCCGGATGGAGAAAGTTGCGCTGGCGCTCTGGCTGTTCGCGTCGGTGACGGTAATGGTGAAGGTGTAGGTTCCGGCAGTGCTCGGAGTGCCGGAAAGCAGGCCGGTTGACGGGGTCAGGCTAAGCCCGGGAATGGAACCGCTGGTAACACTCCACGTGTAAGGAGTAACTCCGCCGCTGGCCGAGAACTGCTGCGAGTACGCAACCCCGACGGTTCCGTCCGGTAGAGGGGGAGCCGTGGTGATCTTGGGTCCCGAAACCACGGTGACGCTGTAAGCCTTGGTCGCCGTGGCCTGCCCCGAATCGGCAACCTGGATCGTGAAGCTGAATGTCCCGGCGGTGGTTGGCGTGCCGGAAATGACGCCGGCGGAACTGATCGTGAGGCCGGTCGGAAGGGCGCCCAAACCCGCGGTTGCGCCCGAAACCACGGACCAGGAATAGGGCTGAATCCCGCCAGTCGCCGCGAGAGTAGCCGTATAGGAAGACCCTACATTCCCGCCAGGCAGCGAAGCGGTCGTGATGACGAGCGCTGCCGGAGCGATCCGGATGGTGAACCTGGCGGAGGCGCTGCCCGACTGAGAATCGCTGACCGTGACCTGGAATGCGAAGGAGCCGGCGGCGGTGGGCGTCCCGGAGATGGTTCCAGAGGAGTTCATGGTCAGGCCGCCAGGCAAGCTGCCACTCGTCACTTGCCAGGTATACGGCGGTGATCCGCCGGTGGCGTCTAGAGCCTGCGCGTAGGTTGCGCCAACGGTTCCGGCTTGCAGGCTGGTGGTAGTAATGCTCAAGGGTGGGAGCGGAATGTTGATGGTGAAGGTACCGGACGCCGACACCTGGGGATTCGTGCCGGTCTGGCTGGTGACGCCCACGGTGAAGCTGTAAAATCCGTTAGCCGTAGGCGTGCCGGAAATCGCGCCGCCAACGGACAGCCCGAGGCCCGGAGGAGGAGATCCCCCGGTCAACGTAAACGTATACGTTCCGGGGCCGTAACCGCCCGCTGCCGTCAGATTTTGGTAATAGAACGTGCCCACGACTCCGTCGGGCAGGCCCCCCGATGCGATAGTCAGTGGGGGCGCACCGATGGTGATGGAAAAGGCGCGCGTCGCATTGATCGGCACGCCGATGCCGACGTTAGCCTGGACGGTGAAGAAGTAGGTCCCGACGACCGTGGGTATGCCGCCAATGGTCGTGCTGGGCCCGGTGGGAGGGCTCATGGTCAAGCCGGGGGGGAGCGACCCCTGGACAATCGACCACGTCGCCTGGGTAACGGGGGGCGTGACGGTCAATTGCGCTGTGTATTGCACGCCGACAGTACCGTCCCCTACCGTCCCAGTGATGGTGTACAGGGCCTGGGCGAACAGGGCGCCGCTGGCGAACGGCAGCAGGAACAGCAGAGCAAGGCGTTTCATTGGCGGCCTCCGTTGTCTGCCTGCGGCGCGCCGGGTGGAATGGCCACAATGCGCGGATCGGGGCCGGAGGCATCCAGGACCCACATGGGCGCGTCAGAGGGTTCCGTGAGCCGGAACGTCGCGGTTCCGGAGAGCCGGAACAACCCCGCCGGCGCGCACCCGCATGGGAGGGACGAGACGGATCCCCGTTCACGGTCGAGAATGGTCAGATTGCCCTCTCGATCGGCGAGGAAGATCCGCCGCCCCGCGGAATCGGCTTCCACGGCGATCGGTGCGCCCAGGCCGTCGCGCGCGGACGCAATCATCTCAATGGCCGCGGCTCCCGGCAGATCGCGAATGAGGTAGAGCGCGCCAGCGATGGAGTCCGCCAGCAGAGCCTGGCGGCCGCTATCGAGCAGGCGCAGCGCCGCAACGCTGCGAAAGGACGCCAGGAACTGCGGGGCGGCATCCATGGTGATGCGGTAGAGGGAGACCGTTTCCGCTTCACCGGCCGCGAGCAGCAGCGAAGTTCCCGCATCGTCCACCGCCAGGGCGGCGACCGGGCCGGCCAAGGCCGAGACATCGATGTCGCCTTGAACCGTGGCGGCATCCGGCAGGCCGGTCAGGATCTGCACGCGGCCGGAGGCGGAGTCATAGAGCGCGGCGGCGGCGCCGTCCGGGCTAAAGACGATGAGCGCGGGCGCGGACCGAGTCCCAGCAACGGCGGCAGAGGAAATCTCCGCACCGCCGGCACGCACCAGCACGAGAGAGGAATCGTCCGCCTTCCATGCGAGAGCATAGTCCTGGCGCGGTGAGACCGCCGCCGAAGCGATTGCAAACCCAAGATTCACGGGCTCGCCCAGGGTCGCGGCACCGGGTATTCCCCGGATGGGCCGCAGGGCCGACTGAGACGAGTCAAAAACCAAACCCATGGTGGGGCCGCGCAGGACCGGATCCGCGGGGGCGGCGGCGAGGACGCGCATAAGAGGAACCACCACTAGGATCGGAAGCAGCCATCGTTGTCTCATGTTCGATACCTCCTTTTTCCGGCAGCGGCTACTAGGGGTGGCCCACTGAGGGCGTCCCCGGGGTGATGATGACAGACGGAGTAGGGGTTGGGGTGGGGGTTG